>Ga0247611_10000674_pt1 | contig 67331 bp, 52 predicted proteins | sample 177DNAGHGhighgp2_FD_192422 | JGI IMG/M metagenome (GOLD analysis project Ga0247611, IMG submission 192422) | Sheep rumen microbial communities from Palmerston North, Manawatu-Wanganui, New Zealand - 1770 DNA GHGhigh gp2 | ecosystem: Host-associated > Mammals > Digestive system > Stomach > Rumen...
CATTCCGAACAGAGAAGTTAAGCCCACTTACGCCGATGGTACTGCAATGCAATGCGGGAGAGTAGGTAGCCGCCTCCTTTTAAAGTAGAGTCCGAATGAACAATAGTTCGTTCGGACTTTTTTTGTTTCTATACTTATTATATAATATTGGTACTCATTTTTCGTTTTCTAGATATGCAGTGGACTGATCAAATTCGTAAAACGAAGATTTTGCTTGTTTTAGCCGGTATTCTTATTGCAGTGCTATCTTTAGGCGTTTCTCATTTCCTAGTCAAGGACCTGGAGAATGAAGAGAAGCATAAGATGGAACTGTGGGCATCTGCAATGAGGTCACTGAATGAGGCCGATGAAAATACCAATTTAGACTTAGTACTTCATGTGCTCAATGATAATAATACCATACCAGTCATTGTTATGGATTCCCAGAATCATGTTCAGTCTTTCAGAAATGTTTCTTTACGTGGTAAGACAAATCAAGATAGCCTTAACTATGCGCAACAATTGGGTATGTATTGGAATAAAAGTGGACATAGTCTGAAAATTTATTTGGAAGATGATACGGTAAAAAGCGATTATATGATTGTTTGTTATGATGATTCAATCATGATTAAACGATTGTCCCTTTATCCCTTTGTACAATTGGCTGTTGTCTTACTATTTATCCTAATTGGAGTGTTTGCTCTACTTGCGCTTAAGAGAGCGGAACAAAATCGTGTTTGGGTGGGTTTATCTAAAGAAACAGCTCATCAATTAGGCACGCCAATATCAAGTTTGATGGCCTGGGTGGAAATACTTAAGGAAAGTTATCCCGAAGATAAACTGATTCCTGAAATGGACAAGGATGTAGCTCGATTACAATTAATTGCAGATCGGTTTTCAAAAATAGGGTCATTGCCAGAATTATCACCTGTATCACTGCATGATGTGTTGAGCCATGTAGTAGATTATATGGATCGTAGAACCTCACGTTCTGTTAAGATGGTGTTAGATTATCCTAAGCAAAATATTATCATTCAAATGAATTCTCAGCTCTTTGAATGGGTCATAGAAAATCTATGCAAAAATGCTGTTGATGCCATGGGAGGAGAGAAAGGTCAGATTACACTTCGTATAGAGGAAATGACGGATAAAGTTGCCATAGAGGTTACTGATACAGGTAAGGGTATAAGAAAAAAAGATATAGAAAATGTCTTTAGACCCGGTTTTACGACTAAGAGTAGAGGTTGGGGATTAGGCCTCAGTTTGGCTAAACGCATTATAGAAGAATACCATAAAGGAAGAATATGGGTAAAAAATTCAGAATTAGGAAAGGGGACAACGTTTCGTATAGAATTGAAAAAAGATTAAAAATAATATTTTTAAGGATAAAATTATCATATATCAGAAATTATTCGTAACTTTGCAGCCCGAAATGTGTAGTCTAGAAAGTTTTAAAATAGACTTGAAGGCTCTGCCTCAGGGTATTACTGAGATGCAGTTGAAGCTAGACGATGGATATTTCTTGGCAATAGAAGCTGCGGATATTCATCGCGGTGATTTAGTATGTACACTTTCCATTCAGAGAGTGGATGACTTTTTCAAACTTAACTTCCATATAGAGGGCCTTGTACACATTCCTTGCGACTTATGTCTGGATGATATGGAGCAATCTATTGATACAGAAAATAAATTAGTCGTAAAGTTTGGTGAAGATTACTCAGAAGAAGATGACCTTGTGACGGTGGCCGAGGACGAAGGAATACTCGATGTTTCATGGTTCATCTATGAATTTATAGTACTCGATATACCTATCAAGCACGTGCATACACCTGGTAATTGTAACTCTGCTATGATTAGATTGCTCGAAGAGCATTCAGCCGTCCGAAGCGGTGAGGAAGAAGAGTCAACTGTGGATCCACGCTGGGAAGCTTTAAAGAATTTGAAATTAAAAGATTAAAATTTAAAAGTTTAAAGAATTATGGCACATCCTAAAAGAAGACAATCAAAGACACGTACTCTTAAGAGAAGAACTCATGATAAGGCAGTAGCTCCAACATTGGCAGTTTGCCCTAATTGTGGTGCTTATTATGTATACCACACAGTATGCCCTACTTGTGGTTACTATCGTGGTAAAGTTGCTGTTGTAAAGGAAGCTGCTGAATAATGCCGCAGAAAATTAACGCTATCATCACTGGTGTAGCTGGTTATGTTCCAGACTATGTTCTCAATAATGAGGAATTGTCTAGAATGGTTGACACCAATGATGAGTGGATTACAACACGTACAGGTATTAAGGAGCGCCGTATCCTCACAGAAGAGGGACTCGGCACTTCTTATATGGCACGTAAGGCAGCTAAGCTTCTGATGAAGAAGACTGCCTCTGATCCCGATAGCATTGATGCGGTCATGGTAGCTACCACTACTCCTGATTATGTACATCCGTCTACAGCTTCAATTGTATTAGGAAAGTTAGGACTGAAGAATGCTTTTGCATTTGATTTCTCTGCTGCTTGCTGTGGTTTCCTTTATGCTTTGGATGTAGCTTGTAGCATGATTCAGAGTGGTCGTTACAAAAAGATAATCGTTATAGGTGCTGATAAAATGTCATCTATTACGGATTATCAAGATCGCGCAACTTGTCCACTTTTCGGTGACGGTGCTGGTGCTGTAATGGTTGAAGGAACAGAAGAAGAGAACATTGGTCTCATCGATTCTGAACTTCGAACAGATGGTAAAGGTCTTCCTTTCTTGCATATAAAGGCAGGTGGGTCGGTTTGTCCTCCATCAAGATTTACTGTAGATCATCGTCTGCATTATACATATCAGGAAGGTCGTATGGTTTTCCGTTATGCTGTAACTGCTATGGGTGATGATTGCGTAAAGGTTATGGAGCGTAATAACCTTACTGTTGACGATATAGCTCATGTTGTCCCTCATCAGGCTAACTTACGTATTATCGAAGCTCTTGCTAAGCGTTTAAATATGCCGATGGAGAAAGTCATGGTTAATATCCAAAATTATGGTAATACCAGTGCGGCTTGTATGCCTTTGGTTCTTTGGGATAAAGAAAAGGAACTTAAGAAAGGTGATAATATGATATTCACTGCGTTTGGTGCTGGTTTCGTTAATGGTGCTGCTTATATCAAGTGGGCTTACGATGGTGCTGATGTAGCTGGTTCGAAATAAACAAAGAAAGATATCAACAAGAAAACGCATTCTTCTTATTTTTCGATAAGGGATGCGTTTTTTTGTTCATTACTAATAATCCAATAGAATATGCATAAGGCAGGTTTTGTTAATATAGTAGGTAATCCGAATGTTGGTAAAAGTACATTAATGAACCAACTTGTCGGTGAGCGTATTAGTATTGCTACATTTAAGGCTCAAACTACGCGTCATCGCATTATGGGTATTGTCAATGATGATGATTGTCAGATTGTTTTTTCTGATACTCCAGGTGTTTTGAAACCAAACTACAAAATGCAGGAGATGATGTTGGCTTTTTCAGAGTCGGCTCTTGCTGATGCTGATGTTTTACTCTATGTTACTGATGTTATAGAAAGTCCAGAGAAGAATCAGGATTTTCTTGACAAGGTGAAGAAAATGACAATTCCTGTATTGCTTGTTATCAATAAAATAGACGAAAGTAATCAGAAGCTATTGGGCGATATTGTAGAAAAATGGCATGGTTTGCTTCCAAATGCAGAGATTCTACCTATTTCAGCAAAAAATAAATTCGGTGTTGATATGCTGATGAAGCGTATCAAAGAACTTCTTCCTGATTCTCCTCCTTATTTTGATAAGGATCAATTGACCGACAAGCCTGCTAAGTTCTTTGTTAGCGAGATTATACGAGAAAAGATACTTCTTTACTATGATAAAGAAATTCCTTATTCTGTAGAAGTTGTTGTCGAGAGATTTAAGGAAGACGAAAAGCGTATTCATATCAATGCGGTAATTTATGTGGAGCGTGATTCGCAAAAGGGTATCATTATAGGTCATCAGGGTGTTGCTCTTAAGAAAGTAAGTAGTGAAGCTCGTAAGACACTTGAGAAATTTTTCGATAAAAGAGTATTCTTGGAAACTTTTGTAAAGGTTGATAAGGATTGGCGAAATTCACAACGTGAACTTGATAGTTTCGGTTATAATCCGGAATAATAATCATATAGTTTTCTCTTTTACTTAGTTGGAGAGTGAAAGAGAATGTATTTGTTTATCCAGCATTCTGTCCTGAATGGTATTGAGGACAAACCCTCTCGCAAGAGAGAGCCGGGAAAGAAGGTCACATCTCGGCAAACAGAGTATTAACTAGGGTGCGGTGACCTCTCCCTAACTCTCCAATCTTTATGGAGAGATAAGCTCTTTGTAAATAGCAATGGCAAATTTAGTTGCAATTGTTGGTCGTCCTAATGTAGGAAAATCAACGCTTTTCAATCGTTTTACTCAGTCTCGTCGTGCTATCGTAAGTAATACTGCAGGTACCACACGCGACCGCCAGTATGGCAAGGTTTCATGGAATGGTAAAGACTTTTCGGTTGTAGATACCGGAGGTTGGGTTGTAAAATCTGATGATATTTTTGAAGATGCTATTCGTAGACAGGTGTTAGTAGCTACAGAAGAGGCAGATTTGGTTCTTTTCTTAGTAGATACAGAAACAGGTGTAACCGATTGGGATGTTGATGTAGCCAAGATTCTTCGTCGTGCAAAACTTCCTATTATTCTTGTTGCCAACAAGGTAGACAATAGTGGTGAATACTATGAGGCAGCAGAATTTTATAAGTTGGGTTTGGGAGACCCTGTTTGTATCAGTGCTGCTACTGGTGGTGGTACAGGTGATCTTCTGGATATGATTTTGGAGAAAATGCCTAATAGTCCAGAAGAAACCATAGAGGAGGATATACCTCGTTTTGCAGTAGTAGGTCGTCCTAATGCAGGAAAAAGCAGTATTATCAATGCGTTTATCGGTGAAGATCGTAATATCGTTACTGAAATCGCAGGTACTACCCGTGATAGTATATACACGAAATATGATAAGTTTGGTTTTGACTTTTATTTAGTTGATACAGCAGGTATACGTCGTAAGAACAAAGTAACAGAGGATTTGGAATTCTACTCTGTAATGCGTTCTATTCGTGCTATTGAAAACAGTGATGTATGTATCTTGATGCTTGATGCAACTCGTGGTATTGAAGCACAGGATATGAATATCTTCCAGTTGATTCAAAGAAACAATAAGTCTCTTGTCGTTGTAGTTAATAAGTGGGATTTGGTAGAGGAAAAATCGCAGAAGATAATAGATACCTTTGAGAATGCTATCCGTAAGCGTATGGCACCATTTGTGGATTTCCCAATAATCTTTGCTTCTGCTCTGACTAAGCAACGTATCTTCAAAGTCTTGGAAACTGCAAAGGATGTGTATCAGAATCGTAAGATTCATATCGGTACATCTAAATTAAATGAGGTGATGCTGCCTATTATCGAGGCTACTCCTCCTCAGAGTATCAAGGGTAAGTACATTAAGATTAAATATTGTACCCAGTTGCCTAATACACAGATTCCTTCTTTCGTATTCTATGCTAACTTACCTCAGTATGTGAAGGAGAATTATCGTAGATTCCTGGAGAATAAGATACGTGAAAACTGGAATCTTCATGGATGTCCTATCAATATTTTCATTCGTCAGAAATAATGAAAAAACTGTTGATGTTTATTATTTTGCTTCTGTCCTTATGCGCTGTTTCCTGTTCTCATGAAAAGGAAGAGGACATGGGACAGTTAGCAGCAATTGCGGCCAAAGGTTATTATGATGAACTTCTTCAAGGAAAGTATGAAGAGTTTGTAGATGCTACTTATCGTCGAGATAGTATTCCTGCGGTGTATCGTGAGCAGTTAATAGCAAATGCTAAAATGTACATAGGACAGCAGAATGTTGAGCATCAGGGTATCAAAGAGGTAACAATAGCTAATGCTAAGGCAGATACTGCTAGACACACAGCTCAAGTTTTTTTGGTTTTGAATTATGGTGATAAATCAAATGAACAAATAGTTGTTCCAATGATACAATACCAAGGAATTTGGAAAATGAGATAAAAAAATCGTCTTGGGATTAATCCTAAGACGATTTTTTTTGTATCAGTTGATAGCTTATAATTTTTCACCTTTCATCTCTGCTTGTTTTACTTTTCGGAATAAGTCTGAAGCAAAAACAAGTGCATTCAGTTTCTCATTTGTAGATTCCATGACTTCATCTTTTGTTCCTTGCCATTCTTTATGACCTTTGTAAATGAAGTTGATATTATCTCCAATTCCCATAACTGAATTCATATCATGGGTATTAATAATCGTGGTAATATTAAATTCTTTTGTGATGCTTGACAGAAGTTCGTCTATAACTAGTGATGTTTTTGGGTCTAATCCAGAGTTTGGTTCATCACAGAATAAATATTTAGGATTGAGTACGATAGCGCGAGCGATAGCAACACGTTTCTGCATACCACCAGAAATTTCTCCAGGGAATTTTTTCTGAGCATCAATCAGATTAACACGATCTAAGCAGTCTTGCGCTCTTTTGACCCGTTCGTTATAATTCATGGATGAAAACATGTCTAGAGGAAAGCGTACGTTTTCGAGTACAGTCATAGAGTCGAAAAGAGCAGCACTCTGAAAGATCATTCCCATTTCTCGTCTCATGGCTACCTTTTCGTTTTTACTCATTTGAACAAAGTCTCTTCCGTCATATAATATTTCACCCTGAGTAGGTGTAAGAAGGCCTACCAAATTTTTCATCAGAACCGTTTTTCCGGAACCACTCTGACCAATGATTAAATTTGTTTTACCGGTTTCAAAAACGGTATTGATATCCTCGAGAACTGTTTTTTCGCCAAAGGACTTGGTTAAATGTTTTACTTCTATCATTGTTAAGAGAGCATTTGGGTTAAAAATACATCAGAAAATAGGATCAAAACGCTGGAATTAACCACAGCAGTAGTACTCGCTTTACCAACCTCGACAGAACCTCCTTCTACAGTATATCCGAAATAAGAAGAGACGCTGGAAATGATGAACGCAAAGAACAGACTCTTGATAATGCTCATCCAAATGAACCATTGATTAAAAGAGTGCTGGATACCTAACGTTAAATCTTCTGGGGAAAGAATTTGTCCGATATATGCAGTACCATATGCACCAACGATACCCATGGCAGAACTGAAAATAACCAAAAAAGGCATAATGGTAACCAATGCTGCAATTTTCGGTAGAATAAGATAACTTGCAGAATTGACTCCCATAATGTCTAATGCGTCAATTTGCTGAGTTACTCGCATAGTTCCCAATTCAGAGGCAATATTAGAACCTACTTTGCCAGAAAGAATCAGGCACATGATAGAAGAACTAAATTCCAATAGCATGATTTCTCGTGTGGTATAGCCGGCTACCCATCGTGGCATCCATGGACTCTGAATATTCAGTTTCATCTGGATGCAGATAACAGCACCAATAAAAAACGAAATTAGTAAAACGATACCAATGGAATCAACTCCAAGTTGAGTCATTTCCTTGATATATTGTTTGCTATACATTCGTAAACGTTCGGGGCGAGAAAATACTTTACCCATTAATTGGATATAGGTACCTAATTCGGTAAGGTATTTATGTAATAACTTTGTGATGAACATACTTTTTTGCTGTTAATTGTAATTGCAAAAGTAACCAAATTCCACAAAAAAACTGCAATATTCCAAATAGTTTTAGAATTTATCAGTGATATTAGACTGATTTTTAGTATTTTTGCACCTAAATTATTCTAAATATGGACAATCAAGAACAGATGGTGCTTCGCACAGAGGGCCTGGTTAAGACTTATGGAAAACGTACTGTAGCTAATGGCGTATCTATTGAGGTGAAGCAAGGTGAAATTGTAGGCTTGCTTGGCCCTAATGGAGCAGGCAAGACGACTTCTTTCTATATGACAACAGGACTTGTGGTTCCTAATGATGGCCATGTCTATCTTAACAATCAGGAGATAACAGACTATCCGGTTTATAAGCGTGCAAGAGCTGGTATAGGTTATTTGCCACAGGAAGCTAGTGTGTTCCGTAAAATGAGCGTTGAAGACAATATTATGTCTGTATTGGAAATGACAAAATTGTCGCATGCTCAGCAGTTGGATAAATTAGAGAGTTTGCTTCAAGAGTTTCGCCTTAATAAAGTTAGGAAAAATAAGGGAGACCAATTGTCTGGAGGTGAACGTCGTCGTACGGAAATAGCTCGTTGTTTGGCTATAGATCCAAAATTTATCATGCTTGATGAACCTTTTGCAGGTGTGGACCCGATTGCTGTGGAGGATATTCAACATATAGTGTGGCGCTTGAAATATCGTAATATCGGTATTTTGATAACTGACCATAATGTGCAGGAAACGCTATCTATAACGGATAGAGCATATCTTCTTTTTGAAGGTAGAATCCTTTTTCACGGAACACCTGAAGAACTAGCAGAAAATCCGATTGTACGTAAAAATTATCTTAGTGATAACTTTGTATATCGTAAGTTTAAGCCGAATGAGGAAGATGAACTAGCCGAAGAAGCTGAAGGATAACGTAAAGAAGATATACTTTTATGGTTAAAAAATCCAATTTTTCTCCATTATATTAGGTATTTACGTTAATTATGAGTAATTTTGCAAGTCGTTTCTGAGAATAAAAATAATATTAAATAAATAAAATTTATCAAGATGAAAATTTCATTCGAGAATCCTGACAAAGTAAATGGTCTTTTGACTCTTACAGTAGAAGAGGCTGATTACAAGGAAAACGTCGAGAAGACATTAAAGAGCTATCGCAAAAAAGCTAACATTCCTGGTTTCCGTCCTGGTCAGGTACCAATGAGCTTGGTTAAACGTCAGTTTGGTGCATCTGTTAAAATGGATGAGATCAACAAGTTTGTTGGTGAGCAAATCTATAAGTATGTACAGGATAATAAGATTCAGATGTTGGGTGAACCTCTTCCTTCAGAGAAGCAGGAACGTCAGGATCTTGAAAACGAAAGTACATTCACTTTTGTATTTGATATCGCAGTAGCTCCAGAATTTAAGGTTTCTCTTACAGGTCGCGATAAGATTGATTATTATACAATCACAGTTGATGATAAATTGATCGATCAGCAGGTAGAGATGTTTACTTCACGTATGGGTAGCTATGAAAAAGCTGAGTCTTACGAGGATAATGACATCTTGAAGGGTGATCTCCGTGAGTTGGATGAGAATGGCAATACAAAGGAAGAAGGTATCACAGTAGAAGCAGCTTCTGTAATGCCAAGCTATATCAAAGTAGAGGAGCAGAAGAACCTTTTCAATGGTGCTAAGGTAGGTGATATTATTACATTCAACCCAAAGAAGGCTTATCCTGAAAACGATGCAGAGATCGCTTCATTGTTGAAGATTGATCGTGAGGCTGCAAAGGAAGCAAATGCTGATTTCAGTTTCCAGGTAACCGAAATCTCTCGTTTCAAGAAGCATGCAATAGACCAGGAACTTTTCGACCAGACTTTTGGCGAGGGTGAGGTTAAAGATGAAAAGGCATTCCGTGAGAAGATTGCTGAAGGCTTGAAGGAGCAGTTGCAGGCAGATCAGGACTTCAAGTTCATCCAGGATGTTCGCGCTCATTGTGAAAAGAAGGTTGGTAAACTTGAATTCCCAGATGCTCTATTGAAGAGAATCATGTTGAATTCTAACCAGGATAAGGGTGAGAAGTTCGTAGAGGATAACTACGAGAACAGTATTAAGGAGTTGAAATGGCATTTGATTAAGGAACAGTTGGTTGCAGCTCAGAACATCAAGATTGATGATGCTGATATTAAGGAAACTGCAATGGAAGCAGCTCGTGCTCAATTCGCTCAGTATGGTATGACTAATATTCCAGAGGAGTATTTGGAGAACTACGCTAACGAAATCTTGAAGCAGAAGAACAGTGCTGATGCACTCGTAGATCGTTCAATTGATCGTAAGCTCTCAGCTGTTCTTAAAACTGTTGTTAAGTTGAATCAGAAGGAAGTTTCTGTTGAAGACTTCAACAAGATGATGAGTGAATAATAATCAAGTTTTTTAGAAAAAACTTCTTTTATATAAAGAGGTTATCGATTTTTTTTATTATCTTTGTTTCTACGAAAAAGATATAAGAAGGTCGATAGCCTCTTTTTCTTGTTTATTACGAAAGGATAATTAAACATATGAACAAAGATTTTAGAAATTATGCTACTAAGCATTTGGGAATGAACGGTATGGTTCTCGATGATGTAGTGAGAGCTCAGGCTCAATATTTGAATCCATACATTTTGGAAGAACGCCAGCTGAATGTTACTCAGATGGATGTGTTCTCTCGTCTGATGATGGATAGAATTATCTTCTTAGGTACTGAAATCGATGATTATACAGCCAATACTCTGCAGGCACAGTTGCTTTATCTAGATTCGGTAGATAGTGGTAAGGATATCTCTATTTATATCAATAGTCCTGGTGGTAGTGTTACTGCTGGTCTTGGTATTTATGATACCATGCAGTTTATATCTAGTGATGTAGCAACGATTTGTACAGGTATGGCTGCTTCAATGGCTGCAGTTTTGTTGGTGTCTGGCCAAGAAGGAAAACGTTCAGCTTTGACTCATAGCCGTGTTATGATTCATCAGCCTTTAGGTGGTGTGCAGGGCCAGGCTTCAGATATTGAAATCGAAGCAAAAGAAATTCAGAAATTTAAGAAGGAACTATATACGATTATTTCTAACCACTCTCATACTCCTTATGAAAAAGTATGGAAAGATAGTGACCGTAACTATTGGATGAATGCAGAGGAGGCTAAGGAATATGGTATGATTGATACAGTTCTCACGCGCAAGAAGTAATAATAAAAATGCCAAAAAAAGTTTGTAGCTTCTGTGGAAGAAGTGAAAATGAAGTAAAATTATTGATAACCGGTTTGAACGGATATATCTGTGAAAATTGTGCAGAGCAGGCTTATGATATCGTTCAAACAAGTGGCTTGTCTCCCAAAAAAGAACAGCATGCTTCAGATAATCCTCTTAAATTGAAAAAGGTACCAAAGCCTAAAGAAATTAAGAAATATCTTGATCAGTATGTTATTGGGCAGGATGAGGCAAAGCGAACCTTGGCCGTGGCTGTTTATAATCATTATAAGCGTTTACAACAGCCTGTTGCTGATGATGGAGTAGAAATCGAGAAGAGTAATATCATTATGGTTGGTAGTACTGGTACTGGTAAAACATTACTGGCCCGTACAATTGCTAAGTTGCTCGATGTTCCTTTCACAATTGTAGATGCTACTGTATTTACAGAAGCAGGATATGTAGGAGAGGATGTAGAAAGTATCCTTAGCCGTTTACTTCAGGTTTCTAATTATGATGTAGCCGCAGCAGAAAGAGGTATCGTCTTTATTGATGAAATTGATAAGATTGCACGTAAGAGTGACAATCCATCGATTACTCGTGATGTAAGTGGTGAAGGTGTTCAGCAGGGATTGTTAAAACTCTTGGAAGGCACTATGGTTAACGTGCCACCTCAGGGAGGTCGTAAACATCCAGATCAAGAGTATATCCATGTAGATACGCGTAATATCCTCTTTGTTTGTGGTGGCGCATTTGATGGTATCGAACAAAAAATAGCACAGCGTATGAATACGCATGTCGTGGGTTACAATTCCGTTCAAAATGTACGAAAGATTGATAAGAGTGACTTGATGAAATATGTACTCCCTCAAGACTTGAAGCATTTTGGATTGATACCTGAAATTATCGGACGTCTTCCAGTTCTGACATACCTTAATCCTTTGGATCGTGAAGCTTTGCGCAGAATCTTGGTTGAACCTAAAAATTCAATCATTAAGCAATATGAAAAGTTGTTTGAAATGGATGGTATCAAGTTGACATTCGATGAAGACGTTTTTGATTATATCGTTGATAAGGCTGTAGAATACAAGCTTGGTGCACGAGGACTCCGTTCTATCGTTGAGTCTATAATGATTGATGCCATGTTTGAAATTCCGTCTAAGCGATTGAAAGCATTTGCAGTTACTCTTGATTACGCTAAAGAGCAACTTGAAAAGTCTCACTTGGAATTACAACAAGGAGCATAACTATCAGTTGGACCTTCGGGTCCAATTGATTCAACAATGAAAAACAACTCAGTTTAAAAGTGAATAAAGGAGCTACTTTATAATTATGACGAAAGAAGTTAATCTTATAGATGCACTAAAGCGCTACTTTGGCTTTGATAAATTTAAAGGCGATCAGGAGGCTATTATCCGTAATGTTCTTGATGGCAACGATACGTTTGTATTGATGCCGACAGGAGGCGGTAAGAGTTTGTGCTATCAGCTACCTTCTTTAATTATGCCTGGTACGGCAATAGTTATTTCTCCATTAATAGCTTTGATGAAAAATCAGGTTGATGTTATTAATGGTATGAGTGAAGGTGATGGCGTGGCTCATTATTTGAACTCTTCATTAAATAAGTCGGCTGTAGAACAGGTGAAATCGGATATTCGTGCTGGTAAGACTAAATTGTTGTATGTAGCTCCAGAATCTTTAACGAAGGAGGATAATGTAGAATTCCTTAAAACGGTAAAGATTTCTTTCTATGCTGTAGATGAGGCTCATTGTATATCGGAATGGGGACATGATTTCCGTCCTGAATATAGAAGAATTCGCCCGATAATCAATCAGATAGGTAATGCGCCTGTTATAGCTTTGACTGCCACTGCAACAGATAAGGTTCGTACGGATATCAAGCGAAGTTTGGGGATAGCAGATGCTCATGAGTTTAAAAGCTCGTTTAATCGTCCTAACTTGTACTATGAAGTACGTCCTAAAACTAAGGATGTAGATAAGCAGATTATTATGTTTATTAAACAGCATCCTGGTAAAAGTGGAATTATCTATTGTTTAGCCAGAAAAAAAGTTGAAGAGCTTGCAGAAATTTTAAAGGCTAATGATATTAAAGCAGCTGCTTATCATGCAGGATTAGATTCTTCAACGCGTTCGAAGACCCAAGATGATTTCCTTATGGAAAATATCGATGTCATCGTTGCGACTATAGCCTTTGGTATGGGTATAGACAAGCCTGACGTGCGTTTTGTTATCCATTATGATATACCTAAGAGTTTGGAAGGGTACTATCAGGAAACAGGTAGAGCAGGTCGTGATGGTGGAGAAGGTAAATGTATAGCCTTCTATGCGAAAAAAGATCTGAAGAAACTAGAAAAATTCATGGAGGGTAAGCCTGTCGCTGAACAGGATATCGGTAGACAATTACTTCAAGAAACTGCAGCTTATGCAGAATCTTCAGTATGTCGTCGAAAAATGCTCCTTCATTATTTTGGTGAGGAATACGAGCAGGATAATTGTGGCAATTGTGATAATTGTAAGCATCCAAAGACAAAAATAGATGGCAAGGATGCTTTGTTGATTATTTTAAAAGCTGTAGCTGCTGTAAAAGAAAATTTCCGTCAAGAATATATTGTTGACTTTGTTAAGGGTAGAGGAACTGACGATATCGTATCGCATAAGCATGATCAGCTAGATGAGTTTGGTGCAGGTGCAGATATGGATAATAAATTGTGGAATCCAGTAATTCGTCAGGCGCTTTTGGCAGGTTATCTTCGTAAGGATGTTGAGAATTATGGCTTGTTAAAATTAACTGCTTCCGGTAAACGGTATATCAAGAGTCAAGAGCCTTTCATGATTGTTATGGATAATGAGTTTACAGATGATTATGTAGATGATTCAAATGAGGCGGGTGGAACAAGTGCTCTTGATCCAGAGTTGTTCTCTATTTTGAAGGATTTACGAAAGAAAACAGCTCATAAACACCAATTGCCACCATATGTGATCTTCCAAGATGTTTCTTTGGAACAGATGGCAACTATGTATCCTGTTACTCAGGAAGAGCTGACGAACGTACAAGGTGTTGGTATAGGAAAAGCAAAGCGATACGGAAAAGAGTTTTTGAAAGTCATAAAGGAATATTGCGAAGAAAAACAAATCGTTCCACCTGAAGAACTTCGTGTTCGAACAGTAGCGAAAAAATCGATGCTGAAAGTTAGTATCATCCAGTCTATAGACCGTAAAATGGCATTGGATGATCTGGCTGATGCCAAAGGACTCGATTTTAGTGATCTGCTAGATGAAATAGAAGCCATTGTATATAGTGGCACTAAACTTAACATAGATTATTTTATTGAGGATGTTGTCGATGATGATAAAGTAGATGACATTTATGATTATTTCATGGAAAGTGAAACGGATGATCTCAATGAAGCCTTAGATGAATTAGGGGATGATTACAGTGAAGACGAAATTCGGTTGGTAAGAATTAAATTTCTGTCGGAAAATGCGAATTAAAGTTGCAGTGATAACGTTATATAAAGAAGCCCTGTTTGCAAAAACGCAAACAGGGCTTCTTTATATGGACGTTAAATAGCATTAATTCAAAACGAAAATCATAAAATAGCCCTTTATATATGGAAAATTATTACTATATTTGCACGCAATAAATTTCTAAGTTATATATGTCATCATTTGTTGCAGATAAAATTGTAATGGACGGACTTACTTACGATGACGTCCTTTTGATCCCTGCTTATTCAGAGGTTTTGCCTAAAGAGGTACAGTTAAAAACCAAGTTTACACGTCACATTGATTTGAATATTCCGTTCGTGACAGCAGCTATGGATACGGTAACAGAATCATCTATGGCTATTGCTATTGCGCGTGAAGGAGGTATTGGTGTAATACACAAAAATATGACAATCGAGGAACAGGCTCGACAGGTCGCAATTGTGAAACGTGCAGAAAATGGTATGATTTACGATCCTGTTACAATTCAGCGTGGACGTACCGTTAAAGATGCTTTGGATATGATGGCCGAGTACCATATCGGTGGAATCCCAGTTGTAGATGAGGATAATCATTTAGTAGGAATTGTTACGAATCGTGACCTCCGCTTTGAACGTCGTATGGATCGTAAGATAGATGACGTCATGACGAAAGAAAATTTGGTTACAACGCATCAGCAGACAGACTTGCTGGCAGCAGCTCAGATTCTTCAGGAGAATAAAATCGAAAAACTTCCTGTTGTTGATGCAGAAAACCATTTGGTAGGTTTGATTACTTATAAAGATATCACTAAGGCTAAAAATAAGCCAATGGCTTGCAAGGACGAGAAGGGTCGTTTGCGTGTAGCTGCTGGTGTAGGTGTAACAGCAGATACTCTTGATCGTGCTAGGGCCTTGGTAGAAGCTGGTGTTGATGCAATCGTAATCGATACTGCTCATGGCCATTCTAAGGGTGTCGTAGAAAAGCTTAAGCAAGTTAAGGCTACTTTCCCTAATGTAGATGTTATTGTTGGTAATGTTGCTACAGGTGCAGCTGCAAAATATTTGGTAGATAATGGTGCTGATGCTGTGAAGGTAGGTATTGGTCCTGGTTCAATCTGTACAACTCGTGTTGTAGCAGGTGTTGGTGTTCCACAGTTGAGTGCTATTTATGATGTGTATTCTGCGTTGAAAGATACAGATGTACCTTTGATAGCTGATGGTGGCCTTCGTTACTCAGGTGATGTCGTTAAGGCGCTTGCTGCTGGTGGTAGTAGTGTTATGATAGGTTCTTTGGTTGCAGGTACAGAAGAAAGTCCGGGTGAAACCATTATTTTCAATGGTCGTAAATTCAAGAGCTATCGTGGTATGGGTTCTTTGGAAGCTATGGAACAAAAGAATGGTTCTCGTGATCGCTATTTCCAGAATGATATCAGTGATGCCAAGAAGCTAGTTCCAGAGGGTATTGCTGGTCGTGTGCCTTACAAAGGAACCGTTCAGGAAGTTATTTATCAGTTAGTAGGTGGACTTCGTTCGGGTATGGGTTATTGTGGTGCTGGCGATATTGCTAACTTGCACAATGCACAGTTTACTCGCATTACCAATGCTGGTGTTTTGGAGAGTCATCCACATGATATTTCAATAACAAGCGAGGCACCAAACTACAGCCGCCCTGAATAAGGAAATGTAATTTAAAAAATACTAATGAAAATATATGCGTTGTTAACAGCCATGCTCCTCAACGGGGGCATGGTTTTTGGTCAAACTGACCCTGTTATAATGAAAATAGCAGGTAGACCTGTGAGCAGGTCTGAGTTTGAGTATTCTTATAACAAAAATAATTCTGCCAGTGTTATTGATAAAAAAAGTATCGTAGATTATGTAGATCTTTTTATCAATTACAAACTAAAGGTGAAGGCAGCAGAAGATGCGCATCTGGATACGTTAACTTCTTTTCAAAAGGAATTTGAAAGTTATCGTGATCAACAAGTGCGTCCGTCTTTTATTACAGAAGCTGAAGTTGAGGCTGAAGCGCATAAGATATACGAAAGTGAAAGACAACGTATAGATAATAATGGCGGTATGATTCGTCCGTCTCACATTTTATTGCTGTTAAAGCAAAATGCACCAGCTAAAGCAGCGGAAATTGTGAAAAATCGAATCGATTCCATTTATAATGCTCTTAAAAAGGGAGCTAATTTCCAAGAGTTAGCAAAAAAATATTCTGATGACAAAGGGTCTGCTGTGCAAGGCGGTTTGCTACCTTGGATCGTAAAAGGTCAAACATACAAGGAATTTGAAGATGTTGCTTATTCAATGAAGAAAGGTGAAATGAGCAAACCTTTTTCTTCACCAGCAGGATATCATATTATCTTGATGACAGATAAGGGAAAATTCTTTTCATATGATTCTCTCAAGAATAACATCTATCGATTTATAGAGCAGCGAGGTATACGAGAGCAAATTATAGATCGTAATCTCGATTCAATAGTCAAGACTTTACCAGAAGGAGCTACGAGAGAAACTGTTCTTGATGAAAGAGCTTCTGATATGTCTGAAAAGGACTCTAATTTGAAATATCTTATTCAAGAATACCATGATGGTCTTCTTCTTTATGAAATTAGTAATCGTAAAATTTGGGAAAAGGCTGCAAAAGATGAGGTAGGCTTAGAAAATTATTTCAAAAGGCATAAAAAATCCTATGCTTGGGATGAACCTCGATTTAAAGGTATTGCCTATCATGTAAAAGATGCTTCAGATGTAAGTGCAGTGAAAAAAAGTGTCAAGGGAAAACCATTTCAAGAGTGGGCTTCTATTTTACGCAAGACATTCAATAATGATTCCACTATACGTATCCGTGTAGAAAAAGGAATATTCAAGAAAGGTGATAATGCCGTAGTTGATAAAATGGTGTTTCATGTAGACACTGCACAGATTAAGCAAATAAAAGACTATCCTATAGATGCAATATTTGGTAAGAAGTTGAAAAAAGGACCAGAGACATATGAAGATGTAAAATCTAAGGTCATTTCAGATTACCAAGATGAGTTAGAAAAGGTATGGATAGAGGCTTTGCGGAAGAAATATCCAGTAGAAGTGTATCAAGATATATTGGCTACTGTCAATAAACACTAATTTATTATAGTATGAAGACTGTAAACAAATTATTTTGTGGGTTCAGTGGACTGCTTTTGATGGCTGTAATTACAGTAAATGCAGGAAGACCGTATTTTCGAGTTGCTCAAACCGAGAATGATTCGTTGGAGCATAAGAGCTTTAATGCTGATTCTGCGAAAAATAGTCCTGAAATAAAGGAAAATAGTATCATTGATGAAGTGATTTGGGTAGTAGGTGATGAGCCTATATTAAAATCAGATGTTGAAATGATGCGAATGCAGGGCGAAGCTGAGGGTGTAAAGTTTCAGGGTGATCCTGATTGTTCTATTCCAGAACAACTTGCGATTCAGAAATTGTTTCTTCATCAGGCAGCAATTGATAGTATTGAGGTTACTGAGTCGGAAGTGTCACAAGGTATAGATGATCAGATTAATTATTGGATACAATTGATTGGTTCTCGCGAAAAATTGGAAGAGTATCGTAAAATGACGATTACTCAAATCCGTCAGCAAATGCATGATGATTTCAAAAATCAGCAGTTGATTAGAAAGGAGCGTGAAGAACTTGTTAAGGATATAAAGGTGACTCCAGCTCAGGTCAGGGCATATTTTAAAAATTTGCCAGAGGATAGTATTCCTTTTGTTCCGACAGAGGTTGAAGTTCAGGTTATAACGAGGCAACCAAAAATATCTAAGGATGAAACCGAGCGTATCAAAGAACAGTTACGTGACTTTACAAAGCGTGTAAACGATGGAGAAACTTCGTTCTCAACACTAGCTCGATTATATTCAGAAGATCCGGGATCTGCTCGTCAGGGAGGTGAATTAGGCTATATTGGTAGAGGTATGCTTGATCCAGCTTTTGCGAATGTAGCATTTAATTTAACAGATCCGAAGAAAATTTCTAAGATAGTTGAAACAGAGTTTGGTTTTCATATTATTCAATTGATAGACAAACGTGGTGACAAGATTAATTGTCGTCATATATTGCTCAAGCCTACCGTATCAGAAGAAGCACTTCAGTCAGCGTCGCTTCGTCTTGATTCTATCGCAGATGATATTCGTGCGAATAAGTTCTCATTTGAGTCTGCAGCTTCATATCTATCAGACGATAAAGATACTAAAAGCAATTTTGGCTTGATGGCCAATAGTTCAGAAACAGGACGTACATCACGTTTTCAAATGAAGGATTTGCCTTCTGAGATTGCTAGAGTTGTAGATACTTTGAAAGTCGGACAGATTTCATCAGCATTTACTATGGTTAATGCTAAAGGTAAGAAGCAGGCTTGTATAGTTAAATTGAAATCTAGAATTGATGGTCATAGAGCAACAATAACTGAAGATTTTCAGGTTATGCAGAATCTAGTTACAAAGAAAGAGAAAGAAAATGCAATTCATGACTGGGTGGTCAATAAAATAAAAAAGACATATGTTAAGATGAATGATCGCTACAAGGATTGTAAATTTGAATATGAAGGTTGGGTTAAATGATAAATAATCATTTGAAAAAGCAAAATATTAGCGGGCATGGAATCAGTATGTTACTGATTTTATGCCTGTTTGGGCTCTGTGTGTCATCGGCATTTGGAGCACGTAAAAAGCGTAAGATAGTAGGTGATAATCGTATTTATCTGATACATGCAGATAATTTAAAATTTGATCAGTATAGTGTAAATCCTGATGCCCAAATCCTGACAGGACACGTGTCATTTCGGCATCAGAATTCTCATCTTACCTGTGATAGCGCCTATTTTTATCAGGCTACAAATTCTGTAAAGGCTTTTGGGCATGTGCATTTCAGACAAGGAGATACGTTGTCTTTGAAATGTGATTATGCCGATTATGATGGACAAGTTCAGTTTATGCGTGCACGTCATAATGTAGTATTACATCATCGTAAGCAAGTCTTAAATACGGATAGCCTTGATTACGATCGTCTTTATAATTATGTCAATTTCTCAGAAGGTGGAACTTTATCTGATGGAAAAAATAAACTTGTTGCAGATTGGGGACGCTATTATGTTGAAACGAGAGAGGCTGAATTTTATTATAATGTCCACCTAAAAAATGGTCGGGATTATATAACAACAGATACGATGTTTTATGATACACGTAATTCTGTTGCTCATGTTGTTGGCCCTTCGAAAATTACGTCTAAAGGTAGTGTGGTAAATACAAGTAATGGTTATTATAATACCAAAACAGATCGTGCCAGATTATATGGGCGTTCTACTATGGTAGATAAAGATAAATCTATTACAGGTGATAGCTTGTTCTATGTTAAAGATAAAGACAGTGAAGGCTTTGGTAACGTTATCTATGTGGATAAACGCAATAAGAACTCTCTTCATTGCGGTTATTTGCGTTATAATGAAAAAACAGGATATGGATTTGCTACACGTAGACCGGTTGCTATAGATTACTCTCAAAAAGATACATTGTGGATGCATTCTGATACGATGAAAATCTATACATTTAATATAAATACAGATTCTGTTTATCGAAAGGTTCATTGTTTTCCAAAAGTTCGCGCCTTCCGTCAAGATGTTCAGGCGGTATGCGATTCTATGGTCTTTAATTCTAAGGATTCATGTATGACTATGTATAAGGATCCGATTGTATGGAATGCAGGAAGACAGTTGCTTGGAGAAAAAATACAATTGTTTATGAATGATTCCACGTTACGCTATGCGCATGTCATCGGACAAGCGTTGTCCGTAGAATCATTAGGGGATAGCATACATTATAATCAGGTAGCTTCACGAGAGATGGAGGCTTTTTTTGTTAATGGTAAAGCTCAGAAAGGTGTCTCCTTTGGAAATGTGCAAATTGTATATTATCCAATAAATGATAAAGATAGTTCTATGATTGGCTTGAACTATACAGAAACCGATACAGCGAAGATGTTTATGGATGAACATCAGCAGCTTGTAAGAATATGGATGCCGAAAGCCACAGGAACACTTTATCCAATGAGTCAAATACCTCCAGTTAAATATAAGTTGCCATCATTTGCATGGTTTGATAATATTCGTCCAAAAGATAAAAATGATATTTTTGAGTGGCGTGGTAAACGTGAAAATCAAAAATTAAAGAATGTAAGTCGTCATACTGCACCATTACAACGTATAGGTAAAAAAGACGAGAAAAAAGGTGAAGAAGTAAAAATATAATGAGCGATATCATACAGTTATTACCCGATTCTGTTGCTAATCAGATAGCGGCGGGTGAGGTTATTCAAAGACCTGCTTCTGTAATCAAGGAGTTGGTGGAGAATTCTGTCGACGCTGGAGCCAAATCGATTCAGGTTCTTGTAGTTGATGCTGGTCGTACATCTATTCAAGTGATAGATGATGGAAAGGGTATGTCTGATACAGATGCACGTCTTTCTTTTGAGCGACATGCAACATCCAAAATCAAAAAGGCTGATGACCTTTTTGCACTTCATACTATGGGATTTCGTGGAGAGGCATTAGCTTCCATAGCTGCTGTTGCGCAGATAGAGCTTAAAACGCGTCAGGCATCTGAAGATATAGGTACTCAACTTTCTATTTCTGGATCAAAGTTTATAGGACAGGAGCCTTGCTCTTGCCCTATAGGTAGTAATTTTAAAATAGAAAACTTATTTTTTAATGTACCAGCTAGAAGAAAATTTCTAAAGTCGAATACTACCGAACTGAACAATATACTTACGGCTTTTGAGCGTATCGTATTAGTTAATCCTAGTATACATTTCAGTTTATATAGCAATGGGACAGAAATGTTCAATTTACAACCTGGAAGTATTAGACATCGTATTTTAGATATATTCGGAAAGCGTTTAAACCAGGATTTGCTCCCTGTGAATGTAGAAACAAGCTTAGGTAAAATATCAGGATTCGTTGGTAAACCTGAATCTGCTCGTAAAAAGGGTGCACACCAATATTTTTTTGTTAATGGTCGCTATATGAAACATCCTTATTTTAATAAGGCAGTTATGAGCGCTTTTGATCGGTTAGTACCATTAGGAGAACAGGTTCCTTATTTTATATATTTTGATGTAGATCCACATAATATAGATGTTAATATCCATCCGACCAAGACTGAAATAAAATTTGAAAATGAACAGGCTATATGGCAGATTTTGTCAGCGGCCGTAAAGGAGGCAGTTGGACTTTTTAACAATGTTCCTACTATAGATTTTGATACTGAAGGAAAGCCAGAAATACCTGTTTTTGGAGAGAGCGGCAATCAATTGTCAGCTCCAAGGGTAAACTATAATCCGTCTTATAATCCATTTGAATCTTCTAGCGAAGATTTGGTGAGTCAGGATGGAGAACAACAGATAGGACAAACGTTTGCGTCAAAAATAGATTCAAATTATTCAGCTACAGCTCAAGGAGAAATTTTTGAATCAAAGCAGGCTCGTGTACCAGAAGAGTGGGGGAAACTGTATGAAGGATTAAAATCCAAAACAGTTTCACAAGAAGGAGATATCTTTGAGAGTAGACAAAATACTGTTGTGGAAAGTAAGGAGCATTTAGTAGAAGATAAATCCCCTTTACATTATCAATACAAGGCAAAGTACATCATGACAGCAGTAAAGTCAGGTTTGATGATAATTGACCAGCATCGTGCGCATGTACGTATTTTGTATGAACAGTATCAAAAACAGTTGATTGAGCACACATTTCAGTCACAGAAAGTTTTATTTCCTGAAACAGTACGCTTTACACCATCTCAACAAGTAGTATTACAAGACATCTTTTCTGATATGGTAGATATGGGCTTTGAACTCACAGATTTAGGGGGGGGGAGCTATGCTGTTAACGCAATACCTATGGGACTTGATGGAATAAATCCTATAACGTTGGTAGAAGATATTGTACATTCGGCAATCGATATGGGTAAATCGATGAAAGAAGAAATGCGACAGTCTTTATCATTAAGTTTAGCCAGAAATGCTGCAATTCCTCAAGGTCAAATTTTGTCTAATGAAGAAATGGAAGCAATCGTGAATGGTCTTTTTGCTTGTTCAAATCCAAATTATGCTCCGGATGGTAAGAGTATCCTCTGTATACTAACACAACAGGAAATAGATCATCTTTTCGGGTAAAAGGTTCTTCTTGGAAGCGATTACAGTGGGCTTAATGACCAATTTTAAGAAAAATCAAAAATATTCAGTAAAAAATTTGGTAGTTTAGATTTTTTGCCTTACCTTTGCACTCGCTTTTAAGAAGTATGGGCGTTTAGCTCAGTTGGTTTAGAGCATCTGCCTTACAAGCAGAGGGTCGGCGGTTCGAATCCGTCAACGCCCACTAGGGGTGTTCCCTGTAGTCTTTCGGGACTGCAGGGATTTTTTTTGTTTGTATTTTTGAAAAAATATTATTTATTATTGGTGTCTGCTAAAACTTTGTTATCACGATAATACCCTTCTGTTGCTGATTATATTTATAAAGGTAAGGTCTATAACACGTTTAGTCTATGGAGTAAAATGCTTCCATTATATGGTTTATCTCGTTATTTGGCATAATGGTTCGTCAACTCAAGTGTGAGAAGTCTAGAGAAGACTTACTTTATCAATTTTTGTCTTTTTGGGGATACTAATACATATTTAGATTATTGATATATTTCCTAATCTTAAAATATGTAAAAAACACCGAGAAAATTTGGTGGTTTAATGTTTTTGTCTTACCTTTGCACTCGCTTTTAAGAAGTACGGGCGTTTAGCTCAGTTGGTTTAGAGCATCTGCCTTACAAGCAGAGGGTCGGCGGTTCGAATCCGTCAACGCCCACAAAAGGTCTTGATATATTCAGGACCTTTTTTTTGTTTTGAATAGAAGTCAAGATTGAAAACATTAATTTAAAGTCCTATAAAGTTCGCGCTTTTATGATATTTTATCTTATAAAAGTGTGGTTTTCCAATAATAATTATTATTTTTGCCTTCGAATTTAATACGAGTAAGTCATGACATTAGATGCATTAACCGCAGTTTCTCCAATAGATGGACGTTATAGGGGTAAAACAGAAACACTAGCAAATTATTTTTCCGAGTATGCACTCATACGTTATCGTGTGCGTGTAGAAATTGAGTATTTTATAACTTTATGTGAATTGCCATTACCTCAATTGGCAAGTTTTGATCATTCTCTTTTTGATAAGCTCCGTGATATATATAAATCTTTCGATGAGAAAGATGCTCAGCGAGTAAAAGATATAGAGAAGACAACAAATCATGATGTAAAAGCTGTTGAGTATTTTATCAAAGAAGAATTTGATAAAATTGGTAATCTTGATCAGTATAAGGAGTTTATCCATTTCGGTCTTACTTCACAGGATATTAATAATACAAGTGTTCCTCTCTCAATAAAGGAGGCCTTGGAAGACGTATTCTATCCACAAGTACAAGAGTTGATCGATCTTTTGGCTTCTTACGCAGAGGAATGGAAAGACGTACCAATGTTGGCTAAAACACATGGTCAGCCAGCTTCACCGACCCGCTTAGGCAAAGAAATCGAAGTCTTTGTATATCGTCTTACACAACAGTTGAAATCTTTAAAGGCTTGTCCTTTTACTGCCAAGTTTGGTGGTGCAACAGGTAATTTTAATGCGCATCACGTAGCCTATCCTTCATATGACTGGAAAGCCTTTGGTAATAAGTTTGTAAGTGAGAAATTAGGATTGGAGCGTGAGCAGTGGACTACTCAAATTAGCAATTATGATGCTTTAGGAGCAATATTTGATGCCATTCGTAGAATTAATACTATCATTATCGACTTGGATCGTGATTTTTGGATGTATATTTCTATGGAATATTTCAAGCAGAAAATTAAAGCGGGAGAAGTAGGATCAAGTGCGATGCCACATAAGGTGAATCCAATTGATTATGAGAATAGTGAAGGAAACATGGGTATTGCTAATGCTATTCTTCAGTTCTTAGCGCAGAAATTACCAGTAAGTCGTTTACAGCGCGATTTAACAGATTCTACAGTACTTCGTAATGTAGGTGTGCCTATTGGACATAGTGTTATTGCTATTCAAAGTACATTGAAAGGGCTTCGTAAATTAATTTTGAACAAAGAAAAATTAGAAGAAGACCTAGATAATACATGGGCAGTCGTAGCAGAAGCTATTCAGACAATACTTCGTAGAGAGGCTTATCCTCATCCTTATGAAGCGTTAAAAGCGCTTACCCGTACTAATGCAACAATGACAGAAGAAACTATTCATAAGTTTATTCAGGAACTTCAGGTAAGTGATGCTGTTAAGGCAGAGTTAATGGCTATTACTCCACATAACTACACAGGAATGTAATTTATAATTATTATATAAGAGTTATTTAATCAAATTTTTAGAACACGCCGTGAGGCCTAAAAAGAAAGAAAATGGATTTAGATTTAGACAAAACACAGGATCAGTCTGCAGAGCAGAACGAGTCTAGCCGTGAGGGTTACAAGCAAGCAGGCTCTTATAGGAGCACAGGTCGTCCTATGCGTCCTCGTATTCATAGTCAGCGTGCCTATAGCACAGATAATAATGGATACAGTAGCAATAATGTAAATAGCGCGAGTGATGGTGGCTTCCGTCCGGAAGGCTTTGGAGTAAATCTTCAGGGTGCAGGAGAAGGTACATCTCAGCGTGGTGGATACCAGAGCCGTGGAGGCTATGGTAATAACCGTGGAGGCTATAGTAGTAATCGCGGTGGTGGCTATAATAACAACCGTGGCGGTGGTTATAACAACAATCGTGGTGGCAATAGCTATCGTCCTCGTTACAATAATGAGGAAGAGGGTGGCTACCAAAGTCGTGTCGGTTACAATAATGACCGTGGAGGATACAATAATCGTGGAGGATATAACAGCCGTGGTGGTGGCTATAACAACAACCGTGGCGGAGGCTATAACAACAATCGCGGCGGTGGTTATAACAACAATCGTGGTGGTTTCGGAAATAACCGTGGTGGCTATAGCAATCAAGGCGGATTTCGTCAGCATACTCCAGGATTTGATCCAAATGCAAAGTATAGCTTGAAAAAGCGTATTGAATATAAGGAGGAAAATTTCGATCCAAACGAACCAATTCGTTTGAACAAGTATCTTGCCAATGCTGGTGTATGTTCTCGTCGTGAGGCTGATGAATTTATCCAGGCTGGTGTGATTACTGTAAATGGTGAAGTTGTAACCGAATTGGGTACAAAAGTTATGCGTACTGATGAGGTTAAATTCCATGATCAGAATGTTTCTTTGGAGAAGAAAGTTTATGTTCTTCTTAACAAACCAAAGGACTATGTTACAACAAGTGATGATCCACAGCAGCGTAAAACAGTTATGGATCTTGTAAAGGATGCATGTCCTGAACGTATTTATCCTGTAGGTCGTCTTGACCGTAATACAACAGGTGTTCTTCTTCTTACAAATGATGGTGATTTGGCAAGTAAATTGACTCATCCAAAATTCTTGAAGAAGAAAGTTTATCATGTATACTTGGACAAGCCAGTAGCAGCTCATGATTTACAGCAGATAGCTGATGGTATTACGCTTGAAGATGGTGAAATCCATGCAGATGCTATTGAATATGCAGATGAGCATGATAAGAAGCAGGTTGGCATCGAGATTCACAGCGGTAAGAATCGTATCGTTCGTCGTATCTTTGAAGCTTTAGGCTATCGTGTAACAAAACTTGATCGTGTTCAGTTTGCTGGATTGACCAAGAAGAATCTTCGTCGTGGCGATTGGCGCTTCCTTTCTGAGAAGGAAGTAGACATGCTTCGTATGGGTGCATTCGAGTAAAAACACAAACGAGATATGAAAAGAACAAAAGTCGTCGATGCTCTGCAAAGCACCGATTTTGGAAATGAAATTTTAGTAAAAGGATGGGTTCGTTCCCATCGTAGTAGTAAAGCTGTTGATTTCATTGCGTTGAATGACGGCTCTACCATAAAGAATATTCAGATCGTTGTAGACCCTTCTACCATCGAAGCTGATAAGCTTAAAAGTATTACTACAGGAGCTTGTATTGGAGTCGTAGGAACCCTCGTTGAAAGTCAGGGTGCCGGTCAGACTTCAGAGGTTCAGTCTAAGGAAATTGAGATTTATGGTCTCTGTCCTAATGACTATCCAATGCAGAAAAAGGGTCAGAGCTTTGAGTATATGCGTCAGTATGCACATATGCGTTTACGTACCAACACATTTGGTGCAGTGATGCGTATTCGCCATAACATGGCAATAGCTGTGCATAAGTATTTTCATGAACATGGTTTTTACTATTTCCATACTCCTCTAATCACAGCTTCAGATGCAGAGGGTGCAGGTGAAATGTTTCAGGTAACAACACTTGATCTCGACCGCGTAGCTAAAGAGGGTAAGGTAGAATATAGTAAGGACTTCTTTGGTAAAAAAACTAACCTTACTGTATCTGGTCAGTTGGAAGGTGAACTTGGTGCAACTGCTCTTGGTGCAATCTACACCTTCGGTCCAACATTCCGTGCAGAGAATAGCAATACTCCTCGTCACTTAGCAGAGTTTTGGATGATAGAGCCAGAAGTTGCCTTTATGGATAAGGATGAATTGATGGATCTTGAAGAAGATTTCATCAAGTATTGTGTTCGATGGGCACTTGACAATTGTAAGGATGATCTTGAGTTCTTGAATAAGATGATTGATAAGAATCTTCTTAATACTCTTGAGAATGTCATTAAGGAAGATTTTGTCCGTTTGCCTTACACTGAGGGTATTGAAATCCTCAAGAAAGCAGCAGAAGATGGTCATAAGTTCGAATTCCCAATCACAGGTTGGGGGATGGATCTTGCTTCTGAGCATGAGCGTTTCCTCGTAGAAGAGCATTTCAAGAAACCTGTAATTATGACAGATTATCCTACAGAGATTAAAGCTTTCTATATGAAAAAGAATCCTGACGGTAAGACCATGCAGGGTACTGATGTTCTCTTCCCACGTATTGGTGAGATTATTGGTGGTTCTGTTCGTGAGGAAAATTTGGATAAGTTGATGGAGGAGATTGATCGTCGTGGTATGGGTGAGCAACTTTACGAATGGTATCTTGATACTCGTAAATATGGTTCATGTCCTCATGCTGGATTCGGACTTGGTTTCGAACGTCTTATTCTATTTGTGACAGGTATGCAGAATATCCGTGATGTAATACCTTTCCCACGTACACCAAAGAATGCAGAATTCTAATTTGTAAATATAAAAAATCCGTTGTAATCTTGCAACGGATTTTTTTATGTTTTAGAAGACTATGGTTCTAAAATAATCTTTCAAAACTCCTTTATATTGATTTTGGCTATCTGCACATAAAATGATAACATGTCTTCCATCTTTTGTTTTTGGGCCTTCGCACATTCCTTCGTAGTTAGCAAGATTGAAGTTGCCTAAACTAAGACTTGTTTTCCAGGAAGTAATAAACTGTTTGCCATGAAATCCTGGTTTTATGCGATAAATCTTATTATTAACCCAACTACCAAGTTTGAGTTTAGTTACATAGAATTCCCTTTCTAGCACAAGCAATGTACCATCACCTAAAGAAAGCAATTCAGATACGCCATAAGCATGTTCGTTGACAGGTCGAGAATCTTTTTTTAAAGGTTCATCCATAAGATACTCATATTCGGCAACTTCTTGTAAGCTATCATTTAATTCTTTAAGTCTAAGAGAAGTAAACGGGTCGCCTTTCAATGAAGCCTCATTGATGGTAAAGAGATGTTGTCTAAATGGGTCATAGCATAGACTTTCGATAATACGATTATGCTCACCACGTTTTTGATAATCAGCTATGGGTTTAATCAAAACAGTTTTGTTATTCAACGTTATTTCCTGAATGGTTGATCCCTCTTCATTACCAATGTATAAATGATTGTTATGAGGATTATATGCTATGGCCTCTTCGTCCATATTGGTTCCACCTAAATCTTGCCAACCTTTATTTTTAATATCGAGGATATCACCATCTTTTCCAAATTTAATCTTAAAGATGTAATATCCTTCAGAATCCGTTTTATCTGATACCACCGCATATTCATCCCCTTTTATGTGAGTTATACCACTATAATTACCTGCAGGTACATCTTCGAAAGTCTTTTGTTCATGAATGATTACAGTCTGAGAAATATCTGCATCGACAGAATCAGTACCCCATTTCAAAATGTTGAGCGTATTCTTATTTTCGTAAACATTGATTTGTGGAAGAGAAACTGATATTGTCTTTTCTTTGTGCGATTGAGCTATAGCTACTTCAGAACATAATGCTAAAATACAAATGCTAAAAAATCTCATAATACCTATTGTTTATTAGATTGCAAAGATAGTAAAAATACAGAGAAAAAAGATAAGCCAGAGATAATTTTAAAAAAAGTTCTATTTCTTTTGTAATCCGCTTAAATTGTCGTAATTTTGCACATAAGTAAAAAAGATAGATTCAAAATATACAAATGGGAAAAATTATATTGACAGGTGATCGTCCTACAGGCAAATTACACTTAGGACATTATGTAGGGTCACTTCGCCGTCGTGTACAGTTGCAGAATGAGGGTGATTATGATAAGATGTTTGTCTTCATGGCCGATGTGCAGGCTTTAACAGATAATGCTGATAATCCAGAGAAAATTCGTCAGAACATTATCGAAGTAGCTCTTGATTACCTTTCTGCGGGTTTAGATCCTGCTAAATGTACCCTTTACATTCAGAGTCAGATACCAGAGTTGGCTGAATTAACAACATACTTGATGAACTTGATAACAGTATCTCGTGTACAGAGAAATCCAACTGTTAAGACAGAAATCAAGATGCGTAATTTTGAAGCTAATATTCCATTAGGATTCTTTTGTTATCCTGTTAGTCAGGCAGCTGATATTGCCGCGTTCAAAGCAACAACAGTTCCTGCTGGTGAGGATCAAGAGCCAATGTTGGAGGTAACACGTGAACTGGTACGTCGTTTCAATCAAACTTATGCAGATGTATTAGTAGAGCCTAATATTCTCCTTCCAGAGAACGCAACAGCGCGTAGATTGCCTGGTACAGATGGTAAGGAGAAAATGAGTAAGAGTTTGGGTAATTGTATCTATCTTAGTGATGATAAGGATACTGTATGGAGTAAAGTAAAGAGTATGTATACAGATCCTACCCATGTTAATGTTTCCGATCCTGGTCATGTAGAGGGTAATGCAGTGTTTACATACCTTGATGCTTTTTCTACAGACGAAGATTTTGCCGAGTTCTGGCCAGAGTTCCAAAATCTTGATGAGTTAAAAGCAGCTTATACAGCAGGTGGTATTGGTGATATGAAATGTAAGAAATTACTGAATAATGTTATCAATAAGATGCTCGATCCAATTCGTGCTCGTCGCCGTGAATATGAGCAGGATATACCTGAAATCTATAATATTTTGAAGAAGGGTAGCATTGCAGCTCGTGAAGTAGCAGCTCAGACTATGGATGAGGTGAAGAAAGCTATGCAGATTGATTATTTCAATGATGAAGAGCTAATTCGTCAGCAAGCGGAGAAATTTAAAGCAAAATAATTTTTAATGTAATAATATAGAAATGAAATAAAAGCGGATTTTTAATAGTCCGCTTTTATTATTATGGTGTTAAGTGACTTTCCGCTTTCCGCATGATGTTATCATCGTGGAGAGTATAATATTAGGTAAAGTGAATGTTTAATATATGAATGCAAGAATTTCGCAGATATTGCGTTTGGCCATTCCTTCCATTATTTCTAATATAACAGTACCTTTATTAGGGCTTGTTGATGTCGGCATAGTCGGACATATAGGAGATGCCAAATACATTGGAGCTATAGCTGTGGGTACGATGTTGTTTAATGTAATTTATTGGATATTTGGTTTCTTGAGAATGGGAACGGGAGGTATGACTTCTCAAGCCTATGGTCATAGAGACTTTAAAGAAGTAATTCGTCTTTTGATTCGTACTCTTACAATTGGTTTGGTCATAGGGTTCTTGTTTATTATTCTTCAGATTCCTCTCATACAATTTGGTCTATGGATAATGAAGCCAGATATAGGCATGTTGTCTCTATGCTGGAAATACTGTTTGATATGTATCTGGGGAGCTCCCGCTGTTTTAGCGATGTATGGGTTGACAGGCTGGTATGTCGGTATGCAAAATACTCGCGTACCCATGATGGCTTCTATAGGCCAAAATATATTGAATATTATTTCCAGTCTTATATTTGTCTTCGTTTTTCATATGGACATTTCCGGAGTAGCTATAGGTACGATAATAGCTCAGTGGGGTGGGTTATTGTTTTCCTTACTTCTTTTACACCATTCTTACAAGCGCTTGTATAAGTATTTTAGCTGGTCAGGTCTCTTTGATTATCATGCTTTATATCATTTTTTTATAGTAAACAGAGATATATTTATACGTACACTATTTTTAGTCTCAGTATTTCTGTCTTTTACTTCGATAGGATCTCGTCAGGGAGCGATAATATTGGCTATAAATACATTACTGATGGAGTTTTTTACCATTTTTTCATATTTTACCGACGGTTTAGCTTATGCCGGCGAAGCATTATGTGGAAAGTATTATGGGGCACGAAACAGAGAAGCTTTTCGCGAGGTTGTTCACCATTTATTTTATCTAGGTTTTATCGTAGCAATATTCTTTACAGTCATCTATAGTTTTGCCGGTGAATCCTTTTTATCGTTTTTAACCACAGACACTCAAGTTATTTGTGTTTCAAAGTCATATATAGGTTGGACCTGTCTTATCCCAATAGTAGGTGTTTCCGCTTTTCTTTTAGATGGAATATTTGTGGGTATTACTAACACAAAAGGATTGCTACTATCATCAGTAATAGCAGCAATCCTTTTCTTTATCGTTTATTTACTTTTACGAAGCCAATTGCACAACCATGCCTTATGGCTTGCATTCCTCCTTTATCTAGCAGCTAGAGGAATAGTAGAGTTTATACTCTTTATTCGACAACCAGTTTGATACTCCTCGGATTAACGGTAATGAGTCTTTTCTTGTACAGATCTCCTACGGCCCTTTTATAAACCTTTTTGCTCACATGGAAGCGTTCATAGATGTCATCAGCTTCACTCTTGTCGCCTAAGTCGCATTCTCCGTCGTGTTCCTTGAGATATTGTAGTAATTCTTCTGAGAAATTTTGAGTACCTCTTACGCCAGTTTGCTGTAGAGTAACATCAATTTTACCATCAGGTCTAACTTGGTCGATATAACCTACAAGTTTATCACCAGTATGAACATACTGGAATATCTGATCTTGATAGATAAGTCCCTGGTAGCGATTGTCGATAATCACTTTAAAACCGAGGTCTGTTTTTTGCCAAACAATAAGATCAACTTTTTGTCCATGTTTATAGTGGGCAGGTTTGGTATCGAAATATTTCTCTATTTTGGCAGAGGCAACAATACGATAACTTTCTTCATCGATATGAATATGTACGATATAGCTTTCACCGATTTCCATTTTCTTTTTCATTTCTCTAAAAGGACAGAAAACATCTTTCATTAGTCCCCAGTTGAGAAAGGCTCCAAATTTGTTAATCCAGCTAACTTCAAGGAAGGCGAATTCATCAATTTTAGCGATAGGCTTTTCTGTTGTTGCAATCAGACGTTCATCCTGATCTAGATAGATAAAAGCTGTAACATCATCTCCAATCTTTACATTAGCAGGAACATATTTCTGCGGCATGAGGATTTCTCCTTCTTCACCACCGTCAAGAAAGATTCCAAAAGTTTCTATTGTACCATCTTTTTCTGTACGTTGAGCAAGTTTTACCATCTTCAACGTATTATAGTCACCTAATTTTATTTTCTCCATAATGTTTATTTTAAATGGTTTCATCTGTTATTTTGCCAGAAAAGATATTTTCAGATCCGTCTCTGGTTACAGTGGTGGCAGTATCTGTTGCTATAATCTGTCCATCTTTCAAGTGGATCGTACGGTCAGTTAACTTAGCTAAGCCTTCATCGTGTGTAACGATTACAAAAGTCTGACCGAACTTATCTCTCAGATCAAAAAAAAGTTGATGGAGTTCCTCTTTATTTTTGGTGTCCAAACTTCCCGATGGTTCGTCAGCCAAAATAACAGCTGGCTGGTTAACGAGAGCTCGTGCTACAGCAATACGTTGTTTTTCTCCACCAGAAAGTTCTGCAGGTTTATGGCTAGAACGATCAGCCAATCCCATAAAGTCGAGTAATTCTTCAGCTCTTTTTTTAGCATCCTTTTTGCTGGCACCTGCGATATAAGCGGGAATCATAATATTTTCCAAGGCAGTAAATTCAGGCAGGAGCTGATGAAATTGGAATACAAAACCGAGATGTTTGTTACGGAAATCACTCAATTTATTGGTTGAAAGAGTTCCTACATTGATATCATCAATGACAATCTCCCCACTATCGGGTTTATCTAGTGTACCAATAATCTGCAGCAAAGTAGTTTTACCTGCTCCAGAAGGGCCAACAATACTGACAACCTCACCTTTATTAATGTGAAGGTCAATACCTTTTAGTACTTGTAGGGAACCAAACTTTTTGGTAACTCCTTTTATATCTATCATATTAATTTTAATGTTTTAAAATGTTTTTTTTATAAAGCCACTTACGCAGTATTTCGTAAGCACTGTTTTCTTCTTGGTGTTGTGGTGTAGCAAAAGTCATTTCCTCTGCTCCTACTTCGTACTGATCTGGGAATATAATCATCAAGTTAGTACCGGAGAAAAATTTTGTAATTTCTTCAGGAAGTCTATCTTGTGCTTTCTTGTAAGAGATAGTACCTTTTCTAGCTGTAATAACAACAAATAGATGATCTTCATGAATTGTTCCAGCTAGTTTGGGCAATTCGTTCCAATGTTCCATTTGTGTATAGTCAGCTCGGATATTTGTGTGCTTATTTTGCACATACTCATTGATAAGCGACAGTGTGTCGGGTCTTCCATGAAATTGTATTCTGCAATCCAAGCTACTAGACACTCTAACCAGTCTTTCTATCCATCGGTAGAAACCATGCTCATATTGTGCTCTCGATGGTACGGCCACCTGAATTCGTCTTATCGTATTCAGAGGCTGTAGAATTCTTGCCATGATAATTTGTCGGTTTAAGCCATTGAAGAGACTCTGGTGAAATTCTCCCCAAAATCTAGGAGAAGTATTCATATGACTGTGCATGCCAATAATAATTTCACTGGCCTGATATTCATTGAAAGCATGTTTTATACCATTAGCGATATTAGCAGCTATACGTACTTGTGTTTGCATTTTAACATCTGCAGCAGCTGCAAGCCGTGTAATTTGTTCCAGCAAATGCTGTCCTTGTTCTTGGTTGCGTCTCATGTTGGCATCGTCATATACTACAGTCATACCGATTAAGCCTCGGTTCAGTTTAGTATTTCTCATGAGCATACCTAGATGAATCAGATTGTTAGCATATTCTGGATATTTAACGGGTATAAGTATCTTTTCATCATCTGCATTCTTATTCTCATCTGGCAGTTCTTTATCGCGAAGAACGATTTGTTGTGCAGCTCGGTCTGTTATGATAGAAGATATGATACAGGTTATCAGAATCATGATGACAACACCGTTCAGCATATTTTCGTTTACGAGGTATATTCCTGGTGCGAGCTGTAGTTTCATACCAACCATAACCATAGCAATAGCACCAGCAGCGTGTGCAGACGTAAGACCAAACATCATATGTCCAGAACTTAGTGGAAGTTTGCAGATGAAAGCTGCAATATATGAAGCTAGAGCTTTACCGAGTGTTCCAAAGAATGTGATGCAGAAGATCACCCAAAGAATATTTCCACCTTGGAAAAGCAACCGTGCATTGATAAGCATGCCCACACCGATGAGGAAATAAGGAATAAACAATGCATTACCAATAAATTCTATACGGTTCATCAGAGGTGATACGTGTGGAATATATCGGTTGAGGATTAAACCAGCCAAAAAGGCACCAAAAATGCCTTCCACTCCGACAACTTCAGATAAAGCTGCGCACATAAACAATATAGCCATAACAAAGGCAAACTGCATGACAGCATCGCTATATCTTCTCAGAAACCATCGTGTCAATCTTGGTACAATATACACCATAGACACACAATATAAAGCAAACTTCAATGTGAACAGAGTCCAAAAGGCAGGACCAGAATCATTACTGAAAGAAGCAACGATAGCCGCTAAAATAATCAGGGAGAGCATCAGAGAAATCATACTCGATGCTACACTTAGTGTTACGCTTGGTTTGCGTTGAAGCCCATATCTTAGAACGATGGGATAACTCACCAGAGTATTAGAGGCCATGATGCATCCCAGCAAAACAGCTCCAGCAGTAGTATATCCAAGTAAATCAGCACCTACTATATACAATAATCCGAATGGAATACAGAAAGTAAGAGCAGCAAAAGCTAATGCCCTTTTCTTATTTCTTCTGAGCGATTCTATATCCATTTCTAGAGAAGCAAGAAACATGATATAGTAGAGACCAACTTTACCGAAAAGCTCAAAAGATTGGTCTCTAACCAAAATATCAAATCCATATTCACCAAGGAGAACACCAGCCAATACCATTCCGATAAGGTGAGGTATTCTCAACTTACCCATAATAATAGGAGAGAAGAGAATGGTACTCATCACTGCAAAGAAAATCAGTGTAGGATTCGTAATCGGAAAGAGATGGGTAAAATCCAACATATTATAGTCTTGTTTTGTTTGCAAAGATACGAAAAAGATAAGATACGCAACTTGGGTATTGTCTTTTTTTTGAATTATAATACAAATTGTAAACTATAATTAGAAAAAAGTGTGAATTTATTGTTTTTATTGCTATAAATATTGTACTTTTGCACACGAAAAAATATGTTTTAGCAAACAAATTATTAGTTAACAACTTAATAAAGACGATTATGAAAGTAGCAATTGTTGGAGCAAGTGGTGCTGTAGGACAGGAATTCCTGCGTATTCTAGCTGAAAGAAATTTCCCATTGGATGATTTGGTGTTGTTTGGTTCAGAGCGTAGTGCTGGCCGAAAATACACATTCAAAGGTAAAGAATATGAGGTTAAACTTTTGCAGCATAACGATGACTTCAAAGATGTCGACATTGCGTTCACATCTGCTGGTGGTGGCACTTCAGAAGAATTTGCTGAGACCATTACCAAGTATGGTGCTGTCATGATCGACAATTCAAGTCAGTTCCGTATGGATAAGGATGTACCTTTGGTTGTGCCAGAGATTAATCCAGAGGATGCACTTGTTCGTCCACGTGGTATTATTGCTAATCCTAACTGTACTACCATCATGATGGTAGTTGTGCTCAATCCTATCGAGAAACTGAGTCATATTAAGAAAATCCACGTATCTTCTTATCAGAGTGCTTCTGGTGCTGGTGCCGTTGCTATGGCAGAATTGCAGCAGCAGTACAAGGAAATTATTGAGACAGGTGAGGCTAAGACCATCAAGAAGTTCCCTCATCAGTTGGCATACAATGTTATCCCTCAGATTGATAAGATGACTGAAACCGACTATACCAAGGAAGAGATGAAGATGTTTAACGAGACTCGAAAGATTATGCACAGTGATGTTCGTACTTCTGCCACTTGTGTTCGTGTATCTTCACTTCGTTCTCACTCAGAGAGTGTTTGGTTCGAAACGGAAAAGCCTGTGTCTGTAGCTGATATTCGTAAGGCTCTCGAAGCTGCTCCTGGTGTAACTCTTGTTGACGATCCTCAGAACTATGTTTACCCTATGCCTCTTGAAAGTGCTGGTAAGGATGATGTATATGTAGGTCGTGTACGTAAGGATTTGGCAGATGACAATAGCAACACACTTTGGTTGACTGGTGACCAGATTCGTAAGGGTGCAGCTTTGAATGCTGTTCAGATTGCAGAGTACCTTATCAAAGTGGGTAATGTAAAATAAAGATAAACTTTTTTTCTCTCTAAAGTCAGTGATATGTTGATAATTTTCAGCGTTTCACTGACTTTTTTTTGTATGTAGTCCCCATATATATATATTTGCAATATCGTAAAAGGACTGTTTTAACTCTATGAAAAGTATATTGCAAAATTTCCAACCAATTAGCCTTGATGAGATGAGTGGTGTAAAGCTGCTCAATAGGACGGATACAAAATTTGTTACATCGTTGAATCAGCTTCGTAAACTGCTATCGATGGCAGAACATGATTATCGTGTTCAGGAAATAAATGGTCAGCGTATTGCCCACTATTATTCCACGTATTTTGATACTCCTACTAATGATATGTATATGCGCCATCAGAACGGTCATCAGAATCGTCAGAAATTGCGTATACGTAGTTATGTGGATTCTCATTTAAATTTTCTGGAAGTAAAGACCAAAAACAATCATGGCAGAACGAAAAAAAAGCGTATCCCTATTGTTCAGTTCGATCCTTTACATCCTAATTATCAACTTCGTTTTGGTACAAAGAATAATCCTAATGCTGTTGCTGAAAATGACTTTTTAGAACATACGCTTTTATATGATTTGGATAGTTTAACCGAGAAATTGGAAAATCGGTTTGAACGTGTTACCCTTGTCAATCGGAATATGACAGAGCGCTTAACCATAGATACTAATTTATATCTTCATAATTTGGAAACAAATGAGGAGAAGTCATTAGATCAGTTAGTTATCATCGAATTAAAACGTGATGGCCTGATACCGTCTCCTATTATACCTTTGCTTCGCGAATTACGTATTATGCCGATAGGATTTAGTAAATATACCATGGGACAGGCATTGACCAATTCTAACTTGAAGCATAATCGACTGAAGCCCCGTATTCATCAAATAGAAAAACTCATTGGTGCGCAGTTACTTTAAATCTTTAATATTAATCTAAAACTATATAATATGAATTTCTTAGAAAATACATTTTCAGGACAATTTCCTGCCATGCTGATACGCTTTATTATATTATTATTTGTAACTTGTTTTATAGTTGATCGTCTCTATTATAAGAAGAGTCAGCGTCGAGATTATTATTTCTCATTTGTGCTGATGAGTGTTGCTATATTCTTTTTGGTTTTTTTCATGATCTTCGTACTTGAAGATTTGAAAGCCAAAACAAGTATTGGTATAGGAATAGGGCTCTTTGGTATTTTTAGTATTATGCGATATCGAACAGATGCAATGCCAGTACGCGAAATGACGTATATGTTTGTTATTATCGCACTATCAGTAGTGAATGCTATTGCTAATTCTGTTTCGATAGTAGAACTGCTTGTTACCAATGTCATCGTTATCTTATGCATTTGGGTTTGTGAGAAGCGACTAAAGCAGGTGCCTACCAAACTGATACAGTATGATCGTATCGAATTGATTCAGCCAGAACATCGTCAGGAGTTAAAGGATGATCTTCAGAAACGATTGGGTTTGGATATTGTCCGTATCGATGTTGGTAGTGTAGATTTTCTCCGAGATATGGTAATGCTTAAGGTATATTATCAGGGTGACAGAAGTGATGAAACGCTCAATAATACATTGAAGCTAAAAAATAATGATTTAACCAATTTCAGTAATAACTGATTTACATATGAAAAAGAAATTGTGTCTATTGATGGTCTTATTGCCGGTCGTTAGTTTTGCTCAAAAGCAGAGCAGTGATTTTGGTATCTGGACGTCTATTGGTGCTGAAAAAAAACTCAATAAGAAGTGGAGTGTAGGTGTAGAGACAGAGATGAGAACTCGTGACAATACCAGTACCATAGACCGTTGGAGTTTCGGTGTAAATGGAGAATATAAAGCAACCAAGCGACTGAAATTTGGAGCAGGATACGAATTGCTCTATGATCATAACGAAAAATACACTTATAAGACTAATGGTGATCTCAATAAATATGCCAATTATTGGGGACTCCGTCATCGTCTTCACTTTGATGTTACAGGTAATCTCAATTTTGGCAAGTGGAATTTAGCTCTTCGTGAGCGTTGGCAGTACACTTATCGGCCAGAGAAGACGATAGCACAACGCTACGATTTTGATGATGAAAATTACGATGGTAAGGCCAAGACTTATAGTGGAAAAGGAAAAAATCAGTTACGAAGCCGTTTACAACTCAAATATAAGACGAATATCAATCTTTATCCTTATGTTAGTGCAGAGATGTATAATGCATGGAATATAGAGAAAATGAGATATACGTTAGGTGTAGATTGGGATATAACCAAGCATCATGAAGTTGGAACGTACTATCGTTTTCAGCGCACCTATGGTTCCGATGAAGAATCAGATAATAATGTATTTGGTGTAAGCTATTATTACAAATTTTAGTATGTGGGCAAACTCCGTTTGTCCTACTAATATAACTTAGAAAAAGGAATCACTCTACCAAAGAGCGATTCCATTTCTTTTTTATGTAAGATTTTTGACCTTTTTTATTTGGCGGCCAAAACCTCAACTTCTACGAGTGCACCTTTTGGTAATTCTTTTACAGCTACAGCACTTCTTGCAGGATAAGGCTCTGTAAAAAACTTAGCATAAACCTCATTCATAGCAGCAAAATCGCTCATATCAGCCAAATAAACAGTCGTCTTGATAACATGACTTAGGTCTGTGCCTGCTTCTTTCAGAATATTTTGTGCATTAGTGATAGCCTGCGTGGTCTGTTCCGTAATACCTCCCTCTACGAAGCTTCCCGTAGCAGGATTGATTGGAATTTGACCAGAAGCAAAAACAAATCCGTTAACTTCAATAGCCTGGCTATATGGGCCGATAGCAGCAGGAGCATTGTTGGTGTGAATAGCTTTCATAATTTTTGATTTTTAATTCTATATTTTTTTATCCATTTAGATTGGTATCTAGAATTGTGAATTTCTTATCGATTAAGGCCTGTCGAATAGCAGCTATGTGTTCTTCGTTTTTAGTTTCCATAGAAATTCTCAGAATACAAGCATTGACATTCTTTCGATTGGAAGAGCGATCGTGATGTACGCCGATAACATTAGCTCCTAGATTTGCTATAACCCGACATACTTCCAAAAGTTCTCCTGGTTTATCATCCAATTCCAAGTCTAACGTGTAGAGTCGTCCTGTTTTAGCCAAACCACGATCAATGACTCGATTCAGAATAGTTACATCGATATTTCCACCACTGACTATGCAGACCGTCTTCTTGCCCTTTACAGGCAGTTTATTAAACATCACTGCTGCAACACTTGTAGCACCAGCACCTTCAGCTACCATTTTCTCGCTTTCGATAAGTTGTAGAATAGCTGCACAGATTTCATCTTCTGTAACGGTTACAATATCATCTACATATTGTGAACATGTTTCAAAAGTCAGTTTACCAGGCTCTTTTACAGCTATGCCGTCAGCGATAGTTGATACAGAAGGCAGACTTTCTATCTTGTGGTCACGAATACTGTTCACCATGCTTGGAGCACCGGCAGCCTGTACGCCATACACTTTGATATTAGGATTCAGATTCTTGATGGCAAAAGCTACGCCACTGATGAGACCACCGCCTCCAACTGGCACTACCACCGCCTCGACATCAGGAAGCTGGTCCAACAGTTCCAGTCCAATGGTGCCTTGTCCAGCTATGACATTTTCATCGTCAAATGGATGTACAAAGGTATATCCTTTTTCATCTTTCAATTGTAATGCACGTGCATAAGCGTCATCATACACGCCAGGAACGAGGCATACTTCAGCTCCCAGCTTTTTGGTAGCTTCAACTTTACTAATAGGAGCACCTTCTGGCAAGCAAATTAAACTCTTAACTCCCATAGCTGTGGCACCAAGAGCTACTCCTTGCGCATGATTACCAGCAGAGCAGGCGATAACCCCTTTTGCTTTTTCCTCTTCAGAGAGTTGTGAAATCTTATAATAAGCCCCTCTCAATTTGAAAGAACCTGTTTTTTGCAAGCATTCAGGTTTGAGGTAGACATCCACGTTAGGATTAATTTTCCTAGCGTGTACCAATTCCGTTTTTCTTAATACCTTACTGAGCACATATCGTGCTTTGTAGAAATTATCTAATTGTAACATGTATATATGATATTTTCAGGTGCAAAATCTAGTTTTGCAAATGTAGTGATTTTATCCTATATCCATTCTTAAATAGGAAGAGATTTTGATTTTTAACTTTAAATTTTGATATGGTTGTTGTATTTGTCCTAAAGTTGTTCTATATTTGTTGTCACGAATCTAATAACATGTCTTTTTAAGGCATTATAAACTTGACAATATTTTTTCTAACTTAAAAACTCATTAATAATTATGGTGAACAGATTTATTCTGAACGAAGTTTCTTATTTTGGTCCTGGTGCGCGCAAGGAGATTCCTGGTATTGTAGCTCGTTTGGGTTATAAAAAGGCCTTGGTAGTTACCGATAAGGGACTTATGAAATTTGGTGTAGCAAAGATGGTTCTTGACGTCCTCGATGATGCTAAGATACCTTATGAAATATATGATGAAGTAAAGCCTAATCCAACAGTTACCAATGTCAAAAATGGTGTTGAGGCTTTAAAGAATGCACAGGCTGATTTTATTGTAGCTATTGGTGGTGGTTCTTCTATGGATACAGCCAAGGGTATTGGTATCGTATGCACAAACCCAGAGTTTTCTGATATTGTATCTCTCGAAGGTGTAGCAGATACTAAGAAGAAGAGTGTGCCTATTATCGCACTTCCTACAACAGCGGGAACTGCTGCAGAGACCACAATAAACTATGTTATCATCGATGAAGAGAAGCAGAAGAAGATGGTCTGTGTAGACCCTAATGATATTCCAGCAGTTGCTATTGTCGATGCAGAGTTGATGTACTCTTTACCTGCTAGTCTTACTGCAGCTACTGGTATGGATGCTATGACACATGCTATCGAAGGTCTTATTACTAAGGCCGCTTGGGAAATGAGTGATATGTTTGAGCTTAAGGCTATTAATATGATTCATCGTTATCTGCCTGTAGCTGTTGAAGATCCAAAGAATGCCGAAGCACGTGATGGTATGGCCGTTGCTCAGTATATAGCAGGTATGGCTTTCTCTAATGTCGGTTTGGGTGTAGATCATGGTATGGCTCATCCTATGAGTGCTTTGCATGATGTACCTCATGGAGTAGCATGTGCTATTTTGTTACCTACAGTTATGCGTTTCAATGCTCCAGCAGCACTCAACAAGTATGTTGATATCGCTAAAGCGCTTGATGTATACAAAGAAGGCATGACTAAAGAGGAAGCAGCAGAAGCAGCTTGCAATGAAATCCGCGATATGAGTATTCGCGTCGGTATTCCTCAGCATCTGTCTGAGTTGGGTATTACTGAAAATGATATTGATGCATTAGCAGATCAGGCTATTGCAGATGTCTGCACACCAGGTAATCCACGTGAAGTAACTCGTGATGATATTGTTGCTCTCTATCATAAGATTTTGTAATATAGATAGTATATATAATTTAAGGAAAAATGAAAGGGAACTGCTCGTGAGAGTTGTTCCCTTTTTCAATCATTTACCTAAGAATTTCGTATTGAGATATTTGTTAAAGCTTTCTCTATATAAGTCGCCTATAGGAATGTAAAGATCTTCTCCCATGATAACGCGGCTCTTATTTACTTCTTGTATTTTTTTGAGATTGATGATATATGAGCGATGTATGCGCATAAAGAATTTTGGCAGATGCTCTTCCAGGCGCTTCATGCTTAACAGTACGATAATAGGTTTAGATTGTGAGTCGAGATGTATTTTCAGATATTCGCTCATGCCTTCAATATATCGGATATTATCTATCTCGATACGAATAACTTTATGTTCGGTTTTTAGGAAGAGTGCATTGTCATCGTCTGTCTGTGATACTTCACTTTCCTCCTGGGTCAATGTTTCTGCTTGATGTTCCAAATCGTATTGCTTTTTAATCTTATTGGCAGCCCGTTTAAGGTCGTCCAGTCCGAACGGTTTAAGCAGATAGTCAGTTGCGTTTACTTTATAGCTTTCTATAGCATATTCGCTATAAGCAGTAGTGAAAACAATGATAGGAGGAGCTGATAGGCTCTTGACAAAATCCATACCGTTAAGATCGGGCATGTTGATATCGCAGAATATAGCATCAACATTTTCTTCGTCGATAATTACTTTAGCCTCATGGGCACTTTGGCATTCTCCGATTAATTCAAAGAATGGAATTTTTTGGATATATGTAGCCAGTTGCTTCAGTGCCAGAGGCTCGTCATCTATTGCTAAAACCTTAATCATATTGCTTAAGAATTAGATAATTACTTGTTAAACTTTATCCTTAATGAAAGGATCTTTACTTAGCGGAATCTCCAAATATACTTCGTAAGATTCATCCTTATCATGAATCGTCATGATATAGTCTTGTCCATATATTAAGTCAAGTCGCTTTCTTACATTTACCAGTCCTACGCCACCATGCTCTTCTGTGCTCTCTTTATGCTTGCTGTTTTTGCAATTAAAGATAAATCGGTCAGTATTGGTGTATAATTGTACATCGATAAACGAATCCTTTTGATAACTTACTCCATGCTTAAAAGCATTCTCTACAAATGTTATCAGCATTAATGGAGGAACACCATAATCAGGTATGTTCTTCTCAATATTCAGCGTTATTTTCACTTTGTTCGTATAGCGTAGTTTCATGAGCGTAATATAGTTCTCAAGAAACTGTATTTCCCGTTGCAGCGGAATGATAGGTTTATTTCCTTCATAAAGGATATAACGCATCATCTTAGAGAGTTCCACAATGGTAGTCTTGGCCTCTTCTGGGTCTATATCAACCAGTGCATGAATATTATTGAGAGTATTCATGAAGAAGTGGGGATTAATTTGATATTTCAGATATTCCAACTGTTGCTGCAGATTCTGCTTTTCGAGCAATTGAAGTTCTGCTTCATCCTTGTTAGATTTAAAGAACAACATTACACCTAAATTCATGCCCAAAAGCAGAAATAGAATGAGGACCGCGAAGAAATCATGCTGGGCAAGAAAAAAAGGCGGGTTTATCTTTCGTCTTGGTCTATGAAAGTCTTTTCTGTCATGCATTCTATGATTTTCATCTCTTGGTTCGAAATCCTTATCATGGTCTGGAAATCCATCTCTTCCAAATTTTTCAAAACGTCTTTCATCTTCTAGTAACCTATCAGGAATCTCTTTACCTTCTCTTTTTATGTATTGTATCATTTCTTTATGTTCTCTGAGATGGTGGCGAGCAAAGTTATCCATACCAGGCTTAGCTATATATTGGAAAGCTAAAAATGCTCCAATAAGGCAGAATGTGGAACAAAGATAAATCCAGATTTTATGTTTATATACCAGTAAAGGGGCGAGAATGAAATTATGTATCAAGAAAGCAACCAAATATACCGTATATATTTTCCATACTCCTAAAATATCATCCCAGTCAAAGCTGATATAAGGATTATTTTGTGTCCTGCTATACATATTAAGAATAGGGGCACTGTAAAGTATAAGCCACAATACCAAGTATATGATATGTTCCTTACCATTAAAATTTTTGATGCGTATAATTTTATTCATAGGCTTTCGATTAAAGTTATAACGTATTTTTTTTCAAATAATTGTGGAGGAGGATGGCTATTATTTCCATCCTCCTAATACTTTTACCATCCTCCAAAACGTCCGTTCATACCCCCTCCTATGCTGGAGCTACTAGTGTAAGAGGCAGTCAATGTAGATATCAGACTAGTGCCATTGTAGAGTGAGTAGCTGCTGCCTGAGGTCATGCCTGGAGCAGATAACATAAATGTAGCTGATGAATAATCGCGAGCCATTTCAAAATTCAACAGAGTAGAGTCTCCACTTTTCAGACTAACGGAGCTTCCACTACTGATTTTTCCACTATAGGTAACGATAGGTTGACTATTGCTTGTGCTACTTGGTGAGTTGATGGTACCTCCAATGCCAACAACGATGCCACCTGTAATATAGAGAACTTTATTTGATTCTGAATTCACGTCGATTCCTGTTTCTGGGCTGGAGGTACCATAGGCTATTGTCGTACCACCACTGATATACATATTACCATTACTATCCAGGCCATCATTGTTCAGTCCAAAAGAGAAGATCTCTCCGCCACTGATATACATATCGCTCGAAGAGTTGATACCGTCATCGTAAGCGTAAACCTTTGTTGTGCCACCAGAAATATAGAGTTTACTCTTTGTTTCGATACCTTCAGAGCCACTTCCACCATTGGCGCGTACATATACAGTTCCTCCACTGATGGTTAGGTTGCCATCAGCCTTGATACCTTTAGCCTTACAGTCGTCACTACCATATTTATAAGTACTGCCAGTAGTTATCACTTTGATAGTACCTCCGCTCACATTCACTTCCTGATCTGCACTGAGTCCTTTGCCACCAGAGCCAGTACTCTTCAAATTCAGTTCACCGCCGGTCATAGTAAAGAGAGAGTCTGACTTCAAAGCGGCACATCCACTTACTTCGTTGTCTTCGTATGCTCCAGTACCAGTAGTAATGGCCGTGGTACGTCCACCTTCAATTAGTGTGTAGCCATCTGATGATAGAGCTTTACTGGCAGCAGCACTTGTTTCTACATTAATGACACCACCTTTTATTATCAAGCCATCATTACCCTTGATACCGTTTCCGGCAGTTGACTTAACATAGATATTCGTGTTTGGACGGAAGAATACATAATCGTCAGAAACAATACCTGCTTTACTATTGGCATACACAGATATAGTACCAGAACCACTAAAAAGTAATTCTCCTTCACTGAAAATAGTAGCTTTCTGGTCTTCTGTACTGCTCGTATAGCTAGTACCATCAGTAAAAGTATTGGTTGTTCCATCTTTAGCAACGATATAGCATCGTTTGCCCACTTGGATATTCAGAGCGGGTCCATCGTTGTTGGTAATGTTGACACCATCAAGCTCAAGTTCAAATTTCTTGTTATCATCGCCCGATGCCATTTTGAACGAACCATCAGTAGTTGTTCCGCTTAATACGTATTTTATATTTTTGGCAGTAGATGTTACAGTTACATCAGCGCCATTGATAGCCACACTGACTCCATCAACGCTCCCCGAACAGCTAGCAGAAGTTCCATTGTAGGTAATCGTGATCGTATTGGTAGGAGTATAGTTTTCTACATAATCTTCATAATAAGTATCAGATTCAGATGCAGGAATGTTTTCCTCTTCTTCCAAAGCCGTCTTGTTGATCTCTATGGTATAGGTAGAGAGATCATCCATACCGGTTAGTGATGTTCCTGCAGAGCTGGAACTTCCATTACTAGTACTTCCCGTAGAGTTTGATGAAGAATAATCGCTATAATTCCAATCCAAACCTGACGTACATGAACAAAGTGTGATGAATCCAATAAGAATAGATGCCTTGTAGTGTCTCTTTTTCATAAGCGTTATATCTTTTTAAATAATTCTTTCGGCAAAAGTAGTCTTTAATATAGTAGGAGACAAATTCATTCAGTTAATCGGCATTTTTCTTCAGTAAACTTTTTATCTTTGCATTTAAAATAAAGAGTTTATGAATATACAACAAGCTTGCAAAGAACAGGCGCCTGAGATAGCGTCGCTTATCATGGAGGCCATGAATTATGAGTGCTGTCAGAATTTTGCAGGTCCCCACCATTCTTTACGTGATTTTTATCTATGTATGGTAAATCTAGTAGGTAGAGAAGACAGTCAGTATAGTTATCTGAATACAGAAGTTGCTACTGATGATAATGGTATGGTTGTCGGTATCTGTGTTACGTATGATGGAGGAGACTTATACAGTCTTCGACAAGCATTTATTGATGAGGCAAAGTTGCGCTTTGGTATGGATTATTCCGATATGGATCCTGAAACTCAAAGTGGCGAACTCTATGTTGATAGTTTGTGTGTTCATGCAGAATATCGAGGGCAGGGTATAGCAACAGCATTATTACGTTCTGCTATTCATAAGGCTGCTGAATACCATATTCAAGCTGTTGGTCTTCTTGTTGATCAAGGAAATCCTAAAGCTGAACAATTATATAAAAAGGTGGGATTTCGATATGTTAATGATACCGAGTGGGGTGGGCACCCCATGAAGCATTTAGTGTATACGTTATAAAATTACAGCCATAAAGTGACGAAGCAGAACGATATAATTCGTTCTGCTTCGTCACTTTATGGTTGAATAATAGTAGCTTATTTCTTTTTCTTTTTGACATCTTTTACCATTTCCAGTCTTTCCAGATAAATAGGACGCCATTTATCTATCATATCTTGAAGGGCCTTGGAACGTATGCTGAGGCTAGTATATTCCTCTGTATCTGTCTGATGATCCTTCTTAAGTTCAAGAAGTCGAGAGATCATAAATTTCTGCTGATTTTGAGCAGCTTCCAGCTGTTCTCCTAGTTTTTGGAGTTGTTCCATGAACTCGATAACTTTCTCTGTATAGTCTTTTTCCATATATTCTTTTTGATAAGATTTTGCAAAGATAAGAAAAAAAATGGCAAAATAGTTGGTTATTTATTTTTTTATTATTATCTTTGCACTCGCAAAAGCGCTTGTGGCGGAATTGGTAGACGCGCTAGACTTAGGATCTAGTGGTTAGTGCCGTGTAGGTTCGAGTCCTATCAGGCGCACATTGTAGAATCGACAACTATCTCAAGTTTAGATGGTTGTCGATTTTTTGTTTAGAATATGAAAATACAAAATGAGATTTTATGGAATCAGAGCGCATGAAGCGTGAAGATGATAATTCTTTTTTCCCTTTTAAAAATACGAACATTTTTTCTTTGTATTTATCGTATTTGCAATAGATTTATTTTATTATCAATTTTTTAGAGCACTGGTCTATTTCGCAAAGTATTAGCTATTCTGTTTAATTATCAATAGCTATGCTTTTGTTAAGAGCAAAACTAAATATCAACAATTTAAAACGATAATATAGTCTCTAAAGTGAATTTTCTTAGCTTAATGCCAAATAGGCAAGCTAAAAGTAAAAGTAGAGCCGTGCCCTTCTACACTCGTTACGCTGATAGTGCCACCGTGTTGATTAATGTATCTCTTTGCCGTATAAAGCCCTATTCCGATACCACCAACGATTTCCTTATCGTGACTTTCTGCTTGATAATACGGATTAAATAGGTGGGGTATAGCTTCTTCCTTAATACCATATCCGGTATCTTGTACAGAAGTAATTAGTTGATCCACCTCTCGATGTACACTAACCGTTATTGTACCTTTAGGAGTATACTTGATAGCATTGCTTAACAAATTGTCCATTACAGATGTGATAGCACTACGATTCAGGTTTACATTTGGTAAATTATCTTCATATTTCGAAATAATGCGTAATTCAGGGTTGTTATTTTTGAGTCGATATTTGTTGGTAATAATCTCGGTAATGGCAATAAGACTTTGTGGACTCATATTCATGGGTTCATCGCTACGCATATATTGTCGTATCTGTTTAATGAGATTCATTAAACGCTCCACGTTATCAGAAATCATCTTGAGTTGCTTTTGTTCCTTTACAGACATATTCCTTGCAGATTTAAGTTCTTCCAGAGGCGCATTGATTAGTGTTAATGGAGTATAGAGTTCATGTGTAATGCCTGTAAAGAATCTCACACGATCTTTGTTGGTGTTGATTTCTGCCAATTGAGCGATTTTATTCTTGTTATATTTATTATATTCCCTGACTGCATATGCCAAGAGCCCGAAGGCTAAGAGCATATATATTGTTTTTGACCACCAACTCCAATACCAGTGGGCTTTCATGTGTACATTTACAGATGTTACTACGGCCATGTCCCATGACTGACTCTTGGCCTTGGCTCTTACCTTGATAACATAGTCGCCTGGGGCTAAGTTTTCTATTGTAATATCCGCATGTCCAGGTGTATCTTCCCATTTGTTGGTCATACCTTCTATATAATATTGGTATACCACATTGTTAATTTGCGCGATGTTTTCGAGCATGAATCGTACGGTAATCGTATTATGGCCAGCATCGATAGTATATTTACCGTTTTCGTCAGGCACAAATTCATCAATGGACATGATATGTAGAGGTGAAAGTTTTTGTGGGGTAAGGGCTTCGCTGGCATTAAAATATACAGCGCCTTTTGATGATCCGAAGTAAACCAAACCATTGGCTGTAGCTTCAGCTACACCCGTGTGGAAAACCCCAAAAGAAGAACCATTACGGTAGTCGTACTCTTCTAATTTTCCCCCATATCGATTCATGAAGAGGATAGAGCTTGGTGTCGTAAGCCAAATGTGCCCCGTCTTGTCCATGGTCACAGATTTATAATTGAGTTCTCTTTCTTTATCTTCAGAAATATAGTGCTTCATCTTCTTCAAATTGCGTATATTATCGAAGCAGAAGAGGCCGTTTGAGGTTGCTATCCACAGGTATCCATCTCGGTCATAGTAGAACTGGTTGACATCACTGGCCAAACCTGCAGCCAAGTCTTTCTTGAATATGAGTTTGTGCTGTTTGTCGAATATAAGCAGCCCATATCCCCATGTTCCTACCCATAGCTTATCATCTTTGTCTATGAAGACTGTTTTCATGGCTATAGGTGGACAATATTTATAGATAAAATTGAGATTTTTACTTTTGTTATCTTTCACGTAATAAAGTCCTGTTGAGGTAGAAACATACATACCTCCGTATTTATCAGGTTGAAAGTCGCGTATCTGCCCTTGTTCTAATCCCTCTGGCTGTGATAGCCATGTTTTATTGTTGGTATTATATCTTAATACACCATTCTGAAGAGTACCTAGCCACATGATTCCATCTTTACTGCGTTTTATGGCAATAATACGTTCTTGTGGCGATTTTACATGTGGTAATATGCTGATGGTTTCTACTAGATGGTTATCTTGGTCGATTCGGCCGAATAAATCTTGCATACCTGCCCAGACATCATATTTACCAGCCCACAGGCTGTAGACTCCAGCTAGATTTATGTTGGCGAATGGTTGTAGTAAATGGAATGGTGTACTGTTGTACATGATAATATCGATACCATATTCACGTCCTGCCATCCAGAGGTTTCCGTATTTATCTTGTAATGCCAATTTCGGTATAGGAAGTTGGCCACCAAACAGGCTGCTTATCTTATAAAAATACAGGTCATCTTTTGTTGGAATACTATTCCTCTTGAGGTCTACATAGCCAAGTCCATCATTTGTACAAGCTACAAGAGATTTGTCGGTAGTTTCTGATATATAGTGTATGTAGTTATCTTCTGAATTTTGATGATTTGCATTAACCGTATACGTTTTGGCATCGCCGGTTTTTAAATTGAGCAGAGTTAGTCCTTTAGAAGTAACCAACCAACATCGACCTTTGTGATCGAAGAATATTTGAGAAATACTTATATTGTCCAGATAATGTCTTTTCTTTTTAGTCCTAGGATTGTAGACATTAAGTCCTGTTTGGTGATGACCGATGTAGATACATCCGCGAGTATCTACGTTTATACATGAAACTAGATTAATCGGGTGCTGGGGCTCGTTTTTGTTAAGAATACCAAATTTTTTTGTGGAATAGTCGAACCAACTGATCAGACCGTTTTTGCTTAAGATCCATGTTTTGCCATTTCTGTCGCATTTTACATCCATAATATGCTTATCTGGCAAACCATCCTTTTCTGTATATGATTCGAAATCTCTTGTCTTAAAATTGTAATATGTTAAACCATTGGCTTGTGTACCCATCATCATGAGATTATACTTTTTGTTATAGCATAATTTCATAATCTGATTGTTGGCGATATTACTATTTTGTTTTCTATAATTTATGATGTGTCCACCTGCAATACGGTTTACGCCCGTATAGGTGGCAACCCATGCAAGGCCTTCTCCATCGAATGCAATATCCATAACAATATCGCTTGTCAATCCATTCTCTGAGCCTATATGGAAATTAAATTTTTCGGTGTCATCATCTGCGAAAACGATAAGTGAGGATAATAAAACGAAAAGTGTAGTTATTATTCTATTCATTATGTTGTATAAAATTCAAAGTTAACTTAGCAAAGATATATTTTTTTTATTGATCTTGGGCAGTCTTTTCTTTTTTTTATTCTTACGATGTTATTTTGACGGATAATCGTCTTATATATGACAGAAACTTGTCTTTGTTGTTAGGAATATAGCTGTCGTAAGTATGTTGTCAGATGTATAAAGGACAAATTGAGAATATGAGAATAAATGTAACAATCGTGTGTAGCATTAAGAATAAAACGCTTTTGAGAGGTATGTGTTCATTAGTCAGCCCATGTTTTAATTTTTTTTACTCAGATGACGGAAAAATATTCTCTTGTGACAATTTTCTGAGCCTATTTTTATATATTTGTGCCTGAAAGAACGAATTTTATGAATATTATAGTTAGTGAAGAAATCAAATCGGTATGTCCGAACTTTGTGGGAGCGTGTGTAGAAGCTCAAGTAGTGAATAGTCCGTTTTGTCAAGATTTGTGGAGTGATATTCGTCAGCAGGCTAATATTTTTAAGGCATCTCTAACCACGGAGAGTCTTAAAGAAATTCCAAGCATTGCAGCTACACGAAAGGTATACAAAGCTTGTGGTAAAGATCCCTCGCGTTATCGTCCGGCAGCAGAAGCGCTTGTCCGAAGAATGATTCAAGGAAAAGACTTATATCAGATCGATACTTTGGTAGATATGTTGAATCTGGCAAGTATTGTTTTTGGTAATAGTATAGGTGGTTTTGATGCTGATTATTTTGTGGGCGATACACTTACGCTTGGTATAGGCAGGGCTGGTGAACCTTATGAAGGTATCGGACGAGGTATGATTAATATCGAGGGTTTGCCAGTGTATCGTGATGCTGAGGGAGGCGTAGGTACGCCAACTTCTGATCATGAGCGTACACGTATCAGACTTTCTACCACACATCTTGTCGTTCTAGTCAATGGCTATGATGGGGATACGGAGCATGTACGACAGAATGCTGAGTATATTCTTCAACTCATCAATATGTATGCGTATGGTAAGGGAGGAAAATATTTTCTTTATAAATAATGTAGATATTTTAAAGAATAAATCCTCACGAATCAGGAAGATTGTGAGGATTTATTCTTTAAAGTATCTACGATTTTATTGTTCGTCATCTTCAGGGAAAAGACTAAGCTGACCGGTTATCTCGTCTATTACCTGTTGCTGGCTTTTTCCTGCATCCGGATCAAGGTTTTCTACTACCTCTTCTTTCTCGTTATCAGTGTCTTCTTCTGTTTCTGGTTCCGGGAATCGGGTAGGCTCCAATTCTTCAATCTTGTCGATTTTATAAATAGAGATACGTTTACCTTTAGCTTTGAAGCTCTTTTGGCCTATATACTGCTCTGCGTCTATTATCTCAGCAGGACGAATAGCATCTACACCACCATAGGTAATCTGGATTCTCGGAAATGCAACATCAGTAAGAAGGACAAGTTTACTATTGATGTTATCACCCATCAAGTTTTGATGTTTTTTGCTGGCATCCATAGTGAATCGTTTCACATAAGGATAGCCCTCATTGTCGGCATCATAAAGAACTGCTGTCCATATCTTGTGTTCATCCCATTTCTCGAGCTTCAAGATATTATCCTCGTAATGGTTATTGACATCAAAGTTGGTAACGTAGAATTCACCATTATCAAGAACTACTAAGATTTGGTCCTTATCATTAAACTCACCCAGGAATCGTCCATGCTCATCATAGTTAAGGCGTTTCACGTCTGGGTCGAACCAAACTTTTCGTCCTCCTAATGTGCTGTGTCCGTGACTCTTTAGGCCTATACGATGAATAGAGCCCTTAGTAAGAAGGTTACCTTTGGCAGCACGTCCCTTGATAATTATCTCTGCAAAATCTTTTTCGATAAAGATATTTTGTTTTTTCTTCTTAGGATCCGGGTCGAGGGTAATCTTAATCACTTCAGCTTCACCATTAGGATTAGCAGTAAAGTAATTTACTCTACTGCCAGGTTTTCCTTGAGTTATATCATATAATTTGTCGCGGGTCATGCTAGTTACATTGAAGCGTTTGATATAGTACCAACCTAACTTGCCATCGCGATATACACAGTTGTAAATGGTGCGCTTGTCGTTCTTCTTGAATACCTGCACATGCAGAATGTTCTTGCCTACAAATATTTTGTCGGCTACTTTAATCACTTTAAATTTACCGTCCTTGTAGAAAATAATGATATCATCAAGATCAGAACAGTTACAAACGAATTCGTCTTTCTTGAGTCCTGTACCGACAAATCCCTCTTGGCGATTGATATACAACTTTTGGTTAGCCTCTACCACTTTGGTAACCTCGATATTCTCGAAGTTTCGTATTTCGGTAAGACGTTCGTGGCCCTCTCCATATTTGTTTCTGAGATATTCAAACCAGTTGATAGTAACCCCAACCATATTGGCGAGGTCTTTCTCTATTTCAGCGATTTCGGCCTTAATCTTAGCAATCAGCTCGTCTGCTTTATCCTTATTATATTTTAGGATACGTTGCATCTTAATTTCGAGGAGACGTACGATATCCTCACGAGTAACCTCGCGGATGAAAGAAGGTTTGAAAGGCTCCAATTTGCTATCGATGAAAGCAACAACTTCGTCTTGATTTTTTGCCTGCTCAAATTTACGCTCTTTGTAAATACGTTCCTCGATGAAAATACGTTCTAGGCTATTGAAGAACAACTGTTCTTCGAGTTCATGCTTACGGATAAGTAATTCCTGACGCAGAAGTCCCATTGTGCGGTCGGCAGAATGGCGAAGAACATCGCTTACAGTCAAAAAGCAAGGTTTCTGGTCTTCGATGACACAACAGTTAGGAGAAATATTAATTTCGCAGTCTGTAAATGCATAGAGAGCATCCATGGTCTTGTCAGAAGAAACTCCAGGAGCAAGATGAATCAGAATTTCTGCTTGTGCAGAGGTATTGTCCTCAATTTTGCGCGCTTTGATTTTTCCCTTTTCTACAGCCTTGGTAATCGATTCGATCAATGTCGATGTGGTCTTACTGAATGGTATTTCGCGAACAGCAAGTGTTTTATTGTCCACTTTCTCAATCTTGGCACGTACCTTAAGTACGCCACCACGCTGTCCGTCATTATATTTGCTGACATCAATAAAACCACCAGTAGGGAAATCAGGGTAGAGATGGAAGTCTTCACCTTTGAGATAAGCGATAGCTGCATTACAGATTTCTATGAAATTGTGAGGTAGAACCTTGGAAGATAGACCTACAGCAATGCCCTCTGCACCTTGAGCCAAGAGCAATGGGAATTTTACAGGGAGCGTGATAGGCTCCTTGTTACGTCCATCGTATGAGAATTGCCATTCGGTAGTTTTCGGATTAAAAACGGTTTCAAGTGCAAATTTAGACAGTCTGGCTTCGATATATCGTGGAGCGGCAGCACGGTCGCCCGTTAAGATGTTACCCCAGTTACCTTGAGTATCAATCAATAGATTTTTTTGTCCTAACTGTACGAGCGCATCGCCAATACTAGCATCACCATGAGGGTGAAACTGCATGGTATGTCCGACAACATTAGCTACTTTGTTATAGCGTCCGTCGTCCATACGTTTCATAGAGTGTAATATTCGTCGTTGTACTGGCTTGAGACCATCTTCAATATGGGGAACGGCACGTTCCAAAATAACATACGAAGCATAGTCGAGGAACCAGTTCTTGTACATACCTGACAAGTGGTGTACAGCGGATGCGTCAAAACGATCAACTGGTTTATAATCAGAATGGCTGTCTTCTGACCATGTTTCATCCTGATCGCCTTCTTCTATGACATCGTCGTCTTTTACCTCGTCGTCGTTGTTTATAATGTTATCGTCGTCCATAGGATTTTTAATTACGTAATTTTCATGCAAAGATAAAAAAAAAAAACGAAATGTGTAAAAAATGGTTTGTTCTGATTCTTATGGTTTTACTAGATATTCGTTAATGTTAGCTAAAGAACGTGTTTCTTGCCGTTTTTATAAAAAAAGTTGTATCTTTGCAGCTAAATTTAGAAAAAATAGGAAACAATCAAAATTTAAGATAAAAATGGCAGAAGATGTTTTCAAGAAGATTGTAAGTCATTGTAAGGAATATGGCTTTGTCTTTCCAAGTTCAGAAATTTATGATGGCCTTGCAGCCGTTTATGATTACGGTCAGAATGGTGTAGAGCTCAAAAATAATATTAAACAGTACTGGTGGCAGAGTATGGTGTTGCTCCACGAGAATATCGTTGGTCTTGACGCTAGTATCTTTATGCACCCTACAACATGGAAGGCATCTGGTCATGTTGATGCATTTAACGATCCATTGATTGATAACCGTGATTCAAAAAAACGTTATCGTGCAGATAATCTGATAGAGGACCAGATTGGCAAGTATGAAGAGAAAATTGCTAAAGAGGTAGCAAAGGCTGCTAAGCGTTTCGGCGATAAGTTTGATGAGGCTCAGTTCCGTGCTACTAATCCTCGTGTACTTGAGAATCAAAAGAAGCGTGACGAGTTGCATGCTCGTTATACTGAGGCTATGCAAGGACCAGATCTCGCTGCTTTAAAGCAGATTATCCTCGACGAGGGTATTGTTGATCCAATTTCTGGTACCAAGAACTGGACCGATGTCCGTCAGTTCAATTTGATGTTCTCTACAGAGATGGGTTCTTTAAGCGATGCAACAAACAAGATTTACTTGCGTCCTGAAACAGCACAGGGTATCTTTGTTAACTACCTGAACGTACAGAAAACAGGTCGTATGAAGTTGCCATTTGGTATCTGTCAGATAGGTAAAGCTTTCCGTAATGAGATTGTTGCTCGTCAATTTGTATTCCGTATGCGTGAATTCGAGCAGATGGAAATGCAGTTCTTCTGTCAGCCAGGAACTGAGATGAAATGGTTTGAATACTGGAAGAAGGCTCGTTTGGCATGGCATAAGGCTCTAGGTATGGGTGATGAGAATTATCGTTATCACGATCATGAAAAATTGGCCCACTACGCGAATGCTGCTACCGATATCGAATTCCACTTGCCATTCGGTTTCAAGGAGGTTGAGGGTATTCACTCTCGTACAGACTTCGATTTGAGTCAGCATGAGAAATTCTCAGGTCGTAGTATCAAGTACTTTGATCCTGAACGTAACGAAAGCTATGTACCTTATGATGTAGAAACATCTATTGGTGTAGACCGTATGTTCTTGAGCGTAATGTGTCATTCATATACAGAAGAAACTCTTGAAAATGGTGAGACTCGTGTTGTTTTGAAGTTGCCTGAGGCATTAGCACCAGTGAAGTGTGCTGTCTTCCCATTGGATAAGAAAGATGGTCTGCCAGAGTTGGCTCATGAAATCGTAGACAATTTGAAGTTCCACTTTAATACACATTATGGTGATCCTAAAGATTCTATCGGTAAGCGTTACCGTCGTCAGGATGCAGTTGGTACACCATTCTGTGTAACTGTAGACCACGAAACTCCAAAGGATCATAAGGTTACATTGCGCTTCCGTGATACTATGGAGCAGGAGCGTGTAGATATTGACCAGCTTCGTTCTATCATAGAGGATCGCGTAAGCATCACCTCTTTACTTAAGAAGGTTGCCAATGAAATTAAGAACTATTAAATTATTCGTCATGCTGATGGTGTCGGTACTTGTACTGGCATCATGTAGCGAGGCTGATGGTACTGTAGAGGAGTTCCAGAACTGGAAGGCCACTAACGATAGCTATTTTGCTAGCAAATATGCTGCAGTAAAAGATAGCATCGATAAAGGTGATACAAGTTGGAAGATTATCCATACATATGCATTTGCTGAATCTGTGCGAAATGATGTAACGGATAATATTCTTGTTAAGGTGCTTCAAGAAGGTACAGGTAGTGGATGTCCTATGTCTACAGATTCTGTATTGGTAGACTATAGAGGTTATCTGTTGAAATCAACCAGTTATACTTCGCCATACGATGCTGAGTTAGGTTATATTTTTGATCAGAGTTGGTCTGGTGCTTATGATAAAAGTACTATGCGACCTTCTGCTTTTACGGTCAATGGTGTAATAGAAGGCTTTTCTACAGCTTTGCAATATATGCATATCGGTGATCGATGGAAAGTATATATACCTTACAATTTAGGCTACGGTAGTACTGCAACAGACGAAATTCCAGCTTATTCGGTTTTGGTATTTGATATTACCTTGGATGGCTATTCCCGTCCAGGTACAGCTCTTCCTGTAGTTTATGTCAAGCAAAACCGATTGCTAAACGAATGATTTTTGGAATAAACTATTGTTACTGAGGGGATTCTCTATAAAGGGAATCCTCTTTTTATTTTATGATTTCTGTAAAATGGGTACATAAAACCTCAATTGATATTTTGTTATCCTGCATATTTGCTGTAACTTTGCAGCACTTTTTAGGGTATGAGCAAAATCAGTAATACAGAGCACTTAATGGCAGCTATCCGTAATGGTCTGCCTATGACGAATGGCGAGAAACTTAATTTGATAGTAGGATTAAGTATCCCTTCTATGTTGGCACAGGTAACTACGGTTATGATGTTTTTTATCGACGCTTCAATGGTAGGTCATTTGGGTGCCGAAGCTTCAGCTAGTATCGGTTTGATAGAATCTACAACTTGGCTGATGGGAGGTATTTTAGGAGCGGTTTCATCTGGATTTTCTGTGCAGGTGGCCCATTTTATTGGAGCCAATGACTTTGTTCGTGCTCGTCAAGTATTTCGTCATGCTCTGATTTGTGGCTTGTCTTTTAGTCTACTCATGAGTTTGGTGGGTATAGCCGTTCACAATCCTCTTCCGTATTGGCTAGGAGGTGGTGCAGACATAGCTACATTATCATCGAGTTATTTTTTGATTTATGCGTTTACACTTCCTTTTGTACTCTTGTTTCATTTAGCCAGTGCAATATTGAAAGCTTCGGGCAACATGAAAACACCAAGTTTTCTGAGTGGCCTGATGTGTGTTTTTGATGTTTGCTTTAATTACCTCTTTATTTACATGCTCAATATGGGCGTTATAGGGGCTGCATTAGGTACGATGTCGGCATATATCGTTACGTCGCTTCCTATGTTGTACATGGCAGCATGGAAAAATAAGATGTTAGCCTTGCATCAAGATCATGAACCTTTCCGATGGATAACCAGTTATTTGCAGATAGCTGCCAAGATTAGTGTACCAATGGCAGCCCAGAATATACTGATGAGTGGTGCTCAGATTGTAAGTACACTCATTGTGGCTCCTTTGGGTAATGTTGCTATAGCTGCCAATTCTTTTGCTATTACGGCAGAAAGTCTTTGTTATATGCCGGGGTATGGTATCGGTGAAGCAGCCTCTACACTGGTAGGGCAGACACGCGGTGCTAATAGAATGGATTTGTGCAAGAATTTTGCCCATATGACCGTAGGTTTGGGTATGATAGTAATGGCTTTTATGGGAGTTGTGATGTATATCTTTGCGCCCGAAATGATGGCACTCCTTACGCCAGTTGAGCAGATTCAAAATTTGGGCGTTTCTGTTTTACGAATAGAGGCTTTTGCTGAACCATTCTTTGCTGCTAGCATAGTGGTATATAGTATTAGCGTAGGAGCAGGAGATGCTATCAAGCCTGCTTTGATTAATCTTTGCAGTATGTGGATGGTAAGACTTACGTTGGCCTATACCCTTGCACAGAGCATGGGGTTAAAGGGGGTATGGATTGCTATGGCAATAGAATTAACTTGCCGCGGATTGGCCTTTTTAGCATTGCTTTATCGGGGAAGTTGGCTCAAAAGTTTTAAAGTACCTGCCACTGCTTAAACAGGCTTGTTACTATATTGTTGAGGGCACGATATGTTTTCATTACAGATATGAATGCATGTCGTGCCCTCATTATTTTTAGGTGAATCGTATTCGTTTTCATAAGCTGTTATGGTAGATGATAGTGTACTACTGTAATAGTACAAAATGGTTAATTTATAGTTAAATTTGTTTGGATTTATACCATGAAAGGTTTTCAAATGTTAAAACATAACGAAAAATTATTGTTTTTTGCTCTAAACTATTGCAGCTTATTGAAATCTATTCTATATTTGCAGTGTTCTACAATAGTAGTACACTACTACTGGAGAGCAAAAGAGTTAGTAATCAATAATAAAAATTTAATTCAAACTAATAACACCCCTGACTCATAAAACGGTCAGCCACTTAAAAATCAAAAGTTATGGAAGCAATTATTACAGCAGCAACAGTAGCAACAATGTTTTTCAATTTGGTAAACAGTTCAGAGCCTAATGGCTTTTGTTATAATGTAGCAATGGATCAAGACCATGTTACCATGGTAAATGTTTTTGATGTATCAGAAAATATCCTTGAGCATAAGTTGCAGTATGAATATGCTTATGATGATCAAGATAGATTAGTTAAAAAGACTGCTAAGATTTACAAGGCAGGTAAGTGGGAAACTTCTTATGTACTTGATTTTAGCTACGATATAGCAGGTTACAGTGTAACTCGTCGCCGTTGGGATGCTAAGCACAATAGCTTGGCGCAGGCTGATGAATTAATGACCTACGAAACACTTGCTAACGGTATGATGGCAGTGGATACCTATAAATGGGACGAAAAAAATAATGATTTTGCGAGAGTAGATGGTTTCCTTATGATGAATCCAGGTAGCGATGTACTCTATGCTTTGTTAAAATAGACATGATAATAAAATAAAAATATGATTTTCAACAATGGCAAACCTATATATGTTCAGATGGCAGAAAGGCTTTGTGATGAGATAGTATCGGGTATCTATGGACCTAATTCGCGTATTCCCAGTGTAAGGGAATACGCTGTGACGTTAGAGGTGAATACCAATACGGCGGTCAAAGCATACGATTTGCTGGCACGAGAAAATATTATATATAACAAGCGTGGACTCGGCTATTTTGTTAGTGAACAAGCCAAGGAAGCTATTATTACCGCTCGTAAAAAGAATTTCCTTGAAGGAACACTGCCTGAACTTTTTAGACAGATGAAACTTCTGAACATCGATATTCGAGATATCGAAGATGAGTGGATCAAAAGAAAAAATGATTTCTAAAAAAATTAATTCGGAATAAAACTATGATTGAAGTTAAAAATATCAATTTCACTTACCCAGGATCTCGTCATCAGGTATATGGTAATTTAAGTGTAAATTTTGACGAAAATAAGATTTATGGCCTTCTAGGTAAGAATGGTATGGGAAAAAGTACTTTGCTTTACTTGATAGCCGGTTTGCTTCGTCCGAAGTCTGGAGAAGTGCTTGTTGATGGAATTAAATCATCAGATCGCAATCCAGTTACTCTTCAGGACATATTTATTGTACCAGAAGAATATGATATGCCTAAAATCAGTTTGAAGCAGTTTATCAAGATGAATGAAGCTTTCTATCCTAACTTTAGTCGGGAGCTCTTGAAGAAATGTCTCATTGATTTTGAGTTGCCTGAAGAGCCTAATTTGAAAGAACTATCTATGGGTCAGAAGAAAAAAGTATATATGAGTTTTGCCCTTGCGGCAGGAACACGTTATTTGCTTATGGATGAGCCTACCAACGGGTTGGATATACCATCAAAGAGTCTTTTCCGCAAAGTAGTTGCCCAAAATATGACGGAAGACAGCACTCTTATTATCTCAACTCATCAGGTACATGATATCGAGAGTTTGCTTGATCATATTGTTATACTTGATAATTCCCAGATTTTGGTAGACTCATCCGTAGCAGATATAACAGACAAGTACTGTTTTCGTTATCGCAACCCACAGGATATGGAGGGAGTGCTCTATGCCGAACCTTCGTTACAAGGCAATGCTGCTATTACTTTGCGAGAAGCTGATGAAGATGAAACTACGATTAATCTGGAACTCTTCTTCAATGCGGCAACGAAAGGTATGTTGAAATAGTCAATAAAAAAGAAGACCATGCAATCATTTAATTTCAAACCTTTGGTTTGTCCTATCGTATTTTCACCCGTTTGCAAATTGTCAACAATCGCTGGGTGAACTGGTAATAACTAAAATGTTTAATTTACGCTATACTTATTATGAAAACATTTGATTTCAATCGATTTGTTAAACTCCTGAAATGGACGTTCTATTATAATTTACCCGTTTTGACTAAGATAGCTTCTTTCTTTTTTGTTATCTTTCTTGTAGACTTCTTTTTAGAAGTTATACCTTTTCTACCATTTCAATCTGATAGTCTTCAAAACGAGTTGAGCAATAAAGCAGATTTTGTAATCGGTTGCTTTTTTACTTTTATGATATTTATGCAATCATCAATTTTGAATAATGTGCGCAACAAGCAGCAGACTATTGATTTTTTGACCTTGCCAGCTAGTAATTTCGAGAAGTTTATCTCTCGAATTATGTTTGTGACGCTCTATTATACGGGAGCTTTTGTCGTAGGTCTACTTGCGGCTGACGTGTTACAATGGCTCTTTTCACTTCTGTTTTTCCCATTCGATCAAACAGGTTTTGTGATAACACATCTACAGTTTTTTTCGAATCTTACGATAGGTAATAGTTTTATTGAGAGTACGGATCTGTTATCATGGTTATTAGGCTTCACGTTGTTCTTGGGCGTCATTTATGTTCATTCCGTCTATATCCTTGGTGGAACCTTCTTTCGCAAGCAGGCTTGGGTGTTAACCTCCATTACCATGTTTTTCCTCACAATCTTTATAGCTAGTGTTTTGGATAAATCTGATTTCAATATAAATTTGGCAGATATGAGTTCGTCAGGTTTAGAGATAATCGTTTCTATTTTTGATGTTATTATTGTAGGGTTGATAGCCTTTAATTATTGGTTAGCCTATCGCTTTTTTACCCATATACAGGTCATCAATAATAAATGGTTTAATTTAGTGTGGTAATTTATTTTTTACATATTTGTTAAATTTTGACAAGATATCACTTTTTGGATTATAAAAAGTGATATCTTTGTATATTATTCTATATCAATTAATATAATTCGATGAAATTAAGAAGTTTTTTTGTAGTTGTAGCTTTATTATCTTCCACAACTATTGTTAAGGCTCAGCAACTTGCACAAATTCCTGCAGACAAAGATGTACGAGTTGGTAAGTTGAGTAATGGACTAACTTATTATATTCGTCATAATGAGTATCCTAAAAACGTAGCTAATTTTTATATCGCTCAGCGAGTAGGATCTATTCAAGAAAATGATGATCAGCGAGGTTTGGCGCATTTCTTGGAGCACATGGCCTTCAATGGTAGTAAGCATTTTCCAGGGAATGGTATTATCGACTTTACCCGTAGTTTAGGAGTCGAATTTGGTAGTAATCTGAATGCTTATACCTCTATTGATCAAACCGTATACCGTATTTGCGATGTTCCAACCAATCGTCAGTCAGCTCTCGATTCATGTCTTTTGGTTTTGAGAGATTGGAGTGGTAACCTTACACTGGATGCCAAGGAAATAGATAAGGAGCGTGGTGTGGTTCATCAGGAATGGCAGATGGGTGCCAGTGCAGGACAGCGATTTTATGAGAATTATCTTCCTCAGTTATATCCAGGCAGTAAGTATGGCAATCGTCTGCCAATTGGCTTGATGAGTATTGTCGATAACTTTAAGCCAAAGGTACTCCGTCAGTATTATAGAAAGTGGTATCGTCCAGATAACCAGGCTATTATAGTTGTCGGTAATATTGATGTTGATCATGTTGAGGCCGAAATCAAGGCTCTTTGGTCCGATGCTAAAGTTCCTGCTCATGCAGCACAGGTAGTAGACGAGCAGGTACCTGATAACAACAAGCCGATTTATGTTACCTTTAAGGATAAAGAGCAGGCTTATACCGTTATTCAGATGATGCATAAGCATGACGTTTATCCTGATTCACTGAAGAGCAATATGATGTATATGATAAATGGTTATATCAAATCGATTATGACCAATATGCTTAATGCTCGTTATCAGGAAATGGCTCAAGACTCTTTATGTCCATTTGTAGGAGCATCAGTATCTGATGGTAATTATATCATTAGCAAGACCAAGGATGCTTTTTCTGGTGGTGTTGTTCCTAAAGATGGCCAGGTTAAAGAAGCGATAAAGGCTCTTGTCCGTGAGATGGAGCGTGCCCGTCAGTTTGGTTTCACAGAGACAGAGTTGGCCCGTGTTAAGAGTAGCATTATCAGTGCAGCAGAGAGTATGTATGCTAATCGTGAGATGACTCCAAATACTACTTTTTATAATCAATATGTAAGTAACTATCTGGAGAATGAGCCAATGCCTTCTATTGAAGACCAGTATCGACTCACCAGTAGCATTATTCCACAGCTTACTGTAGAGATGATTAATGATATGGCGAAACAGCTTATCGTAGATACGGATACTAATCTTGTCGTTATAGCACAGGAGCAGGAAAAGGAAGGCAAAACAGATTATATTACTGTAGATTTGCTGAAGAATGCCATCAAGGAGGCTCGTTCAGAGAAGCTTACTGCATGGGTAGACCATGTAAAGCAAGAACCATTGATTGCAGAACTTCCAGCCAAAGGTGAAATAGTAAAGGAGACAGAAGACAAGAAATTAGGCTTTAAGAAGTGGATTCTCTCTAATGGTGTAACGGTTATCCTGAAGAAGACTGATTTCCAAAATGAACAGGTTAAAATGAATGCTATTGCCAAGGGCGGTACCAATCGCTACGGTGAGAAAGATTTCATAAATAATCGTCTTTTTAATCAGGTTATCGGCTATTCTGGTATCGGTAACTTTACCAGCACAGAGTTGAGCAAAGTACTCGCTGGTAAGCGTGCCAATGCAGACCTTGGTATGTCGCTCTATAATACTACAGTTTCGGGTAGCTCTACGCCTAAAGATATGGAAACCATGATGCAGATGGCTTACCTTTATTTTACTAAGATTAAGAAAGACGAAAAGTCATTCAAGATGATGATGAATGCTGTGGAAATGGAGTTAAAGAATAAGAACCTGAAGCCAGAAGAAGTATATGACGATTCTGTTTCTGTAACTCGTTTTGTTCACAACCCTCGATTTGCTCCATTGGAGTTGAAAGATTTGACAAAGGTTGATTACGATCGTATCCTTGAAATGGCTAAAGAGATAACAGCAGATGCTAGTAAGTTTACGTTCTACTTTACCGGTAATTTTGATGAAGAAAAGCTTCGTGAGTATGTGAAACAGTATGTAGCATCTCTGCCAGCAAATAAGAATACTAAAGCTAATTCTGATACAGACCCACGTACCCTTGCTGTAGGTATGGTAAAGAATCATTTTGAGCGTAAGATGGATACTCCTAAAGCACAATTGACAGCTTTTTGGACTTCAAAGCCGTTGGCATATACTCTTGAGAATGATATTCTTGTCGATGCGCTTGGTAAAGTGCTTGATATGGCGTTGCTTCGTACTATCCGTGAGGAGAGTAGTGCGGCATACTCTGTTGGTGCTCAGGGATTTGTTGATAGTGATATCAATAATAAAGCTACTTATACACTCTATGCTGGATGTCCGATGGATCCTGCAAAGGCCCAGTTGGCTTACGATTTAATGATGAAGGGCGTGAACGAAGCAACAGTAAAGATAGATGCTGCAGATGTTCAGAAGGCTAAAGAGTTTATGCTTAAGCAGTTTGATGAGAATGCACGTAACAATAATTATTGGTTAAATGTACTTTACAACTACAATTATTGGGGAGTAGACAGCTATACCAACTATAAGAATATTGTGAAGTCACTTACACCAGAGAAGCTGTCAGCATTCCTTAAGAATGTTATTCTTTCATCTGGTAACAAGATAGAAGTGATGATGACTCCAGCTCAATAAGCAAATATTATTACTGGACTGAAGTTCATTTTTCACAAACAACATAAGCCCTCAGGCAGCCTGTGTATACAGGTTCCTGAGGGCTTTCTTTATGTTTTTTCATATAGGTTAACTGATTTTCAAAAAAAATGAGTACATTTGCATCCGCAATAGGTTCATCCGCCATTGATTAAAAAGGGAATCAGGTGAAACTCCTGAACAGTCCCGCTGCTGTAAGCGGTTGTTGTCTAAAATGCATCATGCCACTGAACTTTGTTTGGGAAGGCGCATTTTGGAAAGCCGTAAAGTCAGAAGACCTGCCATTGCGTAAATATTATTTTCAGTTCTCGAGGAAGAATGAGAAAACAAATAGGTATTATCATAGGGTTGTTGGCTTTAGCCCAGACGACCCTGGCACAGAAAGACTCTATATTATTGGATAATGTAGAGGTAGTAGCTTCTATGCTTCATCGTAACATATCTTCAGCTACAAATATCCAGACTATTCAGAAAGCTGATCTTATCGATTTAGGTATCGATAATGTGGCTGATGCCGTTAAGCGATTTGCTGGTGTCAGTGTACGCGATTATGGTGGTATTGGTGGTATGAAGACAGTTTCTATTCATAATTTAGGCACCCATCATGTTGCCATAAGTTATGACGGCGTAACCTTGAGTAATACACAGGCTGGGCAAATTGATATCGGACGGTATGATACAGATAATCTATCGAGTATTTCCCTGTCGCTAGGTGATGAAGATCAACTTATGTTGGCAGCTCGCCAATATGTATCAGCTGGAGTTTTAGCCCTAAAATCAGAACGCCCACATTTTGAAGCTAATCGTACTAATCATCTCAAAGTTAATCTTACGGCAGGATCATTTGGATATTTTTCGCCAGCCTTCCGATATAGTCATCGGATAGGAGAGCGTACCAGTGTATCTTTTCAGGGAAAGATGATGCGTGCCGATGGACAGTATCCGTACACTTTAACTAATGGCAGACTGAAGACGCGTGAGCATCGCTATAATAGTGATATTCAAAGTTGGCAGGGAGAAGTAAATCTGTATCATACTTTTGCCAATGCCAACGAACTTGATGTAAAAGCATATTGGTATTATTCGCAAAGAGGATTACCAGGAGCTGTTATTCTGTATGCCAATCCTTCAGAAGAACGAATGTGGGATGAGGATTTCTTCGTACAGTCTGTTTATCGTGCGCATCTTAATCAACGATTACAGTTGGAGGCTCGGTTGAAATACACCCATTCCTGGAATAAATATCGTGATGTAGGGTCTGAATACCCTTCAGGAGAACAGGTTGATATAGACCGACAGGATGAATATTATGGTTCGGCCACCTTAGGCTGGAATATTGCCAAAGGGCTGGATATGAGCATAGCCGAAGATCTCAGCTATAATAAGTTGAAGAATAATGTGTATGTCAATACAAATTATGATGTACCTCTTCCAACCCGCCTTACTTCGATTTCGGCTTTAGCCATGAAGTGGCGTATTAATCGTCTTAAAATAAATGGCAGTTTGGGGTATACTTATGCTCACGAAATGGTGGAAGCAGGCAATAAACCGGCAGACAAAACACGTTTCACGCCAAGTATCGCTCTGAATTATCGTTTGTTAGCCCATATACCGCTATTTTTCAGAGCCATGTGGAAGAATACGTTCCGTGTGCCGACCTTCAACGATCTTTATTATCGAAGGCTGGGTAATGTAAACCTACGTCCGGAGATAGCTCATCAGTACAGTACCGGATTAACCTGGGAAACCCATTATCGGGCGTTGCGCTATTTATCGTTTACCGTAGATGGTTATTATCATGATGTACGCGATAAGATAGTAGCTTTCCCAAGTACCTATGTATGGCGAATGGCCAATTATGGGAAGGTAGATATCTGGGGGGTTGATATGACAATGGGAGCACAGGTGGATATAGCCAGCCGATGGAATGCGAAGTTCTCAGCAGCAGCCACTTGGCAGCAGGCTTTGGATAAGACGAATGCCACCTCTCAGACTTATAATAGTATGTTGCCTTATACCCCTAAGTGGAGTGGTAATGGTTCCATAGTACTCTCTACGCCATGGCTCAATATCGGCTATAGTGTTATTATGCAAGGCAGTCGCTATTCTTCCGCCCAAAATAAATTAGAGTATCGTATGAATGCTTTTTGGGAGCATAGCCTTACACTCAATCGTGAGTTTCAACTGAAGTCTTTCCGACTGAATCTTCAGGCCAAGGTAACCAATCTTACCGACCAGCAGTATGAAATTATTCAGTATTATCCGATGGCGGGACGACAGTTTACTTTTTCAGGAACATTCTATTTTTAAAAATTAATATTAACAATGAAAATGAAGAAAATCTATGCAGCTCTTTTCTTGATGCCTGCAGTTTTAGGCCTTGTATCTTGTAGTGATGATGAGTGGAATTCCTTAGGAGAAGGTAAAGTAGAACTGACTACAAGTCATCGTGCATTCATCCTCAATGAAGGTTCAATGAACCAAAACAATTCTAGTATCACTTATTTTGACTGGTCTGCAACTGGTGATTCAGCCGCAGTAGACTTATATGCTACTCAGAATGGTCAGAAGTTGGGTGATACTGGTAATGATATAGAGGTAGTCGACAATAATCGAGTTGTAGTAGCTATTAATGTGAGTAACTATGTCGCTTTGCTCGATGGTTATGGTATAGAGAAGTCTCGTATCAGCTTTGAAAAGTATAAGAACTTGGGTCAAGTACGTAATGTCGCAGTAGAAGGCGATACCGTATATGCCGTTTCTTATGGTGGTTATATCAGCCGAATTAGTATGAAGGGTAACAAACTGGAGTATGTCGATTCTTTGAAGGTTGGCGACCGTCCTGAAGATGTTGTTAAGAATAATGGCAAACTCTATGTAACCCTACAAGGAGCAGATTATAAAGATAATCGTGTAGCTATAGTTAGTAACTTCAAGACCATCAACTATGCTGAGGTGATGCAAGATCCTGCTCGTTTGTATGCTGATGGTGACAAGATTTATGTTACAGGTTTTGGAGCTTATTATGATAGCCCATGGGGTATACTTGATACCA
>Ga0247611_10000677_pt1 | contig 67045 bp, 60 predicted proteins | sample 177DNAGHGhighgp2_FD_192422 | JGI IMG/M metagenome (GOLD analysis project Ga0247611, IMG submission 192422) | Sheep rumen microbial communities from Palmerston North, Manawatu-Wanganui, New Zealand - 1770 DNA GHGhigh gp2 | ecosystem: Host-associated > Mammals > Digestive system > Stomach > Rumen...
TAAAAGATTATGTAGTACATTATTATCAAGGAAATGGAACAAGTACAGCAGGAAGCACGGAATTAGGAACATCAACATGTACATTTGGTAAGAGTTGTACACTAACTACATATGCTAACTTAGGTGGTACATTCCCACATAGTTCTTCTAGTTGGTCATTTGCGGGATGGAGTACAAGCCAAACAAGTCCAACAGTGACATATAATGACAAAGCATCAATAAATCCTGGAACATATAATGCAACTATAAATTTATATGCAGTAGGAAAGAGAACATTCAGCTTCTCAAGCGGAAAATCTCCAACAACAGCAACGCAAAAAATTCAATATTGGATACCATATTCAACGTCGACAGACTATGTTTCAGCAATAGATGTACCAGCATTAACATCGTTAAGTAGTTATAATTGGGAAGCATTAGGATATAGAGCAACAGATACTGCCGAAGCAACAGTAACATTAACAGTTGGAAATAATCAAAAAATAGATCCAGTTAATTATTCTACTATGACTTTTAGAGGAAAATATAAAAGGACATTAACTATTTCATATAATGGAAATACTAGTACCGGAGGAAGTACTGCTAATACAACAGCTATAGAGTATTATAGTTCGGGCTATGGAACAGGCAGTGCAAATAGTGGAGCAACTGTTGCAACGCCAACATGTACATATGCAACTAATGGATTTACTAAGACAGGATATTCATTTAGCAAATGGGCGATAGATAGTACATCTGGTACACAAGTTGCAGCAGGAGCATCTTGTACAGGATTTGCTCCAGCAGTAGATAGTGCGTCTACTACTAGAACAATGTATGCTATTTGGAAAACAGATACATTCACAATTACTTTAAATAAAAATGGAGCAACAAATACTCCAACAGCCAGTGTAACAGCAACTTATGGTAGTACAGCAATAAGTCCATCAAGCATTACACTACCAACTAGAAATTATACTGTTAGTGGCTTTACAATAGATTCATCAAGAGGCTCAAACGGAGCAACAGTAAGTAGTACATCTACTTTAACAAGTGGAATAACCATTAATGGATGGTATACTGCTGCAAGTGGTGGAAGCAAAGTATTAACTAATGCAGCAAGCCCAGCATTTGTAGCAAGTGTAGATGGATATACAAATTCAAGTAAGCAGTGGATAAGAGAAGCAAACACAACGTTGTATGCTCAGTTTAGTCAAAATGCAGTAACATTACCAACAATAACAAAAACAGGATATGATTGCGGATGGTCAACAAGTAGTACCGCAACAGTAAAATCAATTAATAGTGGTGCATCATATACACCAAAAGCAAATACAACATTATATGGTGTATGTAAGATAAATCAATATACATTAACAATAGATCCAAATGGTGGATCATGGAATTCTAGTACGTCAAGTACGACAGTAAAACAAAATTATGGATCTACATATAGCATAGCTAATAATCCAACAAGGGCAGGATATGTCTTTAATGGTTGGATAAAGGGTGGAACAGGTAGTTATACTTATTATGATACAAATTCAAGCGCAACAACCTCAACAACAGTCAACTATAATGCATCTAATAGCACATTACCAACTGCATATAACAACTCAGGTGGTGGAACGGTAACAAACTCAATGGTTTCAGATTCTACAGCAACAGGAGGACACTCACTTAAAGTAGTAACAAATGGTACAGCATCACCAGGTGCTGGAGGGGTATATTTATCAATCTTACCAACAGATACAGGAAGAATAAATGTTCTTCAAGTTAAAGCTAAAATACCAACTGGATATAGTTTAAATTTAGCAGGGGTAAGTTATGCATATACAGGAATTGGGTCAACATATAGATCTGATGACGTTGCGGGAACAGGAGCTTGGAAGACATATAATCTAGTTATATATGAAGGATATACAGGAACTTTCTCAAGCACTGCATATTTATATGTATCAGGAAGTAATAATAAATCAGTAACATGGTACATTAATTCAATAGTAATGAAGAGTTATACAAGAGCTAATTTCTCATCAAAATTCACATATGGTGCAGGGGATGGAACATTAACAGCAAATTGGAGTGCAAGCGGCTCAAGAATAACATTTAATACAAATGGTGGTAAATTTAATACAACATATGTAAAGGACTGGAGTAATGGATATTTGAATGCCAATGCTAGTTCAACAAATAGATTCTACTATTATGGAACAGCGTATAATACTTACCCAGGAGACTCTAACTATAACTGGACACCAGATACAAGAGTAACATCAAGAGATGGATATACCTTTAATGGATGGTATACAGCAACAAGTGGAGGAACAAAGATATTTAATGCAAATGGAACATTAGTATCAAATGTTTCAGGATATAGTAATTCATCAGGACAATGGATAAAATATGATTCGAATGTAACATTATATGCACAGTGGAGTGGAAAGTCTTATCCAGTATCATTCAACGCAAATGGAGGTTCTGGAGGACAAAGTGCAAATGTAAATGCAACAATGGGAAGCGCAATGCCAACAATAAGCACTACAGCGCCAACAAAAGCAGGATATATCTTTAAAGGATGGTATGATAATGCGACTTATACATCAGGTACACAGTATTATACAGCAGCAGGAGCAAGTGCAAGAAGCTTTGATAAAGCAGCAGCAACAACATTATATGCAGGATGGGAGGCAAAACCAGTATATATTTACTATCATCCAAATGGAGGTACTGTAGGAGGATCAACATATAAAACTTATAATGGATGGGTATCAACAGATGGATCATCATACTTTAAACAAACAGTCAATAGTGGAGCAACTACAGATATATACAACTATACGACTTTCTCAATAACAAGGACGGGTTATACTCCTAAGTCTGGAAGTGAGTGGTGTACAGCCAAAGCTGGAACTGGAACTTGTTATAATCAAGATACTAATTATACATATGCTACATATAAATCAGCATCAACTGAAAAAACAAATAATTATGAACTTGATTTATATGTCAATTGGAATAAAACGATTACATTAACACAAAAACATGGTTCATCTACAACAAGTCAAAGCTATACTATGAACGGAACAGAAACAAGTCATACATTTACTTTAGTAACAAGTAAAGACTCATTTAGTGGATGGACATTTGAAGGATGGACAGCAGGGGCAACACCTAAGGCTCCAGATTATGGTAAAACAGGAACTATAACTATATCAAACGATACAACGGTTTATGCAACATATAGTAAATCGGTAAAAGCAACATTTATAGATTATAGTGGCACAACAAAGAAAACGACTGAGAAAACAGGAACTGCCTATGGAAATAATGGCGCTGGAGGAGTATCTAACCAATATCCAGCGTTGACAGCACCTACTCAAAATACATATACTGGATGGACCTCAGGTGGATGGGCAACTGGAACTGGAGCAACTGCATCAGCAGTAACTGTACCAAGCAAATTAGAAGCTACTACGACATATTATGGTTTATATTCACAGACAGTTACATTAAAATATGAAGCAAATGGAGAATCATCAACACCATCTAATCAAACTGGAACAAGGAAAACAAATAGTTACGCAATATCTACATATAGCAATCCAACATTTACTTTAGCGTCTGCAGTTACTAGAACTGGATATAATTTCCAAGGTTGGGGAGTATCATCACCAATTAATGCAGTTAAAGCAGCTGGTGCTCAAATTACACCAGCAAGTGGAACTACTATAACAGCAACTGCTTCTTGGGCAGAAAAACCAGTATATATTTACTATCATCCAAATGGTGGCAGCGTAGGAGGATCAACATATAAAACTTATAATGGATGGGTATCAACAGATGGATCATCATACTTTAAACAAACAGTTAATGGTGGAGGAAGTACAGATTTATACAATGTAGGTACATTCTCAATAACAAGAACTGGTTACTCGCTAGTATCTGGAAATCAGTGGTGTGTAAAAAGTAATGGTTCAGCACCATGCTATAATCAAGACACAACTTATGGATATGAAGTATATAGGTCAGCATCAACAGAAAAAACCAGCAATTATGAATTAGATTTATATGTTAACTGGGTAGGTAATAGTTATACACTTAAACGTTATACAGGCAACTATATGACAGGAAATAGTTTAACAGCAGTTCGTAATGCTACCGTATCATCAATAACAGGAGGATTTAGTTTGAAGAAAGGTACAAATAAATTTGGTGGAGCAATCTTCCCAACGGCAATATTTACAGCAGGTCAAAAATATATTCTTCAATATGATTTCCAAAAGACAGCTGGAACGTTATCTAAGATTGGAGGTCATATAGAAACAGCAACCGTTTCAACATTTAAGCTAGATGGAACCGCTAAATCAGCTTCAGATTATCAAAATGCAGTATCAGTATCAGACAACACAACAAAACATACTGTATACCTAGAGTTTACATATAATGGGAATACAACATATAAAGAAATTTATATTCAACCAAATAGAGGAGTATCAACAGATGTAACAATAAGCATTACAAATATTCAAGTATACCAATATATTGACTCAACGACTAAAAAGTATGGAGATAAATTTACAACAGGTAATTTAGGTATTGTTACAATTGGAAACTTTGCAATGAAAGATTGGTATAATAATTTCTCATTATCTACAAAACTTTCAACATCAAGTATATTTACAACATCAACTGCAACGTTTGCAAGCGTTGGAACAGCAGGAACTAATGCATACATATATGGCAAAATAATTAATAAATCTTCATTACCTGTATATTGTATGTTGCAAGCATCATCAAGTGGTGTATCATTTAAAGAAAAACCAGGTGCAACATCATATGGGTTAGTAAAAGACTCTACAACCGCGACATATAATTCAACTTCATCATTAGCATTAGCGTATGCTACATACTATGGATATGTTAAAGATGGAAGCGGAAATACCTATACTTGTTCATTAAAGATTGTTCAGCCGACAAAGACAGCATATAGATGTAGTGCATCAGGAACTAAGAAATGTATGTGTGAATGTACTAATGCTACTTTCTCAGCCACATTAGCTGCAGGACAATCATGTTCAAGTTGGTGTAGCAATAAGTGTACTCAATGGGGTGCTATGGATGGATCTAATGAGGTACATACATGTCCTGGAAGTGGGTGGTCTAATGGTTCTACTTGCTATATTTGGCCATCGTCAGCATCTTGTCCAAGCGGATATAGTAATTTAACGACGGAAAATGTATGTGCAGCAGGTGAAACTAGTGTAACAAGTGGAAGCAACACATATTGCGTTCAATAATAAAAGTTAGAGGATTTCCTCTAACTTTTTCTTTTAATTATACAAAATAAAAGACCTTTAAGGTCTTTACTTTATTTTTCTTTTTATTAATCCTACAGCCCCTAACTTTTTATAAGTATTATATAAAGTTGGATTAATAACTAAATCAAATTCTCCTATATATTCATTAATTTCAGAATTAAAACTTAGTTTTACATTATTTAATCCTTTATATCTATTATCATTCTTAAAGTTTCCAGTAATGGCATTTAAATTAAATTTTTTATATCCTAACTTATTATATTTTTCCATTATAAACCATTTAAAATAATATGAAGGAGATATATTTTTATATTTTTGATCAAAGCCATCTATTAAGAAATAAATAGTATCATTTGTCTTTATGATGGCACCAGATCCAATATCTATACCATCTGGATATTTTGCAAGTAGCATTGTTGCATTTTTTAGTTCTACATCATAAGCATTAAGTATTTTATCAGATTCCATTTTTCGAGATATAAGACCTCTCATATCTATTCCTTTAGTAGAGTTATCTTGCATCTCTTGTCCAATTAAAGCGTTCTTACTTTGCTCATTTTCAAAAAGTTTTTGGACTATCTTTAAATACTTTTCTGTATCAATTGAAATTATATAAGCTTCAAAATTAGATTCAAAGAATTGCTGTAAGAAACCATAATATCTTAAATTACGATAGTGTTTTCTAGCAACAAATCTATAAAATTTATCTAATTCATTTGGTGCTAATTGATTGATATTTATTTCACGTTTTTGAGACTTATGTATTTTGTTTCTAGCTGGTTTATTAAAATGATTAATAACATTTCCATCGGTATTACCAAATTCAATAAAAGCATTCCATCTAGGTTTTAATGTTTCAAAATATAAATTATTGCCCAAGAAATGATATCCACAACCTTGTAATATTGGCCTAGATAATATTTGAGCTTGAGCAACAATGTTTCCTTCCTGATCCCTCTTATAATCAATAACAGGTGGATCAATCTTTAAAAACACTACCTTTTCATGCTCTAGCATTCTTTTTATTGAAAAAGTAACTTTATCAACTAAAATCTTGTCTGTATAGTCAATCAAGAAACCACGAGGAGCATAAGCATATTTAAATTGATACATAAGTTTATCATATAAAATTAAAGAAGCTCCAACTAATACATCATTATCTACAAAACCTAAATATTGATACTTATATCCCTGAGTTGCCATAGTTTTAGCATAACTAGAAGTTTGATAATAGGTATGTAAAACATGATTTCTTGAAAAATCATCAAAACTTTTTTCATCCATATAAATGATTTTCATATGACCAACTCCTGTTCCTATATAAAAATAATATCTTTTTTTACGTAAAAAAGCAATATAAAAAAGAACAATAAGTTCAAAATAAAAACTATTTATAGTATAATAATTTATGAGGGTGATAATATGTTTGAGAATAAAAAAATATTTATTTTAGGGATGGCAAGAAGTGGTTATGATGCCGCTAAATTATTAGCAAAACATAATAATGAAATTGTTTTAAATGATAAAAGTTTAGATCAAGATCAAGAAAAAGTGAAAGAATTAGAAAGTTTAGGCGTAAAAGTAATTTTAGGGAGTCATCCTGATGACATACTTGATGAATCATTTGATTATTTAATTAAAAATCCTGGTGTTCATTTTGATCATAAATATTTAGAGTATGCCCTAAAACATAATATAAAAGTAATCAACGAAATAGAGATGGCTTATCACTTTTTACCAGATAATGTTAAAAAAATTGGTATTACTGGTACAAATGGTAAAACAACCACAACGACTTTAACTTATGAAATAGTAAAAGCTTACTATGGAGATAGAACACATCTAGCAGGAAATATTGGCTTTCCTTTATCAGGTGTCGTAGAAAGCATTAAAGAAAATGATATCTTAGTTATGGAAATAGGTGTTCCACAACTACATGATATGTATGATTTTAAATTTGATATTTCAGTTTTAACTAATATTTTTGAAGCACATTTAGATATGTTTAAAACAAGAGAATACTATAACGAGAATAAAAAAAGAATCTTTAGACACCATACTAAAGATGATATTGCAATAATTAATAAAGGTAATCTTGATGCTTATAATTTAACTAAAGATGTACCTTCAACAATCAAGTATTTTTCAAGCGTTGAACAAATAGATGGATGCTATATAAAAGATGACTTTATCTATTACTATGATGAAAAGATAATAAATGTTAATGATATAAGAATTAAAGGTGTACATAACTATGAAAACTGTATGTGTGCTATTATGGTTGCTAAAGAGTTAAACATACCTAATGATGTTATAGTTAATGTTTTAAAAGAATTTAAAGGTGTAGAACATCGTATTGAATATGTTAGAACTTTAAATGGAAAAGAATTCTATAATGACTCAAAAGCAACTAATATAAAGGCAACTCAAATAGCTTTAAATGCTTTCCAAAAACCAGTTGTTCTATTACTTGGTGGATTAGAAAGAGGACAAAATTTTAAAGATCTAGAAGAATACATGAAGTACACTAAATTAGTAGTAGGTTATGGTGAATGTAAAGAAAGATTGAAAGGTCAAATGGAAGAAATAAATAAAAAAATTATTTTAACAGATAATCTAAAGAATGCTATTATGATTGCTAATGAAAATAGTGTAGAAGGCGATGTAATCCTATTATCACCAGCATCTGCATCATGGGATCAATATAAAAGTTATGAAATAAGAGGAGAAGAATTTAAGAATATAGTAAAGGAGTTAAAATAATGATAACAAATGTAGAAGCAAGAGAAATATTAGATTCAAGAGGAAATCCAACAGTTGAAGTAAAACTAACAATTGATGAAAAATATCAAGGAGTAGCAGGAATACCATCAGGTGCTTCAACAGGAGAACATGAGGCACTAGAATTAAGAGATGGTGGCGAAAGATATAATGGTAAAGGAGTATTAAAAGCAGTTAATAATGTTTTAAATGTTATTAAACCACAAATACTAAATAAAGAATTTAAAGATCAAAAAGAATTAGATTACTTTTTAATTGAATTAGATGGAACTGAAAATAAAACAAATTTAGGCGCAAATGCTATTTTAGGAGTATCAATTGCCTATGTAAAAGCATGCGCTTTAAGAGAAGGAAAAGAAGTATATGAATACTTAGGTGGTTCAAAGCACATGCCATATACAATGATGAATATTTTAAATGGTGGTATGCATGCAGATAATGCTCTACTTTTCCAAGAATTTATGATTATAACTAATAGAGATACAATGAAAGAAAGAGTAAGAGTTAGTTCAGAAGTATTTCATAGTCTAAAAAGTATATTAAAATCACATAATTTTAGCACAAATGTAGGAGATGAAGGTGGATTTGCCCCTAATGTACAAAATGAAGAAGAAGCACTTGATTATATTATAGAAGCTATTAAAAAAGCTGGTTATGTACCTGGAAAAGATGTAAATATTGCTTTAGATGTTGCAGCAAGTAGTTTCTATGATAAAGAAAAAGGTAAATATATGTACTATGATCAAGAATTAACAAGTGAAGATATGATTAAAATGTATGAAAAACTAGTAGAAAAGTATCCAATAATATCTATTGAAGATCCATTAGATGAAAATGATTGGGAAGGATTCAACTTGATAACTTCTAAACTTTGTGATACAATAACGCTCATTGGCGATGATTTGTTTGTAACTAATAAAAAATTGTTACAAAAAGGAATAGATAACAAATGTTGTAATGGAATCCTAATTAAATTAAATCAAATAGGAACAGTAACCGAAACATTAGAAACTATTCATTTAGCCCAAGCTAATAATTATAAGATTGCAGTATCACATAGAAGTGGTGAAACAATGGATACTTTCATAAGTGATCTTGCAGTAGCAGTAAATGCAGATTATATTAAAGCTGGTTCAATGAGCCGTGGAGAAAGGGTGGCTAAATACAATCGCTTAATGGAAATTGAGGGATAAAAATGATTTTAAAAGAAAAAATACAGATAAGTAGAAGTTTTTCATTAGAGCCTTATAATGAAGAAAAACACTTAAAAAAAGTAGAAGAGATGAAAAAAGATCCTGAATTAAGACATTTTTTAATGAGAAGAGAAGGATTAAATATTATCAACTATAATGAAGAGTCAGTAGGATATGTATTCTTTGATCAACTTCATTATCTAGATGATTCTATTTCTATAACAATAGGAATAGATAAAGATCATCGCTCTACAGAAGAAAAAAGTGGGATAGGTTCGTTAATAATTAGTGATATTACTAATTATTTATTAAATAATGGCCTTTGTGAGACAGTTGTGTTAGAAACACTTCCAACTGATCAAAGAGGTCAAAAAATGGCAGAAAAAACACTCTTTAAAAGAGATTGGAATTTAACAGCAAAATTTTATGAAGAAGGATATAATGAAATTCCTTATGTAAAAAGAAAAGAAAGATAAAATAGAAAAAGGAGAATATAATTAAGTGGTGATACCATGAATATTATTCTCTTTTTTGTTTTTGCTATAACAACAGTATTTTTAAGTATTAAAATGTCTAATGACGTTGATAAAATAAGTAAAAAAAGCATAAAAAAAGGATATATTATCTCAGGTATCTTATTAGCGAGTGTAACATCACTTCCAGAATTAGTAACATCTATAACTGCTGTTAAAATGAATAATCCATATTTAGCAATAGGAGATATTATAGGAAGTAATACTTTTAATATTTTTATGATGTGCCTATTTGATATTATTTTTTTAAAAAAAATGTTATTTAATAAAACTAAAAAATACATCTTAGAATATTTAATTTTAATCATTATTAATATATCAATAATTATATTTTTAAAACTAAATATTAGTTTTAGATTACCAACAATTATTATTTTTATTCTATATTTTATTTATATTTATAATATCTCAGTTCCTAAAGACATAAAAGATGTTTCCAATACTACAAATAATAAAGAAATAACAAATATCTTTATTATAAGCCTTCTGCTCTTATTAAGTAGTATATTGTTAACTATTACTGTTAATAATATATCAATAATATATTCTCAAATATCTAGTAGTGTCTTTGGGGCCATAATGCTTGGGATTACCACTTCATTACCTGAAGTGATAACTTTTATAACGTTGATTAGATTAAATAATTATGATATGGCAGTAATAGATATTTTAGGTAGTAATATATTTAATTTTTTGATTTTAGGTATCAATGATTTATTAGTAAATAATTCTATCTATTTATTTGTTGATAAAAATAGTATCTTATTGATAAATATCTCAATAGTTATTACAATTATTAATTTTTATCAAAATATTAGAAAAAAGAGGGATAATATTTTTTATCATCTTTATTCATTATTAGTGATAATTCTTTATATAATGTTTGTAATTAAAGGTTTTAGTAAATAATAATTGCATTTTTTTAATATTTATACTAAAATACCATTATGTGAGGTGAAAATAGATGAGTAAAGTATTAGAATCTATATTATTAGTTGTTTCATGTCTATTAATAGCAATCGTTTTATTACAAAGTGCTAAAGCCGAAGGAGCTTCTCAAATAATTATGGGTGGAAGCGGGGACTTATTTAATAATAGAAAAGAAAGAGGAAGCGAATTATTTATAAGTAGATTAACCTTATTTTTAGGAGTTTCTTTCTTCGTTATTTGTGTAGTTCTATCATTTATGTAAAATGTCAATAAGGTATAGCATTATATATGCTATATCTTTTTTTTGTGATAAAATAATATTAGGTGACAATTATGAGAGAAAGAGCAATTGAAATATTTAAAAATATAGGTACAAATTCTATAAGTATTAAAGATTTAGAAAGAAAGTTAGGAATAACTCATGATGAAGTAATAAACCTTATTAAGGACTTACTAAGTGAAAGAATGATAACTTGTACTAATACTAAGCATGAAATGTATAGATTAAGTCCTTATCGTGAAGGGATATATGTAGTAACTAAAAAAGGACTTGGATTTGTTATTTTAAGTGATGAAGAAAAAGATGTTTATATTGATGAAAAAAATGCTAAAAATGCTCTTCCTGGAGATAGAGTATTAATTAAGATTATGGATGAATCATATAATTTAGGTAAACCAGAAGGAAGAATAAAAGAAGTATTAAATAGAAAGATGCAGGTAGCAGAAGTAACTTCTGACAAAAAAGAAAGATATTATCAAATAGGTAAAAGACTAATTAAAGCTAATATTCCAAATGGCATAGTAGATGGAACATTAGTTAAATTAGAAATAGGTAAACCAGATAAAGGTATTGTTTCTACTAAAGTTATTGAAGTATTAGGCCACAAAACAGATCCTGGTATGGATATTACAAAACTTCTATATGACTATGGATTTGAAGATTATTACAAAGATGAAATAAAAGAAGAATTAAAAAATATTCCATGTGAAGTAAAAGAAAGTGAAATGAAAAATAGGCTTGATCTACGCAAAATATCTTTAGTGACAATAGATGGTTCTGATACAAAAGATATAGATGATGCTGTATACTGTGAAGTACTCCCTAACGGAAACTATAAAATAATAACAGCAATAGCGGATGTATCATATTATGTAAAAGAAGATTCATATATTGATAAAGCAGCCTATGAAAGAGGTACAAGTGTTTATGCAATTGATACAGTAAAGCCTATGCTACCAAGAGAATTATCTAATGGTATATGTTCATTAAATGAAGGTGTAGATCGTTTAGCACTTGCCTATATTATGGAAGTTAATAAAGAAGGAAAAACATTAAGCTTTGAAATAAAAGAAGCAGTTATCAATTCTAAGAAAAAAATGTGCTATGAAAAAGTTAATGACCTATTAGATAATAACATTTGTGATCCAGAATATGAACCATTTAAAGAAATGTTATCTAATATGAAAGATATAACAGATGTTTTATATAAAAATAGAGTTAAACAAGGTAGTTTAGAGTTTGATATAGATGAATTAAAAATATTAACTAAAGATGGAGTGCCTGTAAAGTTTGATAGAAAAAGTCAAGGTACTGGGGAAAATATAATTGAAGAGTTAATGGTTTTAACAAACAAAGAAGCAGCTATGTATATAGAAAGCCTAGGAGTAAATACTTTCTTTAGAGTCCATGAATATCCAGATGAAGAGGAAATTAGTGAGATTGTTACAGTTTTAAAGAACTATGGATATAAAATTGATGAAAAAGTATCAACAAGCTCTAAATTTATCCAACATATACTAGACATGGTTCAAAAAGATAAAAGAGGACAAATATTATCTAGTTATATTCTAAGGTGTATGGCAAAAGCTAAATATGATGTTGTTAATTTAGGACACTATGGTATTGCAGTAGATGCTGGAAGAAAAGAGGCATATATGCACACAACATCACCAATTAGAAGATATCCAGACTTAGCATTTCATCGTATTCAAAAAGATATTCTTGAAGGTAAAATAAAGAAAAATACTACTAGTGATGATTTAATGAAGAAGAAAGAAATTGCAGTTCATTCATCACAAAAAGAACGAGATGAACAAGAATGCGAAAGACAAGCTAATAAAATGAAAATGGCAGAATATTATGAGAGCCGTATTAATAATGAATATAAAGGTATGATATCAGGATTCACTCCAACAGCGATGTATGTTATGCTAGATGATTTAAGTGAAGGTAGAGTGGCATATAGTACTATGGATGACTATTATGAACTATTACCAGAGCTACAAACAATTGTTGGTAAGTCAAACAAGAAATCATACCGTTTAGGTGATGAAGTAACAATAAAAGTAGTAAGAGCATCTAAAGAAGATAAAGAAATAGATTTTGAATTAGTTAGGGGATAGTATGGAAATATTAAATAGAAAAGCTAGTTTTGATTATTTCATAGAAGAAGAATATGAATGTGGTATTGTCCTAACTGGCAATGAGATAAAATCGATTAGAGATGGATCTTGTAATATTAAAGATAGTTATGGAATAATAAAAAATAATGAATTGTTTATTCTAAATATGTTCATAAAAAAATATGATAAGGCTGGGGTATTTGCACCAGAAGAAACAAAAACAAGGAAATTATTAGTGCATAAAAAAGAAATAATTAAATTATCCCAAAAAATAGAACAAGAAGGTTATACTTTGATACCTTTAAAAGTTTATTTTAAAAATAACAAAGTAAAAATACTACTTGGTCTATGTAAGGGTAAAAAGAATTATGATAAAAGGAACGTATTAAAAGAAAAAGAAATAAAAATGAATATCAAAAAAGACTTAAAAGATAGTCTAAGATAGACAAAATGCTTATTTTGTGCTATAATTAGCACAAATATGGGGCTGATTTGGTTTCGACGGGGATATTAAGCATATTTTGCAAGCCGGAGGCACACGTTACGTGCAAACAAAAAAATAACTGGAAACAGAAATTTAGTTTTTGCTTAATTTAATATAAGCAAGCTCTTTACTTTTCTTTGTTCACGAGAATTTTAAAGGGTTCATCAAAGTGAACTAGGTTACTTCTAAGTTTGTGTGAAGTAATGAGATGTTTTTACAAACTATGTATACAATTTTTGTTGGTTAATATTTGTATAATGAATTAACAAACCAAATAAACTTGTAGATAGGTATGTAGTAATATTTTCGGACAGGGGTTCAATTCCCCTCAGCTCCACCATAAGATTATTAAGAACCAATGGTTCTTTTTTAATAATGTTGTATAATAAACTTTACAATTAAAAGTTAAATATCTTTGACAAACTTCCAAAGATATTTGGTAGACTATTAACATCAATAAAATTTATAATTGGCAGTGAAAGGAGAAAATATGAAATTAGGAAATAAAATACTAGATCTAAGAAAAAAGAAAGGTCTTTCACAAGAACAATTAGGAGAAAAAATAAATGTAACTAGACAAACAATAAGTAATTGGGAGTTAGGTGAAACATCACCAAATCCTGAGCAATTAAAACTATTATCAAAAGAATTGAATGTTAGCATAGATGAACTATTAGATAATAACATTGAAAATGTACTTATTGAAAAAGTATCAAATACAGAAGAGTTGACAAAATTAATTTTAAAAGTAATAAAAATGTTTATAATGGCAGTTATTGGTACTATACTTTTACTTTTAATTCTTGCAATTACATTTAAAATTATCAAAAAATCTCAATATACTGGACGAAGATTGGAAGACAGTATTCACTGTAAAATATATGGTGAAGAGCATAGTCTAAGTATTGAATATCAAGAATTAACAGGACAAGTTTTAACACTGGGAGGAGATAGTTACTTTATTGATATATTGGATTTAGAAAAGTATAATGATGCTCATAAAATTTTTAATATAATTAATGATTATGTCAAAAAAAATGATGGAACATGTGAAATGATTGAAGATAAAGATCTAAATGACATTGTAGATATGACTATAAAAGAAGGTACACTTACTAAGTCCAGTGCAACTGTTATAATTAAAGAAAAGAAAGACTATGATATTACATACGGATATCCCTTTTGGATAGAAAAGTATGATTCTAAAATTGGAGATTTTAAAAAATTAGAAGTAATCAGAAATAATTGTGCTTTTATTCTACCAGCATTTGGAGTTACTCCAGACAAGCCACTAGAATTAGAGCAAGGTTGGTCATGCATGTATGGTGAACTTGATAAGGGATTATATCGCCTCGTAAAAAATGTTAGTTTTGAATCAGATAATCCTATAACAAAAGATAAAGAATATTATATTTGGACTGAATTTGAAATAAAATAAAAAGCATTTCATTGAAATGCTTTTTTATTCTTTATCCCTTGTTAAACATTTAGGTTTATCAGCTTCATGTTTTTCTAAATTAGATAATGCTTCTTCTATAGCGCTCTTTATTACAGTAATTGGAGCACCACATTCATAAGCTGATTCAATTGCAGTTGATATATCACCTAAACAGTCTTCAATATATGGAACATAAGGCTGCTGTCTGTCAGTTAAAACATCATTAAAATCAATAAATGGTTTCCCGTCAACTATTCAGCCTTCTTACACCAAAAACAATTATTAGTAGCAAACGAAGCAACTTCTAGTCCATGACCATTATATTTTACATTGTATACCTCTGCGACACGATAAGGGACTGGCTCTATATAATTTCTTTTTGCATAATCTGCAACAACATGAAAAAATGCCGTTAATTTTGCAAAATTTTCTTTGTCATCATCTGACCATACATCTATTGCAGGATTTATATCTAGTAAACCGTCTTCATGAGTTTCTAAGAAATCAATAAGCCAGTTAATATAATCATCATTTGACATTATTTGTTTTTTTATTTCGTCCTTTTTCCTAAATAATCTTTCAAACCAATCATTCTCTTTATTCATACAAAACCTCCTTAAATATATTAATATTATAACACAAAAATGTATAAATAAAAAACAACTGTATATAATAATAAAAGAGGAAGAGATAATACTTCCTCAAATAATAATAGACACTCATAATTAGAGTGTCTATTTTTTATTAAAAAAGTGTGTTATAATATGTAATCAGGTGAGATCTATGGATAAAATAGTAGTAAAAGGTGCAAGAGAGAATAATTTAAAAAATATTGATATTGAAATACCTAAAAATAGTCTTGTTGTTATGACAGGAGTATCAGGTAGTGGCAAAAGTAGTTTAGCATTTGATACGATTTATAAAGAAGGTGAAAGAAGATACCTTGAAAGTCTATCAGCTTATGCTAGGCAGTTTTTAGGTGGAGCGGAAAAACCAAATGTTGACTCTATAACAGGACTATCACCTGCAATTAGTATTGACCAAAAAACTACTAGTAAAAATCCTAGATCAACAGTTGGTACAGTAACTGAAATATATGATTATTTGAGACTATTATATGCAAGAATAGGTATACCATATTGTCCTAATCACAATATCCCAATAACTCGTCAAAGTGTTGAAGAAATGACAAATAAAGTTCTTGAACTATCAATTGACAGTAAAGTTATCATTTTAAGTCCAGTTGTTGATGGGGAAAAAGGAACTCAAAAAGAATTAATTGAAGAATTAAGAAAAGATGGGTTTGCTCGTATAAACGTTGATGGAATTGATTATGATCTTGGAGAAGATATTGATCTTGATAAAAATAAAAGACATAAAATAGAGGTTGTAGTAGATAGATTAAAAGTTAATCCAGAATCAAAGTCTAGAATTTATGAAGGAATAGAACTTGCAACTAAATTATCCCATGGAAAAGTTATAATTGACGTAGTTGGACAAGAAAAAATGATCCTATCAGAGGAATTTGCGTGTCCGGAATGCAATTTTTCGTTGAAAGAATTGGAACCAAGAACATTTAGTTTTAATGCACCCTATGGATCATGTCCAGATTGTAAGGGATTAGGAGTAAAACTAATAATGGATCAGGACTTAGTTATACCAGATAAAACAAAAAGTATTAATGAAGGTGCTATTGTTGTACTAAGTGATGATCAAGAAAATATTGAATTTAAAAAACTAATAACAGTTTGTAAAAAATATAAAATAGATATGGATAAACCAATAAAGAATTTAAAGAAAAAAGATTTAGATATTATTTTATATGGAACAGAAGAGGCAATTAAATTTAATATCACAAGTAAAAGTGGAAATATAACTAATAAAACAGCACCATATGAAGGAATAATTAGTAATCTTGAAAGAAGATATATGGAAACAAGTAGTACCTGGATTAGAGAATGGTTAGAAAATTATATGGTTGAATTAGAATGCCCTACTTGCCACGGTGCTAGATTAAAAGAAGAAGTTTTATGTGTTAAAGTTGGTGGCATAAATATTTTTGAAATGACTAATCTAAGTATTAAAAGATTATATGAATTCTTTGATAATTTAAAATTAAATAAAGAGCAAGAACAGATATCAAAATTATTAATCAAAAGCATTAAAGAACGCCTATCATTTTTAATAAATGTCGGATTAGAATACTTAACATTAAGCAGATCAGCAGGTACACTATCAGGTGGTGAATTACAAAGAATAAGACTTGCGACCCAAATAGGTAGTGAATTAACAGGTGTACTATATGTCTTAGATGAACCTAGTATTGGTCTACACCAAAAAGATAATGACAAATTAATAAAAGCGATGCTAAAAATGCGTGATCTTGGTAATACTTTAATTGTTGTAGAACACGATTTAGATACTATGAGAAGCGCTGACTATTTAGTTGATATTGGACCACTTGCAGGAGATGCTGGTGGTGAAGTTGTTGCAGCGGGTACTCCAGAAGAAGTTGCAAAATGTGATAACAGTATCACAGGAAGATATTTGAGTGGCAAAGAGCAAATAGAAATTCCTAAAAAAAGAAGAGAAGGAACAAAGAAATATCTTGAAATAAAAGGTGCTAGTGCTAATAACTTAAAAAATATTGATGTCAAAATACCACTAGGTAAATTTACCTGTGTTACAGGGGTATCAGGAAGTGGTAAAAGTAGCTTAATTGATGAGATACTTTATAAAGCATTAGCCTCAAACATTTATAAAAGTAAAGTAAAACCAGGAGCACATAAAAAAATAATTGGTTTAGAAAATGTTGATAAAGTAGTTAATATTTCCCAAAATCCAATTGGAAGAACACCAAGAAGTAATCCTGCAACCTATACAGGTGTATTTGATGATATAAGAGAATTATTTGCTAATACCAAAGAAGCAAAAATGCTAGGTTATGATAAAGGAAGATTTTCTTTTAATGTTAAAGGCGGAAGATGTGAAGCATGTTGGGGTGATGGTGTTAAGAAAATAGAAATGCACTTTTTACCAGATGTTTATGTACCTTGTGAAGTATGTCATGGTACTAGATATAATACTGAAATATTAAAAATAAAATATAAAGGAAAGAATATTTATGATGTTTTAGAAATGAGAGTTAGTGAAGCACTAGAATTTTTTGATAGTATTCCAAAGATAAAATCTAAGTTAAAAGTTCTAGATGATGTAGGGTTAGGCTATATTAAATTAGGACAAAGTGCAGTATCATTATCTGGTGGTGAAGCCTCAAGAGTTAAACTTGCTAAAGAATTACAAAAGAAACCTACAGGGAAATCAGTGTTCATCTTAGATGAACCAACAACAGGACTTCATCCATATGATGTTAAGAAGCTTATTGCAATATTACAAAAAATAGTAGATAATAAAGATAGTGTAATAGTAATTGAACACAATTTAGATATGATAAAAGTAGCGGATCATATAATAGATTTAGGACCAGATGGTGGCGAAAATGGTGGAACTGTAATTGCTGAAGGTACACCAGAAGAAGTAGCTAAAGTAAAAGGTTCATATACAGGAGAATACTTAAAGCCACTACTTTAGGAGGGAAAAATGGATAGAGTTGCGTTGGATTTGGGATTTGTACAAGTATACTGGTACTCAATCTTCATTTTACTTGCAGTTTTTGTGGGAGGATATTTAGCATATAGAGAAGTAAAAAGACAAAATATTTCAGTTGATTTCTTTTTCAATATGCTGTTCTGGTGTGTAATAATAAGTATTATTGGTGCAAGATTATATTATGTTTTATTTAACTTAGATTACTACTTAGAATATCCACTTGAAATAATAGAAGTTTGGAATGGTGGGCTTGCCATTCATGGCGCAATTTTTGCAGGATTATTGTTCATCTTCCTATATACTAAGAAATATAAAGTTCGAACTTTAAAAATGTTAGATATTGCAGCGGTTAGCATGTTAATAAGTCAAGCTATTGGAAGATGGGGCAATTTCTTTAACGGAGAAGCTCATGGACCTGAGACGACATTGGCATTCTTACAAAAATTACATTTACCAAAATTCATAATAGAAGGAATGAATATTGATGGAGTATATTATCAACCAACCTTCTTATATGAATCACTTTGGAACATTATTGGTTTTGTTATAATACTTATCTTAAGAAGAAATAGATATCGTAAAACAGGACAATTAACAGGATTTTATCTAATGTGGTATTCGCTTGGTAGATTCTTTATTGAAATGCTAAGAACTGATAGTCTAATGCTAGGAAATATTAAAATCGCAGTCTTAGTATCTGGAATACTATTTATAGTTGGATTATTAATGTTTATCTTCTTAAATAAAGGATCTAGATTTGATAGATTATATAATGAGGTGGAAGTAAATGACGTTAAATTTTGATGTAATCATCTTAGGTGGTGGTGTCGCTGGAATGACAGCAGCCATTTACTTAAAAAGAAGTAATAAAAATATCTGCATTATAGAAAAAAGTACACCTGGAGGTCTAATTAATATTAGTTCAACTATTGAAAACTATCCAGGATATGAAAAAATACAAGGACCAGAGCTTGCATACAAGATATATGAGCAAGTAAAAGGATTAGAGATACCATTTAAATTTGGTAAAGTACTAGAAGTTAGAGATAAAAAAGATTATAAAGAAGTAGTAACTGATAAAGAAACATTGACTTGTAAAAAAATAATAATTGCAACAGGTAGGGAAGCAAAGAAACTTATGGTTGACGATGTAGATAAACTAACAGGTAAAGGAATAAGTTATTGTGCACTTTGTGATGGAGCATTATATAAAGGAAAAGATGTCGCTGTAGTAGGTGGAGGCAACAGTGCCCTTGAGGAAGCATTATATCTATCCGATATTTGCAAGAAAGTATACATTCTTGTAAGACGTGATGTTATGCGTGGGGATGATATATTAATAGACAAAGTAACTAAGAAAGATAATATTGAAATACTTTATAATTCTGAAATAAAAGAATTTATTAAAGAGAATGAAATTTTGAAGAAAGTTAAATTATCTAAAAATAATGAAATATGTGACCTAGAAGTAAGTGCAGTATTTGTTTTTATTGGATATAAACCAGCTACTGATTTCTTAAAAGATTTAGATATTGTAGATGATAAAGGATATATTAGTTGTGATCGTAACTATGAAACAAAAGTAAAAGGAATATATGCTGCGGGAGATGTAGTATATAAAAATGCTTTTCAAATTGTTACAGCCGCTAATGATGGAGCGCTTGCCGCAGTAGCTTGCATTAAAGAATTAGAAAAATAATAAAGTATATAAGAAATTATATGCTTTTTTTATAACAAAAAGTATTGTATAATTAACTTATGGTAGGTGATAATATGAATAATAATTTTTATTACAATGATAGTAACAATAATCAACCGGTTTATTCTAGTTCACAAAAGAACTTACTTTTAATCTTTGCATCAATAATTCTAATTGCAATTGGTTATGTCATGATGATAAGTGGCATGTTTGATAAAGTAAGTAAAGTAGAGACAACAATTGATAATAAGATAGTTTATCAAGGAAAAGATGAACTAGTAAAAGTTAAGGTAAATACTAATAGTGAATTTAATCCAGTAGTAAAATTTAGAAGTAAGAATGGTAAATTCACAGTTAGCGAAGATAGACAAGAAGGTAAAGAAGTAGAAACAAAAATAATCGCTAAAGAAAGTGGAGAAGATATCCTAATAGTAGAAGTTGGTCGTGATGAAGGGAAGAAAGACAAAAAAGAAGAAATAAAAATTCTAATTTGTGAAGAACCAAAACTACTAAACACAACAGATAAAACTTTATCAATGAAAGAAGAAACTAATCTTCAACTAAAGTTTAATGTAGATGATAAGTGTTTAGAAGGATATCAGATATATGTAGAAAATGATAAGTTAGCAGATATAGATAATAATTATTTATTAAATGCAAAAAAGTCTGGAAAAACAACATTAGTATTAAAAGGAAGTAATAAGACTATAAAATATACTTTAAATGTTAAACCACTAAGAGTAAATGTAACAGGCGTAAAGATAAATACAAAAAATTTTAACTTAGCGATAGGGAAAACAAAGAATTTATCAGTAACAGTAAAACCAAGTGATGCCACAAATAAGAAAGTAATATATGAAAGTAGTGATACAAATATTGCAACTGTAACATCAAGTGGAAAAGTAAAAGGAATAAGTACTGGAGTTGCAACAATAACAGTAACAACAGAAGAAAATAGTAAAACTGATATAGTAAAAGTAAAAGTATATAAACCAGAACCACCTGTATCAACATTAAAAGTAGAAAGTATAAAATTTGATAAAACAAGTGAAAGTGTTTATGTTGGAGAAAGTAAGAATCTAACAACAAAAATCACTCCAAGCAACGCGACAAATAAAACAATCACATGCACAAGTAGTAATAATAGTATAGCAACAGTAAGTGTAAGTGGAAATGCTTGTGTAGTAAAAGGAGTAGCAGCTGGTACTACAACAATAACAGCAACAACAAAGGACGGAAATAAGAAAGCAACCGCTTCTGTAACCATAAGTAATAAACCGGTGACAACTATAAGTGTAACAGGAATCAAGTTTGATAAGACAAGTGAATCAATGTATGTTGGAGAAAGTAAAAGTCTAACGGCAACAATAACACCAAGCAATGCGACAAATAAAACAATCACATGCACAAGTAGTAATAATAATATAGCAACAGTAAGTGTAAGTGGAAATGCTTGTGTAGTAAAAGGAGTAGCCGCTGGTACTATAACAATAACAGCAACGACAAAAGACGGAAACAAAGTAACAACTTCTTCTGTAACCATAAACAACAGGGCTACCCCAGTAGTAAGTGTAACAGGTATCAAATTCGATAAGACAAGTGAATCAATGTACGTTGGAGAGAGTAAAAATCTAACCACAACAATCTCACCAAGCAATGCGACAAATAAAGCAATCACATGTACAAGTAGTAATAATAGTGTAGCAACAGTAAGTGTAAGTGGAAATTCCTGTGTAGTAAAAGGAGTAAAAGCTGGTACTATAACAATAACAGCAACAACAAAAGATGGAAACAAAGTAACAACTTCTTCTGTGACTATAAATAATAAGCCTGCAGCAGTAGTAAGTGTAACTGGGGTTAAATTTGATAAAACAAGTGAATCCATGTATGTTGGAGAGAGTAAAAGCCTAACAGCGACAATTTCACCAAGTAATGCTGCAAATAAGACAATCACATGTACAAGCAGTAATAATAGTGTAGCAACAGTAAGTGTAAGCAGTAATGCGTGCGTAGTAAAAGGAGTAGCAGCTGGGACTGTAACAATAACAGTAACGACAAAAGATGGAAATAAAATAGCGACTTCTTCTGTAACTATAAGTAATAAACCAGCCCCAGTAGTAAAAGTAACAGGAATCAAATTTGATAAAACAAAAGAAAGTGTTTATGTTGGAGAAAGTAAAAGTCTAACAGCAACAATATCACCAAGCAATGCAACAAATAAAGCAATCACGTGTACAAGTAGTAATGACAGTATAGCAACAGTAAGTGTAAGTGGAAATTCATGTGTAGTAAAAGGAGTAAAAGCAGGAACAGCAAAAATAACTGTAACAACAAGTGACGGTAATAAAAAAGCAACCGCTTCTATAAGCGTAAGTAATAAACCGGTTCCAGTGATAAGTGTAACAGGAATAAAATTTGATAAAGCAAGTGAATCAATGTATGTTGGAGAAAGTAAAATTCTAACAGCAACAATCTCGCCAAGTAACGCTGCGAACAAAACAATAACATGTAAAAGTAGCGATACTAAAATAGCCACGGCGAAAGTAAGCAGTAATGCCTGTGTAGTAAAAGGAGTAAAAGCAGGAACTGTAACAATAACAGCAACGACAAAAGACGGAAATAAGACAGCAACCGCTTCTGTAACTATAAATAATAAACCAGCCCCAGTGGTGAGTGTAACCAGTATTAAATTTGAAAAATCAAGTTATTCAATAACACTAAATCAAACAGTAGTAGCAGCAATAGGAATAAAACCAAGTAATGCTGCAAATAAAACAATCACATGTAAGAGCTTAAATACAGGTATAGCAACAGTAACTTACAGTGGTAATAATTGTACGATAAAAGGAGTAAAAGCAGGTACAACAACAATTGAAGCATATTCTGTAGATGGAAATAAAAAAGCTACAACAAAAATTACAGTAAAACCAGTAGCATTAGCAGGAATAAGCTTCGAAAATGCAAGTTATTCAATGAATGTTGGTGCTAGCAAAATAATAAATGTTAAATTTAATCCAACCAATGCTAGTAATCAAGTAATAAGTTGTGCAAGCAGTAACAATAGTATAGCAACGGCAGTAGCTAGAGGAGCAAGTTGCGTAGTAGAGGGAGTAGCAGCAGGAAGTGTTACAATAACAGCAACTAGTCAAGATGGAAATAAAAAAGCCCAAGCCACGGTTACTTGCATTGGTCAAACCACTAATGTTAATATTAATAATGGCTTAAAAATATATTATCTAGCATTAGGAAGAATTGATGGAATCTTGATACAAGGAAATGGAACAACAATATTTATTGATGGAGGTGAGGAAAGTCATGGACAAAGATGTGTTGAGTTTATGAGGGAAATAGGTATTACAAAATTAGATGCTATAATTGGCTCACACATGCATGACAATCATATAAACGCTCATACCGTCATAGCAGATAATTTTCCAGTTGGCGCTGCTTATTATCCAGATGATCCAAGGACATGTAAATCTAAAAAGACATGCGGTGATGGTGTTGAAAAAGCTCATATAAATAAAATGGTTAATAAGTTAAATGAAAAAAATGTTCCTATAAATATATTAACTCCTAAGATGAATGTTAAAATAGGTAATTTAACTTTTGATATTTTAGGACCTTTAGTATTAGAAACTAAAGTTAATAATAATTCACTACATATGATTTTAAAATATGGCAATCAGAAATTTTATTTTAGTGGAGATAGTGGACCTAATGTATTTAAAGATATTTATAATAAATATGATCATAATGTTTTTGCTAATATTACAATATTCAAGCATCCACATCATGGACAAAATGAAGTACCAAGTGACTTTATTACTGTGATGAACCCTAAATATGTGGTAGTTCCAGGTAATACCAAGAGCAAAGCCGGTAGTGAATATAAAAAATTAGATACTGTTATATATCTTCTTGAAGCAGCACTAGCGGATAAAAAAACCGTAATTACAGGAGCAGGTGCTAACTTAAAAGGTTATTTGTTAGTGGAAGCAGATGGTAAAAATATCAAGATAACAGATAAAAGAAAGTAAAAAATTGGGTATAGTCCCAATTTTTTTATGTAAATAAAAATAAAGAGTAATTAAAAAGACAATAATATGATAGATATTAATGAAAAAGTATTAATAAAATGTAAAAAAATGAATAAAATCAATTGACAATCATAACCTATAATGGTATATTATCAATGTTTGCTTTTATTTTAAGGTTTCCAATTTGGAAGCCTTAATAAAATTACAAAAATGATACACCTGGATGTGTGTATAGAAAGGAGTAATTATGCCAACAATAAATCAACTTGTTAGAAAGAAAAGAACTGATAAAACTAGAAAGAGTAAATCACCAGTTTTACAGACAAGATTAAACACAATTAAAAGAAAAACTGTTAATGCATCATCACCACAAAAACGTGGAGTTTGTGTACGTGTAGGTACAAAGAACCCTAAGAAACCAAACTCAGCATTACGTAAATATGCCCGTGTACGTTTAAGTAACGGTAAAGAAATTGATGCTTACATTCCTGGAGAAGGACATAATCTACAAGAGCACAGTGTTGTAATGGTACGTGGTGGTCGTGTAAAAGACTTAATCGGTGTACGTTATCACATTGTTCGTGGAACTATGGATACTCAAGGAGTTAAAGACAGAAAACAAGGTCGTTCAAAATACGGAACTAAAAAAGGAAAATAAAATAAATAACGGAAGGAGGATAATATATGCGTAAAAGACGTGCGGTAAAAAGAGATGTTTTACCAGATCCAATATATAATTCAAAAATTATTACTAAATTAGTTAATAATATGATGAAAGATGGTAAACGTGGAAAATCACAAACCATTTTATATGACGCATTTGAATTAATTAAAACTAAAACAAATCAAGAACCAATGGACGTATTCAATAAAGCTTTAGAAAATATTAAACCAGCTTTAGAAGTTAAATCACGTCGTGTTGGTGGTGCAAACTATCCAGTGCCAATTGAAGTTAGTGACGAAAGAAGTCAAGCATTAGCACTAAGATGGTTAATAAATTATGCAAGACTAAGAGGTGGCCGTGGTATGGCTGAAAACTTAGCAAATGAAATAATTGATGCTTCAAACGGAACAGGAGCAGCAGTTAAGAAAAAAGAAGATACACATAGGATGGCAGAGGCTAATAAGGCATTTGCTCACTATAGATGGTAGGAGGAATAAAATATGGCAAGACAAACACCACTAGAAAAAACTAGAAATTTTGGAATTATGGCACATATTGATGCTGGAAAAACAACATGTACAGAACGTATTTTATTCTTAACTAAGAAAATCCATAAAATAGGAGAAACTCACGATGGTGAATCTCAAATGGACTGGATGGAGCAAGAGAAAGAAAGAGGTATCACAATTACTAGTGCAGCAACAACTGCTTACTGGAATGGATATCGTTATAATATCATTGATACTCCAGGACACGTAGACTTTACTGTTGAAGTACAAAGAAGTTTAAGAGTACTAGATGGTGCAGTTACATTACTAGATGCACAAGCTGGTGTTGAGCCTCAAACAGAAACCGTTTGGAGACAAGCTAGTGAATATCACGTACCAAGAATTATCTTTGCTAATAAAATGGATAAATTAGGTGCAGATTTTAATTATACTTTGAAATCAATTGATGCAAGATTTGCTGTAAATTCTAAACCAATAGAATGGCCAATTGGAGCAGAAAGTGATTTCAGTGGAGTTATTGACTTAGTAACTATGAAAGCTTGGAAATTTGATGGAACAGAACAAGAAAATTCTGATGAAATTGAAATTCCAGCAGATTTAAAAGATTTAGCAGAACAAAAACACGTTGAATTATTAGAAGCAATAGCAGAATTTGACGATGAATTAATGGAAAAATACCTTGAAGGTCAAGAAGTTTCTGTTGAATTAATAAAGAAAGCTATTAGAAATGGAGTATTACAAGCTAAGTTCTTCCCAGTAATGTGTGGAACAGCACTTGGAAATAAAGGTATTAAGTTCTTACTTGATGCAGTTATTGATTACTTACCATCACCAATTGATGTTCCTTCAATTAAAGGACATAAATTAAATGGTGAAGAAGATGAAAGAAAAGTATCTGATAGTGAACCATTTAGTGCTCTAGCATTTAAAGTTATGACAGACCCATTTGTTGGTAGATTAACTTTCTTTAGAGTATATTCAGGACATTTATCAAGTGGAAGTTATGTATTAAATAGTACAAAGGATGAAAAGGAAAGAATAGGACGTATTCTTCAAATGCATGCTAATGATCGTACTGAAATATCAGAAGTATATACTGGTGATATTGCAGCAGCAGTTGGATTAAAAAATACAACTACTGGAGATACATTATGTGATGAAAAGAAACCAATTATTCTAGAAAAAATAGAAGTACCAGAACCAGTTATTGAATTAGCAATTGAACCAAAATCAAAAGCTGATCAAGATAAAATGGCTTTAGCACTTCAAAAATTAGCAGAAGAAGACCCAACATTCAAAGTTCATACTGATACAGAGACAGGACAAACTATTATCGCCGGTATTGGTGAATTACACCTAGATGTATTAGTAGACAGAATGAGAAGAGAATTTAATGTAGATGCTAACGTTGGTAAACCACAAGTTGCATATAGAGAAACTATTAAAGCTACTGGGGACTGCGAAGGTAAATATATTAAACAATCTGGTGGTCGTGGACAATATGGTCACGTATGGATCAAATTCGAACCAAATCCTGGTAAAGGATATGAATTTGTTGACGAAGTTGTTGGTGGTGTAGTTCCAAGAGAATATATCCCAGTTGTTGACAAAGGATTACAAGAGGCATTAGCTTCAGGTATAGTTGCAGGATATCCTATGATTGATGTTAAGGCAACATTACATGATGGATCTTATCATGAAGTTGACTCATCAGAAATGGCATTTAAAGTTGCGGCTTCATTAGCATTAAAAGAAGCTAAAAATAAATGTCAACCTGTATTACTAGAACCAATTATGAAAGTTGATATTGTTGTACCAGAAGAAAACTTTGGTACAGTTATGGGTGATATAACTGCAAGACGTGGTAGACCATTATCACAAGAATCTCGTGGTAACTCTATTTCATTTGCAGCATTAGTACCACTATCTGAGATGTTTGGTTATGCAACATGCATTAGATCAAATACTCAAGGAAGAGGAACATTCCAAATGGTACCAGATCACTACGAAGAAGTTCCAAGAAATATTGCCGAAGAAATTATCAAAAAGAGTGGCAATTAACAAAAAAATTAGCCTAAACAGTTGAAATATTATCAATTGTTAGATAAAATATTATTTGTAATTAAAAAAGGAGGAAAATAAAATGGCTAAAGAAAAGTTTGTACGTAATAAACCACACGTTAATATTGGTACAATCGGTCACGTTGACCATGGTAAAACAACATTAACTGCGGCAATTACAAAAGTGCTTGCTGAACAAGGAAAAGCGCAAGCAATGAAATATGATGAAATCGATAAGGCACCAGAAGAAAAGGCACGTGGTATTACTATTAATACTACACACGTAGAGTATGAAACTGACAAACGTCACTATGCTCACGTTGACTGCCCAGGACATGCTGACTATGTTAAAAACATGATCACAGGTGCTGCTCAAATGGATGGAGCTATCCTAGTTGTTGCTGCAACTGATGGACCAATGGCTCAAACAAGAGAACATATCTTACTTGCTCGTCAAGTTGGTGTTCCTAGAATGGTAGTATTCATGAACAAATGCGATATGGTTGATGATGACGAATTACTAGATTTAGTAGAAATGGAAATCAGAGACCTATTAACTGAGTATGGTTTCGAAGGAAGCGAAACTCCAGTTATTCGTGGATCTGCTCTAAAAGCTCTAGAAGGAGATCCAAAATATGTAGAAGCAATTAAAGAATTAATGGATGCTGTTGATACTTGGATTCCAACTCCAGAAAGAGATACTAATAAACCATTCTTAATGAGTATCGAAGACGTATTCACAATCACAGGTCGTGGAACTGTTGTTACAGGACGTGTTGAAAGAGGACAATTGAAACTTAACGACGAAGTTGAAATCGTTGGTATTAAACCAACTAAGAAAACTGTTGTTACAGGAATTGAAATGTTCAAAAAATCATTAGACTTTGCAGAAGCAGGAGACAATGCTGGTGTATTATTACGTGGTATTTCTCGTGAAGAAGTTGAAAGAGGACAAGTTCTTGCTAAACCAGGATCAGTTACTCCACATTCAAAATTCACTGCACAAGTTTATGTATTAACTAAAGAAGAAGGTGGAAGACATACTCCATTCTTTGCAAACTATCGTCCACAATTCTATTTCAGAACAACTGACGTAACTGGTGTTATCGAGTTACCAGCTGGTGTTGAAATGGTAATGCCTGGAGATAACGTTACAATGACTGTTGAGTTAATTCACCCAATCGCTATTGAACAAGGTACTAAATTCTCTATCCGTGAAGGTGGAAGAACTGTTGGTGCCGGAAACGTTTCAGAAGTTATAAAATAATAAAAAAATAGATCTCGTATAAGAGATCTTTTTTATTGAAATTTAAGCAAAAATGCATTGTTATAAGAACATAAGTTTGATAAAATTAAATTAGGAACATTTAATGTGAGTGTCATCCTCCAATCTCTATGAGAAAGGGGGTAGATAATAATGAAGGCTAAGACTTTTATTATAAAGGCTTTAAATCTCATTGCCATAATTTTATTACTTTCTACCTTATTGGTGCTAGTTATAAAAAAATAGACACTCATCTGCTTAGATAGAGTGCCTTCTGTTTAATTGAGTGTCAAAACTCAGTAATTAAGGATGACATTCACTTGCAAAATTAAATGTTCCTCTTTTTCATTTTATGCAAGTTTTCTTGCTACATACATATTATCATAGATCTTCCCTTTTGTCAAAAATACTATATCACACTTCTTTGATAAATTTGATATAATCAATATAGGAGGATATATGAAAAAAGTAATTAAATATATCATAAGTATAGGTTTAATTGTAGGAGTTCTAGCATTCATAATTAATTTCTATGTAACAATGTCTACTAAAAAGCAAATAGTAAATGATTATAAAAAATTATCAGATGTAGATTGTATTTTAATACTTGGAGCAGGTATTTGGGGTGATAAGCCAAGCCCTATGTTAGAAGATAGGTTAATTAAAGGAAAAGAATTGTATGAAAATGGTGTATCCAAAAAAATCATAGTAAGTGGAGATCATGGTAGAAAAGAATATGATGAAGTAAACATTATGAAGAAATACTTAATCGATAATGGAATACCTAGTGAGGATATTTTTATGGATCATGCAGGTTTTTCAACATATGATAGCATTTATAGAGTAAAAGAAATATTTGGTGCTAAAAAGATAATTATTGTAACCCAAAAATATCATTTATATAGATCATTATATATATCAAATAAACTCGATTTAGAATCATATGGAACTTATGCTAATCCTAGAAAATATATGGGTAGAGTATTTAGAGAAATAAGAGAAGTATTGGCAAGAAACAAAGACTTTTTGAAAACTATAGTTAAGCCAAAACCCACATATTTAGGTGAAAAAATAGATTTAAATAGCGATGGAAATGTAACAAATGATTAGACCTTAATGGCCTTTTTTTTGACAAAATCACAAAAATATGGTATAATGAGCAGCGTTTTAAAGGGGGAATATGAAAATGGAATCATTTTTAAGAAAGATTGAAGATTATATTGAAGAGAAAAATATTAATTATGGGAGATTTGCATGTAATGTAGATAGTTTACCAGAATCATTTGTATGGGAAATTATTAGTAAGTTTAAAAAAGAAACTGATTGTTATGTTTCACCAAATAAAATTTGGTTAAACTTTAGTTTTGATAATAATGGTAATTTATATATGTATGTTGGTAACAGATATACTAAAACAGGTTTTGCAGTATATCAAGATGGTTGTCATTTAGATAGAAGAATTGATGCCATAAGTGAAAGTGAATTTATAAATGGTGCAATTAATGAAGAAATAGGAAAGGTTGAAGCTGCAATTGAAAAATTTCCTGTTTTAAATAAATATATTAGTGATATAAATGCTGTAAGTAACATTGAAAAAGAAACTAGTGAGTTTGCGAGTTTAATGTGTGGTTATTTAGATTGGATGAAAGAATATGAGCAAGAAGATGTCATTGAATTGTCATATGTCGATCCTGAAGCATCACCAACTGAAAGATCAATGAAAATTGATGGAACTGATTACAAAGATAGAATTCATGAAATATTAGGAAATGATGAAAGAATAAAAGTTTTAGATAGTTTTTCACCAAAATATCGTTTTAGAGCATCAAATGAAACAGGAACAAGAATATATAATGTTAGAGTATATCAACCACAAAGTACAAGTTATAGAATAATTATGGACCCAGAGATGGGAAAAGGACATATCAAAATATCATATCAAGAAAGTGAAACAGCCTTATCAGAAGGTGAAATTAGTGGAAGATGCGTTCAATTATTACAAATGAGTCGTGATGAAATCACTAATGATCCTACAATGACTAGACATCAACATAGAAGTATTGAAGACTATGAAAGTTTAATAAGTTATGTGGTAACAGGTGAAGGTAAAATTAATTACGTTGCTAAAAAGAATATTGATAGTGCTAAAGAAGCCGCTGTTTTACAAAAAAGAAAATAAAAGGATTTATCCTTTTATTTTTTTGTTATAAATAATTTATCAATATTTTTCTTTGGTACTAACATCTTAATAGTGTAGTTAGTATTGAATTCATAAGTTTTCCTTCTTTCTTGTAACTTCTCACCATCTATTGTCCAACACTTTTTTGGAACTTCTGAGAAAGTTATCTTTATATTATCAGTTCTATGAAAAAATAGACCAGGTACTTTATCAATATCAGCAGTTCTTAAATAATAGAAACTTTTTATAACATCGCTTCTCTTAGTTAAGTTACAAAAGACAACTTCAAATTTTTTATCATCTAATTTTATATCTTTATAAATGTCGTGAATGCCTGCAATACTATTAGCATTTGATACTAGAATTAAAGAATAAAGACCTTTATAAGTTTCACCATTAACAGTATATTCAACTTCAAATAATTTAGTTGGTCTAAAGAACTCCATAACCCCTTGCATAGCATAAGCTAAATAACCAAATACTTTTTTGTATTTTTTGGGTGTATCATAAGAAATCGTAATATATTTACCAAAACCGGCAACATAAACAAATGGTTTATTATTAACTAAACAAATATCAACATCCTTTATTGTTCCATTTAAGATATTCTTTAAATTAGTTAAAACGTTCTTACTCATTCCAAACATTGTTCCTATATCATTAGCAGTCCCAATTGGAATATGAGTAAGAACTAATTTTTCTTTTCTTTTATAATTACCACTTATAACTTCGCTATATGTTCCATCACCACCCATAGAAATAACTAAATCAACATTAGGTAATTTTTCGGTTATTTCTATGGCATCTCCAGGATTTTTAGTAACATGAACTTGAGCAATATAACCATACTCTAATAAAATATTAACCATTTTGGCAAGTATATCTTTAGATATTCCCTTACCACTTTTTAGATTACAGACGATTGCACATTTCTTCATTTGCATCACCGACTTATATTTTACTATATTTTTCCTTTATTTACTAGTAATTATTTTATCAACAATGCCATATTGTAAAGCTTCTTCAGCACTCATAAAATTATCTCTTTCAGTGTCGTTTTCAATTTTAGCAACAGATTTACCTGTATTATCTGATAAAATCTTATTTATTTTATTCTTTAACTTTAATATTCTTTCGGCAGCAATCTTAATCTCTGTTGCCTGTCCACTGGCCCCACCTAAAGGTTGATGTATCATAACTTCAGAATTTGGTAGAGCAAATCTTTTTTCTTTTTTGCCGCTAGATAATAAGAAAGCGGCCATAGATGCTGCCATACCAATACAGATAGTGGAGACATCACTTTTAATAAAGTTCATAGTATCATAAATTGCCATACCAGATGTAATAGAGCCACCAGGGGAATTAATATATAGACAAATATCACTATTACCTATCGAATCTAAATATAATAATTGTGCTACAATACTATTTGATAAATTATCATCAATTTCCCCATTTAATAAAATAATTCTATCTTTTAATAATCTTGAATAAATATCATAACTTCTTTCACCATTACTTTCTTTTTCAATAACAGTTGGAATTAAGTACATAATTATCACCCTTTTCTATAATAGACATAAAAAATAAAAATATTCGTATTAAAAAATCACAAAATATGATATTATTATATATAGTAGAATAGAAGGGTGATTAAATTGGATAAGATAAAAATAAAACTTAATGGTAAAACTTACAGTGTAAATTCCAATCTAAGATTAAAAGATTTAATTGATAAATATCATATTAAGACTAAATATCCAGTTTTAGTCGCTAGAGTTAATAATGTTTTACATGAATTAAATGATCCTATAGAGGAGAACTCTAATATTGAATTTTTAGATTGTACTAGTAGAGCAGGTAATAGAATCTATCAAAAAGGATTATCTTTCTTGCTTGTGTGTGCAGTTAAAGATGCTTTAGGAGAAGATAAAGAAATAAAAATAACACATGCTATAGATAAAGGTGTTTATATTGTTCCTAATTTTGAAGTAACTGAGGATATCCTAAGACAGATCACTAATAAAATGAATGAACTTGTAAAATTAGATATTCCGATTGAAAAGGTATCTGTTAAAAGATTAGATGCTATGGAATACTATAAGGCACTAAATTATAGTGATAAAGCCAAATCACTTCTATATAACACTAATACGTTTGTCAACTTATATAGAATAGATAAACATTATAACTATTTCTACAGTAAACTACCTATATCAACTAAAGTATTTACAAAGTTTAAATTGCAATATATTGACGAAAAAGGTTTTGTTATTCAAACACCAGTTAGTTACTTAGATGGAAAAGTAACAGACTATGTTCATCATGAAAAAATGTTTGAAGCATTTAGAGAATATAAAGAATGGATTAGTATGATAAATGTTGAAAATATATCAGATCTAAACTATTCAATTATTAAAGGTAGAATAAAAGATTTAATTAGAATGAGTGAAGTTGTTTATAATAATCAATTATTATATCTTGCAAGAAGAATATATGATGAAAGAGATAGAATAAAAATGGTTCTAATTGCCGGACCTTCATCAAGTGGTAAAACTACAACCGCAAGAAAGTTAGCTCTTTATTTTAGAGGCTTTGGATTAAATCCTAAAGTATTGTCTTTAGATGATTACTTTAAAGAAAGAGAAGAAAGTCCTAAAAAAGAAGATGGTAGATATGATTTTGAATCATTAGAAGCAATTGATTTAGAATTATTTAATGATCACATGTCAAAACTTTTAGCAGGAGAAGAAATAGTAATGCCAACATTTAACTTTGTAACTGGTAAAAAAGAATATGTTAATACTATGAAATTAGAAGCAAATGACATAATAATTATTGAAGGATTACACTGCTTAAATGAAAGATTAACATCAAGCATTGCTAAAGAGAACAAATATAAGATCTATGTTTCGCCTTTGACGGAATTAAATATAGATAGACATAATAGAGTATCATCATCAGATAACAGATTGTTAAGAAGATTAGCAAGAGATTATAGAACAAGAGGTTATACTCCAGAGCAAATACTAGCAGCATGGAGCGATGTTAGAATGGGTGAAGAAAAATATGTTTTCCCATTCCAAGATGAGGCTGATTATATAATTAATACCGCTAATATTTATGAAATAGCAGTTCTAAAGACTTATGTTGAACCATTATTATATAATGTTTCACCAGCATCTAAGTATTATGAAGATGCCAAAAGGCTTTTAGAGTTACTAAGACTTTTCTTAGCAATACCTGACAAATATGTACCTGATGATGCAATACTAAGAGAATTTATCGGAGATGGTTATTATCATGATTAAACTAAGGAGGAAAGAAAAATGAAAGTAGCAATCAATGGATTTGGAAGAATAGGAAGATTAATATTTAGGTTAATGGATGGTGAAAAAGATATTGATATCGTAGCAATTAATGATTTGACAGATGCTGAACAATTAGCATATTTATTAAAATATGATACCAATTATCGTGGATACAGAAGAGATGAGGTTAGTTTTGAAGGAGATAATTTAATAGTAGGCAATAAAAAAATAAAAATCTATGCTGAAAAAGAACCTAATAAACTACCTTGGAAAGAATTAGGAATAGATGTAGTATTTGAATGTACTGGAGCGTTTACTAGTCTAGAAAAAGCATCACTTCATATTGAAGCAGGCGCCAAAAGAGTTATTATATCAGCGCCAGCTAAAGGAGATATGAAGACTGTTGTTTATAATGTTAATGAAAAAGTATTAGATGGTAGCGAAAACGTTATATCAGCAGCAAGTTGTACTACTAACTGTTTAGCACCAGTATTAAAGTTAATTGATGATAATTTTGGCGTAGTAAAAGGATATATGACTACAGTTCATGCTTATACAAATGATCAAGCTAATCTAGATGTAGCACATAAAAAAGGAATTGAAGCTCGTCGTGGTAGAGCATCAGCAGCTAACATTGTTCCAACATCAACTGGAGCAGCTACAGCAATAGGAAAAGTTCTTCCTAACTTAGATAACAAATTATCAGGTATAGCAATGAGAGTTCCAGTAACAACAGGTTCTTGTATTGATTTAGTGTTAGAATTAAAGAAAAATACGACAGTTGAAGCAATAAATGATATTTTTAAGAAAAATATATCAGAAACTATTACATGTACAGATGATCCAATAGTATCAAGTGATATAATTGGTGATACACATGGTGCAATAGTTGATTTAAGATCAACTTCAATCTTAGAAGTAGATGGTAAACAATTAGTAAAAATAATTGCTTGGTACGATAACGAAATGGGTTATAGTGCACAAATGGTTAGAACTGCAAAATACTGGATGAAAGAAATGGCAGATGATATTTTATAAAAAGTTGGTAACAACTTTTTTCTTTTTAAAAAAAATATGTTAAAATAGAATTGGTGATAATATGAAAAAGACAATAGAGAGTTATGATTTAAAAAATAAGACTGTAATCATAAGAGCAGACTTAAATGTACCTATTAAGGAAGGAAAAATAAAAGATAATAGTAGAATAGTAGCGAGTGTAAAAACTATTAAATATGCCCTTGATCAAGGGGCTAAAGTAGTTGTTTTATCACATTTAGGTAGAGTTAAAAATGAAATTGATAAAACAAAGAATGGCTTAAGACCAGTATATGAAGAATTAAATAAACTTTTAGATGGGAAATTGCGTTTTACAGCATTTACTAGAGGTGCAAAAGTAGAAGCAATGGTTAAAGATATGCCATATGGACAAGCTATTCTACTAGAAAACACTAGATTTGAAGATATTGAAGGTGAAAAAGAAAGTAAAAACAATCCTGAGCTTGCAGAATCATGGTCAAAATTAGGAGAGATATTTATTAATGACGCTTTTGGAACACTTCATCGCGAACATGCCTCAAATGTAGGACTTGCCAAGCTATTACCTAGTGGTCTTGGATTCTTAGTAGTAAAGGAATTAAATGAACTAGATAAATTAGATAATCCAGAAAGACCATTTGCCATTATTATGGGTGGGGCTAAGGTATCTGATAAATTAGGAGTTATTAAGAGTTTAATAACTAAAGCTGATAAAATGTTAATTGGTGGTGGAATGGCTTTTACTTTCTTAAAAGCTAAAGGTGTTGAAATAGGTAAATCATTAGTTGAAGATGAGTATTTAGAATACTGCAAAGAGCTTTTAGATAATTATGGGGATAAAATTATTTTACCAATTGACTTTAAAGCAGCTCATGATACAGAAGACGTAATGCCTATGATTACAGATAGTATTGGAATGTATCAAATGGGATTAGACATTGGACCTAAAACAATTAAATTATTTAGAGAAGAACTAGAAGGTGTTAAGACATGCTTTTGGAATGGCCCACTTGGTATGTATGAAAATCCCAACTATCAAGAAGGAACTAAGATGGTCTTAGAATATATTTCAAAAAGTGGTATGTATAGTATCTTAGGCGGAGGAGACATTGTTACTTGTGCTAATCAATTTGGTTATAGTGATAATATTTCATTCTTATCAACAGGTGGCGGAGCATCGCTAGAATATTTAGAAAATAAAGACTTGCCAGGATTAAGATATATAAGTGAGGAATAAGTATGAAAAAAATGATAGTATTAAACCACAAGATGAGTTTAACTAAAGAAGAAACGCAAGAGTATATTTTAAACATTAAAGAAAGAATACCAAGCGACAAAGAAGTAATTATTTGCCCTAGTAACATCTTTTTGCCATATTATGAAGGCAAATATGATTTCAAATTAGGTGTTCAAAATATGTGCTATGGTAAAACAGGATCAGTTACAGGTGAAGTATCAGGATATCAATTAAAATCATTTGGTGTCGAATATGCTATTATTGGTCATAGTGAAAGAGTTATTTATTTTAAAGAAGATAAAGAACTTATTAATGAAAAAATAAAAGCCGCTCTTTCATACAATATTAAACCGATTGTATGCGTTGGTGAAAATAAAGAAGAAAAAGCCTTGAAAAAGACTGGTGTAGTTTTAACTAATCAAATAAAAAATTATTTTAAAAATATTGAAGTAAGTAATGATATAACAATAGCATATGAGCCAATATGGGCTATTGGAGGCACAAAATCCGCTAGTATCAAAGATATTAAAGAAACCATTCTTATGATTAAAGAATTAGTATCTAAACTATATAAGATAGATATTAGAGTCTTATATGGCGGAAGCGTTAACGCTGATAATATTGATGATATTATCAGTTTAGACTGTGTAGATGGTGTTCTAATAGGTGCCAAGAGTAGTGATTATAAAAATATGATAGAAGTATTTAAGCACTAATCGACAAAATTAGTGCTTTTTTACTCTTTCATCGTTAAAAAATATGTAGTAAAATATCTAATGTACGGCAGTAAATGAAGGGAGAGAAAATGAAAAAAACTAATGTACTGTTGATTGATGACAATATTGAATTAGTCAAAATGATTAAAGAATACTTTCATAATCACGATAGCATTGAAGTAGTAGGAGAAGCACATGATGGGGAGGAAGGCATCGAGTTAATTAAAAAAGAAGGAATGTATGATGTTATTATTTTAGATTTAGTAATGCCTAGAAAAGATGGCTTATGGGTTATAGAGACTATGAACAAATTAGGATTAGATAAAAAAATAATAGTTTTAACGTCATATAATTCGCCAGAAATGATTAGAAAGGTATCAGAACTTGGTGTTCAATATTTCTTGTTAAAACCATTTGAATTAAGTGAGTTAGAAAAGAGAATTGAAGAAACTGTAGTAGGGAATGAATATGAAAATAAATCATTAGATTTATATCATAATAATTTACAAATATCTATTACTAAGATATTACACGAATTAGGATTACCTTCACATATTAAAGGATATCAATATATAAGAGAAGGAATATCAATCATCTATAATAATCCTGAAATAGTTGGTGGAATAACTAAAGAGTTATATCCTGAAATCGCGGAGAAGTATGATACAACAGTATCAAGAGTAGAACGTGCTATAAGACATGCTATTGAAGTAAGTTGGAATAGGGGTGATTGGGACTTGATGGAAGAAATATTTGGTCACAGCGTTGATATTGATAAGGCTAAGCCAACTAATTCTGAGTTTATAGTTACAGTTGCTGATAAGTTAAGATTAGAATTTCATAAAGTTGTAAACAAATAAGATGCTAGTATAGGTCTTTTTTTATTTGTAAGAATAATATAAATTAGGTGATTAAAATGAATTTTAAAATTATAAGAAAGCCAGTAGTAGTTACACTATTAACAGCATTACCTAATTGGGTACTTATAAAAATGGGCTTAGAAAACTATGGGATTCATAATTTACAGTTAAGTAATTATTTGTTTTTAGGAACCTTGACATTAGCAAGTGTTGTAGGTATATGCCATCAACGAAAGATAAAAAAATAAAATAATTTTACATTTGGTTGACTTTAATATTTTAATATTTTATAATTTAAGTAGAAATAATTGTTTGGAGGGCTCAATTTATGGAACGAAAAATAAATGAAACACTATTAAAATGGAAAAAAGATCCTGCAAGGAAAACAATGTTACTTTATGGAGTACCAGGATGTGGAAAAACATATTCAATTTTGGAATTTGGTAAAAAAGAATACAAGAATACAATCTATTTTGATGCTAGTGATAATGTAGAATTAGAATATGTCTTAGATAAGAATGCAACAGTTGATAAAGTTATAAGAGGTTTATCTGCTATATCATTAGAAACAATTTTTCAAGAAGATACTTTAATTGTTTTAGATAATGTGAATGCTAGTGTTTTAGACAAAGTAAAAAAACTATTTGCTATTAACAACAACTATCATATTATTATGATTACTAATGATAAAAATTTAGTTAATAATAAAAAGAGTGAAGAAATAGTAATTAAAACAATGAACTTAGTAACTTTCTTTGAATACTTAAAATATATTGGCAAAGAACAATTGATAGATTTTATTATTGATTCATTTAAAACAAATGTACCAATGCCATTTCATAGTATGGCATTTGAGTTATATAATAATTACTTAATAACTGGAGGATATCCAGAAATAATAGTTAGTGAAGATTGCAAAGATTCTAATATTCTAAATAGTTATTTACAAAGAAATATTTTATTGCAACAAAATAGTTTATTAGAATTAGATAATTTAATTGATATAAAAAGAGGTAATGAACTATATAACAATATTTATATGCAATTAGTTAAAGATAATAAAAAGTTTCAATATGGTTTACTAAAGCAAGGAGCAAGAGCAAAAGAATATAATAATGCTGTTAATTTCCTTGTAAATAGTGATTTAGTTTTACAATCATTTAAAGTGAGTGATATTAAAACACCTATTAGTAAATATAAAGAACCAGACAGTTTTAAACTATATTATAGTAGTGCAGGCATTCTATTTAAAAAATTAGGAATACATCAAAATAAATTAATTACAGATAATAGAATTATCTACTTATTATATGAAAATGATATAGCATGCTCTTTAAAACAAAATGGTTTAAACTTATATTATCATCAATCAGGAGGTAAAAGTGAAGTTGACTTTGTTATTCAAACTAGAACAGGCAAATTAATACCAATTGAAATCATTAAAAAGAATATGGCAAAATCAAAGAGTTTGAAATTAACAATGAATAAATATGAATTAAAAGAAGCTATTAGAATTAGTGAAGATAACTTTGGATTAAAAAATGGAATTAAATATGTACCATTCTATGCAGTAAGCTGTATAACGGAGATGATGTAAATGAAAAAGATAATGTTTGTTATTATGGATGGCGTGGGACACGCGGAAGAAAAACGTGGTAACGCAGTAAAGCAAGCAAACATCCCTTTTTTAAAAAGTTTATTAAAAAAATATCCTAATAGTTTACTAGAAGCAAGTGGTCATGCAGTAGGATTACCACAAGGTCAAATGGGTAATAGTGAAGTAGGGCACCTAACAATGGGAGCAGGAAGAGTGATCTTTCAACCATTAGAAAAAATAAATAAAGAAATAGAAGATGGAGATATATTTAAAAACCAAGAAATATTAGATGTTATGAATCACGTTAATAATAATGAATCAGCGCTTCATATTTGCGGTTTATTATCTGATGGTGGAGTTCATTCACATATTAGTCATATTCTAGCATTAATTGATATGGCTAAAGCTAATAATATTAAAAAGTTATATGTTCATGTTTTTACAGATGGTAGAGATACTTTACCTAAAAAGGCAATGAAATATTTAGATATGTTAAGCGAACATCTAAAGAACAATGATATTGGTGTTATTGGGACTATTATGGGAAGATACTATGCTATGGATCGTGAAAAAGTTTGGGATAGAACTAAAAAAGCTTATGATGCGCTAGTCTATGGTGTTGGAAATAGTAGTATGAGTTATCAGGATGTAGTAGAAGATTCATATCATAAAGGGATAACTGATGAATTTATTGAACCTACTATTATTAATAAAGTAAGTATGATTAAAGATAATGATGGTATTATTTTAGCAAACTTTAGACCAGATAGGTTAACACAATTGTTTGCCGCAATAACTAATCCTGAATTTATTGATTTTCCAACTAAAAAGTTAAAGAATATCAAATTAGTTACTATGATGCCAGTAGATTCAAGTATTATTTGTACTAATGCATATCAACATGAAAAATGTGACCATACATTACTTGAAACATTAAGTAATAATAATTATAAAATATTACAAATAGCAGAAGTAAGTAAATATCCACATGTTACCCATTTCTTTCAAGGAGATAAGGATATAGATTTACCTAATGCAACGAAAATACAAATACCAAACAAAGATGTAGCAACTTATGATTTGTATCCACCAATGAGTGCAGTCGAGGTAACCGATAAAATAGTTGAAATAGGTAAAGATTTTGATTTTATCTTGGTAAACTATGCTAATGGTGATATGATAGGTCATACAGGTAATTTAAAGGCTTGTATCAAAGGGCTAGAAGTATTGGATATTTGTATTGAAAGATTATATAAGTTTGCTAAAGAAAATGATTTTACCATGATTATTACAGCGGATCATGGTAATTGTGAGGAAATGTTAAGTGTTAACTTTGAAGTTTTAACATCACATACTACTAATCCAGTTCCTTTTATCGTCTGTGATGATAAATATACAGTATCAAATGGCAGTTTAAGTAATATAGCACCATCTATTTTAAGATTGTGTTCTATTCCTATTCCAGATGAAATGGTTAAGCAGTTAATTATTGAAGATGAAATAGAAATATTGTAGGAGGTTTTATGAAAGCATTAATAACAGGGGCATCTTCCGGTATTGGAAGAGATATGGCAAGAGTTTTGAGTGAATGGGGTTATGATTTAATACTTGTAGCACGCGATCGTGAAAGATTGCAAGAATTAAAAAAAGAATTAAAGACCAATGTTCAAATAGTTTTAACTGATTTAAGTGATGAAAAGAAAGTAAAAGAATTATATGTCCTAACTCAAAATGAAAATATAGATTTACTAATCAATAATGCTGGATTTGGTGATTTTGGAGATTATAGAGAGACTAATCTCCCTAAAGAGTTAGATATGATAAATGTTAATGTTAAAGCGGTTCATATCTTAACAAAAACTTTCTTAAAATACTTTGAAAGCCATGATGGTGGACAAATAATAAATGTAGCATCGATTGCCGGACTACTTCCTGGTGGGCCATTAATGTCTACTTATTATGCTACTAAGAGTTATGTGACTAGTTTTACTTTAAGTATTTATGAAGAGCTAAGAAGAAATAATTCTAATGTTAAAATATCTGTTGTTTGTCCAGGACCAGTAGCAACTAACTTTGATAATGTTGCCGGAGTTAAGTTCTCTCTTAGACAATTATCTAGTGAATATGTTGCAAGATATAGTTTAGAGCAGGCTATTAAGAAAAACAAACTTATTATAATACCAGGATTTACTAATAGATTATTAAATTTCTTTAATAGATTTGTAGGTACTAAGTCAATGTTAAAAATGACATATAAAAGTCAAAAAAGAAAGAGATGATCTTTCTTTTTTATGTAAATAAAGTGTCCAATATAAAGCACGCTAATTGAATTAAATAAATGATAGTGTTATTATAAAACTAAGAAAGCAGGGATAAATATGAATTATTTTAATGCCACAAAAGAAACACGTTCAGAAATAGAACGAAGAAGAGAAGCAGGTGTGCAAATTCCAATAGAGGATGATAAGTTTTCTAGAGAAGCGTATAAGCAAATGGAAATTCAAGGTATACTTGCTATGTCTGAAGAAGAAGTAAGTACTATAAAAAGTCAGTTTTGCGACTTTTTAGAAAGAGAACAGAAAAAGTATCCAGAAGAAAAAATCAGTGCTCTAGCAGGACTATACAGTGCACTTAGTCCAGAAGAATTTAAAGCAAGTATGCTTCGCCCAAGTGTTTTAGGGGAGTTAAGAAAGTACTCATTTAAGGCCGGTTATTATATTACATCTGGACCAGAACATAGCGTTCTTGGGGAAGAAAGACCAGACTTCGCATATGGAATGACTTATGATTATTCTGAAGCCGATATTGAAGGAGGAAATCTAGAACCAGAAGCATTACAAATAATTAAAAATGATGCTGAACAAAGAGCGGAGGATGTTAAGGAAAAATTGGAAAGTGGTATGACTTTGTATAACGCTGTAAAATCAGACGTTGGTTATAGAGAATCAGCTCCAACAAGATAATATAAAATTCAAAAAGGAAGAGATAATCTTTCTTTTTTTTATCTTTCTTGCTATAATATATTAATTAATTGGAGATGATATTATTTTTGAATTAAATAATATTTTTAATAAATTTGATTTAGAAATAAAAAAAGGGTCTTTTATATCAATAATAGGCCCTGTTGCAAGTGGGAAAACATCTCTATTAGAAGAAATATATAAAAGACTTCATAATAATTATTTAACCAGTATTATAAAAGATGAAGAAGTTTTTATAAAAGATACCGTAAGGGAAGAATTAATCTATCGTTTAGAAGAATATAATATTTCAAAAAATGAAATAAAATCAAGAATAAAAAGAGTACTAACTACCCTAAATATTTATGAATTAATAGATAAAGATATAAAAAGTTTAACAGTTATAGATAAAGAAAGACTGAGTTTAGCAATTGGACTTATTATTAATCCAGATATTTTATTATTAGATAACCCTTTCCCATGCTTTAATAGAAGAGAAGAAGAAACTATATATAAAGCTTTAAGAAATTTAAGTAATAAAGGTATGACTATTATTATTACAACAACTAACTCAGAAGAGTGCTTGATAACAGATAAAGTGCTTTTAATAAATAAATTTAATAAGATAGCCTATGATAGACCTATAAAAATATTAAATAACGAAAGTTTATTAAAGAAAAATGGAATAGAAATGCCTTTTATGATAGATTTATCATCTAAATTAAGAGCATATGGATTAATAGATAAAAATATTAATGATCCCGAAAGGATGGTTGATATTTTATGGAAATAAAATTAGATAATAAAAAGATATATGCACTTATTGGTGATGATACTAAAAAAGATATATTTAACATAGATAAAGAAGTAATTAGTACTAACTTTAATTTTAAAAAAGAAACATTAATTGAAGAAGTAGAACAAGTATTACAAGATATAAATTATCTTAATTATCATAAAAAAGCTAATGATGCCTTAATAATAGTAGGTTTAGAATCAAAAAAAAATGAAAAGATAGAAACTTTATCAACAGGAGAGAAAATATTATTAAATATTGCTTGTTCCTTATCTAAAAATACAAAAGAAATTATCTTTGATGACATATTCTATTACTTAGATAATGATAATAGAAAACTATTAATAAAACTAATTAGAATGATGCAATTAAGATATGGCAAAACTATACTTATTGTCTCAAATAATATTGATTTTATTTATCCGTTTGTAGACTATTATTATGTTATAAATAATCATAATGTTGTCTTAGAAGGTGATAAAGAATTATTTTATAATAAAAAAGAAGAATTAAAAAAATATGAAGTAGATATTCCTAAAATAGTAGAGTTTATTAACTTAGTATTACAAAAGAAATCAATTATACTTCATCATAGGAATGATATAAAAGACTTAATGAAGGATATCTATAGGAGTGTGATATAATGCGCTATTTATTAAATTTTAGCTATGATGGTTCTAGTTTTAGTGGCTATCAAAGACAAAAAGATAATAGATTAAAAACTATTCAGGGCGAGATAGAAAAGTGTTTAGAAGAGTCATTTAATAAAAAGATTAATATTAATGCAACCAGTAGAACTGATGTTAATGTTCATGCTATAAATCAGTATGCTCATCTTGACTTAGATATTAAGATAGCACCTGATAAACTAAAAAAAGTATTAAATAAGAGATTAGATAAACATATTTATATTAAAGATGTAAAAGTAGTAGATAATAATTTTCATGCTAGATATAATGTTAAAAGTAAAACTTACTATTATCTTATAAACTGTGGTAGTTATAATCCTTTAGAAGTAGATTATATTTATCAATTTAATAAAGAACTAGATATAAGAAGAATGGAAATGGCATTAAAAAAGATACTTGGCGAACACGATTTTAGAAATTTTACAACTAATCAAAAAGAAAAAGAAAACTGTGTCAGAAAAATAACTGATGTAAAAGTAATAAAAAATGAAGATATAATTAAAATAGAATTAACTGGTAATGGTTTCTTAAAACACATGGTTAGAAATATTGTTGGATCTTTAATTGATGTTGGAACAGAAAAAAAAGATATAAACTACTTAGAAAGTATACTTTTGGGTAAAGAGAAAAGATTATCTAAAAGTGTACCTGGTAATGGTCTATATCTAGAAAAAGTTGAATACTAAAAAAGCTACTTAAGTAGCTTTTTATTTTTAATAATTAGTTGCTTTCATTTCGAAATAAGCTTGTGGGTGAGCACATACTGGGCAAACAACTGGAGGTTTTTCACCAACTTCAACATGTCCACAATTACGACATACCCAAATTGTTTCATTACCACGTGCAAATACTAAATTATCATTAATATTTCCCAATAATTTTAAATATCTTTCTTCGTGATGTTTTTCAATAGCCGCAACTCCTTCGAAAAGTCTAGCAATTTTTTCGAATCCTTCTTCCCTAGCAGTCTCTGCAAACTCCTTATACATCTCTGTCCACTCATAATTTTCACCATTAGCAGCAGCTTCTAAGTTTTCTACTGTAGTAGGAATCTTACCGCCATGTAGTTCTTTAAACCACATCTTAGCATGTTCTTTTTCGTTTCTAGCAGTTTCTTCGAAGATACTTGCTATTTGCTCATAACCATCTTTTTTAGCTTGTGATGCAAAATAATCATATTTGTTACGAGCCCCACTCTCTCCTGCAAATGCAGTAAGTAAATTTTGTTCTGTTTTTGATCCTTTTAATTCCATAATTAATCCTCCCAAAATAATTCTAATATAAAAATAGTAAGTAGTCAATTTAATAAATTTATGATACAATACAGGCGGTTATGAGGTGATAAAATGGTTTATTTAGATTATTCTGCAACAACACCAGTTAATGATGAAGTACTAGAAACATTTAATAAAGTAACTAAAGAATATTTTGGTAATAGTAATTCTTTACATAAACTAGGTAGTGATGCTGACAGATTGATAAATGAATCTACAAAGATAATTTGTAACTTTCTAAAAATAAAAACAGATGAATTAATTTATACAAGTGGTGCAACTGAATCTAATAATTTAGCAGTAAAAGGAGTTATTGAAGCTTATCCTAATCGTGCTAGAAGAATAATTACTACCAAGTTAGAACATTCATCTATCAAAAAACAAATGGAAACATTAAAGAAAGAAGGATATGAAATAGAATATTTACATCTTTTAGAAGATGGTACAGTTAATTTAAATCATTTAAAAGAATTATTACAAAAAGATGCTATCTTAGTAACAATATCAATGGTAGATAGTGAACTTGGTATAAGGCAACCTATAGAAGAGATAGGTAAGATTCTAAAAAACTATCCTAAAGTTATCTTTCATAGTGATATAACTCAAGCGCTTGGAAAGGTTAAATTTGATTTAACAGATGTTGATTTAGCAAGTTTCTCTGGACATAAAATATATTCTTTTAAAGGTATTGGTGGACTAGTAAAGAAAGAAAATATTAATCTATTTCCCCAAATAGAAGGTGGAAAATCTACTACAACTTTTAGAAGTGGAACTCCAGCAACTTCATTAATAGCATCACTTGCTAAGGCATTTAAACTTATTAATTATAATCTTGATGATAACTTAAATAAGATGATTATCGATAAATTAAAAGAATATGATGTTCATATCAATAGCACTATTAAATCTATTCCTCATATTATTAATTTTAGTATACCTAATATTAAATCAGAAACATTCATTCATGCATTAGATGAGGAAGATATCTATATTTCCTCTAAAACCGCTTGCTCAACTAATGAGGATATGTCAGAATCTGTTTATGAAATAACTAAAGATGAATTACTAGCTAAAAGATCACTTAGAGTTAGTCTTTCTTATCTAACAACTAAAGAAGAAGTAGAAAAGTTTTTGAATGTTTTTGATAATTGTTATCATAAATTAATGCTATTAAAATAATTTACATTTATAAGCATTTTTGATATACTAAAACTAGAAAAGGAGAAAAGGAATGAAAAAAGTTTTATTAATAATAGTACTTATCTTTTTGGTAGTAGGTTGTTCTAAACATACTCAAAGTGGAATAGAAAAGAAATTTGAAAAAGTAGCAGTACAATATTATGAAAAAGAATTAAAAGGAAAAGTAGTTGGAATTGATGAGTATACAATAACTCTAAAAGCTTTAAAAATTAAAAATTACGATGTAAGTGGCATCGTAAATGCAGAAACTAATAAAGAGTGTGATGAAACATCTAGCGTAATAATTACAGTAAAGGACAAATCATACGAAACAAAAGTTAATTTGATTTGTAAATAAGTCTATGAAAAAAGAAACAATAATAGTATTAATAGTAGCATTTATAGTTTTGATAAGTGCTTTCTTTGCATCAAATATTTATGATAAGAAAAAGGTAAAAATTAGTAATGACATATTAACTAAGTATAATGAATTATATAATAGTGAAGAATTATCTATCATATATATTGGTAAAGATGGTTGTGGTTTTTGTGAAAACTATACACCAGTTATAAAAGAAGTAGCTAAAGAAAATAAGTTAACTTATTATTATGTTAATTTATCAAAACTAATAAAAAAAGACAAAGACACTTTATATAGTACAAATGAAATTTTTAAAGATGAAAAGTTTGGAACACCAACGACAATTATCGCAAGTAAAGGCAAAGCAGTCAAATACCATATAGGATATATGGATAAAGATGAGTTAGTTAAATTTTTAAAAGAAGCGAAGGTGATAAAATGACAGTTTATCAAATGGCTAAAAGATTTAAAAACAAATATCCTGATACAGTAGCATGGAGATTAAAACAAAATGCCTCTGTCGTAGAGAAGCATTTAAACCCTGGAGAAGAAGTAAAGTATGTTTTTATAGGGCAAAAAAATGATAATCCTCTAGATATTATAACAACAGCAGTAGTAGCAATAACTAATAAAAGAATATTAATAGGTAGCAAAAGAGTGGTTTTTGGATACTTCTTAACATCTATTACACCAGATATGTTCAATGACTTAAAAGTAGTTACAAGAATATTCTGGGGGACTGTTGTTATTGATACAATTAAAGAATTAGTTTATATTTCAAACATATCTAAGAAAGCTTTACCAGAGATAGAAACTAATGTTACAGAATATATTATGGAAGAAAAGAAAAAGTACAAAGTTAGAGATAAAGAAGACTAATAGCCTTCTTTCATTGTTTTTCTTGACTATTTCGACATTTTGTGATAGAATTATAGACATCTTGTGAATGATATGTATATCACAAAGATGTCAAAAATAATAAAAACTTGACATATCACAACATTTGTGATATAATTATGCCATTCAAATGAGGGGGTTTTGATTTATGAGTAGAAGAGAAGGAAACGGTATAGGAATTACCTTAACAGGATTCTTATTAAGATTAATTTTAATTATAATATTTGTCCTATTATTAATATGGTTATTCCCAATGCCAAATTTAAAACATTATTATAGTTCAGCATTTGGAGAAAATATTGAAAAGATGAAAGATGCTGCAACAAGTTACTACACCAATGAAAGATTACCTAAGACAGAAAAAGATAGCGTTGAGATTTCATTAAAAGAAATGCTTGATAAGAAATTACTATTACCATTTGTAGATTCAAAAGGTAGAAAATGTGATGAAAATCATTCATATGTAGAAGTAACAAAATCAGGTAAAGAATATCTTATGAAGATCTTCTTATCATGTGATGATGAATCAGATTATATAGTAGTTCCTATGGGATGTTATAACAAATGTGAAAATGGTAGTTGTACACAAAAAGAAAAAGTATGTACTACTAAATACCAATTTAAGAAAACTGTAAGCGGTACTAAAAAAGTTGCATATTGTAGTAAAAGCGGATATGTATTAAGTGGTAAAACATGTTATAAGAAATCAGATATTGATAAACTAGTAGACGCTAAATACAAATATGTATGTGCATCAGATTACAAATTAAGTGGTACAAATTGTATTAAAACAACAACTGATAAAAAGACAGCAACATGTCCAACTGGTTATACAGGTAATGGTACAAATTGTACAAACACAACAACTGATACAAAGACAGCAACATGTCCAACTGGTTATACAGGTAATGGTACAAATTGTAAGAGAACAACAACTGATACACAAACAGCAACATGTCCAACAGGATATGATGGTAATGGTACAAACTGTGTTAAGATTTCAACACAAGATAGTACAGTATATGATGCATCTAAAACATTAGTTAGAACATATACAACTAAAACATGTGATACTTGTAGTACAGTAAGACATTACGTTTATAGAATAACTTCAACTAAAGATTATGTATGTCCAACAGGATATACAAGAAATGGTACAACATGTACTAAATCAAGTACTTCAACTAAAGATTATGTATGTCCAACAGGATATACAAGAAATGGTACAACATGTACTAAATCAGGTACTGATACTAAAGATTATGTATGTCCAACAGGATATACAAGAAATGGTACAACATGTACTAAGTCAACAACTGAAACTAAAGCAGCAACTAAATCATACTATTGTGAAAAAGGTAAATTAGTTGGTACAAAATGTTCTATTAAAGGTGAAAACGTTGAATCTATGTCAGCAAGTTATAAGACTAAGAGTTATAAAACAACTAAATATACTTGGTCTACAAAAACATCTTTAAATGGATGGACTAAGACTGGTAAAACAAAAACAACATGTAAATAAGTAAAAGCTTAATGCTTTTACTTTTTTTTACGCTTTTAAATAATCAATTATTTGACAAACTAAGATAATGATTATAATATTAAATTAGGTGATGTAGATGTTAATTAATAGTAAAGAGTTGCTAGTAGCAGCAAAACATGAAAGATTAGCCGTTCCTCATTTTAATATAAATAACCTAGAAAACATAAAATGGTTATTAGAGGTAGCAGAAGAAGAAAGGTACCCTATAATTATTGGAGTTAGTGAAGGAGCCATTAAATATTTTGGTAGTGTTAAAGTAGTAGCATCTACAGTAAAGGCTTTAATGGCAACATTAAAAACTACTCAAGATGTAGTGTTGCACTTAGATCATGGTAGTAGTTTTGAAATATGCAAAGAAGCTATTGATAGTGGATTCACATCGGTTATGTATGATGGATCAAAGTTACCAATTGAAGAAAATATTGAAAATACTATTAAAGTAATAGATTATGCTATAACTAAAAATGTATCGGTTGAAGGAGAACTTGGGTATTTGGGCACCACTAATGATAAAATATCATATACTAAAGTGGAAGATGCTTTATACTATTTAAAAAATGCCAAGGTAAACAGTTTAGCAGTGGCAATTGGTAATGCTCATGGTGTTTACAAAGAGAAACCAAATCTACAATTCGATTTATTAAAAGAAATAAGCGATAAATGTAATATTCCATTAGTATTACATGGTGGTAGCGGAATAAGTGATGATGATTTTAGAAAATCTATTGATAATGGGATATGTAAGATAAATATTAACACTGAATTACAAATAACTTGGGCTAATGCAGTAAAGAAATTTTTAAATGAAAATGATGTATATGACCCTAGAAAAATAATTGGAAGTGGAGAAAAAGCTTTTAAAGATACAGCAAGAAGATATATAAAGATATTCCAAAACAAAAAAGAATTATAGGTGAATATATGAAAAAAATCGAAATAATTGGTGGTAACCCTTTATCGGGTACAATTAGAATAGGAGGGGCTAAGAATGCTGCCGTTGCTATAATACCAGCAGCTATTCTTTGTGATGAAGAAGCAACTATTTGTAATATTCCAGAAATATCAGATGTAAAAGCATTAGAAGACATATTAGACATTCTAAATGTTAAAGTAAAAAGAGCAACAGAAACAATGGTTATAGACTCTAGCACTATGAAGAATGTTTGTATACCAAAAGAAGCTGCTAAAAAATTAAGAGCATCATATTATTTTATGGGAGCATTATTAGGAAAAAATAAAAGAGTTGAAATGTATTTTCCTGGTGGATGTTCTATTGGTAAAAGACCAATTAACCTTCATTTAGATGGATTTAGAAAATTGGGGGCAACAATAATTGAAGAAAAAGATAAATATATAATTGAGGCTAAAGAGCTAAAAGGAGCTAAAATATATTTTGATACACCATCTGTTGGAGCAACTATTAATGTGATGCTAGCGGCAGTAAAAGCCAAAGGCGTAACAACAATTGAAAATGCTGCAAGAGAACCTGAAATAGTAAATGTAGCAACATTTTTAAATAATATGGGAGCAGATATCATTGGCGCGGGGACTAGTATTATTAAAATACGTGGTGTTGAAAAATTAAGAAAAGGTTTTGTTGAAATAATACCTGATCGTATTGAAGCAGGAACTTATCTGATAATGGGAGCATTATTAGGAACTAATTTTAAGGTAGATAACATTATTCCAACTCATGTTGATGCCTTACTTGATAAGTTAAATGAGATTGGTGCCAATATGGAGATTGGTGATGACTATGTTATGTTCTTTGAACCAAGAGAGTTGAAAGCTACAAAAATAAAAACACAAGTTTTCCCTGGTTTTCCAACTGATTTACAACAACCATTCTCAGCTCTTTTAACAGCATGTAAGGGTGTGTCAAAAGTAGAAGAAAATATTTATGAAAATAGATTTATGCATGTAAAATACTTGAATAAAATGGGTGCTAAGATAGATGTTAGTAAAAAAACATGTACTATCAAAGGACCAACTCCATTAAAGGGGAAAAAAGTAAAGGCAACCGATTTACGTGCAGGAGCAGCATTAATAATTGCAGGATTAATTGCTCGTGGTAAAACCACTATAGAAGATATCGAGCATATTTTAAGAGGATATGATGATATTATTGGTAAACTATCAAATGTAGGTGCTAAGATAACACTAATTGAAGAAAAAAAGAATTAATACTTGCAAAATCCTTAAATAACTGCTATACTAATCAAGAAATTAATTACTATGATTAACAATTAATCATGGCGGAAGGAGCTAGAAAATGAAAAAAAATAAAGGAATTTATCAAGATACAAAGTTTATTTGTTCTTGTGGAGAAACTTTCATAGCCAAATCTAATAAAGAAGAAGTACATGTTGAAGTATGTTCAAAATGTCATCCATTTTATACTGGAAAACAATCAAGGACATCATCAGCAGGTAATGTAGAAAAATTTAATAAAAAGTATGGCCGTAAAGTAGAAAAGTAAAAAGATACCAAAGTATCTTTTTTTGTGATAAAATTAAGTTGGTGATAAAATATGAAAATAGGTATAGCCTCTGATCATCGTGGATATTATACAAAAAAAGCAATTAAAAAAATACTTACTGAGCATAGTTATGATTATGAAGATTATGGAACACATAGTGAAGATAGTGTTGATTATCCTGATTATGCAAAAGTCTTATGTGAAAATGTTAATAACAAAACAGTTGATTTAGGAATTGCTATTTGTGGAACAGGAATTGGTATGTCTATTGCATGTAATAAAATAAAAGGAATAAGATGTGCTAAAGTAAGTAATGAAGAAGAAGCAAAATTAGCAAGAGAACATAATGATGCTAATATTATGGCATTATCATCTACATTAGATATTAATGAATTAAAAGGTATTGTTTTAAAATTTATAAGTACAGAATTTAGCAATAATGATCGTCATAAAAGACGAATTGAAAAAATTAGTGAATTAGAATGAATAAAACCTCATTAATTGGTAAAACTTTTAATGAGGTGATTTTTTATGAAAAAATTAAAATTAAAAAAATTAGCATTGCCATTAGCATATCTAACAGCAGTTTTATTCATTGTGACAGGAAGTGTTTTAATAGAAGGAGATACCAATGATCCTAAGAAAGAAGAAGTACCTAAGCTCACTTATGTATCCAGTATTGTAGTTAGCAGTGATTATCCAGTTATTTCAGTAGATATCAGAATCAAGAGACCCTATAATGATAGTGATATAACAATAGGAAAATATTTTTATAATAAGGATGGTCAAGAAGATGAACAATTAAAGTCAATTACTTATTATGATGGTGTTTATACTCCTAATAAAGGGGTTGATTATGAAAAGAAAGATAAATTTAGTGTTACCACTATCTTATCAGGAACGATTGTTAAGGTAACTAGAGATGATATATTAGGAAATGTTGTGGAAATAAAACATGGTAATAATTTAGTTAGTGTTTACCAAGGCCTAAGTGAAGTTAATGTTAATGAGAATGACATTGTAACTCAAGGACAAATGATTGGAACAAGTGGAACTAATAAACTAAATGAAAACAATCATTTACATTTTGAACTTTACTATTTAGATGAAGTTGTTAATCCTGAAGAATACTATGGAAAAGCATTAAATGAGTTATAGAATATGTTGAAAAAAGATATTGGAATAGATTTAGGCACAGCAAATGTTTTAATCTATGTTAAAGGTGAAGGAGTTGTTTTAGAAGAACCAAGTGTAGTAGTAATAGATCATGAAACTAAAAATCCTATTGCCTTTGGCAAAGATGCATATGAAATGATTGGTAGAACTCCTGGTAAAGTAGAGGTTATAAGGCCTTTAAAAGATGGTGTTATTGCAAATTTTGATGCTACGGAATTAATGTTAAATTACTTTATTAATAAAATAAGAGGTAAAAATATAATTAAACCTAGAATTTTAATTTGTTGCCCTACAAATATAACAGAGGTAGAAAAAAGTGCTATTAAAGATGCTGCGGAAAGAACAGGATCTAAAAAAGTATTTATTGAAGAGGAACCAAAAGCAGCAGCAGTAGGAGCAGGACTTGATATAGCAAAACCAGAAGGTAATATGGTAGTCGACATCGGAGGAGGTACAACTGATATTGCAGTGATATCCTTGGGCGATATTGTTACTAGCGCTTCAATTAAGACTGCTGGTAATACTTTTGATAATGACATAATCAAATATATCAAAGATAAATATCATTTGTTAATAGGCGAAAAAACAGCTGAAAATGTTAAAATAAAAATAGGAGTAGCTTGTAATGGTAATAAAAAAGATAAAATGAATATTAAAGGTAGAAATTTAACAACAGGTCTACCCAAACTAATTGAAGTAAACAGCGAAGAAATAGAAGAGGCTTTAAAACTTAGTTTGGATAAAATAGTATCAATGATAAAGTCAGTATTAGAACAAACACCACCTGAATTGTCTGCAGATATTATGGAAAAAGGTATAGTATTAACTGGTGGAGGAGCACTTTTAAAAAATATTAAAGAATTATTTGAAAAAGAACTGAGTGTTCCCGTTAAGGTAGCATCATCCCCTCTAACTTGTGTTGTTGAAGGAGCAGGGGAATTATTAGAAAAGATATACTTAATAGATAGGTCATAACTTATCTTTTTTATTTTATTTAAAAAAGATATATGTTATAATTTTTATAGGTGGTTTTATGTTTAAGAACTTAGGAATAAAGGAAGTTTTAATAATTATTTCAAGTATGACATTATTTTCAGCATTAATAATGTTTTATGTAAAAAAAATAGCTTTTCATATTAATGCAATAGATATACCAAATGAAAGAAAGGTTCATAAGAAACCAATGCCTAGATTAGGTGGTTTAGCAGTGTTCTTTACTTTTCTTTTAGGAAGTATGATTTTTGGTTTAAATGGTAGAACTTATGAAGCTATTCTAATAGGAGGTTTTATAATTGTTATTTTAGGAATTATAGATGATATAAAGCCTTTAAAAGCAACTACAAAATTAGCAGGTCAACTTGTAGTGGCATGTATTCTAATGTTATATGGAAATATCCTTTTAAAAAATGTAACTATCTTTGGCTTAAATATTGATTTTATGTGGGGATGTTATATTTTAACGCCATTATTTATAGTTGCCATCATAAATGCAATGAATTTAATAGATGGATTAGATGGTTTAATGGCAGGAACTAGTTCTATCTTTTTTATCACAGTTATTGTTCTTCATCTATTAATACCTAGATTAGGGGGAACAACACTTGTAATGGCAGCAATTATGTTAGGTGGAACATTAGGATTTTTAATTCATAATTTTTATCCTGCTAAAATATTTGCAGGAGATTCTGGATCAATGTTTATTGGTATGATGATAGCCGTTATTTCGCTAATGGGATTTAAAACAGCAACATTTACAGCATTATTAGTACCTATTTGCATATTAGGTATCCCAATAATAGATACATTATGTGCCATCATAAGAAGATTGGTTAATAAAGAGTCAATATTTTTACCAGATAAAGCACATTTACATCATCAGTTATTACAATTAGGTTTATCACATAGAATGACAGTTATTGCAATATATGTTATGAATATTTTGTTTGCAGCATCATCAATTCTGTATTTTACAAAAAATAAAATGGTAGGAAAGTATTTCTATATTGCAATATTCTTATTAGTTCTTTGGTTATTAACTAAAACAAGTATTATTAAAATAAGGAAACAAAAAAAGGGAGCTAAATAACTTCCTTTTTTAAAAATATAATGTTACCAATTTTTTCCAATTTGCACATAAATTGCGCAAAAATTACTTTATATAAATTTATAATGAAAGAGGGTTAATGAGTATGAAAGATTTTATTAAATGGTTAGGCGTAGATGAAAAGATAGCAAAGGTAGCAGTATGGGCTTTGATAATCATGGTTCTACTGATAATCTTTAATACATTTCTAGATAGCATAGGAGTACCATATTATAAGTTAAGTGTAGAGAACTTATCCAAGATAAATACAAATATCATACTTGAATATTTATGTGGTTGGATAATGGCATTTTTAAATTTTATGTCTATAGTACTTTTGGTTTTTAGAGTCAAAGACGCCAAAAGAATATTAAAATATGCACTCTTGTACTTACTACTAAATGTTTTCATAATGAAACTTACAAATAATACAGTATTACAAGTATTTATTATTAGTTTCATTGTAATATTTTGTTATCTATTTTCAGGCAGAAAATGGAAGTATGCATTATATGCAATAGGATCAATACTAATTAATTTTATATTACAATATGTAAGTTATGTCTATAAATTGCAGTTTGTAGATTACAATTCATTAAATTCAGTTAGACGATTAATAGTTTCAATAGATTACTACTTGGTATTAGCAGTTATTATCGTAGTCAAAGAAATATATTTAAAGAAAAGAGGTGATAAATGATGTGGATCCCAGGATGCTTATTATGGTTCCCAACATTCAAAAAGGAATCAAATTTAGCAAAGAAAATTGCAAAAAAACTAGTTAAATAGTTTTTAGATAAAAAAATAAAAAGGGCCCTTATTTTTTATCTTAGAGGTGATAATTAGTTATGGAAGTAAAGAATAAAAATAAAAAGAAGAAGAGGAAAAATGGGATTTGGTTTTCTGATAGTAGCAAAGTAGATCTTTATGCACAACAAAAAGCCGAAAAATTACAAAAAACATTAGAAGATATAATATTTTATGGAATAACCATACCAATTCAGTTATTACAAACAGCAGGTGTAGTAGTAATTGCGATTATAAATGATGCTTTTCCAGCACTTAGTTTCTTTTTAATAGGATTTTTCTTTACTAGAAGCATTTTAGTGGAAACATTTCATTTAAATTCAACAATTATGTGTACAACGATGACGTGGATTATGTTCTTTGTGGTAACAGCATTAATACCTGATGTTTATGTCAGTGTATTTTTAAGTTTATTATTAGGTTGTTCTGTATCAATAATAATGCATTATATCGTAGTAAAGGATGAGGAAAATTGCCACGAAGATTAGGAACAATACTATTTCCACTTTCAAAAACAGAATTAGAGAATTTATGTATTGAAAAGGGATTAAATGAATATGAAACTGAAATAATAATGAGAATATACTGGAAAAGACAAAGTATTAATTTTATTGCTGATACAATGGCATTTAATAAATATGGTAAAAAGACAGAATATTACTCAGTAAGAACTATAAATAATATGCATAAAGAAGCATTTCTAAAATTGACTCGTAAATAGTCTTTTTTTTTGAAATAAATTGCATATAAATTACACCATCTAAAAAATAAATATTGAGATAATAATCTAGTATCACACAATTCGACAAAATTTTCGTTTTGGAAAAGATACAATTAAAACATGGAATAAAGGTACCAAAAAATTCCAAATAGCAGAAAAGAGGTGTGAGAATGAGACAAGGAGTAGTTAAGTGGTTTAATAATGAAAAAGGATTTGGTTTTATTGAGTTAGAAGCAAATAAAGATGTATTTATTCATTATAGTAATATAGAAATGAATGGATATAAATCACTTAAGGAAGGCGATATAGTAACTTATGAACTTGTAGAAACAGAAAAAGGACTACAAGCACATAAGGTTTGTCCAGTAAAACAAGTTGAGACTGTCTAAGGATGGTCTTTTTCTATAATTTGTGTTATTATATATATAGGAGGATGATTATATGAATATAAATATTCGTGGAGAAAAGCAAGAAATAACAGAATCCATGAAGAATTATTCAATGGAAAAGTTAGAAAAACTAACTAAATATTTACACAAAGGAGAAGAGATAACAGGACACATTTTATTTAAATTAAATGGTCCTAAACAACGAGTAGAAATAACAATACCTCTAAAAGGAATAACTCTAAGAGTAGAAGAGGAACAAAAAGACTATTATGCTGCGATTGATGTTGCAGTTGATAAATTAGAAAGACAAATTAGAAAGAATAAAACAAAACTACAAAGTAAGAAAGCAAGTATTGGTAAACTATTTGAATTAGATGAAATACAAGAGGAAAAGAATGATAAAGATATCATTAAAAGAAAGAAAGTAGATGCTAAACCAATGGATGAGGATGAAGCTATTGTTCAAATGGAACTACTAGATCATGACTTCTATTTATATAAAGATGTAGATACTAAAAATTATGCAGTAATCTACAAAAGAAAAGATGGAGGATATGGTAAGCTAGAAGCTTAAGAAATATAAATAAGATATTTGAAAGAATATCTTATTTTTCTTTGTTTAGATATTAATAATGTGTTATTATATACATTAGGGAGATGATAGTATGGCAATTTTAAATAGATTATTAGATCACGAATATAAAGAATTAAGAAGATTTAAAAAGATAGCAGATCAAATAGAAGCTCTTGATGAAGAATATCAAAAACTAAGTGATGATGAATTAAAAGAAAATACTAAAAAATTACAAGATAGATTAAAAAATGGAGAAACACTAGATGATATAATTGTGCCAGCATTTGCCAATGCTAGAGAAGCATGTTACCGTGTTTTAGGTGAAAAACCTTATTATGTACAATTACTAGGCGGTTTAGCATTACATTTTGGGAACATAGCAGAGATGAAGACTGGTGAAGGTAAAACATTAACAAGTGTACTTCCAGCATATTTAAATGCTTTAACTAAAGAAGGAGTACATATTATTACAGTTAATGAATATCTAGCAAGTCGTGACTCTGAATGGATGGGACAAATTCATAGATTTTTAGGATTAACAGTAGGATTAAATACAAGAGAATTAACACCACAAGAAAAACAAGAACAATATAATTGCGATATCTTATATACAACCAATAATGAAATGGGTTTTGATTACTTACGTGATAATATGGCAATAAGAAAAGAAGATAGAGTACAAAGACCATTAAATTATTGTATTATTGACGAAGTTGACTCAGTATTAATAGATGAAGCTAGAACACCATTAATTATATCTGGTGGATTCTTTGAAAATAAAAATTTATATCTTGAAGCAGATAGATTTGCAAAGAGTTTAAAAGAAAATGAAGGATATATTTTTGATGAAAAAACACGAACAGTTAACTTAACTGATGAAGGATCTCAAAAAGCTGAAACATATTTCAAAGTTAAAAACTTATATGATATAGAAAATACTACATTAGTACACTTTATTAATCAAGCTTTAAGAGCAAATTATACAATGAGTAGAGATGTAGATTATGTAGTACAAGATGGTGAAGTAATAATAGTAGACCAATTCACAGGCCGTCTAATGAAAGGTAGAGCATTTAGTGAAGGATTACACCAAGCTATTCAAGCTAAAGAAGGAGTAACAATTGAACAAGAGACTAAGACTTTAGCAACAATTACTTTCCAAAACTTATTTAGAATGTATAAAAAACTAGCAGGTATGACAGGAACAGCAAAAACTGAAGAAGAAGAATTTAGAAACATCTATAACATGTATGTTATTGAAATACCAACTAATAAGCCAGTAATAAGACAAGACATGCCTGATTATATTTATGCAACTAAAAAAGGCAAATATAAGGCTATAGTTAATGAAATAGAAAGAAGATATAAAACAGGGCAACCAGTTCTAGTTGGTACAATAGCAATTGAAACTAGTGAATTAATTAGTAAGATGTTAAAAGATCGTCATATACCACATGAAGTATTAAACGCTAAAAACCATGCTCGTGAAGCTGAAATAATTGCAAAAGCAGGTCAAAAGAATTCTGTAACAATTGCAACTAACATGGCAGGACGTGGAACAGATATTAAACTTGGTGAAGGTGTAAAGGAACTTGGTGGATTATGTGTAATAGGAACTGAAAGACATGAATCACGAAGAATAGATAACCAGTTAAGAGGACGTGCAGGACGTCAAGGTGATCCCGGTTATACACAATTTTACATATCTATGGAAGATGACTTAATGGTAAGATTCGGTTCAGACCGTATTCAAGGATTGTTAAAATCAGCGGGTATGAACGAAGATATGACAATCCAAAGTAAAATATTTACAAATTCAGTTGCATCAGCACAAAAAAGGGTTGAAGGAAACAATTTTGATACCAGAAAATCGTTGCTAGAGTACGATGATGTTATGAATAAACAAAGAGAAACTGTCTATGCAAAGAGAAATGAAATCCTAGATAGTGAGTCAATTCATGAAACTGTACTTGATAGTATGAATAATCATATAGCAGATGTAGTAGAATCACACTATGATCAAAAAGGTAAATTAGGAGAATTAGATTTATCTGAAATATTAGAATATGTAAATACAAGTCTCTTAAGAAAGAAAATAAAGATAGATGATATCAAAGGTAAAACTGGTAATGAAATAATAGATTATATCTATGACAACTTAGTAAAAGAATATGAAAAGAAATTAAGTGAATTACCAAAAGAAATATCAAATGAATTTGAAAAAGTTATCTGTCTAAATGTTATAGATAAATATTGGGTAGAACAAATGAGTACAATGGCTCATCTACGTGAAGGTATTTATTTAAGACAATATGCTCAAGATAATCCATTAAGAGCATATACTCAAGAAGGTTATGATTTATTTGAAAAGATGCTAATGAATATTGATAAAGATGTAACTCAATATTTAATAAAAGCTGAAATAAGACAAAATATTGAAAGAAAAGAAGTAGCTAAAAATAAAGTAACAAACGATAGTGATACAACAGCAAGAACTACTCAAAAGAAATCAACTAAGGTTGGTAGAAACGATCCATGTCCATGTGGCAGTGGAAAAAAATATAAGCAATGTTGTGGTAAATAACTCGCAAGCCCGATAAAATAAGGGAAAACGCGAGTTTTTCTTTTTAGCAAAAAATAGCCCAAAATTGGCTTTAGAACCATTTTAGAACCATTTTATATGTGAAATTAGATCATAAAATAAATAATATTACGAACAAAATAATTTTGAAATTTATGGTATAATAGATAACAAGAGATGATTATAATGCGATATATAATATTGTTAAGAGGAATAAATATAAGTGGTAAAAATAAAATTGCTATGAGTGAATTAAAAGAATTGCTAGAAAAAAAATATGCAAATGTTGTTACATATTTAAATAGTGGGAATGTTATTTTAGATTCTGATAAAGAAAAAGAATATATTATTAATGATATACATTCAATAATAAAAGAAAACCTTAAATTAGATATTTCTATTTATGCAATTACACACATGGAATTGAAAGATGTATTAGAACATAGCCCTGAATGGTGGGGAACTGACAATAAAGAAATATATGATAATTTAATATTTATAATGTCACCAACAACATATGAAATTATTTATAATTGTGTTGGAGAACCATCTAAAGATATAGATAAAATTAAAGAATATAATAATGTTGTTTTTTGGTCTTTTGATTTAAATAATTATAGAAAATCAAATTGGTGGGTTAAAACAGCAAGTACAGATATTAAAGATCAAATAACAATTAGAACAGCAAATACAGTAAAAAAGCTTCTTCAATTATGCAATAAATAAAATGGTTCGGAAACTTTTGATATCATGAACAAAAAAGACTTAATCAAAATTAGATTAGGTCATTTTTAAATAGATTTTTAATACTATCAATTACTAAATCTGTCATGATATCATAATTCATATCATCATGTTTATGATAAGTAACTTCATGACATAAGTTATCAATTAGTCCCATCATTATATGAACTTTTTCATATAAATTATCGTTTTTAAAATTATTATTAAGCAGTATTTCTTTAAGAGAGTTAGTCATTTCTAATTCTCTTTTATAATAGTAATTAGCAACCCTTTTATCAGAGTGTACCATAGACATAATTTCCTCATGAGCAACATTGGATACTTTATGGTTACTAATATAGTGATTAATCATTTGTTTAAGTAATTTATCAAAATCCTTTTTATCAAATTTTACATCTTTAGTTTTCAACATAGGGAAGAATATATCATCACCGTATTTTTCTAAACCTTCAATTAAAATGTCATATTTATCTTTAAAGTATTGATACACGATCCCGGTAGATACTCCAGCTTCCTTAGCTATTTCAGCAGTATTGGTATTATAGTATCCGTTTTCACAAATAAGATCAAATCCTGCTTTTATTATTTTTTCCTTCTTTTCAATGGCTCTTTGTTGCTTTGGTTCTCTAATATTATCAATCATTGGGGTCACCTCATAAGTAGATTATAACATATTTTTTATAAATGTGAAATAAAATTCATATTTTTTGTTGACTATTTTTTTAATCAAGAATATAATTAATATGAAATATGTTTCATATTTAGAAAGAGGTACAAAATGAAAAGCTTTATAGAATTAAAAAATGTTAAGAAAACTTACATAGTCGGTGAAAAAGAATTTAATGCTTTAGATGGTGTTGATTTAACAATTAATCAGGGAGAATTTGTTGTAATACTTGGACCTTCTGGAGCAGGTAAATCAACTTTGTTAAACTTGCTTGGTGGAATGGATAAAGCTACATCAGGATCCATTATAATTAGCGAGGATGATATAGCTAAATATAGTGATAAGGAACTTACAAGATATAGAGCACATGATGTTGGATTTATATTTCAGTTTTATAACATAATGCCAACATTAACAGTTGATGAAAATATTAACTTAATTAAAGATGTAACTAATACATCTAAAGATTCTAAAGAAGTTTTAAAGAGTGTTGGACTATCAAGACATGCTGACAAGTTTCCACAAGAACTATCAGGTGGAGAGCAACAAAGAGTATCGATAGCTAGAGCAATAATGAAAAATCCTAAAGTTCTTTTATGCGATGAACCAACAGGAGCTCTTGATTCTAAAACAGGAGTAGAAATACTAAAATTACTTCGTAAACAAAGTGATGAAGATACAACCGTTATTATAGTTACACATAATTCTTTGATAGCTGATATAGCTGATCGAGTTATTAGAATTAAGAATGGCAGGGTTGAATCAAATGAACTTAACAAGCATCCAAAGAACATAGATGAGGTTAAGTGGTAATTATGTTAAAAAGAAAAATGTTTAGAGATATTCGTAAGAATTTATCTCAATTTATAACAATCTTTTTAATGATTATGATAGGAATAATGGCTTATTCAGGTATTAAAGCATATATGGATGGTATGCAAAAAACAGGCGATAAGTTTTATTCTGAGAATAATATATTTGATTTAAATGTAATGGGATATCTTAACCATGATGATTTAGAAACAATTAAAAGGATAGATAATGTTCGAGATGCAGAATTAAAATTATCAGTAACTGCCACTACAGACCAAGATAAAATTTTACTTTTAAATTTCATCGAATCAAATAATATTTCTAGATTTTATATTATTGATGGAGAAGAATTTAATCCTAATAAAAGTGGTGTATGGTTAGATAATTTTTATGCAGAAGAAAATAATATAAAAGTTGGAGATACAATTCTTGTTAAATATGAAAGCATGGAATTACATGAAAAAGTTTTAGGACTTATTAATGTTCCAGATCATTTATATGATACAAGAGATGAATCAGAATTATATCCAGATAGGAAAGAATTTGGATTTGCTTATATGAGTACAAATGAGATAACAGAATCTTATATCAAAGGATTAGTTATGAAAGAAGCTGGTATAACAGATGAAAAAGTATTCAATATGGCAATGCCTAATTTTGATTATAAAGAATATATACCTTTTTCAAGCATAATGGTTGATGTTAAAGACAATGGTAAAAGAGATGATGTTAAAAACGATATAGAAGATAAAGTTGAAAATGCTAAAGCTATAATCAATGTTGAAGATACTGCATCATATGTTACTTATCAGGGAGAAATTGATGAGGGAAAAACTTATGTAGGAGTCTTCTCTGGAATATTTTTATTCATAGCAATGTTATCAGTTATTACAACTATGACAAGAGTAGTGAAGAATCAAAGAACTCAAATAGGAACTTTAAAGGCATTAGGATTTAGCAATAATAGAATATTACTTCATTATATTGGATATGGATTTTGGATCAGTGTATTCGCATGTATAGTTGGATTAATATTGGGATATTATGCAATTGGTAATGTATTTATTAATTTGGAAATGGCTTTCTTTGAAATACCAAATGGAGCTCCAGCAATGAACACATCTAGCTATTATATGGCAATAATTGTTGTTCTTATAGTTGCAGTCATAACTTATATTACAGGTAGAAGTATTTTATCCGAAAACCCTGCAGAAACACTCCGAACTAAATTACCAAGTATAAAAGGTAGTGCACTTAATATAACAAAAAAAGGTTTCTTTAAAAAGCTAGGTTTTTCTACTAAATGGAATATAAGAGATATTTTAAGAAATAAGATGAGAACATTCATGGGCTTAGCTGGAGTAGTAGGTTGTTGTACACTAATAGTATGTGCTTTAGGAATGTTAGATTCAATGAACTTTTTTGTTAAACTACAATTTGAAGATTTATATAATTTTAAGTACAAATTAAATATTAAAGAGAATTTAAAGGATAATGAATTACAAGCATTATATGATAAATATGGAGAATATACATCAGAAAGCTTAGGAATTGAAATCAAAGATGGAAATGGCAAGAGAGAATCAAATAACATATTCGTTACAGATGCAGGTAATTATGTAAGATTTGTAGATAATAAAAATAAGATTAAAGATAAACCTACTGATGATGGAATATATGTAACATACAAATTAGCATCTACAAAAGGTTATAAATTAGGCGATGAGGTAACATGGCATATTTATGGAGATAACAATTACTATACATCAAAGATTGTAGGATTTAATAAAGATCCACAAAATCAAAATGTTTCAATGACGAGAATTTATTTAGAAAGTCTCGGAATAGATTATAAGCCAGATGCATTATACACAAATATGGATCTAAGTAAAACCAAAGAAATAAAAAACATAGAAACTATTCAAGATATTGATAGCTTAAAAGAGGGTATGGCAGGAATGCTTTCTATGATGAAAACAATGTTAGTATTAATTATTAGCATAGCTATACTTCTTGGTGGAATCATAATTTATAATTTAGGAATCCTTTCTTATACAGAGAAGCAATATCAATTTGCTACATTAAAAGTGTTAGGATTTAAAGATAAACAAATCGAGAATATATTCATTAAACAAAATAATTGGGTAGCAATAATATCAATTATATTTGGTCTTCCAATGGGATTTTATTTAACAGATTGGTTATTTAAAACAGCTATAGAAGAACACTATGACTTTGGAGCATTTATAACAACGAGAACTTACATAATATCAGCAATTGGAACATTCGTTGTTTCTTATCTTGTATCAAAGTTCTTGGCTAGAAAGATTAAAAAAATTGATATGGTTACAAGTTTAAAAGGAAATGAGTAATATGAAAATATTTTTAGGATTAATTATTCCATTTATAGGAACAACATTAGGCGCTGGTATGGTATTCCTAATGAAAAATAAAATAAATAATAAGTTAGAAAAAGCATTATTAGGTTTTGCATCTGGAGTCATGGTAGCTGCTTCTGTTTGGTCATTGTTGATTCCATCAATAGATATGGCAAAAGAGCAAAATATTATAGCATGGTTACCAGCAACAATTGGTTTTATATTCGGTATATTATTTTTATTGATACTTGATAATTTAATTCCTCACTTACATGTAAAAAGTAAAGAACCAGAGGGATTAAAATCAAAATTAGGTAAATCAGCCATGATGGTATTAGCAGTAACATTACACAACATTCCAGAGGGTATGGCAGTAGGTGTTGCACTTGCTGGAGCACTTTCAGGCAATAGTTCGATAACAATGGCAGGAGCAATTGCTTTATCAATTGGAATAGCAATTCAAAACTTTCCAGAGGGAGCAATTATATCAATGCCTTTAAAAGAAGAGGGTAATTCCAAAGGCAAGTCATTCTTGTATGGAATACTATCTGGTGTAGTAGAACCAATAGGTGGACTTTTAACAATAGTTTTAACATCTTTAGTAGTTCCAATATTACCTTATTTATTATCATTCGCTTCAGGAGCTATGATATATGTAGTAGTAGAAGAATTGATACCTGAATCTCAAGTTGGTAAACATTCTAACTTAGGAACAATAGGATTTGCATTAGGTTTCATTATAATGATGATTCTAGATGTTGCATTAGGATAGAGAGGAGTAAACATGTTTTATATAGGAATTATTGTTATTTTCTTAGTTGGTGCTTCATTACATTTTGTATATGAATGGAGTCATCATAATAAAATAGTTGCTGTATTTGCAGCAGTAAATGAAAGTACTTGGGAACATATAAAGATATGCATGACACCAACATTACTTTGGAGCATATATGAAATAAGCATATGTGGATTTACATGGAACTTTATTTTTGCAAAAAGCATGTGCTTATTAACAATCATTTTATTAATACCAATACTATTTTATAGTTATACATTTTTTACTAAAAAGGTTTATCTTGTAGTTGATATAATATGTTTCCTAATAACAGTTATTTGCTCACAATTGGTATTTAGATACATTATAAATTTAATAAATTATCCTAATGTATTTACTTACATAAGCTTTGTATTAATAATTTTAGAATTATTGTTATATTTTTATTTAACATATAATCCACTTAAAAACTTTATATTTAAGGATCCAATTACAAATAAATATGGATTAGATGGACATCCATGTCATCATCATGAACATAAACATTAAAAAGAAATCGGAATATTTTGATATTCCGAAATAAAGGTGGATGATAATCTGCCTTTTTATGTTATCTTTCTTGTCCTTTTAACATATTTATGATATTATTTATATAGGTGAGAGAAATTAATTCTTTGGCCATAACATTAATAAATTAATGATATAGGTTAGTGAACGAATGAAAACAATGTTTCCATTTTGTTTCCAAAAAATTAAATATCCATAGTAACAATAGTAACATAAATACTATATGTACTAAATATTACCAAACCCACAAATGCTTGAAATAACAATAATAACGATAATACTATATGTACTATATATACTAAAAGTGCATGAGCATGTGGAAGTGGACGCAAGTATAAAGTTTGTTGCGGCAAATAATACTAAAAACCCTTGTAAAATAAGGCTTTACGAGGGTTTTTATAATTCAACATTTTGAGTAATTTTTATCAAAAAAAGGCGTTTAGATACGTTTTAGATACGTTTTTTTTGTAAATTCGAAACTTATTTAATCGCAATATAGTAATATTATGAACTGATAAAGAGAATGAAAATTCTTCTTTTTTATGTTATACTTATTTATTGTAAGTTGGATTGGTGATATATATGTATTATGTATATGAATTTTATATTGTAGAAACTGGAGAAATAGTATATGTTGGAAAGGGTCGAGGAAATAGATATAAAGTTAGGCATTCTAGAAATCAATTATTAACTAAGACTTTGAAAAAATATAATTGCGAAAGTAGAATTGTTAAACAATTTGAGAATGA
>Ga0247611_10000678_pt1 | contig 66969 bp, 67 predicted proteins | sample 177DNAGHGhighgp2_FD_192422 | JGI IMG/M metagenome (GOLD analysis project Ga0247611, IMG submission 192422) | Sheep rumen microbial communities from Palmerston North, Manawatu-Wanganui, New Zealand - 1770 DNA GHGhigh gp2 | ecosystem: Host-associated > Mammals > Digestive system > Stomach > Rumen...
CTCTTGACTAACAAGATAGAGTAAAATATTAAAACATCAAAAGGAGCTCCTTTTGATGTTACTAAACTAATACTCTACTGACATTTTCTCAAAATGATTTTACTGACATTTTCAAAAAAATTTGACACAATCGTATTTTGAGCATTTCTAATTTCTTTTTTAAATTCTTTTATTTTCTTATCATACATTTCATAGCTAACAATTATTTCATCTTCACCATATTTTATATTTCTTTTGAATTTAACAAATGAATATAGAGAAATATTTATATTAATGCTGATAAGTTATTAATTATTAAAAAACTATAATTTGTATAATGATATTAGTTATGTAATTAACTCAATTCGAGGTGATAGCTTGAACTATTATAATGAGATAAAGAATGAATTACTTGATAATGAAATTAATAAAAAAAAGATTATAGTAAGAATAGATATGAATTAAAGAAATATTATAATGTTGGTAAATTACTATCAGAAGCAGGTAATAATTATGGTGAAGGAATAATTAATAAGTATTCAAAACAATTAACTATAGAATTAGGAAAGGAATATACTCCAACTAGGTTAAGATACTATAGAAGATTTTATCGTGTTTTTTCAAATTGTCCGACAGTGTCGGATAAATTAAGTTGGAGTCATTATTGTGAGATTATTTGGTTTGATGAGGATAAATTGTTTTATTATATTAAAGTTATCGAACAATATAATTTGTCTATTAGAGAATTGAAAAATAAAATGAAAAATAAAGAGTATGAAAGATTACCTAAAGATACTAAAAATAATTTAATTATTAGTAATGAATCTAAAATAAAAGATTATATTAAGAATCCAATAATTATAAAAAATAGTAGTAATTATGAAGATATGTCTGAGAAAAATCTTTAGATAATAATAAAACTATAGGTATTATTATATGTAAGAAAGATAATAAATTTATAATGGAATATTGTAGTGATGATAGAATTCTTTCAAAAGAATATAAGATTATATAAAAGCAAAAAAATGTTTGCATTATTATGAAGCAATGTTATAATGTATTTGTATTAATTATCTTGCCATGGGTTAATATGACAATTCGGGACGCTAAGGTTCTGATTCTTTAAGGCAAGGAAGAATCATTGCACGCTGCGGGATATCCCTTTCGGGTAGATGAGAGGGGTATCCCGCTTTTTTTATTTTAAGGGAGGTGATTATAATGTGAAGTTATATTTAAATAATAAAAATGAGGAGGTATTTGAATGAATGAAATAAAAAATTATACAGAAAAATTATTTGAAGATATTAAACATATTGATGAAGATGGTAATGAATACTGGTATGCAAGAGAATTAGGAAAAATATTAGAATATGGCGAATATAGAAAATTTTTACCATCAGTAAAAAAAGCAATGGTTTCTTGCAAGAATAGTGAGCAAGATGTTGATAACCATTTCGCCCAAGTGGACGTAATGGTAGATATAGGTTCAAATGCAAAAAGAAAGTTAAAGGATTATATTTTAACTAGATATGCATGCTATTTAATAGTCCAAAACTCAGATTCATCAAAACCAATAGTTGCACTTGGACAAACATATTTTGCTATTCAGACAAGAAAACAAGAGATGCTAGAAAAAGAATATAACGAACTTAGTGAAGATGAGAAAAGATTATACCAACGAGATTTAACTAGAAAAGGAAATTATGCTTTAAATCTTTCGGCTAAAAAAGCAGGAGTTAAGAATTTTGATAAGTTTCATAATTCGGGATATAAAGGCTTATATAATGGTGAGACTGCCAATGATATAGCAAAGAGAAAAGGATTAAGATATAGAGAAGATATATTGGATAATATGTGTAGTGATGAATTGATAACAAATCTTTTTCGAATTTCTCAAACAAATCAAAAGCTAAAGAATGAAAATATTATTGGAGAAAATAATGCCAATAATACACATTATGAAGTAGGAAAGAATGTTAGAGATGTAATTATAAAAAATGGTGGTACACTACCTGAAAACTTTCCAACACCAGATAGAAGTCTAAAAGAATTAGAAAAAGAAAAAATATTAAAGGAGAGATAAAATGAAAAATGAAATAATAATATTTGAAAATCAAGGGGTTAAATTAGAAGTAAATATGAAAGATGAAACTGTATGGTTAAATGCTAATCAAATAGCTGAGTTATTTGATAGAGATTATAAGACAATAAGAAAACACATTAATAATGCAATAAAAGAAGAATTAAATAGTGAAGAGGTTGTCGCAAATTTTGCGAGTACCACTAAGCATGGTGCTATTGAGGGGAAAACTCAAACTCGAGAAGTAGAATACTATAATTTAGATGTAATAATTAGTGTTGGATATCGCGTAAAATCACAAAATGGTATTTTATTTAGAAAATGGGCTAATAAAGTATTAAAAGATTATCTATTAAAAGGTTATGCAGTTAATCAAAAAAGATTAGATGCTTTAGAAAAGACAGTTAAATTAATAGATATTGCCTCTCGAATTAATTCTAAAGAGACTAGTGATATAGTCAAAGTAATTAATAATTATTCATATTCATTAGGACTACTTGATGATTATGATCATAGAAGAATAACTAAACCAAAAGGATATTTTTCAGATGAGGTAATTACCTATGAACAATGTATGGATATAGTAGATTCACTAAAAAGTAATTTTGATAGTGATATATTTGCCCTTGAAAGAAATAAAGGTTTAAAATCAATTATAAATGATATATACCAAACATTTGATGGAATTGATATATATCCTAGTACTGAAGAAAAATGTGCGAATTTCTTTTATATGATTATAAAGAATCATGTATTTATAGATGGAAATAAAAGAATAGCTGCAACATTATTTATCTATATATTATTTTTCTATGATTTATTATATAAAGATGAAAAACAAGTAATAGATAATAATACACTGGTTGCATTAACTTTATTAATTGCTGAATCTAATCCTAAAGAAAAAGAAATACTAGTAGATTTAATTATTAATTTAATAGTAAAGAATAATTTATAAAATAAATGTCTTTTCGAAAAAATGTTCGAAAAGGCTTGAATAATAAACCGAACAAATGTATAATTATTTTGGTGATTGATATGACAATAAAAGAGAAGTTAATTATATTAAGTGATAGTGCTAAATATGATGCATCTTGTTCATCCAGTGGAAGTACAAGAACTAATAATAATGGTACTGGTAATGCTGCATACTCAGGTATTTGTCATTCTTTTGCAAGTGATGGAAGATGTATTTCTTTATTAAAAATACTAATGACTAATTCATGTATATTTGATTGTAAGTATTGTATTAATAGAAGAAGTAATGATGTTAAAAGGGCAATATTTACTCCAACTGAAATATGTGAAATTACAATGAACTTTTATAAAAGAAATTATATAGAGGGATTATTTTTATCAAGTGGTATTATTAAAAGTCCAGATTATACAATGGAAAAATTAATTGAAACTTTATATTTATTACGCAATAAATATCATTTTAATGGTTATATTCATGTAAAAGCCATTCCTGGAGCAAATGAAATATTATTAAAAAGATTAGGTTCTTTAGCCGATAGAATAAGTGCAAATATTGAACTTCCTACAACTACAGGTTTAAAATTACTAGCTCCTAATAAAGAGGAAAGCAATGTTACAAAGATTATGAAAACTATTAAAATTAATCATAGTAAAAAGTTTACTCCAGCTGGACAATCTACACAAATGATTGTAGGAGCAACATCAGAGTCTGACTTGGAAATATTAGGAAAAAGTGAAAGTTTATATAATAATTATTCTTTAAAAAGAGTCTTTTATTCAGCTTATATTCCAGTTAATAAAGATAGATTATTACCTACAATTAAAACACCACCTTTAGTTCGAGAAAACAGATTATATCAAGCTGATTGGTTATTAAGATTTTATAATTACAAAGTAGATGATTTACTTAACAAAGATAATCCAAACTTTAATATATTACTTGATCCTAAAGCCGATTGGGCATTAAGACATTTAGATGAATATCCTAAAGAAATAAATGAAGCAAGTTACTATGATTTATTAAAAATACCTGGGATTGGGCCTAGAAATGCTAGAAAAATAATATCTGCAAGAAAATATTATAAGCTAGAATTTAATGATTTAAAAAAGATGAATATATCCCTTAAAAGAGCAAAATACTTTATTCTATGTAATGGTAAGTATTTTACTGATACAAATGTATTCAATAAAAAAATAATACAAGCTAATTTAGTTTTAGAAGATAAAATTATTAAAAATACAGGAGTTCAATTAAGTTTATTTAATGAATAATATATATATTTATAATGGTGGTTTTATATCATATATTGCTTTAGTAGTAGAGTTATTAAAAAGAAAAATAGTACCTGATGATATAAAACTGATTGACTCTTACAATAAAGGATTATTTGATAATGAAATATTTATAAGAGTAGAGGATGAACAAAATAATATTGAACTTTTAAAAACTAAATTAACTAAAGAAGTATCTTACTGTATATATAATGTATTTTTATCAGACAATAAAAATAAAGAAATGATTATTTATAATTTTTTAATAAATTATTTTAAGTATGGAAAAACTATATTTGGAAGAAGAAATATTGATTCAGTAAATGAATCAATAAAAATAGCTAAATATGTTAGAGGAGAAGCTCATAAATTAAAAGGATTTTTAAGATTTAGTAAAATGAAGAATAACTTTTATTATGCTAAGTTTGAGTCTACCAATAATGTAATAGGTATACTTGCTAATCATTTTAGTAAAAGACTTATGAGTGATAATTTTATAATTCATGATACCAAAAGAGGTATATATGCAATATATGATAAGAAAAAGATATTTTATTTAACTTCTAATGATATAGTTGATTTAAAATTAGAGAATGATAATGAAGACTCTATTGAAGATTTATGGAAAACCTTTTATAAAACAATAGGTATTAAAGAAAGAGAAAATAAAAGATGTAGACAAAACTTTATGCCTAAAAAATATTGGAAAAATATATTAGAAATGGAGGATGAAGTATGAAAAGTGTAATAAGTGGAGATGAATTACAAAATGTAATGAATGAAGCAGTAAATCTATTATGTGATACTGTATCTAGTACCCTTGGCCCAACCGGAAATAATATATTAATAAATAATAGTGATACAACTCCATTCATTACTAATGACGGAGTAACTATTGCAACAAATATAGAAAGTGAAGATAAAAGAATAAATACGGTATTAGAAATAGTAAAAGAAGCTTCGCTAAAGACAAATGAATTAGTAGGTGATGGAACTACTACAACATTAGTATTATTACAGAGCATTTTTAACTTAGGACTAGAAGAAATAAAAAATGGTAAGAATAAAATAATATTAAAAAATGAATTATTATCTTATATGGGCAAAGTGGTAAATGAAATAAATAATTTAAAAAGAATTCCAACAGAAGAAGAGTTGTTATCAATTTCGATAACATCTTCAAATAGTTATGAAATAGGTAAAATAATTACTGATATATTTAAAAAAGTAAAAAGTAAATACTCTATAAAATTAGAAGAATCTAATTCAGAGTTAACTTACAGTACTAATAAAAAAGGTTATAATATTTCTATTAAAAATATATCTAATTTGTATTTTAAAAAAGATAAATGTATTGAACTTAAAAATGTTAAAATACTTATTTTAAAAGGCTATTTAGATAGTTTAGAATTGATTAGTGATATTATTAATTCATCGCTTGAAAATAATGATAATTTAATAATAATTACAGAAGCAATAAGTGATGAAATAAGAAATGAGGTATTAGTATATTATCTAAATAATAAAAATATCTTTGTATTAGAACAAGATGAATATGCATCTCATAGAGATAAACAGGAAGAAGATATTTCATTTCTTACAAATGCAAACATTAAAAATATTGATTATGAAGAAGCTTATACTACTGATTTAGGTAGGGCAGATAATATTATAATTAATAGTGATGAAATAATATTCTTAAACTCTAAAAATTGTATAGGCTTAATTAATAAATTAAATAATGAACTAGATATATGTACTAGTGATTATGAAAAAGAGTTTATTAATAATCGTATATCTAAATTAACAGAAGGTATAACAACAATTTATGTTGGAGGTACTACTAAAACAGAAAAGAGAGAAAGAATGATGCGCTTTGAAGATGCAATATGTGCATTAGAAACTGCTAAAAATGGTATTACAATTGGTGAAGGAATAATATATTTAAAGGCGAGTGAAATACTTACTGATGATAATATATCTTCATTGATAATTAAAAAATCATTGCATAAGCCATTTGAACGTATAATGGAAAATCTAGGATTAAATTATAATGAAATAAAAAATATAATTATAAATAACAATTACAGTGTAATTTATGATTATAGATTAGATGATTATATATCAGTTAATAAAAGTAATATAATTGATTCAAGTGATGTAGTAATAAATGCTTTTAAAAACGCTTTAAGTATAGCAGCAATTCTTCTTTCTACATCATCTTTAGTAATTAATTTAAATGAAAAACAAGAAAATAATATAATGTAAAAAAAAGAATATTTTTGAACAATTAAAATTTAAGTAATAGATTATTAAGAAATATATATAGTTAAGAATAAGAAGAAAATGATATATATTTAAAAATGGTATAATTATCTTTCAACTATAATATTGATTAAAATAAATAATATTGATATAATATGCAACAAGGAAGTGGGAAAAAATGATAAAAATAACTGAGAAAAATGTATATTTGCCAAAATACAATAATGATGTTTATGTGTATATTACAACTCCAGTGAATGATAATAGGGTTATATCCTTAACAGAAAATGATGAAGATTAAATACATGAAGTTATAATAAATCAAATGGTAAATAATTTAAATAAGTGCATTGAAGCATATGAAAGTTCACCTCTTCCAGATTGCTTTATTGATCAACAATCATTTATTATAACTAATAACATTCCAAAAGATATTTATGGAAGCTATATGCTTAATGGTGATATCTATTTTAATCCTAATGTTTTGTCTGACCTTTATCATATATCAAATAAATTTATATTTGGACATGAAATGGCCAATAAAATACAAAAATTTAGAAATGTAGAAGAGTTTTATACACTAATCAGAAGTATATATGGCACCGATAATGAGCTATTTCTAAAAGAAGTTTTCTCAGATATTTGTGGTACATTAGTATCAAATAAAATGGAAATAAAAAGATATCCTATGGATGAAGGAATATATAATAATCTAAAACAAAAGGCGCTTAAATGTATATATAGGGGATAACTATACAAGTCCTTTTATAAAAATCAAAAGATTTGAGTTTATATCTTTTAAGAGTAATTATAATTTTTATGAAAAACTAAAACAATTAAGGAAAGATAATTATATAAAAAACGGTTGTATAGATAATTCAATAAAATTGATAAATATAAAGAATGTATATTAAACAAATTAATGAATTATTAAAATATTTTAAAGAAAAGGAAATAGTAACATTAGAAGAATATAATCAAACAATTCATGAAATACTTAATACAATTACTACAATTGAAGTAGATAATATAATATATTATTTAGATAAATATAAAGACTGTAAAAAAGCAGGAATAAATATAAAATGAAAGTAATCTTATTAATTACTTTCAATATAACTTAAGAAACTAATTATTTTAGTTTTCTTTTTTTGAAGAATATTACTATTTTTTATTTTAAAAGCAGCTTCATCCCTAGCAGAATCATATAGGTACTCACAGCATTGTATAGCTTCTGAAATATGACTACGTGTAATATTCTTTTCACCTTCAAGTGCGCATATCGCAAAACTAGAACGAATAATATCAATAGATGTATATGGATTAAAACGAATATCATTATAGATGAAATGACCTTTTTGGGTAGCTTTAATAATAATGTTTAATATATCTATACTCTCATCATAAGAAAAGTTCCAACAAACGTCATACTTATTATTCTCATTTTCAAGTTCAATATTCTCTAATAATATAGTTAATAAATCATCTCCTATAGGTTCTTTAATAGTAACTTTTCTAAATTGGCTTAGAAAAGAATTATATTTAACCAGATCTTCATAGTATTGAGTGGTAGTAGTACCAATAATTGAAATAGAGTTATCTTTATCTAAGTAAGATTTCATAATATTAGAAATATCTAAATTATTCTTACTACTAGCTCCAGCTCCAACAATTGTGTGAATGTCATCAATAAAAAGAATAGTATTAGGATGTGTTTTTAGATATAGCATTAGCTGTTCTACGTTTTCTTCAATCATTCCAACTAAGTTGCAACCTTTAACAATAGAAGAAGAATTAACTAACATTATTTCTTTGTTTTTAAAAAAATCAGATGTTAAATTATTTTTTATTTGATACGCAAGTCCATGTACCAAAGCAGTCTTTCCAACACCTTTTTCTCTAACAAGTAAAACTCCATGATTGGATAGTAAGGCAATTTGCATTTTACGCAACTCTTCATCTCTACAAAATACTGGATGATTATTAAACCCATCATCAGTTATGAAATCATATGAAATAGATAATTTCTTTTCTTTTTTCTTAGAAAAATCCATACTCATTTCAGGATGATCACTAATTAAATTATTTAAAAATTGATCCCATAAAATAATATTTTTATTAAAATCCTCATCCCCTAAAGCTTAGACTGGACCTTTTCATATATAGATAATCCCTCAAAAAATAATTTACTAAAACTCTCTATTTTAGATAATAATGACTTTTTCATAAAACGATAAGATAATTCAATATTAATATCAGAGTAGATAAAAACATCTCGAAAAGTATGATTATTATAATAATATGTAATAATACTTTCCATATATTCTTTTTTTAAAGATAAATTAGATGCAATTATACTATAAAACTCTCTAACTGCATCAAGATTCTGAATTTGATAATTTCCATCTTCATTATTAATAGTTAATATAACACTGCAACTCTTATCAGGAAAAATAGAATAATATAAGTAATCAGAAAGAGATGAATAATTTAAATTAAGTGGTAATTCTTGACTCTCTACAATTTTATTATTAATGATTTTATTACTCATTAAATGAAGAGTATTATCTTTAACATATAATCTTTTTTCTTCTACATGATTATTCTTTATATATTCCAATGAAACAGTTCCATGAGTATATAATTGTTTAAATGCCTAAATTAATAAAATATTATTATTAGACATAGTAATCCCACCTTGTTTTTTATTATAACACATAACGAATATCTGTCAAAAAGTTTACAAAGATAATAAGATGTATTATAATATAAACCACAAAAAGAAGGAGCAATCTATGAAAAGAACAGATAAAAAAAAAGAAAATAGGAAAAGAAATAGAAAAAGAAAAAATAATAGATATGACAATGATATTTTAAGAATAATCATAGAATTAATAAATGAAAAGAATTTTTATAAAGCATTATCTTATATAGAGGATTATCTTGATATAAATCCTAATGATTTATATGGAAGCTATATAAAGGCATTAATATTGTTTAATTTAGATGATGTTGAATCATCAAAAGAAATAATTCATATGTTAGAAGTTAATTGTGATTTTTCTACTACATTTTTTGGAGATGCTTCCTATATACTAATGGGAGATATATTGAAAAAAGAAAATAAATGTGATGAAATGTTAAAATACTATAAAAAAGCATATAAAATATCTCCAAAAGATAAATTATCATTTTCTGTAAAAAGAATATTGGATTACTATATAGAAATAAATGATAAGGAAAATGCTTTAAAGTTTTGTGAAGAAATTCCTAATATGAATAACTTAAATATATTGAAAGCATACACATATTTTTCTTTTAATGAACAAGAAAAATATGTATATTATTTAAATATATTTCAAGAAGATAAATGTGAAAGAGAGGCATTATTAAATTATTATTATTGTCTAAGAGCTCACTACTTAAGAATTCATAATCACCCATTTAATGCACTAGAAGTTTTAGATAACTATAATGAGAAATATAACAGGAGTAAAATGTTTTATTTAGAAGAAAAAATATTAGCATTATTATCAATAAAAAATTATGATGAAGCATATAAATATATACTTAAATTACCTGAATTTAAAAGACATTCCTATTTATTTGAATATTATATGAAAAAATTTGATTTTCAAAAAGCATATCAAGAAGCAACAAAAATAGAAAATGATAATAATAGGTTATTAAAATTATATGAATACTACTACTTTATAGGTAATATTAAAAAAGCCGAAGAAATAACTTGTAAATTATTATCTAGTGAATGTGATTCTAAAAATTTAGTAAAATTCTTAAACTGTTCTATAAGAAAAGATCTCCCTGAAGTGTATAAAACAAAATATACTATGTTAGAGGAATATTTAAATAAAGATGATATGCCAGTAAGATTATTAGAATGTTTTGTTAAGAAAGATAATATAGAAGGAAAAAAACCAACTTATTCAGAAAATCAAATCATAAACTATAATAAGAAAAAAGCAATTCATCATATCAAATCTCATCATGGAGAAAAAAGTGCTCATATTTCTTATTTTAATAATGATACTGATATAGAAAAAATATTTAATAAAATATTAATTTATATAAAAGATAAAAAACCATATTATTCAGGTGTTTATGATGTATATATAGTTCATATAGATAAAGTAAAAATGTCATCAATATATTATGAAAGATTAAATGATTTAGTTATAATAACATTACCAAATACAAAAAATATATTAACAATGTATCCTGTTGATATGGTAGATGAAGATTTAAATGAAATAGAAAAAGAAGAAAACAAAAAAACATATAAACTTTCTCAAATAGAAAAATTTAATAAAAGATATGGCAACAATTATTAAACTGTAAACTTTCTGAATTTAACTTTAAAAAAAATAAAAATATGTTAAAATGAAATTATAGATAATAAAGGAGGAAATATATGTTTAATTTAAAAGGAAAAGTTGCTGTTATATCTGGAGCAAGTTCAGGTTTAGGAGTTCAAATGGCAAAAGGATTTGCTGAACAAGGTGCAGATTTAGTAATATTAGCAAGAAGAGAGGAAAGACTAATTGAATTGCAAAAACAACTTGAAGAAAAAGGAATAAAAGTGTTACCTATAAAATGTGATGTTACTAGTACAGAAGATATTAATCATGCTGCAAGTGTTGCTGAAGAAACATTTGGACATGTTGATATATTAGTTAACTGTGCTGGTTCATCAAAAGATAAAGGTGTTCTTGAAATGAATGATGAAGAATGGGATTTCACAATCGCAACAGATGAAACATCAGTATTTAAAATGACTAGAGCCTTTGGTAATATTATGAAGAAAAATAATTACGGAAGAGTAATTAATATAGCTTCAATGTATGGAATGGTCGGAAATACAGAAATACCAACAATTGCCTATCATGCATCAAAAGGAGCAGTAGTAAACTTTACACGTGCAGCAGCCGCAGAACTAGCACCACATGGAATAACTGTTAATTGCATTTGCCCTGGATATTTTTATACAGAATTAACAACAGAAGTATTGGATACTGATATGTTCCAACAATTTGCAAAATCTCACGTACCAATGAAAAGATATGGAAAAGAAGGAGAACTAAATGCAGCGGCTATCTTTTTAGCAAGTGATGAAGCAAGCTATGTGACTGGAGTTATCTTACCAGTAGATGGTGGTTATACGGCAGTATAATAAAAAGAAAAAGACTTTAAAATGGCATATCGCCATTTTTTTTAAAAAAAAGAAAAATATATGTTATTATAAATAACAATCAAAAGAGAAATCATTCTCTATAAATAAAACAATAATAAGAATGGTGAAGAAAATGAGTAAAGAAAATAAAGAAAAACAATTTATAAAAGGAAATAATAAATCAAAAGATATTATGATAGCTTTGCAAGAAGGAAGATTTGATGAAGTAAATATAGAAATAAATGATTGGTTTTCTTATGGGAGATATAATTATATTTATTCTGTAATAGAAGGATGTGACAAAACTATTAATTATGAATTATTAGAATTTGTTACTATATACACTAAAAATATGATTAATAAATATAATAAAGATAATATAAATAAAATTTATAAAAGTTTGGGCAAAGAAATAATAATAGACTTTTTATATAAAGCAAATATAAAAGTAAGTAAGAAAGATACAGAAGAAAAGATAAAAGAAACATGGTATATTAGCATCTTTATGATTATAAAAGAACTATTAGATAATATTATAAGAGTAACATTAAATCATCAACAATATAACAATATTATGTTATTACTTGATGACATAGATTTTAAACAATTCCCAGTTGATAAAATAAAAACAAATATGGAAAATATAAGTCTAAATAACGATGAATATTATATTATATATACAAATAGTAATAAAGATTATAAAAAAATAGAAAAGGGTCAATTTGATAAAAATAATATTAACTATTGGTTTAGTATACATGATTATAATTTAATAAATTATGTAGTAGTAAAAAGTGGAAATTTAGAAAATATAAATATAATTCATCACATCTTGGAAAAAACTTTAAATATAATGAAAAATACTTATACTACTGAATATACAAAAGAAGAGTTAATAAATCTTATAAAAGATTCAAGTACAGGGATAAATAATATAGAAGAATACTCATACGAAGAATTACTAAATGAATGGAACTATAAAGTTAAAAGTAGTTGCATATTTATATTAATAAATATAATCAATATATCAATTGACAATATAAATAAATCCTATAAGTATAAAAAAATAATAGATAAAATAGAAACTTTAAATGATAATTATTTAAATTTATATATTTGTGCAAACATGAATTATAATAAATATCTAAATCATCAAGATAAAAGAATAAGAAAAGTTGCAAACTTAAGAAGAAATTTTGAAAAAAACTTAAATTATTATTCCGATAATAAAAAAGAAAGAATCAAATGGATAGAAACCGCTCTAAAACTAGGCGTTATAAATGCAATTGATGGTTGCCTTATAAATAAAGAACCCGATAAAATGTGTGCAATATTTGAAAGTGATTTATTTAAAAAAACACAATATATATATGACTTTGATAAAGATATATTTTACACAATTCAAAATAATCAAAAAATATTAGCATCTAAAATAAATGATTTAATTAATGAGGAAAAGATTATAATTAAAGAAGAATACAAACCAACATGTTTTGAAAATCTAAAAACAAAACAATTAAAGAATATAATTTTAAATAATCAATAATTATAAAATAATATGACCGGTAGAAAAGAAAGAGTAATTCTTAATGGGGAAAGATTTATATAATATTATAAAAAGTATAAGTTGGTGAGAAGAATTTATAAATGATGAAGACTATATCAAAGTAATTAAAAAAGAGTATTTGTATAATGCCCGAAGCAACAAAGAATCAAGTAATTATATTAAACTGCAACAAATAACCGCAATAATTGACATAAGACAACAAATGTAGTATAATATGTCAATGGAAAAAGGGGAAAATAAAAATGAATATAAAAGAGATAATAAATAATTGTAGTAATTATAATAAATTAGAAGAGTCACTTATAAATTATTATTTAAATAATGAAGGTCTCAGAATAGGGAAACAAATCTCATTAGAATACTTAAAAAATATTATAAATAATAGTCCTAGTTTGGAAGACTATTGTGCTTTGACAATATTAGAGAAAAAGATTTCAGAAATAAAAGAAAAAATAAATACGTTATTAGAAGAACTAGATGATTATGAAATTCAAATAGAAGATATTAATCAATTAATAAGAAACATACAAAATCAAAAAGAAATAATAATAAAATATTTAACAAGTAAAGAATTTTTTCTAAGTAATAGTTCAAACATAATAGATAAACTAAAAGGAGAAGAACTACTAAGATTATATAAATCATCAATATATAACTTACTTCAAACCAAATCTATAAAAGAAACAGAAAGAATTAAACTATCCGATAATATATCAAGAAAAGTACAAAGTATATATTGTAATAAAGATCATTTTATTAGTAATATAAATTGTGAGTTAGATAGAGATTATATAATGAAAATAATTTCAACAAAATTAATAGATTTTGAAGAGAAAGATGAAAAAGAAATAGAAAATTCTATAATAAACATGCTTTATCATTTTGTTTATGAAATAACAATTAATAATGTAAAAACTATTCAATTTATATTGAATAATGAAAGTATTAAAAAACACAAAACAAATAAGTAGTGTGTTTTTTTTCTATCTAGTATTTTTTAATAATTAATGATATATTATTTTACAAGGTGAGAAGATGAATTATTTAATATTACATAATTTAGAAGAATATACATATAAAAATATATTAGAGTCTTATGAAAAAGCTGGATATATTATTCTTCATAAAGAAGATAATGATACTCTAATAAAAAAGAGTAATTTAATTATAAAAGATGAAGAAACATACATAAAAGTATTATATTCCCATATAAAAAAAAATAAACTAATTAGTGATTCTAAAGGATTAGTAATTGATATTACAAAAGCATTTCAGTATGCATATAAAAAGAATGGTTTTGATAAATTTGATAATATTTTTATATGGTATATCAAAAAAATATTAATAAGTAGTGTATTAGGAGAATAAAATGAAAAAGACAAGAGAAAAAATAGTAATTAAAACAAGTATAATAAGTATAATATCAAATATAATACTAGCATTATTTAAAGCATTTGTAGGAATACTAGCAAATTCCATTGCGATAGTAACAGACGCAATTAATAATTTAAGTGATGCTTTATCTAGTATTATAACCATAGCCGGAACAAAATTAGCATCGCGGGCGCCAGATAAAGAGCATCCTTACGGTCATGGAAGAATAGAGTATATGACTTCTCTTATTATTTCAATTATCGTTTTATATGCAGGATTAACTGCATTTATTGAGTCTATTAAAAAAATAATTCATCCAGAAGAAGTAAAATATACACTAATTAGTTTTATTATTTTAATAAGTGGTATACTAGTAAAATTTATACTAGGATTATATGTAAAGAGAAAAGGAAAAGAAGCAAATTCAGACTCTTTAGTAGCAAGTGGTTCTGATGCATTTATGGATGCAATATTATCTATATCAGTCCTTTTATCAGCGATTATTTATCTAATTTTTAATATTCAAATAGAAGCATATGTAGGAGTAATTGTATCCCTAATAATAATTAAATCTGGAATAGAATTAATAAAAGATTCTGTCAATCAATTAGTAGGAGTAAGAGCATCTACTAAATTAACACATGCTATAAAACAAGATATTTGTAAAGAAAAAGAAGTATTAGGAGCCTTTGACCTTGTACTAAATGATTATGGCCCAGATAAATATATGGGTTCCGTTCATATAGAAGTATTAGATACAATGAGTGTAAAAGAAGTAGATAAATTATCTAGAAAAATAACAAAAGATATCTTAAAAAAATATGGAGTAATCCTTCATACTATAGGTATATACTCAGTTAATTCAGATAAAGAAGTAAAAAAAATTAGAAGAGAAATTCATAATATTGTCTTTTCACATAAAGAAGTTTTAGAAATGCATGGTTTTTATTTAGATGAAGAAACATCATCAATAACATTTGATATAATTATTGATTTTAAAGCCAAAAATCCAAATCTTATATTGAAAAAAATAAAAGAAGAAATAAAAAGAAAATATAAACAATATTCTCTTAATATAACAGTTGATTTAGATATAAGTGATTAAAAAGTCTTAGGACTTTTTATTTTTTTAAAACCATATTTCTAATATTTCTCTGTATTCTTATAACATCCATTTATTATTCACTAGGCATATTTTTCGCCATATTATAATTCTTATATCTTTCATCATTAGTAACTTCATTAATAATTTGAATATAATCTGGAAAACAAATAGTCTCATTCTCATCTCTCAACTCAACTTCTAATATAGCTTGCTTTTTCCATTCAGGATAAATATCTATTTCAAAATACTGATTATCTATCATTAAGCAATACCGAGTCTTAATAATAGTATGAAGTTCATTATCTGTTTCTAGTAAAAAAGATAAATACTCATCTTTAGAAATTTTTCTTTCAATCTCAACTCTTTTTAAATTACTTATTGTTCTTTTTTCAGTTAAATAATATGTATAATTATTATCAATTCCCCTCGCTCTAACCCTCCTTTCAAGTTCATTAGATGTTTTTAGATAGGTTTGAATAATATGAACTTTATTATAAAAAGGTAAATTTTCTAAATAAGAAACATTTGGATACTTTATAATAAATTTTCTTTCAATTTCAAATGGTTCAGGTTCTCCTAAAAAAGAACTTATTTCTAATAAAAGACGTTTTAGTTTTAAATCAAAATCTGAACAATTATCAACAATACGAAAATAAGGATGGCCAGTCCAGGCCGCAATAATTTTATCATCTAAATCCCTAGCTTCTTGAATTGTTTCAGAACGAACTGAATGATTTAAATTATATTCTTTTTCTCTTCCTTTAGCAGCACTTACTAAATGAAAAACCGCATCATAAGAGTCTCTTTCTAAAACTTCATTAGAACCTAATTCATGTAAAAGTCTAGTAAACTCAACATTTTTCATATAAGCTTTATTATCAATTATACCTCGATCACATACAATTAAAACATTATCTTTATTTAAATGCTTAGCAGCATTTTCATATATTTTTTCTTTTTCTTTTTGTAATAATACCTGAGTTTTTTGATAATCATAATTAGAATTACATATAGAAGGAGATAAACCACTAGACATCAATTCAGTAGCAGTTTCAGAAACAAGTAAAACAGTATATCCTCTTTTAGAAAAATAATTTTCAATATAATTTAAAGCAGTAGTTTTTCCTGCACAAGGACCCCCAGTTAAAACAATCTTATGAATATTAGACAAATTAGTTTTAGAAGAATAAGAAATAATTTCATCAAACGAAGTATGATACAAAACAGAAAGTAGTCTTAAAGTATCTAAATCAGGTTTAGAATTTCCAGTTTCCCATTTACTTACAGTCTTATCACTAATTCCCAATTCATAAGCGACATATTTTTGAGTATAATGATTTTGTTTTCTTAGTTTATATAAATAATTACCAAACTCTATATTTTTCATAACTCCTCCCCACAAATAAATTATACTATAAAAAACCTTATATTAAATGAAAAAAACTCTACTTTTAGTAGAATGTAAATAAAATAATAATATAGACAACTCATATAAAATTTAGTAAAATTAATAATAGAATAGGGTTGATAGTATGAATAATAATAATTTTTATAATATGAATGTAGAAGAAGTATTTCAAAAATTGCATACATATAAGGAAGGGTTAACTTCAAAAGAAGCTTCTAGAAGATTAGAAAAATATGGGTATAATGAATTAAAAGAAAAAGAAAAGATTCATATAAGTACGATAATAATCCAAGAAATTAAAGACCCAATAGTATTGCTACTTGGTATAATGATAATAACATCTCTTCTCATAGGAGAAATAATTGATGCAATAGTGATACTAATAATAGTATTAACAGATCTTATATTAGGAACAGTTCAAGAATATAAATCAACGAAAACTATTGAAGCACTTAAAAATTATGTACCCGAAAAAGTAAAAGTAATTCGTAATGGAAAAGAGATAGAAGTAGAATCAAAATACTTGACATTAGGAGATATAGTTTGTCTATCATCAGGAGATAAAATACCAGCAGATATTAGAATCATAGAATCCCATAATTTTACTGTAGATGAATCCATTTTAACAGGAGAAAGTATATCAGTAATAAAAGATAGTAAGAAATGTCAAGGTATTAATATTCCAATTACTTCTCAAAAAAATATGGTATTTGCTGGAACAGGAGTAATCACAGGAAGAGCAATAGGAATAGTTAGCAAAATATCATCAGAAACAGAAATAGGCAAAATAGCAGATTCTATTCACGAAGTAAAAGATGAAAAATCTCCATTAACAATACGAATAGAAAAATTTTCCCAAGATATAAGCAAAATATTAATAGTTTTTTCTATCATCTTAGGAATAATATTATATATAAAAGGAATATCAATAACTGAAATATTTGTATCAATAATTGCACTTAGTGTATCTGCAATGCCAGAAGGTCTACCACTAGCATTAACAATGGCTCTAACAATTGCCTCTAATAAAATGATGAAACATAAGGTGCTAACAAAAAAGCTATCATCAGTAGAAGCATTAGGTAGTTGTAGTGTTATAGCAAGTGATAAAACAGGAACATTAACAGTAAATGAACAAACCGCCAAAAAAATAGTATTACCAAATGATTTAGAGTATATTATAACAGGTTCAGGATACAATATAGAAGGATCAATAACAGGAGAAAAAATAGAATATGCAAAAGAAATAGCTCTACTTGGAACTATAAATAATGAAGCAATATTCACAAAAGAAGATTGTATAGGGGACTCAATTGATTTAGCTTTTCTAGTTTTAGGAAAAAAATGTAACGTAAATGATGATAATATAAAAATAATTGATAGTATTCCATACGAATCAGAAAAACAATATTCAGCTGTATTCTATGAAAAAAATGGAGAAACATTTTGTACAATAAAAGGTTCATTAGAAAAAGTATCTAGATTTTGTGATAAAATAAATTTTAAAAAGAATAATAATTTTCAAAAGATTATAGAACAAAACGAAATATTATCAACAGACGGCTATCGAGTAATTTCAATAGCAAATGGAAAAGTAGAAAAAAAAGAAAAATATACAGTCAAAGATATCTCATCACTTACTTTTATGGGTCTAGTAGGATTTATTGATCCAATTAGAAAAGACGCTAAAGAAGCAATAAAAAAATGTAAAACAGCTGGTATTAAAGTATTAATGATAACAGGAGATCACCCTTTAACTGCATTTAAAATAGCAAAAGATTTAAAACTAACTACCTCATATGAAGATGTTGCTACTGATAAAGAAATAGCTGATATGTTAAAAAAAGATGAAAAATCATTTGATAATTTTATTAAGACAAAAAAAGTATTCAGTAGAGTAAGCCCACTGCAAAAACTAAAAATAATAGAATCTTTAAAAAGACAGGGAGAATTTGTAGCAGTCACAGGAGACGGAGTAAATGATGCTCCTGCAATAAAAGCGGCCAATATAGGAGTTGCTATGGGTAGTGGAACAGATTTAGCAAAAGAAACAGCCAATATGGTTGTTTTAGATGATAAAATCTCTTCAATTGTAAATGGGGTACAAGAAGGAAGAGTAGCCTATGCAAATATAAGAAAAATAGCATATTTCTTAATATCATGTGGTCTTGCAGAAGTAATATTTTTTGTATTATCTATATTATGTAATATGCCAATGCCTTTAATAGCAGTACAATTATTATGGTTAAACGTAGTAACAGATGGAATACAAGATATAGCGCTTTCTTTTGAGAAAAAAGAAAAAGATATAATGACAGATCCCCCAAGAAGTCCAAAAGAAGGTTTTTTTGATAAAATACTAATAAACGAAATATTATTTTCAGGTTTTCTAATAGGTTGTATTGTATTTACACTATGGGTATACTTAATAAAAATCAAAAACCTAGATATACAAATGGCTAGAGGATACGTTATGGCATTAATGATAATATTGCAAAATATGCATGCCTTTAATTGTCGAAGTGAAAAACGAAGTATATTTAATATTTCTATAAAAAGTAACCCAATCTTTGGAATTGGTATACTTTCAAGTATTATATTAGGACTATTAGTCTTAAAAGTCCCATTATTTACATCCATCTTTAAAACAAAACCTATTCCATTAATAGATTTATCAATATTATTATTATTTGGTATATTAATGATTGTAACAATGGAAATATATAAAAAATTAAAATTTCATAAATAAAAAAGTCATGATATAATAACATAAATGAATGGAGGAGTTTTAGTGATAAATGAAATAGAAAGTTTAGAAGAAATCAATGAGCAAAAAATTATTGATACAATAAGAGCACTATCTATAGACATGATTCATGAAGCAAATAGTGGGCATCCTGGAATTGCTCTAGGAGCAGCGCCAATTATGTATAGTTTATATGCTCATCATTTAAATATAGACCCTAAATATCCTAATTATTATAATCGAGATCGCTTTGTACTAAGTGCAGGGCATGGATCAGCATTATTATATGCTACATTATATTTAGCTGGGTATCCAATAGAATTAGATGACTTAAAACAATTTAGACAAATTGATTCAATAACTCCAGGCCATCCAGAATATGGTATAACCCCAGGCGTAGATTGTACAACAGGACCTCTAGGAGAAGGCTTTGCAACAGCAGTAGGTATAGCCATGGCAGAAGCAAACTTAAGAACAAGATACAATGATATAATAAATTTCAAAACATACGTATTATGTAGCGATGGAGATTTGATGGAAGGAATTTCCTATGAAGCAGCTTCATTAGCTGGAACATATAAATTAAACAACTTAATAGTATTATATGATTCAAACAATATCTGTTTAGATGGAAAAACTGATAATATATTTACAGATAATATAGAAATGAGATTTCAATCAATGGGTTGGAACGTTATAAAAGTTGAAGATGGAGATAATTATAAAGCTATAGATCAAGCAATCGAAGAAGCAAAACAAAGTATAGATAAACCAACAATAATAGAAGTAAAAACAACAATAGGAAAATATTCTATTAATGAAGGAACTAATAAAGTACACGGTTCTCCATTAACAGAAGAAGATATTACAAAAATAAAAGAGAAAATAGGGATAAGAGATATACCATTCGCAATAAGCAAAAACGTGCTAGAAGATTTTTCTTATATTGTACAAAACAGATGTAATAATCTTCAAGAAAAATTTATTAAATTATTAGAATCCCAATCAGAAGAAATTCAAAAAGAAATAGACTTTTATAGAGGAAGTAATAAAGCAATATCCACTAATACACTATACTATGAGCCACCAGAAGACAAAATAGAATCAACAAGAGATTCTTCATCAAAAGTATTAAATTCAATCGTAAATAATACTCCATTTATGATAGGAGGAAGTGCCGATTTATTTGCAGCCAATAGAACCTACATAAAAGATGGTGGAGACTATTCATATACTAATTATTTAGGGAAAAATATATTTTTTGGAGTACGAGAAAATGCAATGTCAGCAATTATGAATGGTTTTAGTTTATGTGGTTTTCGTCCATACGGATCAACATTCTTATCATTCAGTGATTTCTTAAAACCATCATTAAGACTATCATGTATGATGAATCTATCAGGAATATATATATTTACTCATGATTCTATCAGTGTAGGAGAAGATGGCCCAACACACCAAGCCGTAGAACAATTATTAATGTTAAGAAGTCTACCTAATCTTGATGTATTTAGACCAGCAGATGCTAATGAAGTAATTGGAGCATACAAAGCTATATTTGCTAAAGAACAAGGTCCATCTGCAATAACACTTTCTAGAAACAAAACTCCAATTTTAGAAGAAACAAAAGTAAATGAAGTAGAAAAAGGTGGCTATATTGCATTAGATACTATGAAAAAACCTGATGGAATAATTATGACATGTGGAGAAGAATTACATTTAGTATTAGAAGTAGCAAAACACCTAAAAACTAAAGGCATTGAAATAAGAGTAGTATCTATGCCTAATTTAGGAAGATTCCTAAAGCAAGATTTTGAATATAGAGAAAATATACTACCAGTAGAAGTAAGAAAAATAGTAGTAGAAGCAGCATCATCTCTTTCATGGAATCAATTAATCTATAATATAAAATATTTAATATGTTTAGATGAATTCGGAGCAAGCGGTAAAAAAGATGATGTATATAAAAAATTTGGTTTTGATATAGAAAGTCTAGAAGAAAAAATAGAACAACTACTAAAATAAAAATTCACCCTTTTTAAGAGGTGAATTTTTATTCATTATCACTAGTTTTTGAACTATCATCATGATTACCAGAATCATAAGTACCAGTAATTATCTTTTTCTTTTCACCTTCTTCAATTTCCTGATAAGAACTAGATATATTATTTTGAGACTGATTAATATTAAGACAATTAGTTAGATTATCATCTTCCCCAGTCAAATTAATAACAACATCTAAAAAAGTAGGTAAAAAAAATATTAATACTATAGCAATAACACTATTAATTATTTTTTTAGGAGCTTTTTTATCATCAGGATCTTGCATAAGTTTAGTAATAGTTAATGTAACCGATAATATTAATAATAAAGGTACTATTATATGAATAATATTTAAAAACTTTGTTAAGATAGATAAAAAAGGTATTAAAATAGAATCTGAACATGTGCTTGTAATATTTATAATCATAATAAAAACCTCAAAAAGTATTTTAACATTAATAATATTTTAAAACAACAATTAATTAAAAATACATATAATTAAACAAAAAAGAAAAAACTATTTACAAAGAATTTCGATAATGCTAGAATAAAATGTCATAAGGAGATAAAAATATGTATAGTGAAAACAACAAATATAATAATTACGGAAGTACTTATGAAACATGGCAAATAAGCTATGAACCAGAAAGAATACCTAACGTAATAGTTCCCAAAAACGGAAGGTTAGTTAATCTGTTTAGACAACAAATTCTTGATGGTTATATAATAGCAACATTAAATATAGATAAAACAACTATATATCTTTTATCTATAAAAGATGAAAAGGATCAAACTGAAAAAATTAGGGGATTTAATGCTGTTACGCATGAATATTATGACATTAATTCATTAAACGATTTACTAAAAATAATCGATGAAGAAAATAAAAACGAAGAATCTAAAGAAAAGCCTAATAATAAAGAGCTAACAAAAAATAAATGTAATTAAAGAGAGGAAAATAAATATGAAAAATGATTTGAAAAAATTAAAAAACTATTTAATACTAGCATCAATGATTGGAACAACAACATTATTACCAGGATGTGCTGGGCAAAATGCAAATAATCAAGATAATGAACAAACAGTTTATTTAGAAAATACATTGGAATTGCAATTAGAAGATGGGGTAGATTTAGAAGTTATATCCAATACAAATGACGAATCAACAGTACTATTAGTACTAGATAATGGTAATTATATTATATATGATTGTGATAATTGTGAAAATAAAACTAACCAATATAATATTGATATAAATGGCGAAACATTTCCAATTCCAAAATCAAATGTAGTTAGACCTTTTTATACAGATGAATATGGAAACGCTCACGATAAAGCAGAACAATATGTTTATGAGATGCTTCATATAGATTCAGATGGATTTGGTTCAAATAGAATAATAGATTATGATAATCAAATACAACAAAAATATAAGAAAAGAAAATAATAATTAAAAAATGAACAGTATAAGAAAAATTATACTGTTTTATATTTGAAAAAATGTAAAAATATGTAAAACAAGAAAAAATTATTAATAAAAAAGAATAATATATGATATAATCATCTTTCGCGAGGTGAAAATAAATGCAAATAATGAATGAAATATTAAAAAAAATAAATATTATTAATACAACAAATTATAATTTATTATCCATTCTAATAGAATCTGCGATAATATTTATAGTTTATTATATGTTAAAAAAAGGAATTCATCATATAGTTTATAAAAAAATGGATGGAAGAAAAGAATATATAACAAATCATACATTGCAAATACTATTAAATATACTTGAATGTTTGTCTTTTATAATTATATGGAACAATTTTATAAAAAATTTAATGACTTTAATAAGTGTTATTTCTGCAGCAATAACTATTGCTTTAAGAGAATTAATTTTAAACTTTTTTTGTGGTCTTTATATTAATATAAAGAAACCATTTAAAGTAGAAGATAGAATAGAAATTGATGGTATAAAAGGGGATGTTACAAATATATTTGCACTATCATTTGAAGTAGTAGAAGTATCAACAAACGAAACCCATGGTCAATCAACTGGAATTATCGTAACATTTCCCTCATCAATCGTATTAACAAAACCTATAAAAAATATTACCAAAGGATTCAAATACATATGGGATGAAATTATTATAAAAATAGATATAAAAAGTGATCTGCAAAAAAGTAAAAATGAAATCTATAAGATAATTAATAGTAATGAAATAATTAAAAATATTCCCAATAAAATGAAAAATCAAATTAATTATATTAATTCAACAAATAGAATTTATTATAATCAATTTGATCCTATAATTTATACTAGAATTGTAGATAACTATGTAGAATTAACTATACGATATTTAATGCATCCAAAAAAAGCCAGATATGTAGAAAGTGAAATATGGAATAAAATATATAAATCTTATAAAGAAAATAAAATTAATTTATATATAAAATGAAAAATAACTTCTATAATTATAAAAGTTATTTCTAAGAATTATCTTTTGAATAAATTATAAGTTTATTAGTTGTGTTTCCTAACCAATCAATTAATTGAGACTCAGTATATATACCATTTGGTTGAACAGAGGTCTTCATATGATAATGGGTCCCATCATAATAAAAGATAAGTCCAGTATGTCTTCCATCTTTACCAAAAAGATTTCCTTTATCATTTCTCCATTTAGTAGTATCAACAATTTCAGCAACTAACTTACCACTATTTATTGCCTTTTTAATTTCATTAATATTAGCCGGAGCACGTTCTACTTTAATATGATATAATTTATTAACATCATCATTTTCATAAACTGGAACATTTTCCTTTTTTTGTTCTGGATGAAGAGAAATAATCGTATTATAAACTTCTAGTAAAGTAAAATTAGTTCCATTTAATATATTAATAGCTTCAACATAAGCTCCAATCATCCCAGCATGACCCCCAACAGTAGAACCATGCCATGGAAGATTCTCATGTTTACTATTATGAGGATCAGAAGTAACCTTAATAGCATGTTCTAAATTAAAAGAACCATCAGATGGAATAGAAATATCTGGGGTAGTGCTTTGTTTATTTCCAGGTTCATATTCACCATTATTAATCTTTTGTTTATTACCACCATCAATCTCCTGATATTGATGAGATAAATTAGAACGTATAGATGCATTCTCCCAACAATTACTAAAATCACTTTCTGAAGCAACCAACTGTATAACAACATTAATAAATGTAGGTAAAAAAAAGATAATAATTGCTGCTAAAAGACTATTTATAATTTTTTTAGGAGCCTTTTTTTCATCAGGATCTTGCATTAACTTAGTAATAGTTATTGTAAGAGACAAAATAAGTAATAAAGGAACAACTATATGTAAAACATTTAAAAGAGTTTTAACAATAGCTAGAAACGTAAATAAAATTGAATTATTGCATGTACTTGTAACTTCTAAAATCATAATTTAATACCTCAATAATAGTATAACATAAAAAAATAAAATAAAGAGATTTAATTTCATCAAATAACGACATTATCAAATGATATATTAAGATTGGTGAGAATATGAAAGTATATTATATATTTAAATTAAAAGATGAGTTTGTTTCCCTTTATAAAGATAGTCCTAGTACATTATTTTTAATGTTAAAAAACATATATTTCTTAGATAGAACAGAAGTAGATTATGGCTATCATTTATTTAAACAATTGATATCTCCATTTAAAAAGAATGAATTAGACAAAAATTTATTTATAAAATATCATCAAACAATACCATATTCAAAAAGAAAAGATATACATATTATAAACAATCTATATAGAAATGAAATAAGTAGATTAAGAATTAATCATTATTTTATGAAATTAGAATGTGAACAAAATTTTTCAACATTTTTTGATTTATTAAAAAATGAAAAAAACTTATTCGCTTGTTCTTTTCAAAAAACAGATTTTTTCTTTTTAACTGATTATTCTAGGAAATCACTTGTCTAAAACAATATTTTTATGTAAAATAATTTAGAGGAGGGAAAATATGTTACATGATATATTAATATTAATTGTAGGATTATTAATAGGAGCTGTAATTGGTTTTTTTGGAGCAAGAACATTTATGAAGAACTATTTAAAAAAGAATCCTCCAATTAATGAAGATATGATAAAAGCTCTTATGATGCAAATGGGAAGAAAACCAAATCAAAAACAAATAAATCAAATGATGAAAGCGATGGAAAAATATCAATAATTTCATTGCTTATTTTTTGTATAAATTACCAATCTATTACTTGTATGACCAATCCAATCAATTAATTGTTGCCTTGTATAAATAGCATTTTTTTGATTAATTTTACCAGCTGCTTTCATATGATAATAAATACCATCAAAATAAAATATTAATCCAGTATGCGATCCAGGCCAATTAACTAATTTGCCTTTATCGTTTCTCCATTTATTCGTACCAACCATTAACTGAACAAGTTTTCCTTGACTAAGAGCATTGTCAACTTCATTAATATTAGCAGAGGCTCTAGATACTGTAAAACCAAACTTACTATTAATATCTTCACATTTATAAGGTTCAATATGTTTATAAACTAAATTAGGATGAGCTTTTACCAAAATATCATATATTTCATAAATGTGATAATCGGTACCATTAAAAATATTTATCACTTCTTCATAAGCACCAATCGTACCACCAATATTATTAATAGTTTTCCCTTGCCATTTTAAATTACCATTTTTTGATGTATGAATACTTTCTCCCACATTAATTGCATGTTGAAGATCAAAAGGAAGATTAACACCATTTACAGTAGTACTAGAATTATTAGTACTATTATTATTTCCTGGCTCATATTCACCATTATAAATCTTTTGTTTATTACTACCATTAATCTCCTGATATTGATGAGATAAATTAGAACGTATAGATGCATTCTCCCAACAATTACTAAAATCACTTTCTGAAGCAACCAACTGTATAACAACATTAATAAATGTAGGTAAAAAAAAGATAATAATTGCTGCTAAAAGACTGTTTATAATTTTTTTAGGAGTTTTTTTTTCATCAGGATCTTGCATTAACTTAGTAATAGTTATTGTAAGAGACAAAATAAGTAATAAAGGAACAACTATATGTAAAACATTTAAAATAGTTTTAACAATAGCTAAAAAAGTAAATAAAACTGAATTATTACAAGTACTACTAATATCTAAAATCATAATTTAATACCTCAAAAACACTATATCATTCAAAAAAAATTTATACAATGAATAAATAATTTATTTTTAATACTTTACAATAGAAATAAAGTAAAAAATAGATTATAATATTATAGGAAGGAGACAGTATGAAAGATTTCAAAGAAAAATTAAGTTTAGTCCCAACAAAACCAGGTAGTTATCAAATGAAAAATAAAGATGGTGTAATAATTTATGTTGGAAAAGCAAAAAATTTGCAAAAAAGACTAAGAAGTTATTTTACTAGGACAGTAACAGGTAAAACAAAAATGCTAGTAGAAGATATAGACGATTTTGAATATATTGAAACATCTTCTGAACTAGAAAGTTTAATATTAGAAATAACATTAATAAAAAAATATGATCCTAAATATAATATTCTCCTTCGAGATGATAAATCATATCCATATATAGAATTAACAAATGAAGAATATCCAACATTAAAAATAGTACGTAATGTAAAAAGAAAAAAAAATAAAAATCATCTATATGGACCATATCCTAATGTTACAGCAGCAAGAAAAACAGTAAACATGATAAATAGAATTTATCCATTAAGAAAATGTGAACACTTAAAAAAAGAATTATGTCTCTATTATCATATACACGAATGTTTAGGATACTGTTGTCGGAAAGTTGATAAATCAGAAATAGAATCTATGAATAAAGAAATAATACATTTTTTAAAAGGTGATTCAACTGAAATAACAAATAGAATAGAAAAAGAAATGATAAAAGCAAGTCAAAATATGAATTATGAAAAAGCATTAGAATTAAAAACAATGTTAGAAGATATAAATATAACACTAAAAAAACAAAAAATTGATTTAAATAAAGAATATAATTTTGATTTAGTAAATTACTTTTATGATAAAAATTATCTAAGTATTGAACTTTTCTTCATAAGAGATGGGCTACTATTTGGAAGACATAATGAAATTATATCTTCGTTAGGGGATGTAGAATCAGAGATAATAGAATACTTAGTTAAATTTTATGAAAAAAGCATTCTACCGCATGAATTATATATTCCTCAAGAAATCGACAAAGAACTAATATCAAAATACTTTAATATAAAAGTCAATGCACCTCAAAAAGGAAAATTAAAAAGTTTACTAGACTTAGCATATGAAAATGCAAAAGAACAAATGAATATACAAGAAGAAACCTTAAAAAGAGATGATGATGAAAGACAAAAGGCATTAGAAGAATTAAAAAAACTTCTAAATCTTAAATCATTAAGTAGGATGGAATCATTTGATAATTCACATTTATTTGGAACATTCTATGTTGGAGGAATGGTAGTATTTGATAACTTTCTCCCTAATAAAAATTTATATAGAAAATATAAAATATCAACTGATATAAAAGATGATCTAGGAGCAATGAAAGAAATATTATATAGAAGATACTTCAAAACACTTATGGGAGAAGTAGAAGCCCCAGATTTAATAGTTATGGATGGTGGGCAATTACAAATAAGCGTATGTAAAGAAATATTAGACTCACTAGGATTAAAAATACCAATAATTGGATTAGTAAAAGATAAAAATCACAGAACAAGCTATGTAATGAATCAAAATTATGATATACTTCCAGTAAGTAAAGATTCAAAATTATTCTTATTTTTAACAAGAATTCAAGATGAAGTACATAGATACGCAATAACATATCATAGAAATATAAAAGCAAAAGGAGCCCTATCAAGTATACTAGATGTAGTTCCAGGAATAGGAGAAATAAGAAAAAAAGAATTACTAAAAAAATTTGGATCATTAAAAAAAATGAAAGAAGCTACATTAGATGATTTAGCAATTATAGTAGGAAAAGAAGTAGCAAAAAAATTACAAGAATATTTAAAAGAGGTGTAAAAATGAATAAAAAAGGATTTACTTTGGTAGAATTATTAGGAACAATGGCAATAATAGGTATGTTAGCTGGATTAGCAATAGGAGCATATTCAAGCTATATACATAGTACAAGAACAAAAGCATATCAAACATTAGTAAAATCAAGCATAAGCGCAATGGAAGAATACATAGTAGATAATCCATCAGCAACAACAGCAACAATAAATGACTTATATGAAAAAGAATATTTAGAGCGTCCAACAGACCCAGTAGATGCATCAAAATTATGTGACGGAAAAGTTACTCGAACAACAACTAATGATCCAAGCAATACAACAAAAATACTTCCAGATGAAAAATATACAGTAGTCTTATGTTGCGAAAGTTATTACTATACATTCCCAAACAATGGAAATGATACACCAATAAAAAATGACACGTGTCAAAAATAAGGAGGTATAAAATGTATTCAATATTATTTTTACTATCATTAATAATAACAGTAGCATCACAATTTTATATAAAAATAAAATATAATAAAACAAATAAAATACTTTGTAAAAACAATTATAAAGGAGTAGAAGTAGCCAGAATAATACTAGATAGTAATGGATTAAAAAATGTAAAAGTAAAAGAAGTAGCAGGAGAACTAACTGACCACTATGACCCTCAAAACAAAATAGTTAATCTGTCTAGCAAAATATATAATGACACTACAATCGCGGCAGTAAGTGTAGCATCACATGAATGTGGACACGCTATTCAAGACAAAAATGGATATTTATTTTTAAGAATAAGAAGCACAATAATACCACTAGTAAACTTTGCATCAAAAGTAGGATATATTGTAATAATGATTAGTATAATTACATCAATGTTTAAACTATTATGGTTAGGAATTATCACAGAATTAATAATATTATTATTTCAAATAATAACATTACCAGTAGAATTCGATGCATCAAGAAGAGCAATAAAAGAGATTGAAAAATTAAAAATAATAAATAAAGAGGAAAAAAGAGAATGCAAAGAAATGCTAACAGCCGCTGCCCTAACATATGTAGCCGGAGTTGCAACATCATTAATTGAAATATTTAGATTAATATTACTAGCAAGAAGTGATGAAAGAAGGTAAATAATGATACAAATTGTTCATAATAAAAACAAAGCAAATTGTATAACTCATAGTGGAACAATGCATGCAGATGAAGTTTTCGCAACTGCATTTTTACATCTATATAAAAAAAACATAAAAGTTTTTCGAGCAAAAGAAATAACAAAAGAAGAAGAAACAGAAGACTGTATTATATATGATATTGGTAGAGGAAAATATGATCATCATCAATTAAACTCTGAAAAAAGAGAAAACCAAATTCCTTATAGTTCAATAGGACTTTTATGGAAAGAATATGGATTAGACTATCTAGAAAAAAATAACTATCCAGAAAAAGAAATAATACATCAAATGGTAGACAAAGATCTAATAGAAGGAATCGATGCAGATGATAATGGTATATTCCCTAAAATTGATAGTACATTTAAAGTAAAAACAATCCCTAGCATAATAAAAATGTTTAACCCAAGTTATAATAGTTCAGAAAATGAAAGCGATCAATTCATAAAAGCAGTAAAACTAGCAGAAATAATTATAAAAGAAGAATTATCATACATAAAAGGAAAAGTTCTAGCAGAAAAAAAAGTATTAGAAAATCTTAATAAATATGATGGAGAAAGTAAATATTTAATATTAGAAGAATATTTACCATATGAAGAAACAATATTAAAAGATGAAAAATTTAATAAAATAGAATATGTAGCCTTCCCATCAAATAGAGGAGGATATGCAATTAAAACAGTCCCAATATCATTTCAGGATCATAATCCTAGAAAAGCATTTCCAGAAGAATGGGCAGGGTTAGAGAATAAAGAATTAGAAAAAATATCAAACATTAAAGGATTGAGATTTTGCCATTCTGGACGTTTTATTGTAAATTGCAAAGATTATAATACAGTTTTAAAAGTTTTGTCATTAATGTGTCAATAGATGTAAAAAGGAAAATATAATAGTTTTAAAGTTATCATTTATTTGGTAAAATAATATTGTTCTAAGAGGTGTAATATGTTATACAAAGAAATGAGAAAAAAAGAATTAATAAAAAATGCTATATATATATGTTTTATTTTACTTTTAGCAATCATTCCTACATATTTTATATACTATAAGTTTCAAGATGATAGAAGTATAGAATCAAATTCAGAAAGCCTAGATGTTACATATCTAGAAAAATCTGGTGAAAAAATAAGTATTACAAAAGTAACCCCAGTTACAGATTCTGTAGGGCTTAGTTCAAAAAACTATATAATAAATATTAAAAATAATTTAACTGAAAAAGTTGGTTATAAAATAAAAATAGAAGATGACTTAGAAACGATTGTAAAAGAAAAATGTGAAGAAAAACTACTACCAAAAACAGATATCAGGATTTCAGTAAAAGTAGGAAAGAATAAGACAGAAATTTACACATTAGAGGAATTAGAAAAAAATATATTAGTAGAAGATATAATAGAAGCATTAGATGAAACCAAAATAGCAATAAGAGTTTGGGTAAGTCAAGAAAGTGGATTACCATTAGGTGCAGACTTACATTATCATGGAATAATGAAAGTAATAGAAGATAAATCAGTAATTAATAAAATAGAGGAAGAAAAAAATGAAAACTGATATATTATTAATAAAAGATAATAAAATAATAGATATCAGTAATATCTATTATTTTAATGAAAACTTTAATTATCCAGAAATTAAGAAAATATCACCAGTAAAAGTTGAAGGTAAAATAATTCAAGACGATTATAAAAATCCCCATATAAAATGTAAAATAAAAGCAACAATAAATATTGAAGATAGTATTACATTAAATACAATTAAATATCCAATTAATATTGAAATAGATGAAGATTTAGATAAAATTTACATAAAAAATGAAAATAGTCTTGATATTTTAACATTTTTATGGGAAAATATTGTACTAGAGGTCCCCACGTACTTTACAGAGGTAAAAGACTTAAGTAAAATACATGGAGATGGATGGAGATTAATTCGCGAAGAAGACTTGTAAATCGTGATAATAAATGATAGTGAAAAGGAGGGATAATATGATGAAATTAGACATTCAAATGTTTGCGGTTCCTTTCCGTAAAGTTTCAAAAACTAGAAAAAGAATGAGAAGAAGTCATAATGCAATGGATATTCCAGGAATGACAAAATGCCCTAGTTGTGGAGAAATGATTAAACCTCATAGAGTTTGTCCAAAGTGTGGAAATTATAAAGGAAAATCAGAAATAGTAAAAGGAGAAGAATAATTTCTTCTTTTTTTATTTATAAAGAATATTTTATTATTAATAATTGAATATTAGAAGAAAATATGCTATAATATGTAAAAAAAATTGATAAGAAAAGGAAAAGTATGGGGTTAATATTTAGAAGAGAACTAAAAAAAATAGAAAAAAAATATAAAGGAAAAATAAAAAATATAACAGACTTAATAGGTAATAGAAAACCTTCAAAACTATTTTTCTTTTTAGCAAATCATTTTGATTATTTATTAGATGATGATGAAAATAAAATACTTTCAAAAAAAAGTATGAAAAGAAGAGACAAAATAAATAAAATAATTAAAAAATATGGTTCAAAATTTCTAAAAAGTAAACAAGTATTTGAAGATAGAAATAAATTAAAATATTATAATTATCAAGAACTGTTAAAATTAGGAAAAAAAGTAGATTTTGATAAAAAAATATTAGAAAAAGATTCAGGAATAGATTTAAGTAAAAAAGAAAATGTTATTTGGGTAGCAAATCATGGCTTTAAAGATGATGCTTTAGCAACTGTTTTATCAGCAAATAAAAATGCATATATTCTATTTGGAAGCTTACCACAATTTTATAATACATTTGATGGAATAATATCATGGATAAACGGAGTAATACTAATAAATAGAAAAATGACATCATCAAAAGAGGCAAGCATAAAAAAATGTATAAAAGCATTACAAATGAATAAAGATATAATTATATATTCTGAAGGAGTATGGAATAAAAGCTCTAATAAATTAGTTCTTCATTTATGGCCTGGAATATATAAAATAGCAAAAGAAACAAATACAAGAGTAGTACCTATCATACATTATAAAAAAGAACTACATGAAACAAATAAAAAAGATATTATTCATACAGTTATAGACAATCCAATTGATTTAACAAAATATAGTGAAAAAGAAGCATTAATATATTTAAGAGATAGAATGGCATACTGGACATACTTAATGATGCAAAAATATGGAAAAACAACTAGAAAAGAATTATTAAAAGGAAACGATAACTCAACATCTGCCTGGGAAGAACAATTAAATAAACGAATACAAACAGTTGATTATTATGATCCAGAAATAGAAAAAACAGCTCATTATCAAACAAAAGAAGAAAGAGAGTACTATGAAATATTAAAAGATATTTCAAATATAAAAAACATTAATCCATATAATATACATAATATAATAAAAGCTAAGGAATTATTAAGAGATGATTTTCAAAGAAGATATTAATTTCTTCTTTTTTTATTCACTATTATAAGATATAATATATATAAAATAAGAGGTGTTTAAAATGCAAGGATTATTATTACCTATATGTTCAATATTTTTTTCTATATTATTATGTATATGTTTTTTTTCTAAAAAAAGAATTCCTATACTAGAAAATAATATGTATGCAATAATGATAATAACTGTCCTAATAGATGGGATAATAGTTACAATATTACAATCATTTTCTTTTTATACTATTACACCTACAATAGACACAATAATTCAAATATTAAATAAATTTGATTTTATATTACTAGTAATATATATGAGTTGTATATTTTTATATATAGCAATAATTACTTATCAAAAAATAAGAGAAAAGGCAGAAACCATTATCCAGTATATAACAACAGTAGACATAATATTTTCTATATTTATACTATTAGGTAATATATCAGTAATAAGTAATAATAATCACTTTAGTGTAGATGGATCATCTATTAAATTTTTAATATTAGCAGTAAGTTTTTATATAATGTTATCATTTACAGTTATGATTTTAAATCTTAAAAAAATAGATAAAAGATATATACCACTAATTTCTATAATAATAAGTATAATATTATTAGTTATTATATTACATTTCAATCCATACTTAATTATAATATCTATTTCATTAACATTCATAAATTATATAATGTTTTTTACAATAGAAAATCCAGATATAAAAATGATTCAGCAATTAGAAGAAGCTAAAAAGCAAGCCGAAAAAGCTAGTCGTGCCAAGACAGACTTTCTCTCAAGTATGTCACACGAAATTAGAACACCACTAAATGCTATTGTAGGTTTTAGTGATTGTATACTTGATTCTAAAACCTTAGAAGAAGCAAAAGAAAATGCTAAAGATATAATAAATGCTTCTGACACATTACTAGAAATAGTAAATGGAATATTAGATATATCTAAAATAGAAGCCGGAAAAGTAGAAATAATAAATACAAAATATAATGCCCCAAAATTATTTGAAGGATTAGCAAAAATAATAGAGACAAGAGCTCATGATAAAGGATTAGAATTTACATATAATATAGCAGATGACATACCTAAAACACTTTATGGAGATCATACAAACCTTAAAAAAATCATAACAAATCTTTTAAGTAATGCCTGTAAATATACAGAAAAAGGATATATACATTATGAAGTAAATTGTATTAATAGTGAAAAAGTATCAAAACTAATTATATCAGTTGAAGATTCAGGTAGAGGAATAAAAAAAGAAAATATTGATAAAATGTTTACAAAATTTCAAAGAATAGATGAAGATAGAAATACAACAATTGAAGGAACTGGTCTAGGATTAGCCATAACAAAACAATTAATTGAACTAATGGGTGGAAAAATAATAGTTCATACAGTATATGGTCAAGGAAGTAAATTTACAGTAGTAATCAATCAAACAATAGAAGTAGAAGATAAAGAAATATTAGAATTAAATCAAAACACTTTAGACTTATATGGAATTAAAATTTTATTAGTTGATGACAATCCATTAAATATAAAAGTTGCAAAAAAATTACTTGAAAAATACAATGCAAACATGGTAACAACCTGTGAAAGTGGCTTTGAATGTATCTCAAAAGTAAGAAATAATGAACAATATGATATTATCTTATTAGATGATATGATGCCAAAATTAAGTGGTGTAGAGACATTAAGAAAATTAAAAGAAAACAACGACTTTAATATTCCAGTAATAGCATTAACAGCAAACGCAATAAGTGGAATGAGAGAAAAATATATACAAGATGGTTTTAGTGATTATCTAGCAAAACCAATTGAAAAAGAACAATTAATTATAGTATTAAATAAAATAATAAATAGAAACCAATCACAACAAAAAATAGAAAATAATAATAATAATCAAGACAAAATAATACCAACTCCAGTTAAAATAGATCATATTGATCCCGTTGAAATATTAAATAATGAAACTGAAATAATACCAGTAGTAGAATTAGAGAATAACAAAAATGAAATATATGATGAATCATATTTAAGAAATAAAGGAGTAGATATAAATCATTCATTAGAATTATTAGGAGATATGGAAATGTACAACATGACAATACAAGACTTTTCAAAAGATATTGAAGAAAAATGGAATAATATCGTAAAATACAAAAATGATAATAATATGCAAGAATATGCAGTACTAGTTCATTCTCTAAAAAGTGATTGTAAATATCTAGGATTTATGACACTTGCAGATATCAGTTATCAACATGAGCTTAAAAGTAAAGAAAACGATACAAGATTTGTACAAGAGCATTTTCAAGAATTGCAAAATGAATATAATAGAATAATAGAAATTGTTAGAAACTATGTATCCCAAAATCCAGTTAAAGAATAAAAACAAGTAAAAAAAAAGCTTGTTTTTTTTCTGAAAAAACTTGACTTTTAATTTAAAAAACGTATAGTAATAAAAAATAATATTTAATAAGGAGAACATTATGAATTATGAAACTAATATAACCAAAGAAATATCAATACATAATAATCCAGAAATAATAGATGATATAGAAATAATTAAATCAATTGATGGGGACACTATTATATATAATACAAAAACAAAAAAAGTAAAAAAAGGAAAATATGAAGTTTTAATAGATAAAATAAATAAATATATATATATTAAAGATACAAATAATAAAATTAGTATATATGATATAGAAAAAAGAAAAATGATAATAAAAGACTGGATAATTGATAAAAAAATATCATTTAGTATAAAGAATAAAAGTGACATTATGTTTATTCTAAAAAATCCAAAAGAAAATGGAATGCACATATTTAATCCATATGCTATAAGACAAGGAGATGATATATTTAATAAAAGTTTTAAAAATATAAAATATATTAGAAATTATCCAAACAATTTATTTATAGTAACTCAAGAAAAACAAGGAGTTTATAGTTATAACGAAAAAAATAAAAATAAAATAAAACTAGAAGAACCTATAGAATATGATAAAATAGATGACTACAAACATTTGCTTATATTTACAAAAGGAAAACAACAAATTGCAAAGCAAACAAATGATTTGAACAAAAAAACCGATTATTATGAAACAATAGAAATGGAAAATAAAGAACCATATAAAGGAAGATATATAAAATGTAGAAAAAATAAAACAATAGATATAATTCATATAGGCAGATTAAAAACAATAATATCAAGTGATAAATTTGATGATATAAATATTGATCATATTAAAAAAATAAGAAGTGAAATTTATGATTTTTTCTTTAACGTAGAAAAAGACAATCAACAAGGCATAGTGAAAACAAGAAATAACTTTTATCAAAATGAAAGTACTCCTCAAAAAATAGAAGAAATAGTAGAAGTAGTCTATGATAAAGTGTATTTTAATGGTGATGACTATATAACAATAAAAAATAATAAATATGGTCTGTCAATAGGAGATACACTAAACGATGAGCCAATAGAACCTGAATATGATTTAATAAGACAGAGAGGAATATATAGTTATTTGTTTAAAAAAGATAACCTATATACATTCAAAAGTATTATAAGTAGAGGCAATTATCCAAAAATAGCTACACTAGTAGAAAAATGTAAAATTGTAAAATATGATGAAAGTAATAATTCATATATTATTGAAAAAGATGCTAAATTAGGAATATTTTTTTCATCAACACAATATTGTATATATGATAGTATCATACCAGCAAAATATGATGATATTATAAAGTATATGAACAACTTTTACTTTTTAGTAAAAGATAATAAAATAACATTATGTGAAAATGATAAAATAATTATAAAAAAAGAATATGAAGATATTAAAATAGGAATAGAAGAAAAATGTTACGATATTAATCGAAAAGATAAAATATATTTTGCCTTAAAAGAAAATGGTAAATATAAACTCGCTAAAAGAAACAAAAAAGATCAACCAATAGAAATTATAGAAACTAATGAATATAAAGAAGTAGAGTTCATAGAAAACTTAATAATATGTAAAGACAAGTATTGTACCTATATATACAACTATGAGGATAAATTAGTTGCTAAATTCCCACCTAAAGTTAAAATAGAATGTATAAAAGATTCTAGTAAAATATCAACTACAGAAACTGTATTAAAAATAAATAATAGATACTATTATTATAAAGATGGGAATTTATATATCCCATATATTGAAAGACTAAAAAAATATACCATTGATGCAAAGCCAAATAATAATAGTTATAATGTTACAACATACAATAAAGATGATTATAAAAAATTAATAGAATTTATAGGGGATAATAATGAAAATAAAGTAGAAGAATACTTAGAAAGTATACTTAGCCAAGGTATAAAAAATAGTAATCCTAGCGTTAAAATAAAAAAATTATATAACAAGGAGTAATCTATGGAAATAGAAAATAAAATAATAAAAGAAAAAGTATTTTACAACAATCTAGAAATTATTGATGATATAGCTATAGTAAAATTAGATAATGGATATGTCGTACTATATAACATAAAATCAGAACAATTAATAATAGAAAAAGGAAAATATGATATAATTAATGATAAAAATAATAAATTTATATACTTAATAAGTAAAGATAAAAATAGTGAAGGAAATAATACAATAAATATATATGATGTGAAAAATAAAAGTATGTTTATTAAGAATTATGAATTAATAGAAAAACACAATATCTTTTCATTATATTTCGACAATATGGAATTATTAATATTAAAAAATACTAATACAAATAAATATCATATATTTAATTGTTATACAGCAAGAAATAAAAATGATATTATAAATGATGGTTTTGAAAAAATAGAATATATCGAAGGATTACCAAATAAGAGTTTTATAGTAACAAAACAAAAAAAAGGAATAATAAAAATAAATGTAGAAAATAAATTATTAGAAATAGAAGAACCATTAGAATTCGATAATATAGAAAATGATAATGGGCTATTAATTTTTACTAAAGATAAACAACAATATGCTAAAAAAGAAGTAGATGGAAAAATCAAAGAAACAGAAAAATATAATAAAATAGAAAAAATAGAAGGATTTTTGCTTAAATGTAAAAATAATAAAACAATTGAAATACTATATAGTAGAACTTTAAGAAAAATAATTTCTAGTGAAGAATACGATGATATAAATTTAATATATAAGAAAGAAATAGGTTACAGAAAATATGATCATTATTTTGATGTAGTAAAAAATAATAAACACGGAATAATAAAAGTAACAATAAACTATTGGGATAATAATGAGAATATGCCAAAAATAGTGAAAATTGTTAAAATAAACTATGATAAAATAACAATAAAAGATGAGAACTTTGTATTAATTAATAATAATAAACTTGGCTTATCAATAGGTCTAAACTATAATGAAAATCCAATAGAGCCAGGATATGATTCAATAAAACAAATAGGAATATATAATATAATTCTTAATAATAATGGAATAAGTACAATATGTACAATGGAATACAAAAATAATCAATGGAAAATTACCACACTGATTGAAAATTGCAATATAATTGAACATAATGCTTATTATAATAGTTATACTTTTAAAAAAGATAACAAAGTAGGATTATATTACCCATCAAAATATTTTAAAGACGATTATAAATTATTACCCGCAGAATATGATAGTATAGAAAAATTAATAAATGACATAAACATAATTAAACAAAAAAATTTATTAGGTTTAGCACAAAAAGATAAAATAATTCTACCAATAAAATACAAAGAAATAAAAATAGGATTTGACAGCAAACAAAATATTTATAATTACTTATTTTTAGCCTTAAAAGAAAATGATTATTATAAAATAGCTTGCCAAAAAAATTATAAATCAGAAATAAAAATGATTAATGATAATAATTATACTAAAATAGACTTTCTAGATGATATTTTCATATGCAAAAATGAAAATAAAACAGAAATATATAATTATATAGGTCAGCTAATATTAAGACTACCAAATAAATGTGAAATAGAATATCAAGCAGAAATAAATAAAAAAATAAATAAACCAATATATAAAATAAATAATAAATACTATTATTATGAAAATGGTAAATTGATAGAACCATATATAGATACAAATTATTTATATATAGCAGAATATAAAACAAACGATAATAATTCATATGATTTATCAACAAACAATCTAGAAGAATATAATAAATTTAAAGAATTTATTAATAATTTGATTGTCACAGAGGGAGAAAATGCAGTAGAAAAACAATTAAAAAAATATTCAGAAAATAGTATTTTATTAAATGCAATATATCCAACAATAAAAATAAAGAAAAAATCTATAAAGGAATAAAATCTTTACAGATTTTTTTCTGGAAAAAAAGAAAAAATTTGACAAAACCCTACATATGTGGTATAATGTGAAACAGTAAAAGAATGGGGGGAAGGAAAATGTCTAATAAAAAATTTAATCCAGCAATACCTTTAGCAATACTAATAACATCATCAGCAGGTGCTGGGCTTGCATTTCATTTAAACCAAGAAAAATTAGTAAGTGGAGACTTAATACCACATGAAATAGGGCATGAAGATATAATACCATACTTAAACTTTAACGTTAAAAGTTCTGATTTCGTATTACTAGATGCAGGTTCTAGTAAAGATTTAGCAACCCTTTTATTTGATCAAAAAATAAAATATTGTAATGAAAAAGGAATAGCTTGTGGTCTTATTATTAATAGTACAGCAGAAAAAGATTATGAAATATATAATGATATTGAATATGTAAAAAATTTAATTTTAAAATATAATGTAAATTGTCCAGTATATTTAAATATTAAAGAAATAATGGAAAACAAAAGACTAAGTAATACAGAAAAACAAAATTTAATAAATATATTTATAGATAAATGTTCATCTAATGGTATATATGTAGGAATAACAGGAAAAGATGATTTGCTACAAAAAGCAGAAAAATACTTAGATATAAAAGAGTCAGATGTATACGTAATAATGGATGATAATCAAGATTATGAAGGTAACTATAATGTATATAAAGACGAAAAAGGAAGAATACACGCAACAAAAGATATAGCAGTATATATAAAAGAAAAAGGATTAAATAAACCATCTAATTTTATGAAAGATAAAAAAGTTAGTATTAAGTCATGGGAAGAACTAGAAGAACTAGCTTACAAAAACAATATAAGTATAGAATCATTATTAAAATATAATGAATTATTTGAGTTATTAGTAAAGTATCAATTAAATAAAGATAATAAAATAACAATAAAATTACCAACTAGACAAGAAAGAATATTATACGGAAAAGATTCTTATGTAACACTAGAAGAACCTTTAATGGGTTGTGATATAAGTGAGATGCAAGGAAAAGCTACGGATTGGAATAATATGGATTTTGATTTTATTATTATTCGAAGTAATCATGGAAATACAGAAGATGAATGTTTTAAATATAATAAAGCAGCATGTGAAGAAAATAATATACCAATAGGAGTATATTGTACGAATGAAGTATATCCCAAAGAAAATGAATCTAAAGAAGAATTTATGAAAAGGTTTAATGAACAAATAGAAACAACTCTAAATACAATAAAAGATAGTAAAATAAAGTATCCAGTATTCTTTGATATAGAAACACTTGATAATTTTACAGATGAAACTTTAATTGCAAGTTTAAATGCATGGAAAGACAAAATGAATGAGAATGGTTATATTTCTGGAATTTATGCAAACCAATCAGTAACACAAAAAATAATAAATATAGATAATACAGTCCCTGATAATTTTGAACTATGGATAGCAGGTGGATCTCAATATACACAAGATAAAAAAGATATAGATATATCAGAAGTAAAACCTGCCTTCGATGAAATTGAAATAACTCAAGCAACTTTAAATCAAGTAACTGATAGTTGTATAAACGCTGGAGCAAAAAATAGTGAAGGCCATTTAGCTATAGATTATTCCTTAGAAGATTTTGAAAATCCAATAATTACGGAAAAAAGTTTAGAATTATATGAAATTAAAGAGTTTAACAAAATCAAATCAAAAATGCCTATAGGAATCAGTGGAATAGGAATAATAGGTTTAGCAACAATAGGAATAGGTAAAATAAGACATAAAATAAAGACAAAAAAGAGGTGATAAATAATGGATTATATACTAATAGATGAAACAGAATCAATATCAATCGAAGACTTAGAATCTATTATTAACAGTAATAACACTACTTATGATAGAAAGAAAAAAGAATATAAATTATTATTAGAGGCAGCTGCAAAAGAACAAAATTCAATAATAAAATCAAGTAATAATAAAGAAATAAAAAATATACTATCAAGAACAAAAGAAACAACAATAATAGTAGATGAAGAAACACAATATTACTTAAATGAATTTATGAATTTAGAAATAAATGAATTAGAAACCGAATATCTAAATACCTTACCATCAATAAAAAACGAACGATATTGGGAAATTATTAATATAATATTACTTCAACTAAACTTAATATTAAAAGATTGGTATGAATGTATACAAGAGTTAGAACTAAAAAAAGAGGAATATGAAGCAGCAAGAGAAGAGATTAATGATATTTATACTAGAAGAAGATTATTAATAGATGCATTCTACCAAAAAGATGATGAAGATGAAGATCAAGAAACTGAAAATATAGAAAATCAGTTGTTATTTCTAAAAACAGATGCAGGTAATATTCAAGCAATAGAAGAAATAAAAAGTATAGACCCATCATTTTATGAAAGAATAGCAGAATTACTAAACTCCATAAAAGATGGTACATTTAAAAACGTAAAAAGATTAACTGAAAATGATAAAGTAAAAGGAATCCCAGAAGTAAAAGGTTATCAAGTAAGAGTAGTTTTTGAAAGAATCTCATCTAATCAGTATGTAATTATTTCCATTTTTACAAAGAAATCTAATAGTGATAGAGCCTACCGTCAATATCTAGAATCAAAAATAAGCTATTATAAAAAAAATAAAGATAAAATCAAAAAAATATGTATGAATCCTGAATATATAGAAGAAAACTTAGATACAGAGACAAAATTATTTGAATTACTAGAAAGGGGGTACGCAAAAAAATGATAGAAGAAATTATAGAAGATATTAACGCAGAAATTCAATTACAAAAAAATAGAATGGAAGAAAAGCAAAGAATCCTAGACCTCTATCAAACAGCAAGTGAATCACTAAAACCAACAACAAAAATTCAAGACCTATCACCAACAGAATACATAACAATAACACTTGTAGGTGATGATATTAGATATTTCAATAATATAGAAAATGACATGAAAATATTAAAACCCTTATTAGATAAAATTGATGAAAAAAACTGTTATAACCTAGTCAAAATATTAGAAACTATGTATAAAAATATAAATAAAGAAAAAGAAGAAGCAAAAGAAATAAATATTTTTTTAAGAAAACTAAATAATAAAAAAATTCAAGATATAGAAGAAGTTATAAAAATAATAAAAAAATACTTAGTTCAAAATAAAAATGTATTTATTTATGCAATTTACTTATTTACTACAATAAAGAATAATGAAATAAAATCTAGGATTTTATTTCATAGTCAAGAAATAAAAAATATAGAAAGAAATATCAATAGTGTAATTCGTACACTAAAGCATGATATTAATGATTTAAAAAAACAAATAAAACAATATGAAGATTCAAAAATAGATATTCAAAAATATAAAAACCAAAAAGAAATCATTAAAATAGAAACATCAATTAAAAATATAAGTAATGAAAAAATAAAAAGACAAATACTATTATACATATATAACCATAATATAAGAATACAAATTGAGCAAGATAAAAAATATAATTATTTAAAGAAAGAAAACTCAAAAAATAGTTATATCGCATTATTATCAAAATATAATATTGAAGCTAAAGAAGTTAACCTTGAAAAAATAATAAAAATATCATATGAATCAATACAAAATATATTAAATCAACTTACAATTTTTTTTGATAATAAAGAAATAATAGTAAAATGTATAGAAAATATATCAAGTATAGAATCATTTAATATGATAATAAATTTACTAAAAAATGGTATTATAGAAAAACAAGTATTAATAAATTATCCAGAAGTTTTAGATGAAAATAGTAAAGAACATAAATCATTAATGAAAAGCTATCGACATTTAACATTTATAGGTATTAATCCAATGATGTTTATTAATTCGCCAGAAGCAATTATAAACAACGACTTTTTAAAAGAAAATCTTAAGATATTAAAACAATATAATTTAATAAATTATATGAAAAATGGAAGTAATTTAAATTTCTTAAGAAATCCTAAACTAGCAGAAAAAATAGATATATCATTAGAAATAGGATTAGAAAACGAACTAGAAAAAAATTTAGAAATATTAAATAATGAACATATAAAAAGACTAATATTAATAAAAAATATTGGTACAATTCCATATAGAATAAAAGATATATATGAAATACTAGAAAAAAATAAATTTGAAATACCTGATAATGAAATAGATAAATATATTTTTAATTATGCAATGTATATTCAAAAAGAATGTGAAAAACAAAATGATAATAGTGAAATACCAGAGTTAATAGAATATTCAGAAGGTAATAGTAGAGTATATATAATAGATGGACTATTAATATCTAAAAATAGAGTAAAAAGATATTACGATAGAAATAGTGAAGATAAAAAAGAAGCTTTATTTCAAGCAATTATTCATAATACAATATTAACAGAAGAAGAAACACAAATAATAAAATCAGCAATTTATAAAAAAATAAAAATAAAATAATAATAGAAATATAATTAAATAATTATTATACTATTTTTGGGTAAGATAAAAAAAAGAATATTTGACAATAGCAAAAATAATATGATATAATCTAAATGTTTGAAGCCTCATGCTCAAACCGCATTGAAAAGGTTTAAACAAATATGTACCTTAAAAGCGAGTCTTAAGTTATAATAAAGGAGGTAAAATATGAATGCTGTAATAAAAGTTGGGGGAAAACAATATCACATTACAGAAGGTGCTGAAATTTATGTTGAAAAAATAAATTGTGAAGCAGGTGATACTGTTACTTTTAATCAAGTATTAATGCTTGACTCAAAAGTAGGAAATCCTTATCTTGCTAATGTTACTGTTACTGGAGAAGTTTTAAAACAAGGTAAGAGTAAAAAAATAAGAGTATTTAAATACAAAAGTAAAGATCGTTCAAATCGTGTAACACATGGACATAGACAACCATATACAAAAATAAAAATAACAAAAATAAATGGATAAATATGATACAAGTAAGTGTAACAAAAGAAAATGCAAAATATAAAAAAATCAAAATAATTGGTCATGCAATGTATGATGATTATGGAAAAGATATAGTTTGTAGTGCATGTAGTAGCATAGTAACGACTACTGTAAATGGAATTCTTTCAATAGATAATAATATTAGTTATATGGTAAGTAAAAAAGGTATGTCAATAGAAGTAAAATCAGATGATAGAATAACACAAATACTACTAAATAATATGATAAAACTATTAAAAGAACTATCAGGGAAATATCCCAATAACATTGAAGTAAAATAAGGAGGATAACTATGAATTTATTAAAGTTAGATATACAGTTATTTGCCCATCATAAAGGACAAGGATCTACATCTAATGGTAGAGACTCTGCAGGACGTAGACTTGGAGCTAAAGCAAGTGATGGCGAATTTGTAACAGCTGGTTCTATTATATATCGTCAAAGAGGAACAAAAATATTTCCAGGAAAAAATACTAAAAGAGGAAATGATGATACAATATTTTCTATAATTGATGGTATAGTAAAATATGAAAGACTAGGAAGAAACAAAAAACAAGCTTGTGTATATCCAGTTGGAGAATAATATAGAACAGGGGTAATAATAAACCTGTTCTATTTTTTTAAATATAGAGTAAAGAGGTGAAAAAAATGTTTGTAGATGAAGTAGAAATTAAAGTAGAAGCCGGTAAAGGTGGAGATGGATGTTGTGCATTTAGACGAGAAAAATATATTGAAATGGGTGGACCATACGGAGGTAATGGAGGACACGGAGCAGATATTATTTTTAAAGTAGATGAAGGTCTTCATACACTATTAGACTTAAGATATCAAAAATTAATAAGAGCAAAAAATGGAGAAAACGGGAAAGGAAAAAATCAACATGGAAAAGGAGCAGAACCTCTAATAATAAAAGTACCCCAAGGAACAGTAGTAACAGATAAAGAAACAGGATTAATAATAGCAGACTTATCAAATAAAAATCAAGAAGAAATAATTGCAAAAGGTGGGAAAGGTGGCCGAGGAAACACAGCTTTCAAAACACAAAATAACCCAGCTCCAAACTATTCAGAAAATGGAGAAGAAGGAGAAAGTAAAACATTAAAGGTAGAACTTAAACTATTAGCAGATGTAGGTCTAGTAGGATTACCAAGTGTAGGGAAAAGTACAATCATATCATGTATTTCCAAATCAAGACCCAAAATAGCAGCATATCATTTTACTACACTAAATCCTAATCTAGGAGTAGTAAAATCATCATCTGGAAATAGTTTCGTTATGGCAGATTTGCCAGGATTAATTGAAAACGCATCAAAAGGAGAAGGACTAGGAGATAAATTTTTAAAACATATAGAAAGAACAAAAATAATAGCTCATGTAATTGATATGAGCGGCTACGAAGGAAGAAACCCTTATGATGATTACTTATTAATAAATAAAGAACTAAAAGATTTTAATCCTAAACTCTTAGATAAACCTCAAATAATTATTGCAAATAAAATGGATATTGATAATGCAAAAGAAAATTTAAAAGAATTTAAGAAAAAAGTAAAAAATATAGATATATATGAAGTAAGTGCTCTAACAAACACAGGATTACAAAAAGTAGTAGACCATTTATCAGAAATGTTAGAAAAAATACCAGTAAATCCATTATATGATGAATCACAAATAGAATCACATGTCCTATATAAATTTAAAAAAGAAGAGCCTTATACAATAGAAAAAGAAGAAGAAGGACTATGGCATATAACAGGACAAGAAATTGAAAAAATATTTAAAAGAACAAAATTTACATCAGAAGAAGCTATCTATCGTTTTGCAAAAAAATTAAGAAAAATGGGTATAGATGACAAGCTAAGAGAATTAGGGGCAGAAGAAGGAGATCAAGTAAGAATATTAGACTTTTACTTTGACTTTAAAGATTAATGCTTTTAGCAACATTTAATATACAAAAACTATCAAAATAAAGTGGAAGGAGTAAAAAATGACAGATAGAGAAAAACTAAAAAAATATTTTAATAAACATCCAGATCATTTTACAGATAATGAAAAAAAATATATATTAAGTTATTTAAAATACTATAATAATAATAAAAATATTCTTCTTCCAACAGAAATTTTACAAATATTTGATGCATGTAAGATAATACCAGATCAAAACAATATATATTTAGGATTTATCAAATTACTAGAAAAAATGAACTATAAAGAAAAAAAAATACTTGAAATAGGAGAGGGATTTAATCCAAGACTAGCAATAAGAATTGCAAATAATCAAACAACAGGAACAATTACAATATATGATCCTTTAATTAGTAAAAGAATCAAAAACAATAAAAAATTAAAAATAAAAAGAAAAACATTTAATCCAAAAATAAACCAAGGAGAGTATAATTTAATAATAAGTTTTATGGCTTGTAAATCAGCAGAACTAGCAATAGAATATGCAATTAATAACAATATTGATTTTATAATAGGTTTATGTGATGGAGGTCCCCACGGGGACGAAGATGATTTCTATTGTTGTTCAGACGAATGGATACATGCTACAATATTAAGTACAAATAATAAATTAAAAAAAGTAAATAGGAATCCAGTATCTATAGAAACACTAAATAATTATAATTCACCATACCCAGTTCTTATTAGCAAAACTTATAAAAGAAAAAAACATAATAATATAATTGAATTTCCCAAAAATATAAGATATAATAAATAAAAATAGAGGTGTGATATGAAAAATATAAATTTTTTAAAAGAAAATGGTGTAGATATAGATAAAAGTCTAGAATTATTTGGCGACAGTACAACATACAATGAAACAATAGGAGAATTATTAATTGGAATTCATACAAAAATAAATCAATTAATTAAATTTATGCATGATAGAGATTTAACTAATTACGCAATTACAGTACACTCTATGAAAAGTGACGCAAGATATTTTGGCTTTACAACATTAGGAGACATGGCATATGAACACGAAATGAAAAGTAAAGCAGGAGACTACTCATATATAGCAAGTCATATTAATGACCTAATTAAAGAAACTAATAAAGCAATATTATTAATTCAAGAATATATGAAAGATGATGATGGAACTATTAATAATAAACCACAAGATAATTCCAACATACCTGAACAATACACAAAAAAAACAATATTAGTAGTAGATGATTCAAATATAATTAGAAACTTTGTAAAAAGAATATTTAGTGAAAAATACAATGTCGGAACCGCAGAAAATGGGGAAGAAGCAATAAATATTATTAAAGCAAACTTAAATAACAATTTTATAGAAACAATACTATTAGACTTAAATATGCCAAAAGTAGATGGTTTTGCTGTATTAGATTTTATGAAAGAAAATAAATTATTTCATAAAATGCCAGTATCAATAATATCAGGTGATTCTTCTAAAGATACAATCAATAGAGCATTTACATATGAAATAGTAGATATGTTAGAAAAACCATTCAATGATAATAGTGTAAAAATGGTTATAGAGAAAACATTAATTTTTAAAGAAATGAATAAAGAACAATAATAATATTATTGTTCTTTTACTTTAAAAGTTTCTCCTACATCATAATACTTACAAGTATATAGAGGAAGATAATAAATATAATAACATTTTTTAACAAATCTAATTTTCTCGCTAGGAAAAATCTCATAAAGTTTTATAATTTTATGATTCTTATCACAACAACAAATATCAACTCTTTGACAAAAAAAGTAAGTATTAATAATTTTTTTATTATTAAAAACTATTCCATAATCAATAGGTTCTAATACAAACTTTAATGATTTAAATTTATCTTTAAAACTTTTCATTTCAATAATATTAATCTTCTTCCCTCTTAATTTTATAAGCATAATAATCATTCCTTTATTTTATTTTATCAATAGTTTCAAAAAAATGCTATATTTCAATTAATTTTTATGTTATTATAAAAGGGAAAGAAAAGGAGGAGTACTATGAGTGGACATTCAAAATGGGCAACTATACACAGAAAAAAAGGATTATTAGATCAACAAAGAGGTAAAATATTTCAAAAATTAGCAAAAGAAATTATGGTAGCAGCAAAAGGTGGTTCTCCAGATCCTAATCAAAATGCAGCACTAAGATTAGCTGTAGATAAAGCAAAAGCTCAAAATATGCCAAAAGATAACATACAAAAAGCAATAGAAAAAGCAACAGGCTCTTCAGACGGAGCAAACTATGAAAATGTTCGCTATGAAGGATATGGACATGGAGGAGTCGCTATAATGGTAGACTGCCTAACAGATAATAGAAATCGTACAGCATCACAAATTAGAAGTACATTTACAAAATATGGAGGAAACTTAGGAACAGATGGTTCAGTAAGTTATATATTTGAAAGAAGAGGATCAATTGTAATACCAAGTGAATATGACGAAGATGAAATGATGATGACATCCCTTGATGCTGGAGCACTTGACTTTGAAAAACAAGAAAATAACTACTTAATCACAACAGATCAAAACTCCTTTACATCAGTTAGAGACGCCTTAGAAAATGCTGGAGTAAAAGAATTCTTAGAATGTGAGCTAACATATGTTCCAAATATGGAAATATCACAAAATGAAGAAGGTCAAGAAAAAGTAATGAAACTAATTGATGCTTTAGAGGACTTAGATGATGTTCAAGATGTATATTATAATTTAAAAGAAGAATAAGGGTGATTCTATGAAAATAGAAGAAAAAAGAAATAAAATAAATAATGAATTAAAAGTATATATAAATGAATCAAGCTTTATATCAAATAAATGTAGAAATAAACTATTAAAAATATTTGCAGAAGAATTTACTTTAGATTTAGACATAGACAATTATCAAAATGTAGATCTAAGTATTAATGAAGATAATACATTTACATATAGAGAAGATATTTATAAGTCAAAAGAAAATATTAAATCTTTTGAAGAAATTGAAGAAAGATATGAAAAATTTAAAGAAAAAGCTGATAAATTAATAAAAAGAAAAGATATTGATTTTGATGGTAAAAGAAATTTAAATAATATTACAAATCTAATAGTAGTAGCTTGTATTTTATTATTTTATTTAATAATTGTTATTTTATCTATTCATGCATTTTTAACAGGAAAATATATTGATTGTTTTTGGTTACTATTTATTATTGTACCAAGATTATTTCCAAATCTTAGAGAAAACTTAAACAATAGATTTCAACAAGCAAAAATATATTTTAGAACAAGAAAGAAAAAATAAAAAACTCTAAACTAAAAAGTAAACAGTAACACACTGTTTACTTTTTCTTTAAAATCTTTCTGATTTATTCTTTAAAAACAAAACATTTTTTATCATATCATCACTCATTGGAAACATATTATAATGAAAAAATATAAATAAATAAAATATATAATACTTATGATAATTATAAGCAATAATTATAAACAGGGGAAAATAACTAAGTAATTTTGTTCGAAAGATTGATAAAACTAAAAAAATAAGTATAATAATATTGGAGTGATTATATGTATGATTATATAAAAGGGACAATTTCTACTATTAAAAATAATTCGATAGTACTAGATAACAATGGAATAGGATACTTAATACATGTATCAAATCCATATTCATTTGAAATAGGAAAAGAATATAAAGTATTTGTATATCAACAAATACAAGAAGATGAACATTTACTATATGGATTTAAAACAATAGAAGAAAAAGATTTATTTTTAAAACTGATAAGTGTCAAAGGTCTTGGCTGTAAAATGGCTCTACCTATATTAGCAGTGGGTTCAATAAATGGAATAATGGACGCAATTGAAAGAGAGAATATTCTATATTTAAAAAAATTCCCTAAAATAGGAGACAAATTAGCTAAACAAATAGTACTAGATTTAAAAGGAAAACTAGAATTTATTGGAGTAGGAATAACAGATGATGTAGTAGAAACAGAAAATGAATTAAAAGAAGTATTAATAGGATTAGGATATAAAGAAAAAGAAATAAAGCAAGTAATGTCAAGAGTAAATACATCGCTATCAATAGAAGAACAAGTAAAAGATGCTTTAAAACTTTTATTAAAATAATATGGATAAAATATTATCAATTAAAAATTATTATATTGAAAGAAATCTAGAAGATGTAGAAGAAATGATTATATCATTAGTAGAAGACTATTTTATAGATGTTTATTTATCAGAAATTCATATAAAAAAAATATTAGAAATATTATATGAGTATTATGAAAGAAAAAAAATTATTTATGAATATAGTGAAACAATAAATAACTTTTTTGAAGAATACTGTTATAAATTAGTAAATAATGAAATAGAATCATTGGAGATAAATAGTTTGCTAAAATATTTAAAATTATTTTTATTACTAAATTCTCCTACCGAAATAAATCCTATTGAAACTAAAAAAGTATGTAAATTAATAAAAAAGGAGTATGATAAATTTGAAAGAAGAGAATATCATTCATAATTATGAATTATTTGATGATAATACATTAGATAATACAATACGTCCAGAAACAATAGAAGAATACATTGGTCAAAACGATGTAAAAGAAAACATTAAAATATTTGTAAAAGCAGCAAAAATGAGAGATGAATCTCTCGATCATGTTTTATTATATGGTCCTCCGGGTCTAGGAAAAACAACCCTTGCTTTTATAATAGCTCATGAATTAGGAACTAATATAAAGACTGCAAGTGGTCCAAGTATAGAAAAAAGTGGAGATTTAGCCGCGATACTCTCATCCCTTGAAAAAGGGGATGTATTATTCATTGATGAAATACATAGAATGCCAAGATATATTGAAGAAATATTATATCCAGCTATGGAAGATTTTTCTTTAGATATAATAGTAGGTAGTGAAGGAAATAGTAGAAATATTAAAATAGATTTACCACCTTTTACACTTGTTGGAGCAACCACAAGAGCAGGAGATTTAAGTGCACCATTAAGAGATAGGTTTGGAATAATCAATAAACTACAATTCTATACAGTTGAAGAATTAACAGATATTATAAAAAGAACTGCTAGAGTTTTAGATGTAAAAATAGAAGATGATGCTGCAGTAGAACTTGCAAAAAGATCACGCGGAACTCCAAGAATTGCTAATAGATTATTCAAAAGAGTAAGAGACTTTGCCATGGTAAAAGGTAATGGAATTATAAATTTAGAAATTACAGAAGAAGCATTAAATAGACTAAAAGTTGACAAAATGGGATTAGACAACACTGATAGAGATTTATTATACGCAATAATTAATCGCTTTAATGGAGGCCCAGTAGGAGTAGAAGCCCTAAGTAGTTCAATAGGAGAAGAAGTAACAACAATAGAAGATGTATATGAACCATACCTATTACAAAAAGGATTATTAAAAAGAACAGCTCGTGGTAGAGTAGCAACAGATTTAGCATATGAAGCATTAGGAATTGCCAAAAAAGAAAAAAAATAGTATAATATGAAAAACACTGATAAAAACAGTGTTTTTCAATAAAAGAGGTGTAATATGACCACAGAAGATTTTGATTATGATTTAAAAGAAGAATTAATTGCTCAAACACCATTAGAAAAAAGAGACTCATCTAGACTACTAACTTTAAATAAACAAAATGGAAAAATAGAACACAAGGTATTTACAGACATAATAGATTATCTAAATAAAGGAGACACCTTAGTATTAAATGACACAAAAGTTTTACCAGCAAGATTAATAGGAGAAAAAAAAGATACAAAAGCAGTAATAGAAATTTTGTTACTAAAAAATATAAAAGATGATATTTGGGAATGTTTAACAAAACCAGCAAGAAGAATTAAAATAGGAACAATTATTTCTTTTGGAAATGGTTTATTAAAAGCTGAATGTATAAAAGAAGAAGAGGAAGGAATAAGACATTATAAACTTATTTATAACGGGATATTAATGGAAATTCTAGATAAACTTGGAACCATGCCACTTCCACCATACATTCATGAAAAATTAAAAGATCAGTCACGTTATCAAACAGTCTATGCTAAAGAAATAGGAAGTGCCGCAGCTCCAACAGCAGGACTTCATTTTACAAAAGAATTATTAGAAAAAATAGAAAAAAAAGGAATCAATATTTGTTATATAACTCTTCATGTTGGGCTAGGAACATTTCGCCCAGTATCAGTACAAAATGTTGAAGAGCACAAAATGCACAGCGAATATTATAGCATGAGTCAAGAAACTGCAAATATACTGAATAAAACAAAAGAAGAAGGAAATCGAATAATAGCAGTTGGAACAACAACTACAAGAACACTAGAATCAATACTATTAAAAGAAGAAAGTTTTAAAGAATGTTCTGGATGGACTGATATCTTTATCTATCCAGGATTTCAATTTAAAGCAATCGACTGTCTAATCACTAATTTTCACTTACCAAAATCAACACTAGTAATGTTAGTTAGTGCCTTAGCAGGAAGAAAAAATATATTAAATGCTTATAAAATTGCAGTAGATAATAATTATCGATTCTTCTCATTTGGAGATGCAATGTTTATATACTAAAAAAAGGAGTAATTTTTATGTTATTAATACCAGAACAAATATATATTATTATGGAAGAAATAAAGAATATTGAAAAAAATATTGCCATACATAACCAAGAAATAAAAAATGGAAACGAAATAGTAGATTTTGAAAATTTAGGGATTCCAGTAACAATACATAATTCATCATATAGAATATATAATGAATTATATGAAAAATCAAAAAGACTAAAAAATATTTTACAAACATCAAAAATTATAGAAGAAAGAAACTTTGATAATATAGATATCGGAACATATTTTTATTATAAATGGATAGATGAAGATGAAATAGAGAGTGCGTATTTAGTTGAACAAAATCCATTATCCACAATTGATAATAAATTTATTTCCATAGAGAGTCCTATCGGAAAAAGCATAATAGGAGCAAAAGAAGGGGACATAATAAAATATAAAACTAGAGATAATATACCAATACAAACAATACAAATAATAAAAATAAGTAAAGACAAAGAAGATTATATATTTAATATACGGGAAAGACAGTATAAAAATAGAATATGTAAAGCTGTAAAAAGAGAGATAAAAGAACTATTATTTTCAAATATAGAAAAATACAATTATTTGAATTCAATTACTGAAAGCCAAATAAAATTAATTCAAATAGAATTGTATAAATTAAAAAATAAGTATATTTCATCAACTGATCTCATAGAAAAAAACAAATTAAAAAATATAATAACTTATTTAGAAAATAAACTAAGCTGTCAAATCATAAATACACCAAATGATAATTCGATTGGACTAGGATCAGTTATTGAATTTGTTTTAAACAATGGTTATGGTTATTGTCTAGAACTAATAGGTAAAGCATACACTTCAGAAAAACCATGTCAATATGTAGAATATATTTCAAGTCTTGGTAATGCATTATATGGGAAAAAAGCAGGAGAGATATTTACTTTTATGGGTAAAAATAATAAAAAATATACCGGAGAAATATTAGATGTGTATAATAAAAACTATGAAGAAATAGATTCTCCAAAAACATATAAAAAATAAATAATAAAATATTATTTAGAAAGCAGGATATTATGAAAATAAAATATCATTTAGAAAAAACAGAAAAAAATACCAATGCAAGATTAGGCAAAATAGAAACAAACCATGGTACATTTGAAACACCTATGTTTATGCCAGTAGGAACACAAGCAACCGTAAAAACACTATCCCCAGAAGAAGTAAAAGATTGCTCTAGCGGAATTATTCTAGCAAATACATATCATTTATGGTTAAGACCAGGAGAAGATATTGTTAATAAAGCAGGAGGTCTACACAAATTCATGAATTATGATGGCCCAATCCTAACAGATTCAGGTGGATTTCAAGTATTTTCTTTAGCCAAACCAAAAGATATTACAGAAGAAGGAGTACATTTTAAAAATCAATACAATGGAGATAATTTACTATTAACCCCAGAAAAATCAATTGAAATTCAAAATAAACTAGATAGCGATATAGCAATGAGTTTTGATGAATGTGTAGGATTTCCACATACAAGAGAATATGTAGAATCATCAGTAGAAAGAACATTACGTTGGGCAAAAAGAGGGAAAGACGTATTTAATAATAAAAATCAATCCCTATTTGGAATTGTACAAGGTGCAGAATTTGAAGATTTAAGAAAACACTGTTGTGAAGAATTAATTAAAATGGATTTTGATGGTTATAGTATAGGAGGAACAGCTGTCGGAGAACCAAAAGATATGCAATATAAGCAAGTAGAATACTCTTGTAAATACTTACCAGTTGATAAAGTAAGATACTTAATGGGAGTAGGAGATCCAATAGACATTATAGAAAATGTAATTAGAGGAGTAGATATATTTGATTGTGTATCTCCAACACGATTAGCAAGACATGGACATTTTTATACAATGGATGGTAAAAAAAATATAAAAAATGCCAAATACAAAGAAGATTTTACGTCACTAGAAAAAGATTGCGATTGTTATACATGTAAAAACTATACAAAAGCTTATATACATCATTTAATAAAATGTGAAGAAACATTTGGACAAAGATTATTATCAATTCATAATATTCGTTATTTAATAAGATTAACAGAAGATTTAAGAGAAGCTATAAAAAAAGATAATATATTAGAATATAGAGATAATTTTATAAAAAGATATTATAAAGACACTAAAGATAAAAAATAGGACTATTATTAGAAATAGGTTCTTTTTTTTCTATATTATTTATCTTAGAATCAATATCATTAGAAGCATCACTATTCATTATATTTGAAATTTTAAAAAGGGTTTTAGCATTATTTACAAGTGGCTTAACCTGATACACAATAGGAATAGCTTGATTAATAACACCTAGAGTTTTAGAAGTTCCATCCAAAAATTTTCCCCATGAAATAGATTTGAGAATTTCAATACTGCTTTTTAAAATAGATGGATTAGAATAAGAATACATAAAAACACCTCTTTATAATAATCTATGAAAAAAAAAGAAATTGTTTCAAATATATTTAATTTTTTTAATACTTATGTTAAAATCAATATAGTAGGATGGAGGCATAAATATATGAAAGAAGAAAATCAAGTACAGCAGCAAAATCAAGTAGTACAAACACAACAGAATAAAGAACAAAATCAACCGCAACCAATACCTAATAAAAAATCACAAAATGAAACAAAAGATAGTGACAAAATAGAAAGGCCTTTAACATCATATCGATATACCATAATAAATGGAGTAGGAAAAAAAGAAACTGGAACATTTGATGCTGAAAATATAAATGAAGTAAGAGCATTTTTAACATCTTTAGATTATCAAATACTAGAAGTAAAAGAACGCTCAAAAATGGATATAGATATTGGTACAAGTAAATTTAACGCAAGTGATTTATCATTCTCACTAACTCAATTATCAACATATCTAAAAGCAGGAATACCCTTAGCTGACTCGGTAAGAATTTTAGCTAAACAAAGTAAAAAACCAGGTATTAAAAAAAGTTTCTTTCAGCTTGTTTATCAATTACTAAAAGGTGAAAACTTATCAGACGCAATGAACATGCAAGGAAAAGTATATCCAAAGCTTTTAATCAACATGGTAAAAACTGCAGAAATGACAGGAGATCTTCCTTCAATATTAGATGATATGGCAGAATACTATACATCAATGGATCAAACTCGTAAACAAATGAAATCAGCAATGACATATCCAATAGTTGTTCTATCAATTGCATTTGGAGTTTTAATATTTATGTTAACATATTTAGTTCCACAGTTTTCATCAATGTTTGAAGAAAACGGAGCTGAATTACCAGCATTAACCCTTGCTATAATGGGAATTAGTAATTTTATTAAAAATTATTGGTACTTATTAATAATAGGAATTTTAGCAATTGTATTTATATTTATGCAAATCTTCAAAAAATCCCAAAAATTTAGAGAAATAATACAAACAATTCTAATGCATTTACCAGTAATCAAAGATATAATAATTTATAATGAAATATCAAACTTTACAAAAACATTTGCCTCCTTATTAAACCATGGAGTATTTATAACAGATAGTATGGAAATATTATCTAAAATAACCAATAACGAGGTAATGAAAAGAATAATTGGAAATACCCTAGAAAATCTAGGAAAAGGAGACACAATATCCTCAGCATTTAAAGGAGAATGGGCCATTCCAGTAGTAGCATATGAAATGATTGTAACAGGAGAAACAACAGGACAATTAGGACAAATGATGGAAAAAGTTGCAACACACTTCCAAATGTTACATAAAAATGTTATTGATCAAATGAAAAGTTTAGTAGAGCCATTTTTAATATGTTTCCTTGCAGTAGTAGTTGGAGTAATATTACTATCAATAATTCAACCAATGTTCTCAATATATAGTCAAATTAAATAAAAAAGGAGGAATAAATATCATAACAATAAACATTATTATCTTCTTTTTTTTAGGATTATTAATGGGATCATTTTATACAGTAGTTGGATTACATTTACCAAATCATGAACCTTTTATAAAAAATAGAAGTCATTGTGATATATGTAAACATCAATTATCATTTATAGACATGATTCCAATTATATCCTATATATTATTAAAAGGAAAGTGTAGGTATTGTCATACAAAATTTTCAAATTTATCAACATATATGGAATTATTTACAGGTATATTATTTGCATGCAGTTATTATGTATTTGGATTTTCATATGATTTATTAATAGCTATAGGAATAATATCATTATTAATAATAGTTTCTGTATCTGATATAAGTTACTTCATTATACCTGATGAATTATTAATATTTTTTTCTATTTATTTCTTAATAATAATAGTTTTAAAAAGTGGTTTATTATCAGTACTATACAGCATTCTATCTGGTTTTTTATTATTTTCGATAATGTATATCATAATGTTATTTGGAAACTTTATATTCAAAAAAGAAACTTTAGGTGGTGGAGACATAAAAATGATGTTTGTCTTAGGATTAATACTTCACCCAATAACAGGAATATTTAGTATATTTATAAGTAGTTGTATAGCATTACCAATATCTATGATAATATTATGGAAAAAAAATCAAAATTTAATACCATTTGGACCATTTCTAATATTAGGATGTGCATTATTATATTATACAAAAATAACTCCAGAAATAATTTTAAAACTATTGCAACTATAAAGTACAAAAAATGTACTTTTTTATTTATAAGGAAAGTATGTTAAAATAGATATTTGAAAAACAAATAAATGTTTTATATATGATATTATATTATTTTATAAATAAATTAAAATGATTAAGGTAATTAGTATCACAAATAAAGCCTAATGAAATAGAAATACCAAGAAACATCATTAGAAAAAATTAACAATAGATTTAGAGAAAAGTATAAATGATATTCTTTTCATTTTAATTAGAAAGTATTAAAATAAATTAAATAGGTGATGAGAAAATGAAAAATATAACGATTTTACCAGCAGATACTTATACAATAGTAAATAAAACAGTTATAACAGATAAAGATAAGAAAATGATTACAATGTTGTACCAGCCAATTATAGGTTATACAGCAGTTAGTCTATTTTACACCTTTTTAGATGATTTAGATAAACAAGAAGTAATGAGTACCGAATTAACACATCATCATTTAATGGCCACAATGCAATTAAGATTAGAAGACATAGTAATTGCCAGAGAAAAACTAGAAGCAGTTGGTCTCTTAAAAACATACTATAAAAAAGATAATATAAATCAATATGTATATCTTATCTATTCCCCACTATCTGCACATGATTTTTTTAATCATCCAATATTAAATATTGTTCTATATAATAATTTAGGAAAAAAAGAATATGAAAAAGTACTTAACTATTTTAAAATACCTAGAATAATATTAAAAGATTTTACAGATGTAACAGCATCATTTGATGAAGTTTTTACTTCCGTAAGAGGAAATGTATTAGAAGAAAACAAAGACATAACAAGACAAGATTTTAATAATATCCATTTACAAAAAGAAATAGATTTTAATCTAATTCAATCAAGTTTTCCAACAAATAGTATCCATGAAAAATGTTTTTCAGATGATATAAAAAAATTAATAAACAACCTAAGTTTTATTTATAATTTAGATTCACTAGATATGCAAGGTATAGTAAGAAACTCAATAAATGAAAAAGGTTTAATAGATAAAACCATATTAAGAAAAAATTGTAGAAATTTCTATCAATTTGAAAATTTTGGAAATCTTCCAACATTAATATATAATAGACAACCAGAATATTTAAAAAAACCAAAAGGGGATAACTCAAAATGGGCTAAAATGGTATACACCTTTGAAACAATAACACCATATCAATTATTAAAAGCAAAATATAAAGGTGCAGAACCAACTGACCATGATAAAAAATTAATTGAAAATCTTTTAATAGATCAAAAATTAACACCAGGAGTAGTAAATGTACTAATTAGCTATGTATTAAAAATAAATAATGAAAAATTAACAAAGTCATATGTAGAAACATTAGCAGGTCAATGGAAAAGATTAAATATTGAAACAGTAGAAGAAGCAATGAAATATACAGAAAAAGAACACAAAAAAATAAACAAATCAAAAAATACAACAGAAAAAACAAATCAAAAAATACAAAATAAAAAAGAAGCCCCACAACCAGCATGGTTAAATAAAGAACAAGAACTTGAAGAAATAACAGATAAAGACAAAGAAGAAATGGATAATATTTTAAAAGAATTAATATAATAAGCTGACATATAAAACTATTTAAAAAAAACTAATAATATGTTATACTAGACAAAATAGAAAGAGGGAACAAAAAAATGAAAAAAACATATATATTTGGTCATAAAAAACCAGACTCAGACTCAGTAATGTCCGCAATAAGCCTTTCTTTTTTGAAAAATCAATTAGGGGATAATACAGAGGCTAGAGTATTAGGAACAATAAATAAAGAATCACAATATGCATTAGATTATTTTAATATAAAACCTCCAAAATATTTAAATGATGTAAAACTTCAAGTTAAAGATGTAGACTATCATAAAAATTATCATATAAAAGAAACCGCAAGTATATATGATGGATATCAATATATGTTAAGAGAAGAATTAACAGCTTTACCTATAACAAAAGAAAATAATATATTCTCAGGATTAATAACTTTAAAAGACTTAAGTCAAATACTAGTAAATGAAAATATAGAAAACCTATATACTTCTTATGATAATTTACTACATGTACTAAAAGGTGAAAGCATAAGTAAATCAGACGAAGAAATAATAGGAAAATTATTAGTAGTAGCATATAGAAGTACAACATTTATAGATAATATAGAATTAACACCTAACGATATACTAATAGTAGGTGATAGACATAGTGTAATAGAATACGCTATTAAATCTTCTATAAAAATGATTATATTATCAGGAGACGCTTATATAAAAGAAGAACATATAAAACTAGCAAAATTAAATAATGTAAATATTATAAGAACTCCATATGATACTTATCATGTATCAAGATTAGTTTGCTTAAGTAACTATATAAAAACAATGATAAGAATAACTAAACCAAATTATTTTTTAGAAACAGATTTTGTATCAGATGTAATTGACTTAAATAATAAATTAAAACATACAAATTATCCAGTTATAGATAAAAATAATAAATGTTTAGGTTTACTTAAAGTAACAGATTTAAGTTCAAAAACACCTAAAAAAGTTATACTAGTAGATCATAATGAAAAGCTACAAAGTGTTGAAGGACTAGAAGAAGCAGAAATAGTAGAAATATTAGATCATCATAATCTTGGTAGTATTACAACCAATAATCCAATTAATTTTAGAAATATGTCAGTAGGCTCAACCTGCACTATAGTATATTTACTATATTTAGAAAAACAAATAACTATTCCAAAACAAATAGCTGGTATACTTTTATCAGGAATATTGTCAGATACTCTAGTATTAAAAAGCCCAACAACAACAGAAAAAGATAAAGAAGCTGTAAAAGAATTATCAACTATAGCAGAAGTAAACTATTTAGATTATGGAATGGAACTATTAAAATCTGGAACTTCTCTAGATGGAATGAGTAGAGAAGATGTATTATATAATGACTATAAAATATTTTCAGTTAATGAAAAAAATTTCGCTATAGGACAATTCTTTACAATGAATTTTGATGACATAGCAAAAGATATTGATGCATATATTGAAGTATTAAACAAAGTAGCTGAAGCAAATAATTTTGTACTAGTAGCACTATACGTAACAGATATAATAAAAAATGGAAGTTATATAATATATAACAAAAAAGGAGAAAATATTATCAAATTAGCATATAATGAAAACATCAACGAAGGAGATTTTATAGAAAACTGTATTTCAAGAAAAAAACATGTTGTTCCTGTGATTATGGAAATATTAGAAAGTTAGGTGTAGTATGGTAGAAAAAATAGTAGCACTAATTTTATCACTTTTTAGTAACTTAAATACATTACCATTTGGAAAAGAGCTTATAGTATTTATTATATCTCTTATGCCAATATTAGAGCTAAGAGGTGGTCTTTTAGCGGCATCACTCCTAAATTTAAATCCAATAAAAAGTTATATTATTGCAATAATAGGAAATATCATTCCAATTCCATTTATATTATGGTTTATAACAAGTATATTAGAATGGATGAAAAAAAGAAAAAAACTATATAAAATAGTAAAATGGTTAGATAAAAAAATCGATAAACATAAAGAGCAAATAGAAAAATATGGATTCTTAGGTCTCATTCTATTTGTAGGAATACCGCTACCTGGAACAGGAGCTTGGACAGGATGTCTAATAGCAGCAGTATTAGAAATGGATAGAAAAAAATCCTTTTTAGCAGCACTTATAGGAGTATTTATAGCAAGTATAATAATGATGTTAATTTCCTTTGGATTCTTAAAAATTTTTATATAAAAGGAGAACAATATGAATCAATTTTGGTATAATGTAATATTATTTTTTATCTATTCTGTAATGGGATATTTAATTGAGATAGTATCAGTATCAATAACAGATAAAAAACTAACACTAAGTAGAGGTTATTTAATAGGTCCGTATCTCCCAATATTTGGATGTGGAGGCCTAGGAGGAGCTATCTTTTTATCAAAATACAAAAATGATATAATAAATTTATTTATCCTAAGTGTAGCATATTCATGTGTTTTAGAATATATTACAAGTTTAATACTAGAAAAAATATTTAAACTTAGATGGTGGGACTACTCAAGAAGAAAACTAAACTTAAATGGAAGAATATCTTTAGAAACAGGAGTGGCCTTTGGAATATTTGGAATAATAATAGTTTGTTTTATTCAACCATTTTTAGTATTTATATTAAGTTACATAAAAAATAAATATATTACAATAATAGGAGTAATACTATTCATTATACTAAGTACAGACTTTATAATATCAACATATACTATATCAAAATTAAAAATAAATACAAAAAAATACTCATCAAAAGATTCAACAGCTATAGTAAAAAAAGAAGTAATTGAACAATTACAAAAATATAGTCTATTCTATAGAAGATTATTTAATGCATTTCCAAACTTCTTAAATTACAAAAATTATTTAAAAATAGAAGACTTTGTAATTAATAAAAAGAAAAAAAAGAGACTATGGAAAAAGAAATAATAGGCTTCTTTTTTTTTAATAAAAAATATGCTATTATAAGGAAAATAGGAGGTATAAAATGGATTATAAAATTAAACAAAATATAAATAAAAATATATTTAGAGGATACGATGTAAGAGGAGTATATCCAACAGAATTAGATTGTGATACTGCCTATACATTTGGTCTAGGATTTGGTACTCATATCAAAAAAAATGGATATAATAAATGTGTTGTTGGTCATGACAATAGATTATCTTCTCCTGCATTATATAAGGCTCTAATAAAAGGAATAACAGAAACTGGAGTAGATATTATTTCACTTGGATTATGCACAACTCCAATGTATTATTATGCCTGTATATTTTTAAAAACTCCAAGTGGCGTGATGGTAACAGCTTCTCATAATCCAAAAGATGATAATGGAATGAAATTTGCCTTTGATGAAAAAGGAAATTGTAAAGGTCAAGAAATTCAAGATTTTTTAGAAGAAATATTAGAAGGAAACTTCATAAAAGGGGAAGGAAAAGTATCAACATATAATATTGAAGAAGAATATGAAAAGTTATTTGAAAAAAGTGTAGATTTTGGTAAAAAAAGATTAAAAGTTATTATAGACCCTGCTAACGGAACAACATCCCCATTCTGTAGAAAAATATATGAAAAATTTCCAATTGAATTAGATATTATAAATGAAGAAAATGATGGTTCATTCCCAAATCATCACCCCGATCCATGTGTAGAAGATAATCTAGAGCAACTAAAAAAGAGAGTTATTGAAAAACATGCTGACGTAGGAATATCATTTGATGGTGATGGTGATAGACTAGGAGTAGTAACTCAAACTGGAAAATTTATACCAACAGATATATATATGATATTAATAATACGTGATTTAATTAACAAGGTAAACAAAAAAGAATTCTTATATGATGTGAAATGTTCTAAAGCATTAAGTGATGAAATAGAAAAACTAGGAGCTAAAGGAATCTGTTATCGAACAGGAAATTCATATACAAAAGCTAAAGTAAAAGAAGAAGATTTACCATTTGGTGGAGAATTAAGTGGACACGTATACTTTAGAGACAAATGGCCAGGATTTGACAGTGGAATGTATGCAGGTGCAAGACTACTAGAAATACTTTCAAAAACAGATAAAAATATAGAAGAACTACTAGAAGGAATCAATCATTATTATTCTACAGAAGAGATAAAATTCACCGCAAAAGATGATACAAAGTTTCAAATAGTAGATAAAGTAATTGACTATATAAAAGAAAAAGGTTATAAATACAATGATATAGATGGAGCTAGAGTAGAATTTGAAGATGGTTGGGCACTAATAAGATGTTCTAATACAGGTCCAAATATAACAGTAAGATTTGAAGCAAAAACAAAAGAAAGATTAGAAGAAATCCAAAATGAATTTACAAATATATTAAAAATATATCTCGATAAAACATCTCATTAGAAAGAGATGTTTTATTATTATAAATTGTCAAATAAAAAAAATAATACTGTAAAATTTTGTTTTAATTATTAGTTAATTTTTCTATATATGATATATTTGTAATGTACAATTAAGATAGGGTGATAAAAAAATGGCAATTACTGAAAACGAATTAAAAAAAGAAAAAACAATCTTAAAAAAAGTAAATTTATTACTAGATAAAACAATAAATGAATTAGGAAAAGACGTCTATCAAGGAGAAGAAGACTTAATAGAATTTAAAAAAATGATGTGGGAAAACGCAAATAGCTTTGATAGTGGAGAAGAACAACAAGTAATGCTACAAACATCAAAAGAAGAAAATCGTTATTTAGAAAAACAAAAGTATTTTAGAAAATTAAAAAGTATAGAAAAAAAACCATATTTTGCTAGTATTGTATTTAAAGATGACGAAAATAATATATACAATATATATATGTCACTTACATACTTAAAAGATACAGACGAAAATAATATATTATATGACTGGAGAAGTCCAATATGTAGCTTATTTTATGATTATGAAACAGGACCATGCAGTTACCAAGCACCAGGAGGAACATATAGTGGAGAATTAAAAAGAAAAAGACAATATAAAATAGAAGATAAAAAATTAATAGGAGTATTTGATAACTCATTAAACATTAACGATGAAGTTCTACAAGAAGTTCTCGCAACAGAATCAAGTGAAAAAATGAAAAACGTTGTAAATACCATTCAACAAGAACAAAATAAAGTAATTAGGAATCTAGAAGATAATAATTTAATAGTACAAGGAATTGCCGGATCAGGAAAAACAACAGTAGCACTACATAGAATAGCCTTTTTACTATATCGTTTAAAAAATTTAAATAGTAATAACATATTAATATTTTCACCAAACAATATTTTTGCAGATTATATTTCAGATGTATTGCCATCTCTTGGAGAAGCAAATACTCTCCAAACAACATTTGCTGACTATTTAGAAAGTTTTCTAACAGAATATACTCAAGTAGAAAGTTTTACAGACTTTGTATCAAGATATTACTCTTATAAAGAAACTTTTCCAGAACTAGTAGAATATAAACAAAGTGATCAAATAATGAAAGATATAGATAACTTTTTAGATGAATACATAAATAATTGTTACTTTACAAAATCATTTAAAGAAGGAGAAAAAAACTATATAGATAAAAATGAAATAAATAATATGTTACATCATAAATATGATAGACTACCATTATTTGAAAGAGTAGAAGAAATTTCCTTAAAACTTTGTTCTAATTTTTATAAAGGAAAAACTAATAAACAAAAAACTTATATAAAATTATTATATAAAAATAGTAACTTTGAAAAAAATTATATTGAAATATTAAAAAAATTCTTTAAAAGTAAATATACTAAATTTCAATTAAATGATAAAACATTAGAAAAATATTTTACTAATGAAAAAATCAACTATGAAGATGCATTAATATATGCATATATAAAAGGAAAATTAGAAGGTTTTATATATGAAGGAACTATAAAACAAGTAGTAATAGATGAAGCCCAAGATTACAATAAAATGCAATATTATATAATAACCCAAATATTTAAAAAAGCAGACTATACAATACTTGGTGATATTAATCAGAATATAAATCCATATTATCATTATAATTCTTTAGAAGACTTAAAAGAACTATTTAAAAAAGATACAAAATACATAGAATTATTAAAAACTTATCGCTCTTCACCAGAAATAATAGATTATACAAATAAAATATTAAACTTAAATCATGTAAATGCCATAAGAAATAAAACAAATAAACCAGTAATTATAAGAAAAGGAGTATTAAATTTAAAAGAAAGATTAATTGAAGATTTAAATCATTTACAAAGTATATATAAAAGTACAGCGTTAATTACAAAAGATATAAAAGCAGCAAATGAATTATATGAGTTATTAAAAGATGAAACAGATATAGACCTAGTAGAAGTTAATACAAAAGGGTTTCATAAAGAATGTATCATTATTCCAGCATACTTATCAAAAGGATTAGAATTTGATAGTGTAATAATCTACAATGATAGAAAAAACACCTATAAAAAAGATGAAAGAAATCTTCTATATGTAGCCTGTACAAGATGTCAACATGAACTTTATATTTATAATTAAAATTAATTACAAAAATTAATTAACATATGTTATAATTCATTTATAGTAGGAGAGTGAATAAATGAAAAAAATAAAATTTATTGTTTTGATATTAATAATGATGTTTACTATGATACCAAATGTTTTTGCTGCAGAAAAAGTAGTAATAGAATCTGTTACTCTAGATTCTAAAACAGATAATGTAATAGAACTATCACACCCAACAATAAATGGGATGAATATAGGATTTGACTTAAGTTTTGTAAAAATTGGAGATTTTGCTAAATATAAAGTTATATTAAATAACAAGTCAAATAAAGATTTTTATATTGATAATAAAACTAATTTTTCAAATAGTGAATACTTAAGTTATGAATATGAATTTCAAGATAAAAATACGAGTAGTATAAAAGCAAATTCAAAAATAACAATGTTTATCACAATAAAATATAAAAATAAAGTCCCAATAGAAAAGTTAGTAAATGGTATTTATACAGAAGAAAATGCCATGGCAGTAGATTTATCTGATATTATCTTAACAAATCCAAAAAC
>Ga0247611_10000679_pt1 | contig 66771 bp, 70 predicted proteins | sample 177DNAGHGhighgp2_FD_192422 | JGI IMG/M metagenome (GOLD analysis project Ga0247611, IMG submission 192422) | Sheep rumen microbial communities from Palmerston North, Manawatu-Wanganui, New Zealand - 1770 DNA GHGhigh gp2 | ecosystem: Host-associated > Mammals > Digestive system > Stomach > Rumen...
CTTTATTATTTGGTACTGCTCCATGAGATAGTGTTATATCATACCAGATATCTTTATTTGTTGTTGTATTCTTTCCATCTATTGTAAATTCAAAATATTTATTTGCTATATAACTACTACTTGGCATAGCATTTTCTAAAGTTAAAGTATTAGATTCAGTATAATGCATATAGATATCTCCAACTAATTGTTTTGAATTAGTTGTTCCACTTCGGTTATATGTATAGGCTGCAAATGATATTCCTACTACTCCTATTAATAAAATTCCTATTAATACTGCTATTATTACTTTTTTATTCATTTAATCATCTACTTTCAGATTAATTATATAATAATTATTTTTATTTGTCATTAATTTTATAAAAAAAATATCAGTAAAAACTGATATTTTATTGAATTTATTATTTAACTTCTACTTCTGCTCCAGCTTCTTCTAACTTAGCTTTAATTTCATTAGCTTCTTCAACTGGAATATTTTCTTTAACAGCTCCACCGTTATCAGCAATATCTTTAGATTCTTTTAATCCTAATCCTGTTATTTCTTTAATTACTTTGATAACGTTAACTTTAGCTGCTCCTGCATTTACTAATGTAACTGTAACAGCCTTTGGACCTTCATCAACTGCTTCAGCTCCACCAGCAACTGGTGCTGCTACAGCAACACTACTTGGATCTACTCCAAATTCTTCTTTCATTGCATCTACTAATTCTTTGATTTCTAGTAAATTCATTTCTTTTAAAGCACTAATAAATTCATCTTTTGTTAATTTTGCCATTTTAATTTCCTCCCTTTAATTAATTTTTTTCTTCTAATTGTTTAGAATATAAATCTAAACAGATTGCTAAATCTTTTGGTATTTGAAGCATACCTCCAGCAAGCATTGTAAGTAATCCTTCTCTTGATGGAATAGTTGAAAGTTTTTCTAATTCTTCACTACTTGTTACTTGATTATCAACAAGTCCTACTTTTAAAGTAATCGCTTTATGTTTTTTCATAAAATTTGCAAGTACTTTAATAGGAGCTATTTGATCCTCGCTAAATGCAAGTGCACTTGGACCATTTAAAAATTCATCAATATCAATTTTTAAATCACTTAAAGCTCTATGCATTAAAGTATTCTTATATACTTTATATTCACTTCCTGCATCTCTTAAAGCTCTTTTTAATTCTTTTATTTCAGAATCAAGTAGTCCACGATAATCAAATAAAACAACACCATTAGATTTTTCAATTTTTTCTTTTATCTCATCGATTACTTGTTGTTTTTGTTCTAATATCTTAGGATTTGCCATTTTTCCTCCTTTATTTATTTTAAAGTACCAAAAAAGTCCTTTTTCAAGGACTTTAAAAAAACTATTTAGTTTTTAGTCCTCGGTAGGATTTACAAACGACCTACTGTCTTTGGCACCAAATAACGTTATTATTATATCATTATTTTTTTATTTGTCAAATGAATTTTGACTTATTTTAATTCCAGGACCCATTGTAGATGATATTGTAATATTTTTAACATAATCACCTTTAACAGTTGCTGGTTTTAATTTTAAAATTGTATTTACAAAAGCATTTAAATTTTCTGTCAATTTTTCTTCATCAAAACTTGCTTTTCCAATAATACCATGTACATTTCCAAAACTATCAGTTCTATATTCAACACGTCCTGATTTAACATCATTTATTGCTTTAGCAACATCTGTTGTTACAGTTCCAGTTTTAGGATTTGGCATTAATCCTTTAGGCCCAAGAACACGACCAAGTTTTCCTAATAGTGGCATAGCATCTGGAGTAGCGATTAGAATATCAAAATCAAACCAATTCTCTTTTTCGATTTTTTCTACCATATCTATATCACCAACATAATCAGCTCCTGCTTCTTTAGCAACTTTTGCTGAATCACCTTTAGCAATAACTAAAACTTTTTTAGTTTTACCAGTTCCATGAGGTAATACAACAGCACCACGTAATTGTTGGTCAGCTTTCTTAGTATCTAAATTTAAAAACATTGCAACTTCAATTGTTGCATCAAATTTTGCATTTGATGTTTCTTTAACTAGCTTAACTGCTTCTTCTTTAGTATATAATTTTGCTCTATCTATTTTTTCTAAAGCTTCTTTATATTTTTTTCCTCTTTTCATTTTTTCCTCCTTGTGGTTTTAGCGGACCATTAATCCTTCCACATAGTTACCTATGTAATTATTTAACTTCAATTCCCATATTAAGTGCTGTACCTTTAACTATCTTTATAGCAGCATCAAGGTCATATGCATTTAAATCTGGTAATTTAGTAGTAGCAATTTCTTTTACTTGATCTTCTGTTAAATGTCCAACAATTTCATTTTTACCTTTAACAGATCCTTTTTTAACCTTAGCATATTTCTTAATTAAAAATGCTGTAGGTGGAGTTTTAACAACAAAATCGAAACTTCTATCATCGTAAATAGTAATCTCAACTGGTGCTATATCTCCCATCTTATCTTTAGTTGCATCATTATACTTAGTACAAAATTCTTGTAAGTTAATTCCAGCTGGTCCAAGTACTGTTCCTACTGGTGGAGCTGGTGTAGCTTTACCTGCTTGAATTGCTAACTTAATCTTTTTAACAACTTCTTTTGCCACGAAAAACACATCCTTTCTTTGATTTAATATTTTCGTGAGTGGTTCAAATAGCTAACTTGTCCGCTTAATAAGTTAAGACTTTCGCCTCCCACTAATTAATCTATATATAAAATATAGCAGTATGATAATAACATTTTTTTTCTTTAAAATCAAGTATTTTCTTACTTATATTTTAAATCTTTTAAACTTTTTACCTTTTCACCATTAAATTCTGATACATCTTTTTCTAATTCCAATAAGAATTCAATAAACAAGGATATTTCTTCTTTTTGAGCTTGATACATATTTAAGAATTCGTTTAAACGTTTATTTTCTTTTAAATGAGTATAATCTGCTTTAATACTTTTTAATAAAGATGACATTATTTGCCAATTAAAATTACCTATATTTTCTATTTCACTACCATATTTTGGATACCATCTAGTTGTATCAATAAAATTAAAGCTATTAGTAGTTTTATCATATAAAATATTTTCAGAGCATAAATCTTTCATAAATATATTTTTTTGTTTTAATAAAACTAATCTTGCATTTATATATGCAGATTTTAAATCACTAATTAATAAATCATCGTTTAATCCATCTAAAATAGAGTATCCTTGTAAATAATTCATAGTATATCCTGCAACTCTATTATTTCCTTTAAAATACAATACATCAATAGGATATGCAATTTGATCACACTTTAAATTATCAAAAAAAATTTTTTTATCTTCTTCTAATCCATAAAATAATTTTAAGATTATACCATTAGATAATTCAAAACAAACACCCTCTTGACCACGACCCAAAATGCTATATTTTCTATATCTATTTAGAATATCTTTATCAACCAAATACTTCATTAAAACCCCTTTATTGTCTATGCTTTCTTTATTTGAGATAATTCACATTCAATTGTTGTTTCTTGTCCAAATAAATCAACTATAGCATTTACTTGTTTAGTTTCTTCATTAATAGAATCAACTTTACCTATCATACCAGAGAAAGGTCCATCAACAATTTTAATAGAATCACCAATATTTAAATCATTCTTAATATCTATTCTTGCCATTCCCATATTATTTAATATATTATCTACTTCATATGGTTGAAGTGGAGTAGGCTTAGCTCCTTTACCACTTGATCCAATAAATCCTGTAACTCCAGGAGTATTACGAACAATAAACCAAGCTTCATCACTCATAACCATTTCTACTAAAATATATCCTGGAAATAACTTTTTAACTTTTTCTTTAGTTGTTCCATTTTTTTCTTCAACAACTTTCTCTTCTGGAACAATAACTCGATAGATGTAATCTTTCATATCCATTGAATTTGCACGCATTTCAAGTTTTTCTTTAACTTTATTTTCATGTCCAGAATAAGTATTAACTACATACCATTGCTTTTCTTCCATAAATCCCCCTTATATTAAACTTTTAATCAATGCCATAACTAATTCTATTGCATAGAAATATATTGCAAAAAATAAAATAAAAACTATTGTTGCAATACTATACTTAACCATATCAGAACGACTTGGAAAATGAACTTTTTCCATTTCTTTTTTTATTTGCTTAAATAAGTTATCTTTTTTTACTTTTACTTTTTTACTTGTTTTCTTATTATCAATCTTTTTTTCATCACTTTTCTTCTTCATATTATCTCCTATTTTTTGTAATATAAAAAACACTTTCGTGTTTCATGCATATAAAATATCACATTTTTGCATAAAAATCAAGTGTTTTTATTATTTTATAAAAAATATATATATTAATAAGCATATAAAATATAATAATACTAATATACTTGGTATAAATAAAATATCTACATAAGCTTTATTATTTTCTTCCCCAACATAAGCTCTCCCTATTTCTGTAGATAAGCTTTTTCTCATCACATTAGCATTCTGATTAGCGGAAGCTTCTTGTCTTTTTTCAATTAAATACTTATTTAAATAAACAACATTTAATCTTTGAAATAGTTCTCCATAATATTCAAAAATTTCTTCTGGAATTACTCCACTTTGATTAAACTGATCTAAATTATCCTTAATAAAATCAAAATACTCTTGATTCATATTACCATCAACAACCCTATTATTATAAGCCATTAAACCTATTTTAGCAGCTTGATATAAATCCAAAATTTTTCTATTATTATCGTCACCAATATGTCCCACTACTTGATTAAATGATTGTGGCAAAAACTTTCCCTCATACATTATTATTTTACTAGGATCAAAATTATATACATATAATCCATTATTATGAAGCATTTCCAACATATGATCAAAACTAATTAGTATTTGAGTTAATTCTTCTTTATCATTAATATTTTCTTCTAAAATATCTTTTAAAGTAGTCATATGTCACCTCACTTTATAATAATCTAACATAATTGTATCACAAAATTCAGAAAAAAAAAGACTTTTTCATCTTTTTTTATCTAGATAATTTTTTTACTTTAGATTCGCTCATTATAGCAGCGCAATAAATATCATTAAAAGTATCAAATTCAAAACGATAATCGCTACCAATTATTTTATCTCTTAAATCCTCGAGTAATTTCATTTTTTCTAATTTATCTTTATCACTTACATATCCAAATACTCCAACTCCAATATTTAGACTACCTTTATTATGCATCTTTTCCCAATTCTGAATATTAATTGGAGCATAAGGATTATGAGTAATAATTGTATTTATTCTATTTCTAGGAAATTCTGTAATAATTTGTTTATCATCCTTAATATTATATATATATGGTAATTCTGCTCCAATTATCATTTTTCCTTCAATAAGTCTTTCTGGATTATCTATATTTTCAAATTTATAAGGACTAATAATTGTTGTATTATACGGTAAAGAAATCGAATCTACCTGTGATTTTCCGACTTCTGCAGTAGTACTCAAGGTAATATCGTTATTTAACATATATAAAAAAGTCGCATACTGTTTATTACAAACACTTCTATCTAATAACCATTGAAGTAAATCAAGTCTAATATTAGGATTATTAAGATCCCTTACTGATAAGTTACTTATTCCTTGAGATTCCTTATATTGTTTAATAATTTTATCTACCATAAAAACCTCCGTTTATTTCCCCTCAAATTCAAAAAATATTATATCATAGTTTATTTATTTGTAAAGAAAAATAGGTTATTTAAAACCTATTTTACCACAATATTTATTATTTTATTCTTTATAACTATAATTTTAACTATTTCTTTATTCTCAAGATGTTTTTTTACATTTTCATTTTCAAGAGCTAATTCTTTTATATCTTCTTCAGATAAATCAAAAGAAGTTTCTACAGTTCCTCGAAGTTTACCATTTACTTGAATTGCAATAGTAATAGTATCATCTATTAATTTATCTTTGTTATATTTAGGAAAACTTGATTCACATAACGGTTCTCCTAATTTATAAACTTCATTTAATTCTTCTGTTATATGAGGTGCCATAGGATTAAGTAATAATAAGAAGGTACGATAATCTTTAGTAGTAATATTTTCTAATTTTTCCATTTCATTTAATAAAATCATTAAACTTGATACAGCAGTATTATATTTTAAATTATCCAAATCTTCTGTAACTTTTTTTATAGTCTTATTAATTAATACTTCTATTTCTTTAGAATATCTAATACTTTCTCGAAGTTTAGAACCAATTCTTTCAACTCTATCTAAAAACTTTTTACATCCATTTAAACTAGAAGTACTCCAATTAACATCTTTTTCATAATCTCCAATAAACATTTCATATACTCTTAAGGCATCTGCACCATATTCTTCTATACAATCATTAGGATTAATAACATTTCCTTTTGATTTGGACATTTTTTCACCATTTGAACCTAATACCATTCCATGACTTGTTCTTAGTAAAAATGGTTCCGCATTTGGTACTAAATCTTTATCATATAAGAAATTATTCCAAAATCTAGCATATAATAAATGTCTTGTTGCATGTTCCATACCACCATTATACCAATCAACTTGACCCCAATAATTTAATGCTTTTTTTGAAACAAATTCTTGATCATTACATGGATCCATATAGCGAAGCCAGTACCAAGATGAACCAGCCCAATTTGGCATTGTATCTGTTTCTCTTTTAGCATTATTTCCACATTTAGGACATTTACAATTTACAAATGACTCAATAGAGGCTAGGGGACTTTCACCAGTTTCAGTAGGTTCATAAGAAGCAACATTAGGAAGTTTAACTGGCAAATCCTCATATGGAACTGGTACCCAACCACAATTATCACAATAAATCATTGGAATAGGTTCGCCCCAGAATCTTTGACGTGAGAATACCCAATCTTGTAATCGATATTTTGTTGATTTATGACCAATACCATTTGATTCCATAAAATCTATAATTTTGGCAATAGCTTCTTCCTTATTATCAATACCATTTAAAACCCCAGAATTAATCATATTACCATCACCAATATATGCTGACTTAGTAATATCTCCACCTTCTATAACTTGAATGATATCAATACCAAATTTTTTAGCAAATTCATAATCACGATCATCATGAGCCGGAACTGCCATAATAGCACCAGTTCCATAATTCATCATAACATAATCAGAAACATAAACTGGTATTTTATTTTTAGTAATTGGATTAATTGCATAAAAACCTGATATTTTTACACCAGTCTTATCTTTATTTAATTCAGTTCTTTCCATTTCGTTTTTTTGACTAGCAAATTCACGATATTTTAGTAATTCATCCATATTTAGTATTCTATCACTTAGTTTATCAATAATTGGATGTTCAGGAGCTATAACCATAAAAGTTACCCCATAAATAGTATCAGGTCTTGTTGTATATACCTTTAATTTATAATCACTATCATCAATTAAAAAATCTACTTCCGCTCCAACTGACTTACCAATCCAATTAATCTGAGCTATTTTAGTTTTTTCTTGAAATTTTGTATCCTTAAGACCATCTAGCAATTTTTCAGCATATTTTTTCATCCCAAGCATCCATTGAGATTTTTCTTTTTGAATAACACCAGTTCCACATCTTTCACATACACCTCCTGATGCATCCTCATTAGATAAAACTGATTTACAATTAGGACACCAATTAACAGGGATTTTAGCTTTATATGCAAGACCAGCTTCATAAAATTTTAAAAATTGCCATTGAGTCCATTTATAATATTTAGGATCAGTAGTTGCAAATTCACGACTCCAATCAAAAGATAATCCTAAACTTTGAAGTTGACTTTTAAAAGTCTTAATATTCTCTTTTACAGCGACACTTGGATGAATATGATTTTTTATAGCATATTGTTCTGCAGGTGCACCAAATGCATCCCATCCCATAGGAAATAAAACATTGTATCCTTCCATCCTTTTCTTTCTTGCTACTGCATCAAGAGAAGCATAACTTCTAACATGACCAACATGTAATCCCGAACCACTTGGATAGGGGAATTCTACTAATATATAATATTTCTTTTTATCACTTTCATTACTTGCAACAAAAGTATTATGATCTTTCCAATACTTTTGCCATTTCTTTTCAATTTTTTTTGTTTCCATTTTTTACCAAACCTTTCCTAACATAATAATTACCTAAAATATTTAAAAACAAAATACTTACAATAAGCAATAAGAATGCTCCAACAAACATACCAACATATATATTTTTTATTATCTTAAAAGTTAAAACAAATACTAAGGCAATGTTAAAGGACATCATTATTGATATTATATTAATCATTTTTAAATAATTAACTTTTCTCATATCTATTTTATACCTTAATACTATAAAGGCTACCTCCCAAGGTACTTTTTCGGGATTATATTTTTTACCCTTTTTAAATATATAGAGAAAAAAACATATAATATAAACAATCAAAAATACCCCAATAAACCATAATAAATCAGATAAAATAATATCAACCTTCTTCCAAAAAAAAGAATGGGCAAAGAAGTCATAAGACGGTACCATTCTTTTATTTAACTCTATTATCTTAACGCGATTAACGATTATTTTTAATAAGACAAGTTCATTCATATCTAATTATTTGTTTCCACCAAACACAAACTCTCTATAAAAGAAATATAAATTACTACTTCTTAAATAATATATTACTATTTAATCACATAATTATAAAATATTCAAGATTTATTTTTATTAATTATTAATTTGTTAAAAGATAGAAAAAAAATGATATAATGTAGTAGGTGAGTAACTATGAAAAAGTATTTATCTAAAAAGGCCTATAAATTTTCTTTTTCTTCTATAATAAGTTTTATTATAGATTACTTATTATATAGCCTTAATTTATTAATAATTAAAAATATAACTATATCTAATATACTAGCTAGAATTATAAGTTCTATAATTAATTTTAATATAAATAAAAGATATGTGTTTAAAAGTGATAAAAAAATAAAATACGAACTCTTAAGTTATTATATTTTAGCATTCATAATAATTACTTTAAATACTATTATATTAAACTTATTATCATTAATAATTAATCCTTATATCTCTAAAATAATTACTGAATTAATATTATTTATATTTAGTTATTTTATTCAAAAAAAATATATTTTTAAATAACTATATCTTTTTTTTTACGTAAATTTTATCATTTAATTCATTAACTTGTTCTAATACATCATTTTTTAAGATTAAATATTCATTATCTTGCTCTTTTTTTATAACATTATTTCTATACATATTATATAAGTCAGATAATCTATTCGATATATTTTTTTTATAATCTAATGAATGATAATCAGATATAAATTCTCTTGTTGGATTTTTTAATTCACTAATGATATCTTTTAAATCCTTTAATATTTTCTTTTCAATATCTAAATCTATTTCAGACCTATCTAATTCATCAATAAAATCTTCTATTTGATATAAAATATATTCTTCAAATAAAGGTATATTTTTTCTTTCATTAACTTCTTTTAATATCTTACTATTTGGAAACAAATTAGATAAATATTTCTTAATAATTTTCCCTTTATTTTTAATTATTTTATATCCCCATTGTAAACAAAATATTATTTGTCTAAAAAAAGAAAATATTAATCCTATACCTAAAATAGAATTTAAAGTAACCGCAAAAAATAAAGTTAGAACTATTAACAAAAATAAAGATATAATCGCTATTAGAATAGTAAAAATCTTTCCTTGTTTTAATTCATCTTCTAAATTATACTTTTTTATTAATTTATTTGTTATAAAATGATAAATATTTTGTAATTTAAATATAATTGTATCTATTTTTTCAGATTGTAATATTTTATTTAATTTTGGATGTTTTATTTCAAATAAATCTTCTTTTATTTTTTTTATTTCATTATTAGACATAAAAACTACCTCATATCTCTGAGGTAGTATTCTAATATTAATTATATTATTTGTCAATCTTATTATTCATTTTCTTTATCTAAACTAACTTCACTTACTTGATTAGATTTAATATTATAGTTAAAATATCTTGTTGCATTATTAATAGTTGAACATTTAGTTTCATAAATATGCAAACTTTCATTATTTTTAACAATACAATAATCAGTTGCATCTTTTGTTATTATTTTTTTCATTATTTTTGTATCAGATGATAATAAATAAACATAATTATCATTTGACTTATATACTAGGTCATAATCAACATAATTAGACATACCTACAAACAATAATTCATCATATAAATCTGATTTTATTTCTTCGTGTTCAAAATTATATTTCTTAATTTTACCATCCTTAGCTTCATAATATCCTTCTACTTCATAAGTCATATTTAAATTAGTTGGTACTTCTTTAAAATCAACAATATATCCATTTTGATTAATTGTTGTATAAACTAATTCTCCTTTTGAATCATAAATATTAATTTTATTACATAAAGTATTAATTTGTTCACAAGTATGAGAATCAATATAAAAATAATTATTATCATTACTCTTTAAAAAATATAAATTACTTTGTCCAAAACTATTTAAATTATCTATTATTTCTTTTTCTTCTGAAATATCATAAATAGAGTTATAATTTATTCCATACTGTCCTCTTAATCCAGTAGTAGTTGCAATATATTTATTATTCCAATTTGCAAAATGAAGTTTTAAATCTTTAAATAAATTTTTATCATTTTCAAAATTATAATATGAATAATAATCTGATTTATAATGAATAATAATTCCGTTTAACTCATTATAATCAGTATTTAGCATTAATTCATCTATTTCTTCACCGTTTAAATTTAATCCAACTGTTTTATAAAGATTATATCCTACTAATTTTTTATTTGGATCTTCTTTTAAATATGCTTTATATTCATTTTCATTCCTATATATTTCTATAACTGTATCATAATGGATAGGTTCTACATATGTTAAATTATATATAAAATAACTACATCCACCTAGAAATACTAAACCAATTAATAGATATACTAACGTTTTTATATTTTTGTCTTTCATTTTAAACCTCACTCATATATTCAATTAGTCTTAAGAAAATTTTAATACTTCTTGAATCTAATCCTTTTTTCTTAAGTTTTCTAATTTCAATACGCTTTTTAGAATTTGATAAACTATCTGTAAATAATATTTTAGCAATAGTATCTTTTAAATTAGTTGGAACTTTTAGATCAGATAAAATATTATCTATATCATCATTTATTAATTTTAAAGCATCTATTTCAATATCACTACCAGCACAATTAATTGTTAATTGAGAAGAAGTAGAAACATCTTTAACTTCAATAACAAAATCGTTATCCATTAAGTAAGGAAAATAAGATATTTCTTGATCATCAGCATATACTTTTATATTTTCTGCAAATTTAGTATTTCTAAATCTAATTTTAAAATTTCTTCTATCAAATAACAAATTACTTTTACCTTCAACTACCCTAATTATTAAAGTATAGTTATTATTTAAATAATTATAATCTATATTTGTAATAGTATAATCTCCATGTTGATAATTATTAGATATTCCATCATCCTCATATAAATTATAAGAATTACTAATTCCAGGGAATACATGTATTTCTAATTCTTTTGGTGCATCTGCCGACATAAAATCATTAATTCCAGATGTTGGAATTATACCTCCTGCTTTAACAAAAACTGGATAATCCTCTATGTTATAAAAAGATACATATTTTTTATTACCAACAAATTTTTTACCTGTTTTAAAATCATACCAAATTCCATCTGGAATATAAAATCTTTGAATTGTTCTATCTATTAATGGATCCTTTTCTTTAATAATTGGAGATATTAACATTGAAGAACCAAAATAATATTCATTAATATACATAGGATCATCGTAAACAAATGGTTGATCATAATATAGTGGTCTAATAATTGGTACCCCTTCTTTATGATAATGATAAAATTCTGTATATATATAGGGAATTAATTGACTACGAAGTCTTAAATAATAACTAACAATATTATTAGTAACAATATCCCATCTCCATGGCTCTCTTTTATAATAAGTTCCATATTCTGTATTAAATCTTAAAAAAGGTGAAAATACCCCAAATTCAACACTTCTAATATATAATTCGTTATCTTCAATTCCACCTACAGATCCACCAATATCATGACTCCAAATAGATACTCCAATATTAGATGCTGTAATATTAAATAGTGGAAGTAATTTTAAAACCTCAAACGATATTATATTCTTACCAGAATATAGAACTGGATATCTATGAGGAGCAAAATTAGCATTTCTTCCTAATATTATTCCTCTTTTTCCATTTCTTTCTATATCCTTTTTCATATAATCATTTAAAATAAATAAAGCATTTCTATTTTCTAAGATATTATAATCATTCCAAAATAAATCTATTCCAAGTGCTTCTAAAGGATGAATAAACATCTTAAGATATAAATCCATAAATCGTGCATCCGTAGGTTGAAAATCAATATATCCTTTTTTATTTAATTGAATATATTGCTTTGCTAATTCAAAATTCTTTTCATATGGAAATAATCCATCTTTAGGATTTATCTTAACACCAACTTTTATATTCATATTATGAAGATCTTCTATTGTTTTTTCAGGATTTTTAAATAACTTAGGATTAAAAGTAAACCCTGAAGTTCTGGATAAATTAGGATCTTTATATGACCATTCATTATCAAATAAAAATACAGATATTGGTATATTATTTAACCTAAATTTATTCATTAATGGAACAACATGTTCATCTGTATAAGGAATATCTCGACTCCACCAATTACCAAGAGCATATCTAGGTATAAAAGAAGGATATCCTGTAAGAGTAAAATAATCTTTTAATACCTCATTAAAATCATTATTATAAGCAAATATATATATATCTTTACTTTGACCATCTCTAGCATAAATGTTAGAACCTTCATCTAATAATATTGTATCTGAATCATCAAAAACAAAAATATATTCAGGATTAAATAAACCTTTATTTAAATTAGGCATTTTTAAAACATTATCAAGAGATATAGTTGTACCACCATAATTTCGAACTTCTTTTTGAGTATAAAACCATTCCTTTTTACTATATCTAATTGTTCCTGATAAAGTTCTATCAGAAAATTTAGCATTTTTTTGATACTTTAAAAAGATATATTTCGTTTCAACATATATAAAAGATTCATCTTCTTTTAAATTAAATTTAGGTTCTGGAAAATTTCTTTTAATAACATTTGCTGTTGCTGAATCAACATATTTACCTACATCAGAATATTCCATTCTTATTAATCGCTCAGATAGTACTTGAATTCTAAATTTTTCTCCCATTACCACAACATTTTCATTAACTTTTAAATCTTTTGAACTTATTTTAAAATGTGGTCCTAAATCGTACATAATTCCTCCTATTTATTTAAAAATCTTACAACATATTCTTCATATGACATTGGATTATCATGAATATATTTAGCTATTTCTAATCCTACATATCTATAATGCCATGATTCATACTTAACCCCTGTTATATTCTCATATTCTTTCTTATATCTTATAATAAATCCATATTTATAAGCATTTTCAAGTACCCATTTACTTTCCTTAGAATTTGCAAATACAGTATTAGATTCTGCTTTTATATCAACTGCTAATCCCGTTTGATGTTCTGAATATCCAGGATGAGTAACATAATCTTCTGTATATTTTTTTCCATATAGTTTTAAATATGAATTATAAGTTTTTTCTTGGCTTTCATAATCTCTATATCCTGAATTAACAAACAATTGATATCCAGTAGATGCCTTACAATCATTAGACATCTTAATAAAACTATTCAACGTTTCTTCATTTAATTTCTCATTATTACCATATTTATTTGGAACATCAACTATATTTTCAGGTATAAAAGATTCACTTACTCCATGATATTTATTTATTAACATATCATAACTAAATTTGGAAGTTAGTGTTGGATCTTTATAATATTCTTTATCTAACCCAATATTAACATAAATAACTGCTAATTCATATTCAATATCATGATTATTTTTATATTTTATATATCGATCAATATTCTCTAATTTAGAAAAGTCATATTTTAAATAACTAGATATATTTTCAATATAATCTTTATCAACAAATTCTTTAAAATTATCATTATTAGCTAATTTTAAAATATTATTTATATCTTCAATAATATAACCTTTTTCTAATAATTTATTTATAGAATTTGTATAATTATCAAGTTCATAATAATCAATAGATTTATAATTATTAAAATATTTTAAATTATAATCATTTTTTTCTAATACTTTATCTATTGTTTTATTATAACCAAGTTCTAATACTTCTTTTTTTAAGTTGTTATCTAAAATACTCTCAATACTTGATTCTTTATAACCTAAATTCTGTAACTGATATTTGTTATATAATCTAATAGGATTTATAATTACTATTAAAATAATTAATACTATAATAGTAATGAAAATAATAACTCTTTTTTTTAACTTTCTTTTCTTCATATAATCCTCTTTCTATCATACGGTTATATTTTCATATATAATTTTATCAAAATAATATTTTTTTTTCAAGAATTATATATATTTTCATAAATTACTTGACGATAAAATACATCAATATTATAATTGTCTAGGTAAATTGGGTGATATTATGTATTTAAATAACAAAAGATATAATACTTTAGATTCATTTTATAAAGAAAAATTTGGATCTAAAATTGCTAAAATTAGTTTAAATGGAAATTTTACTTGTCCAAATAGAGATGGTACTAAAGGAGTAGGGGGATGTATTTATTGTTCAAATCTAAAGAGTGGAGAATATGCTGGTAATAAAGATTTAAATATTATAGAACAATTTAATGAAGTAAAAAAGATAATGCTCAACAAATGGAAAGATGCTAAATTTATTGGATATTTTCAAGCGGGTTCTAATACATATGCTAAAGTAGATAGATTAAAAGAATTATTCGAACCAATTTTAACTATTCCAAATGTTGTTGGATTAAATATTGCAACAAGACCAGATTGTATAACAAATGAATGTTTAGATTATTTAGCTGATTTAAATAAAAGAACATATCTTACAATAGAACTTGGACTTCAAACAATTCATAATTCAACAAGCGAATTAATTAATAGATGTCATACATTAGATGAATTTGAAAAAATGGTTAAAAAACTACGTAAAAAAAAGATAAATGTCGTTGTCCATATTATTAATGGACTTCCTTATGAAACTAAAGAAATGATGATAGAAACAGTTAAATATCTTAATAACTTAGATATTCAAGGTATAAAGATACATATGCTTCATATTTTAAAAAATACCAAACTTGCTGATTTATACAATAAGGAAAAATTTCATGTTTTAAGTAAAGATGAATATATAGATATCGTGGTATCTGAATTAGAATTATTAAGACCAGAAATTGTCATTCATAGAATAACTGGAGATCCTAAAGTAGAAGATTTAATTGAACCTAAATGGCTAGTTAAAAAATTTATTGTTTTAAATGATATAGATAAAGAATTAAAAAAAAGAAATACTTATCAAGGATATTTGTTAAAAAAAAATAGTTCAAAATGAACTATTTTTAATTAATCTTTTTTCCACACTCTGGACAGAATTTAGCATTTTTTATTAATTTATTACCACAATATTGGCAATAATTATTCTCTTCTTTCTTAGTTTCTTTTTTAGTTTCTTTGACTTCTTCAGTTGGTTTTTCATACTGATAATTATCTTCTTTATTTATATATAAGAATAATCCTCCTAAAGCAGTATTAGTTATCACTGTAAATACGGTATAAAGAACTGTATTTTTCATTTTTAAACCTTTAAAAATATTATAAAATGCCCAACTTTGAAAAACTAATAAACCTAAAGATATTAATTTACTTAAATCACCAGTACTATCAGCAAGAATAAAAGCAGCAGCGCCTAAACCTAAAGTAACTAAAGCCAAATTTTTCCCATTTTTCTTATCTTCTCCATATACTTCAAATCCTAGTTTTCCAATAACATAACTTCTACCAATTGGGAAAAAAGCTAACCAAGAATTAGGAATATTATTCTTTTTACCTTCATTCATTAGTCCAATACAACTAAACACTAATAAAATTATTACTCCTATTAGAAATATTAATGCAAAAAAGAAAAACAACACTCCTATAGAACCAGCAATTCCCATTAATCCTTTTAAACTTTGAACATTCTCTAAATCCTTTAATCTATCTAAATTTTCCAAAGTACCCCAATCAAAATTAAACATACACACACCTCTTTTTATTTATTAAAACGGAAATGACAAATATCTCCATCTTTCATTATATAATCCTTTCCTTCAATACGAAGACGTCCATTTTCTTTTACTTTAAGTTCATCTCCATATTTAATTAAATCATCATAACTCATTACTTCAGCTTTAATAAAGCCATCTCTGAAGTCTGTATGAATTATACCAGCACAATCTCTTGCATTCATACCATCTTTATAAGTCCAAGCTCTTACTTCATCAGAACCAACTGTAAAATAAGTTTTTAAACCTAACAAAGAATAAGTTGCATTGATTAAATCATCAAGTCCAGAAGTTTTAACTCCTATCATTTGAAGCATCTCTTCTTTATCTTCAATTGATAATTCTGCAAGCTCACTTTCAACTTTACAACAAATTTTTATTACTTTAGTTTCATCATTTTTCAGATATTCTTTCATCTTAGTAACATATTCATTATCTTCTTTTGCTAAATCCGATTCGCTAACATTTGCTAGATAGAGAATAGGTTTAGCTGTTAAAAATTGAAATGATTTAATCTTTTCAAGTTCTTCTTCTGTAAAATTAACTTTTCGAAGAGGAATTGCTTTTTCTAAAGCATCCTTAGCTTTTTTTAAAGCACTCACTTCTACTAAAGAATCTGCATCCTTAGTTGTTAAAGCTTTTTTTTCAACTTTTCCTAAACGATTATTAACTATTTCTAAATCACTTATTGTTAATTCTAAATTTATTATTTCAATATCTCTAATTGGATCTGGATCACCTTCAACATGAATAATATTAGAATCATCAAAACATCTCACTACTTCAACAATTGCATCAACCTCTCTAATATGAGATAGAAATTTATTACCTAATCCTTCGCCAACTGATGCACCTTTAACTAAACCAGCTATATCAGTAAATTCAAAACTTGCTAATATTAATCTTTCTGGCATATACATATCATTTAATACATTCATTCTTTTATCAGGAACATTAACAACACCGACATTTGGGTCAATTGTTGCAAAAGGATAATTTGCTGCTAAAATATTTTGCTTTGTAATAGCATTAAAAAGCGTTGATTTTCCAACATTTGGTAATCCTACAATACCTGCTCTTAACATTTTGCCTCCTTATACCGTTGGATAAACTTTTGGTCCAATAGGTAAACCTATTATATACCATCCTATTAAAAGTAGCAACCATGTGAATCCAATTATTATAAAATACGGCATAACATACTTCATAGCTTTAAATACTCCAATTGATGTATCTTTATCTCTTTTATATATATTCATATAAGCTAAATATACAACAAAGAAAGCGGATAGGGGAGTTATTCCTTTACTAATTGAATCTCCAGCTCTTAAAACAAATTGTAAAAATTGTGGAGAAATATTTGATTGCATTAATGGAGGTACAATTACTGGAGCTAAAATCTCCCATTTTGCACCTGCTGTTGTTAAAAATAAACTTACAAATGCTATCAATAATATTGATACTATTAAAAGTGGTATTCCCGAAAATTGCAAACTATCTATTACATTAGCAACTATTCCAGATAATATAACACCTATATTTGTTTTCTTAAATATTGCAATAAATTGCGAAGCTAAGAAAATCAATATTATTACCCCACCTAAATCTTTTAAATTATCATGACATAAATTAAATATATCAGTATCTTTCTTATATTTTTTAGAACCTCTTCCATAAGCTATTCCAGCAACTATAAATATTAGAGATATCATATACGTAAATCCATCTTGGAAATAAGAATTTTCTCCAAATATCTGTCTTAAATATGTTTTTTCATTCATATCCAATAATAATCCAGATAGTGGTAAATTAGGAATAACTGAGTATATAAATATTACCACCATTATAATAAATGCAATTATAAAATGTCTAAAACCTCTTTTTTCTAAGTATTCTTGATTTAATTTGTCTTCTTCATTTGGTATATCAATTACTTCAACATCTTCTGAAATATTTAATAATTTCTTTTCTTTATTTTTACCAAAATGAGGAACAAATATTTTTTCAACTATAACAGTTCCAACAAGTGATAAAACAATTGATGAAACAATCATAATAAATAAATTTGAAAGCAAACTAACATGGAAAGTTGGATCAACTATTCTAGCTGCTGCAGTTGTATATGGAATAAGATTTACTTCTGCAGATCCAACAAATATACTTGTACCAGCTCCAAAAGCAACTCCACAAAATGCTGCTAATATTCCAGATAAAGGACTTCTACCTTTCTTTTCAAAAATTATGGCTGCTAAAGGAATTAAAATAATATATCCAACATCATTTATCATTGTAGATATAGTAGCAATTAGAATTATCAAAAAAGTTAATAATTTACTATTGATTTTCGAAAATATTTTTTTATTTAAATAATCTAAACACCCACTAGAATCAATAACAGATAGACCTATACTCATCATTAAAAACATTGATAGAGGAGCAAAACTAATAAAATTCCTAGTTGCATTACTAATAATAAATTTTAAACCATCAAAATTTAATAAATTTTCTACTTTAACAGTATTCTGAAGTAAAGATAAATCTGTTTGATTTACAGTGCTATATGTTGTTTGAAAATTCAAAAGAGATAATACAAAACTTACCAATATTGTTAATAATATTAATACTATATAAGTAGTAATAGGATGGAATTGAATCTTTTTTAATTTCAATTTTTTATTTTTATTCATTTTCATCACCTTTATATTCTACTATTTTTTTTAGTTTCTTATTAAATTCTATTCGAGGAATCATTACCATATGGCCACAATTTAAACATTTAATTTTAATATCTGCACCCATTCTAACAATTTCCCATAAATTAGAACCACATGGATGTTGTTTTTTCATTGTTACAGTTGTTCCAATATTATACTTTTTTTCTTCCATAAATGCTCACTCACTAATTTTTAAGATTTCCATAATCCTATTAAAATCCTCTAAATTTTGAAAATTGATTTCTACTTTAGAACTACTTATTCTAACCTTTGTATTTAATCTATCACACAACAAATCCTGAATATATTTATATGTTCTATTTTCTTCTGTTTCTTTTCTTTCCATTTTATTTCTTTTTTCATAAGTCTTATCTTGAGCCATTTCTTCTATAGCTTTTGTTGTTAATCCCTCATTTATAATTTTATCAGCCATTTCTTTAACTTTTTCTGGATCTTTGATTTTACTTAAAGTTCTAGCATGCGTTGCCGAAATTTTCTTAGCAATAACTAAGTCTTTTACTGAATCAGGTAAATTAACTAATCCAACCATATTAGTAACATAACTTCGACTTTTTCCAATTCTTTGAGCAAGTTGTTCATGACTTATTCCTTTGGCTTCCATTAAACTTATGTAAGCCATTGCTTCTTCTATAGGATTTAAATCTTCTCTTTGTAAATTTTCTAAAAGGGCAATTTCCATCATTTCTTGATCATCAAAATTTCTAATGATGGCTGGAATTGTTGTTTTACCAGCTAGTTTGCTAGCTTTAACTCTTCTTTCTCCAGCAACTATTTCATATCCCCTTATACTTTTCTTTATTATGATTGGTTGAAATACACCATGCTCTCGTATTGATACAGCAAGTTCTGCTAAAGCTTTTTCATCAAAATCTTTTCTAGGTTGATAAGGATTACTCCTAAGATCATCTAAATTTACTTCTGTTACTTCTTCTTTTGGAGTCTCTTCAACTATTTTTTCTTCTAAAGCATTAAAATCTAATACTTCTCCACTAAATAATTCTTCTAATCCTCTTCCTAAGGATCTTCTTCTAGTCGTTTCCATTTCTCATAATCACTTCCTTTGCTAAATTAATATATGCTTCTGATCCTTTACTCTTAGGATCATAAGCAACAATAGGTTTACCATGACTTGGTGCTTCCGCTAATCTAATTAATCTCGGAATAATTGTGTCATAAACCCTATCTTTAAAATAACTTCTAATTTCCTCTATAACATCTAGTCCTAAATTTGATTTGGACAACATTGTCAATAATACTCCCTCTAAATCTAATTTAGGATTAAGATTTTTTTGAGTTAACATAATAATGTTTAATAATTGTGTTATTCCTTCTAAAGCAAAAAATTCGCATTGAACTGGTATTATAACAGAATTACTAGCCGTAAGAGCATTAGTTGTAATATTACCTAAACTTGGAGGACAATCTATTATCAAATAATCATATCTATCTCTTACTAAATCTATCTTTTCTTTTAATTGAAAAGCTTTTTTAAAATTAGGATCAGATTTACTTTTTTCAATAAATTCAATATCTATTCCAGCTAATTGAATAGTGGAAGGTAATATATCTAAATTCTTAAAATCTGTTTTTAATATTACTTCTTCAATTGTACATTCACCTATTAATAAATCATATATACTGTATCTAATATCTCCTTTATTAAAACCAACACCAGTTGTTGCATTTCCTTGTGGGTCTAAATCTATTAACAATACTTTTTTTCCTAAAAGAGCTAGCGATGCAGCTAAATTTATACTGGTAGTTGTTTTTCCAACGCCACCTTTTTGATTAACTAACGAAATTACTTTTCCCATGTATACCACCTTTTCTAAATGTTGTCACTTATATTTTATCAAAAAAGAAGAAAATAGGGAAGATAAATTATTAATTAATTAAAAAAAACTAATTATTCATCAGTTTTCTTTAACTTAATTGTAATTTGATAAACATCACCATAATCTATTTCTTCTGTTTCTATCGGAATTTTATTTTCCTTTATTTTATCTGTTGTTTTTTTAAGCTCATATACAGCTTCCATTGTTGAATGAATTGTTGTTACTGGATCTAAAGATACATATTCATTCTTAGGAGAATCTGTTTCATTTTCACCAATTACTTCTATATCAGAATTTTCTTCTTCATGAATAGGGTCTTCTATTTTATCTTCTACTTTTGGTTCTTCAGGAATGTTTTCATCAAGATTAATTGTTTGATCAAACAATTCATTTCCTCCAGGAACTTCAAAAGAAGTATTCTCTTCAGGATTAGGAATATTATTTTGCTTAACATCAACTATATTTAATGGTCTTTCAAATAATTGACCTTGATTTGGTATATTTGACATATTATAATTTGGAATTTGACTATTAAAATCTGGTATTGGTTGATAATTATTTTGATTACCATTATAACCATTATTTATCATTCCAACATTCATACCATTATAGTTGTTCATTCCTGAATTCATATTATAATTATTATTCATTCCTTGATTCATGTCATTATATCCATTCATCATTCCTGGATTCATATTATAATTATTATTCATTCCTGAATTCATATCATTATATCCATTCATCATTCCTGGATTCATATTATAATTATTATTCATTCCTGAATTCATATCATTATATCCATTCATCATTCCTGGATTCATATTATAATTGTTGTTCATTCCTGAATTCATGTCATTATATCCATTCATCATTCCCTGATTCATATCGTTATAATTATTCATTCCTGAATTCATGTCATTATATCCATTCATCATTCCCTGATTCATATCGTTATAATTATTCATTCCTGAATTCATGTCATTATATCCATTCATCATTCCTTGACTCATATCATTATAATTATTGTTCATTCCTGAATTCATATCATTATATCCATTCATCATTCCTTGACTCATATCATTATAATTATTATTCATTCCTGAATTCATATCATTATATCCATTTTCAATTCCACTATTCATATTATCAAAATTAGGTAAAAATTGGTTATCAACTTTAGGTAAATTATCTTCTCTTATATGACTTACAAACAAGTTATTTTCACCTGTTGAATTAGATGTTGGAGCAGAATTATCAAGCATAGATCCTAAAGACGACATATTTTGATTTCCTTGATTACTATTAAAATTTTGAGGATTCCCCATATCATTATAATTATTAGGCATATTGTTAAACATATTATTATTAACTCCTGACTGATAATCATTTAATCCCATACTTCCATAATTTGATCTATTATTCATATTACTCCCTTCATCCTTTCCTTCTAAATCACTTTTATTCTCAACCTTTTTTTTATAATTTTTTTTATATTCTTTTATTAATTTATCCAACTCTCTAACTGTGAGTTTTTCATTTTTTACTCTATTTAAAAATTCTAATTGACTTGCTTTATCAGGTAAAGTTAACATACTTCTTGCATGTCTTTCTGATATTTCATTATTTAATAAAGCATCTTGAACTTCATTAGGCAAACCAAGCAATCGCATTTTATTAGCAACCATTGGTTGACTTTTTCCTATTGTTCTTGCTAATTGTTCTTGCGTCATATTCTCAAGTTCAATTATTCTTTTATATGTCTTAGCTTCTTCTATTGCACTTAAATTTTTTCTTTGCAAATTTTCAAGTAATGACATTTTTGCACTTTCCTTATCATCAATATCTTTGATTATTGCGGGTATTGTTGTATTACCTGCTAATGCCGATGCTTTAGTTCTTCTTTCTCCTGCAATTAATTCATACTTATCTCCAAGTCTTCTAACAATTATTGGTTCGATAACACCATGTTCTTTAATAGAATCTGATAGTTCTTGAAGTGCTTTCTCATCAAAAACTTCTCGAGGTTGAAATCTATTTGGAATTATATCATCAAGTCTTAAATTAACTACTTTAACTTCTTTTCCCTCCTCATTCACTTCAATCCCTCTTTTCTTCTATTACCCCTATCATAGAATTATTATATCACATTTTTTAAAATAGCCAAGTATTTTTTTTATTAATTAAAAAAGAAATAAAAAATTCACTAAAAAAATGTAAATAATTATTTCTTTTTCTTAATTTCAGAATACTTTCGAGGATACTTTTTAGAAGTTAACTGGATTTTTTTTATTATTAACAACTTCCTTTTACTATTTTCTATAGGTAATTTAAAATCAATTATCCTTTCTAAATAACCTCCCATATTTTTTATTATTAAATCTGATTCTTCTATTTCCTTTTCACAATCTGATTTCATTGCTATAAAATATCCTTCTTTTTTTACACTTGCAAAAGATATTTCTGTTAAAATCTTTAAATTAGCAACAGCTCTTGATACTACTAAATCATATTTTTCACGATTTATTCTAGTATAATCTTCCGCTCTCATACATACTGTTTCAATATTATCAAGTTTTAATTCTTTTATTATTTCGTTTAAATAATTTATTCTTTTATTTAAAGAATCTAAAAGCGTTATTTTTAGATTGGGAAATACTATATTTAATACTATTCCTGGAAATCCTGCTCCAGTTCCTATATCTAAAACTTTTAATTCTTTTGTTAGGTCAATTCCTTTTATCAAAGTTAAACTATCATAAAAATGTTTTAAGTAAACATCTTTTTCTTCGGTAAGAGTTGTTAAATTAATTCTTTCATTCCAAAGAAGTAAAAGATGATAAAAATCATCTAATTTATTTAATTGGCTTTCTGTTAAAGTTATTCCAATTTTATTTAATTCTTCAATAAAATCATTTTTATTCATTTTAACCTCTTTAAATATAAACTTAAAACTGCAATATCACTGGGGTTAACTCCACTAATTCTAGATGCTTGTCCTAAAGTTTCTGGTTTAATTAATTGAAGTTTTTGTTTTGCTTCTGTTGCGATATTATCAATATTATAATCAAAATCACTTGGTATTTTAATATTTTCTAATTGCTTCAATCTATCCGCTTCTTTTAAAGATTTTTTAATATATCCTTCATATTTTATACTTATTTCTACTTGTTCAATAACTTCATCAGAATAAACTAAATCTTTTTTTATTAAATTAAGCATTTTTTTTAAAGAAATACTTGGTCTTTTAACTAAATCATAATAAGAAATTCCATCTAATATCGGTTCTGTTGATAATTCTTTTAATATTTCATTATCTTTAGTAGTTAATTTATTATTCTTCAAATAGTTTGTTAAATTCTCTATATCATTAATTTTATTTTTAAAAGTATTATATCTTTTATCATCTATTAAACCAATTTGATATCCATATTCTCTTAGTCTTAGATCCGCATTATCATGACGGAGTAAGAGTCTATATTCGGCTCTACTTGTTAACATACGATAAGGTTCTTTTGTTCCTTTTGTTACTAAGTCATCTATTAGTACCCCAATGTAAGCTTCATCTCTTTTTAATATTAAAGGATCTAAACCTTTTAATTTTAAACTAGCATTTATTCCCGCAATAAGTCCTTGAGCAGCAGCTTCTTCATAACCACTTGTTCCATTTATTTGACCAGCAGTAAATAAATTAGCTATTTTTTTATTTTCTAAGCTTAACTTCATTTCTAAAGGATCGATTGCATCATATTCAATTGCATAAGCATATTTTAATATTTTGGCATTTTCTAAACCTTTTAAACTATGTACCATTTCTTCCTGTATATCATGAGGCATACTAGTCGAAAATCCTTGAAGATAAATATCATCATAAAATCTACTTTCTGGTTCTAAAAATAATTGATGACGTTCTTTATCACTAAATTTAACAACTTTATCTTCAATAGAGGGACAATATCTAGGACCAATACCAGTTACATAACCACCATACATACTTGATTTATTTAAATTATTCTTTATTATTTCATGAGTATTTGCATTAGTATAAGTTAAATAACAAGGTATTTGATCTTCTAATTTATAGAGTGGGGGAGTATCAAAAGAAAAAGTCCTTAATATGTTATCTCCATCTTCTTGTTCGAGTTTAGAAAAATCAATTGAACTTCTTTCAATTCTAGGTGGAGTTCCCGTTTTAAGTCTTTGAATTGTTAATCCAAGTTTTTTTAAATTTTCACTTAATTTATTAGCTGCTTTTTCTCCATGTGGTCCAGATTCTACTCTTGATGCCCCAACTAAAACTTCTGCTTTTAAATATGTACCTGTTGTTAAAATAATTGTTTCCCCAAAGATTTTATCCTGATTATCTAAAATTATACCTATTACCTTATCTTCTTTTACAATTAAGTTATCAACTATTGCCTCTTTTATATCAAGATTTTTTTCTTTTTTTAATGTTTCAATCATATTTTGTTGATAAGTAATTTTATCCGCTTGAGCTCTTAATGCCCTAACAGCTGGCCCTTTTTTAGTATTTAACATTTTTAATTGAATGTGACTTTTATCAGTGTTAATACCCATTTCTCCACCTAAGGCATCTATTTCTCTAACAAGTATCCCTTTAGCGGGTCCTCCAATTGAAGGATTACATGGCATATCTGCAATATTATTAATATTTCCTGTTACAAGCAAAGTTTTATTATTTAAACGAGAAGCTGCTAAACTTGCTTCACAACCTGCATGACCTCCTCCTACAACTATAACATCATATTTCATGATATCACTTCCTAACATATATTTTATCTTCTTTATTCAAAACATTATCTATTTCTTCTATTTCATTTTTTAAAATAATTAAATCTGTTTCTAATTTATTTAATAAATCTTTATTCTTTATAATCTTTTTTCTTTTAACTATATCTTGTAAATTCTTTTTTTCGTAATTAATTAGTAATTCTAATTCAAACTTATTTAAAGATACAAAGTCTATATAATCTCTTATATAATATTGTCTTGCTAAGAATTCTACTATTATAGGATTATTAAAATAAATATAATCGTATAATTTATAATTAGAGTTGATATAGTTATATAATTCAGAAGGCATTTTAATTCCTAAATCATTAATTAAATTTAAATCTTTTATTTGTATTCTATATCCATATTCATATTTACCAATTTTTTTTTCTTTCTTAATATATTCCTTCATAACTATTTACCTACACAAAAATTACTAAATAAATTATCTAAAAGTTCTTCATCATATGATTCCCCAATAATTAATCCTAAAATATTCCAAACTTCTTTTAAATCTATTTCTACCATATCTAAATCTTCATTATTATCTATTTCTTTTTCTATATCTAATATTATACTATATGCTTCTTTTATCTTATTAAATTGACGAATATTTGTTATATAAATAGAATCACTACTATTCAATAATTCAAAATTAAATATTTCTCTTATTTTCTTTTTTAATTCTTTTATACCTTCTTCTTCAATAGTATTAATAGATATATAATTATCAATATTTAAATTTTTAAGATCTAATTTATTATCCAAATCATTTTTATTAACAATATATATTACTTTTTTTTCTTTAGTTTTTTCTATTAATTCTAAATCTTCCTTACTTAAGTTTTCATTATTATTTAGAAGTAGCAATATTAAATCTGCATCTTCAATTGTTTTTAAACTTTTTTTAACTCCTATTCCTTCTACTACATCTTTTGTTTCTCTAATTCCTGCTGTATCAATGATATTTAATTTAATACCATCTATTATAATTTGTCCTTCTACTATATCTCTAGTAGTTCCAGGAATATCTGTTACAATTGCTTTATCTTCGTTTAATAATTTATTTAGTAAACTACTTTTACCAACATTTGGTTTTCCAATAATAGCAACATTTATACCTTTATATATTAATTTAGATGACTCATAATTTTTTATTAATCTAAACAAATCATTTTTAACTTTAGGAATTATTTTTTTTAAATCATTTATAGTTACTTCATAGATATCATTATATTCTGGATAATCAATGTTTACTTCTATATTACTAATTATTTTTATTAAATCTTCTCTTATTTTTTTAATTAAATTACTTAGATTTCCTCTTAAGGAATTAATTGCAACTTTTCTTTCTATTTCTGTTTCACTATTAATTAGATCACTTACAGATTCTGCTTCTACTAAATCTATTCTTCCATTTAAAAAAGCTCTTTTGGTGAATTCTCCTCTCGAAGCTAATCGACAACCATTTTTAATTAATAAATCTAATACTTTATTAGTTGAAGCAATTCCCCCATGACAATTAATTTCAACTATATCCTCTCTTGTGTAAGTTTTAGGTGATCTCATTATACTTACAAGTACTTCATCTATAATTTCATCTTTATCTATAATATATCCGTAATGAATTGTATGAGATTTTTCTTTTTCTAAATTTTTCCCTTTAAATATTTTATTTGCTATAAAAATAGAATCTTTTCCACTTATTCTTATTATAGATATTGCTCCAACTCCTAAAGCTGTTGCAATACTTACTATTGTGTCATCCATATTATCACCCCTCATTTGTGATAAATTATAACACAAAAAAAAAACAATGTCACTTATTTTTCATTGTTTAGTATATTTCTTTTCATTAAAAAAGAATATTTCATTTAAATAATTTAGTCTAAAATTAATAATTTTAAATAAATTAATCAACTCTAAAATTGGATTATCAAAATAATTATTTATTATTATATTACTTTTAATGCTTAAAGCATGAATTAAAAACAAAGTTTTTTCTGTTATATTTTCTTTACCAAGTAGTCTAATAAATAATATTATCTTATTTTCAGGAATATCTACATTTTTATTTTTTAAATAATTAAATAGCCAGTTAGATATATCATCAAAACAGTGATAATATTTATTAATATTTACTTCATATCCATATTTTAATTTCAATTCATCTGTTTTCATTTCATTTAAATAATTATTAAGAATTATTAAAATATTTGATTCCATTAACACCTCCAAAAATAATTATATATATAGGAAATGTCGATTTTTGTCGAAAAAAAAGAAAGACATTAACTTTCTTTATAACACCATTCATTATAATCTTCTTCTTTAATTAAATCTTTTAATTTTTGTAAATCTTTTATTTTATTTAACTTAATTTCTCCATCTTGATATATTATTTCATATCTTGATATTATTTCTGAATCTCCATAATCATTTATAATACTTTTATTATCCTTTATAGTTTTAGAACATTCCATATAATTCTTAGACCATATTTCATATTTATTAATTTTTATTACTTCTTTTTTTGAATCATCTATTAATACTTTTCCAGCATCTAAGACAATATTTTCATATTCTTTATCCTTTGTCTCAGAATATAACGGATCCCCATTTAAATTGTAAAAAACTATATTATATCCATATTGACCAACATTATAAGCAATAATAAATTCATTTGATATATATACTCCTTTTGTATCTTTTATTTTCTTTCCATTAAATAAATAATCATTTTCTTCTCTTTTTAAATTATAAACATTTCCATTAATCTCTATTTCTTCTGATGTATTATTTTCTAGTTCATATTTATTTAAAAAAATATTTTTTATATATTCAATATCTTTTTTATTTTCTTTAACTGATATTTTTAATAAACACAATACTATTATAATTAAACATACAATTAATAATATACTACCAATCATAATAATTTTTTTATTTTTCATTTATCCTCCTTATTCTCTAATTATATTATACATTATTTTTAAGAATAATAAAAGAATAAATTATCTCTAATTTATTCTTTAGGTTTTAATTTAATAACTACACATCTATTTGGTTCTTCTCCAGTAGATTCTGTATATACTTTTTTGTTATTTCCTAATGTATTATGAATTATTCTTCTTTCATACGAATTCATTGGTTCAAGAGTAGCTTCAACTCCTGATTTTGCAACTTCTCTTGCAATCCTTTTAGCCATTTTTTCTAAATTCCATTCTCTTTTTTGTTTATATTCAGAAACGTCTAAAACGAATTTAAAATTTTCACCTATTTCTTTATATATACTTTGTTTAATAATTGTTGTTAAAGCATTTAGTGTTTTAGCATTTTTGCCTATCAAAACAGCATTATTATCTGCATATATAGTTATATTCAAGGAATCCTCTCTTTTTTTTACTTCCATATTAATATTTAGTCCCATTTCCTTAGTAATATCTTTGACAAGATCTTTAATATGTTCTATTACATCGTCTTTTTTAATAACTTCAATTACTGATTTTTTGCTAAATAGTTTAGTTGAATTTTCTATTTCTCTTATATATAAATTTCCTTCTTGTTCCATTAATGAACTTAATGCCTCATTTTTTGCTTCCTCAAATGTTTTAGCTTGATATGTGTACTTCTTCATTTTATTTTACCTCTCTCTTAACGATTATATTTTGAACAATTGTAAATAGATTTGTTGTTATCCAATAAATATCTAACGCCGTAGACATGAATACTGACATAACTATAATCATAATTGTAAATGTATTACTCATCATCTTTGTTTGTTTAGCACCATCACTAGTAGTTATTGCTTGATCTTTTGTTGTTGCTTTAAAGGAAAAATAGGTTGTAGCTGCAACTACTAATATAACTAATATATATAAATAATTGCCATTTTGCATACCCACACTTGGAGTTGTTCCTAAATGAAGAGATAAAAACTTTTCTTCAAAAATTGCTGGAACTCTATTAATTGCCTCTAAAAAAGCAATAAATAAAGGTAATTGTAAAAAACTAAGTAAACATCCACTTAATGGACTAACATTATATTTTTTATATACCATCATCATTTCTTGGCTTTTTTGCATCATTATTTCTTTATCATTTTGATCTTTATTAGCATATTTCTTTTCAATTTTTTCCATCTCTGGTTGGGCTTTTTTCATGTACTCTGATTGCATTGCGGTTTTTCTGGTAATAGGGTAGGCAATCAATCGAATTATTAAACTTGTTATAATCAAACCTATACCAAAATTATTAGTTATTTTCCCAAAAAATAATATAACTGTTGCTAAAGGTTTAACAAATATTGATGCCCATAAACCATCATATTTACTCTTAATCATGTTAAAACTTTCGCAATCGACTTCTTTTTCTACTTCTTTTTCTTCGTTTGTTTCTTTATCAACTACTTTTTCTTTAACTTTAATCTTTTTTTCTTTACATACACAATTAGGTAAAGATTCAAGATCTATTTCATTCTCTTTATAAAGTTTTATTGTTTCTTCATCTGTTGGTTTACATAAAATATTTTCAGTTAAACTTTGCCCTGTTACTTTATTAACTACAACTTTTCCTTCACTATTTTTTAATTGCTTAGTACATCCTGTTAACAAAACAACAATTAATAGTAAAGTTACTAATTTCTTTTTGTTATTCATTTTCTTTCTCCATTCTTTTTAATAAATTTACTAAATTTTCTTCTAAAATTGAATAATTCTCTAGAAAAGAACTTTTCCTAACTATTATAATATAATCTTTGTTTTTTGAACAGAGATTTTCATTATAATCTAAAATATTTCTTACTTGTCTTTTTAATTTATTACGATTTACTGCATTACAAACTTTTTTACCAACCGATATTCCAACTCTATATCTATTTAAGTTATTATTAATGCTGTAGACAACAAAATACTTATTTTTTACTATTTTTCCCTTATTAATAACATTATTAAAATCTTCATTACTTTTAACAATATTTATTTTTTTCATTAAAGTCACTCCATTTATAAAATTTACCAAAAAAAACCACTACAAAAACGTGGCTTATTTTTTTATTATTTCCTTACGACCTTTTTTTCTTCTAGAATTAACTACTTTAGTTTTCATTCTTGCAAAAAAACCATGCTTCTTTGCTCTTCTTCTTTTATTTGGTTGATAAGTTCTTTTCATTTCACACCTCCAAATTCGAAATCTACATTATTATAATAGTAAAAGTATTTAAATGTCAAACAAAATTTTATTTATATTTTATTTTTTTTAAATATTCTTGTTTATTTTCGTTATTATATCCTAATAAAATGTCATTATTCTTTTCTTTTATCTTTTCTAAAACTTCTTTTAACAAATCTTCTTTATCCTTTTCGTATTCTTTTGTATAAGCAACATCATAAATCTTTTTATCTTTTGTTAATATTCTAATGTGTTTTCCAATTAATAAACCATTTTTTCTTTTTTCTACAGAATAAGCCCATACTATGTCTTTATAATTTAAAATCTTAATATTTTTAGTTAAATCAATTAAATAATCTGACGCCAAATATAAATTTATTATCTTATATTTTTCGTTTTGTAATTGAATTATTTCAGATTCAATTTTTTCTTTATCTTCAACAGATAATTTCTTTAAACTAAATACATTTATAATATAGTTTTTTATAAATATCAAGAAAATGAAAAATGATATTAATATTGATATTAAAAAAATAAAATAATATACATCTTTAAATTCTATTTGAGGCGTAGTATCAAGATATAAAACTCCCAAATATTGTAAATAGTTATCATTATTTAATAATTCTTCTCCAACAGAATCATTATATGCTTTTATTGCATGCTCCAAGATACTTAGCGGCATCAACTTTGCAACTCCTGATATTTTAACAGGATGAATATTTATATCATCAGTATCTAATTTTTCGTATGTTTCATCATCAATATATATTACATATAATTTTCTTTGTTGATCCATAACAATATAATATTTATATTTTTCTTCTTTTCCATCTGTCTTATAAATTGCAAACAAATATGGTTTAGTTGCTACTTCAATATATGCTTTTTTATTACTTTCTTTTTCCATTAACTTGATATCATTCATCAATTCTTCTTTCATAATATGTCTACTATCATAGCTTTTACCTATAATTAAAAAAATAATAGAAATTACTAAAAACACCATTGAAATTATTAAATGTTTATAATTATTTCTAATTTTATTATTAAAGTATTCATTATTAATATTTTTCATAATAACTTCCTTTCTTATACATATATATATTAGCATATTATTTTTATCTTGTAAATGTGTATTCAAAATCCATTTATCTTTTATTTTTACATTTTGAAAAAAAATTTTTTATAATTTTTCCACATATTTGTGGAAAACGATATACACATGTGGATAACCAAATTGTGGAAAACTGTGGAAAACTCAAAATATCTTTGGTATATAAGGATTTATTATGTGGAAAACTATGTGGATAACTTGTGGAAAACTTTTTATATTATTTTTTTTTCCACATACTTATCCACATTAATTATCTACTTATCCACATATAATTGTGGATAACTTTTAATGTAAACTTATTGAATTTTTAGATTTTAAAGGTTAGAATATAGGTACAAAACGGATAGGAGGTGGAAAATGAGCAACCAATTACTCTGGAATAAATTTTTAGAAAAAATAAAAGGTAGTGTTAACTCAATGGTTTATACAACTTGGTTTAGTAAAACTTATCTATATTCTATTGATAACGATAAAGCAACAATTGTTGTTCCTCACGATATTCACAAGAAAAGATTAAGTGAAAGCTATAATAATTTAATAACTACAATATTAACAGATATTACCGGAATTGTATATAATTTACAGTTTATTTTAGAGAGTGAAATACAGGAACAACCAGATAAAATTGAAGTAACGGAAAAAATTGAAACTAAACATAATTTCAAACATCAATCTAATTTAAATCCAAAATATACATTTGATTCATTTATAGTTGGAAACAGTAATAAGCTTGCACACGCTGCAGCATTTGCAGTTGCAGAATCCCCGGGACTTACTTATAATCCATTATTTATATATGGAAACAGTGGTTTAGGTAAAACTCATCTAATGCAATCAATTGGTAATTATATAGAACAAAGCAGTAATAAAAAAGTTTTATACGTTACTAGTGAACAATTTATTTCAGATTTTTCTGGTATTTCAAGAAAAGAAAGTAATATCGAAGGTGATAATTACAATTATGTTGATTATTTTAAAGATAAATATCGAAATATTGATGTACTTATTATTGACGATATTCAGTTTTTAGCTGGAGCTACCCAAACTCAACAAGAATTTTTTCATACATTTAATAATCTTTATAATGATAAAAAACAAATTATTATTTCTTCTGATCGGTCACCTAATGATTTAAAACTTTTAGAAGATAGATTGAGAACTAGATTTTGTTGGGGATTAACTGTAGATATATATCCTCCTGATTTAGAATTAAGAATTAATATTTTGAAAAAAAAGATAGAAGGGAATAAAATTAATAAAAATATACCAGAAGATGTATTAGAATATATTGCCTCAAATATGGCAAGTGACGTAAGACAATTAGAAGGAGCGATTAATAGACTTCTTGCATATTCAACAATTATGGGAGGAGCAGAAATAAATCTTTCACTTGCTATAGATGCACTAAAAGACTTTATAAATAAAGGAACAACAGAAAAAACCAACATTACAAAAGTTCAAAAAATAGTTGCTGATTTTTTCCAAATTTCCGTTGATGATTTAAAAGGTAAAAAAAGGAGTTCAAACGTTGCTTTTCCAAGGCAAATCGCAATGTATTTATCAAGAGACGTCTTAAATGAATCGTACCAGCGAATTGGACTAGAATTTGGTGGAAGAGATCATTCAACAGTCATGCATTCATGTGAAAAAATTGAATATGATATTAAAACAACAAAAAGTATAAGGGAAACAGTAGAAAAAATAAAAAATAACTTACAATAAAGTTATCCACAATTAATTGTGGAAAACTTTTAAAACAAAAAATTTATAAATAATTACTAATTGTGGAAAACTCATAGTTATCCACAAAGTTATCCACAATGATTTATCACTCTAAAACGTTGATATTTATAGGTGAATGATAGTTTTCCACAGTTTTCCACACCATTATTATTATTATATATATATAAATAAAAGAAAAGGAGAAAAAAATGAAAATAAAAATTAAAAAAGAATTATTATTAGAAAATTTAAATAAAGTTGCAAAAGCTTTATCAACAAAAAACTTAGTACCAGCTTTAGCAGGTATAAAATTTGATTTATCAAAAGATGGATTAACCCTAACAGCAAGTGATAATGATATAACTATACGATCTTTTATTCCTTATAGTGAAGATATGACAATAGAAGAAGAAGGAAGTATTATTATAACAGGAAGATATATTTTAGACATTGTAAGAAAATTACCAGATAATATGATTAATTTAGAAGTATTTGATGAATTAAAAGTAATTATATCAACAGAAAATAGTGAATATAATTTAAATGGTATAAATAAATCAGAATATCCTAATATAACTTTAGATGAAAGTAAAAATCCTGTTATACTTAATTCGAAAGTTTTTAAAGATTTAATTAATCAAACTGCTTTTGCAGCCTCAACAGATGAAGCAAGACCAGCCTTAACAGGATTAAATTTTAAAATAATTGGTGATGTATTAGAATGTAATTCAACAGACTCATATCGTTTAGCAAGAAAAGTATTAAAATTAGATAATATTTGTGAAACAGACTATAATATTGTAATTCCTAGTAAAAATATAGTTGAGGTATCTAAATTATTAAATGATGATACTAAGGATATAGAATTACATATCTTTAATAATAAAATATTATTTAAATATGAAAATTTATTATTTCAAAGTAGGCTTATTAATGGTAATTTCCCAAATACTAGTAATTTACTCCCTAATGATAGTTTTTTGAAAGTAATGGTAAATGTAAATGATTTATATAATGTTATTGATCGTGTTAGTATTTTAACAAGTGATAAAGAAAAAAATGTTGTTACTTTAGAGACTACCGGAAACATTTTAGTGATGAAATCATCAAGTGCAGAAATTGGAAGAGTAGAAGAAAAAATGTCTATTACTAAGGATAGAGACGAAGAAATAAGTATTTCATTTAGCGCCAGATATGTAATGGAAGCTTTAAAAGTAATTGAAGGAGAAATGTGTGAAATAACTTTTGTAGGAGAAGTTAATCCTATTATATTTAAAGGTAAAGATAAAGATGATTTAATTCAATTGGTATTACCAATAAGAACATATTAAAATGAGTTTTTCTCATTTTTTTATTTTTTTCGACAATATTCACCATATTTCGACATAATAAGTTGTTATCTTAATAACCAAATTTGAAATTTTCCACTTTATTGTGGATAAATTTTAAGTTTATTATTAGAAATGGGGGTGAATTTATGAATATTGATAGTTATGAAATAAATAAGGACACTTGTGCAATTTTAAATATTAATAATGAAGTAACAAAAATTGTTGAAAAACATCAAGAATATTTATTATCCAAAACTAGTTTTGAAGTTATGGAAGATAGTTGTGCTTATTATGGAAGTAGTTATGAAGGAAGATTAAAAGGAACTAAAATGATGTTAGGTGGAATCTATAAATTACCAATTATTATAGAAGAAGCAAATAATATAATTTTCTTTCCAACAAATGGTTCAAATAATGAAAAATGTTCTTGGATATCATTAAGTAATGTTAAAAAATTTGAATCTTGTAAAGGATATACTAAAGTATATTTTGTTGGTGGAAAAAATATAATTTTAAAAATTTCTCCTTCATCTTTTGAAATGCAATTATTAAGAGCAACAAGATTAGAAAATTTAATTAATAAACGAGTAGAAAAGTAAAGTTAATTCTTTACTTTTCTATTTAAGAAAAATGTCTAAATGTGTTATTTGGGGTTGTTTTAGGTTAATTTTATGATATAATATATAAGCAAGTATAGGTATATTACTTTTAATATATTTTAAAAAAAAGGCCAAGGAAGTGCTTATGAGAATAAATGGTATAAAATTACTTAATTTTAGATCTTATATTGAACAAGAAATAGAGCTTTCTCCAAACATAAATATTTTTATTGGAGAAAACGGAACGGGAAAAACAAATATTTTAGAAGCGATATACGTACTTTCATTAACTAAATCATGTCGAAATGGAACGGATTTTGATTTAATTAACAATTCTAAAAATAACTATCAGATTGAAGGAAAAGTTGAATATGATGGTTATACAAAGATTTATAAAATTTGTTTTGATAAAATAATAAAAAAAGTATTCATTAATAATAATCAAATAAAAAAGATATCAGATTATATTGGTAATTTTTGTGTTGTTTCTTTTTTTCCAAACGATATTGATATTATAAAGGGTTCTCCAAATATAAGGAGGAGTGTTTTAAATATTCAGATAGGAATTTTAAATAATAATTATTTAAATTATTTAAATGAATATAATTCTGTTTTAAAAATTAGAAATGAGTATTTAAAACGATTAAATATTAACGGATTTTCTGATTTAAAGTATTTATATGTTATTAATTCAAAAATGATTGATATAAGCTTAAAAATATATAAATTAAGGTACTCTTATATTGATGAAATAAATAATATTTTACCTGATATATTTAAAAAGATTTCTGGAATTAGTAATATTAAAGTTATTTATCAGAATAGTTTTGGAATTTATAGCTATGATGAAGAAAATCTTAGATTAGCGATTAAAGAAAAATATAAGAATAATTTAAATAAAGAAATTATGCAAGGTATGACAATCTTTGGTGTTCATCGTGATGATATAACTTTTTTAGTTAATGATATGGATGCTAAGATTTATTGTTCAGAAGGACAACAAAGACTTGTTGTTATTTCATATAAAATTGCAGAATTGTTTATATTTAAAAAAATCAAAAAGGAAAATCCAGTTTTATTACTAGATGATGTTTTTTCAGAGATAGATATAAAGAAAAGAAATAGAATTGTTAAATATCTAAAGAAAGATATACAAGTTATTATAACAACGACAGATATAAATGATATTGAAAAGGATTTAGTTGATAATGCCAAAATATTTAATATAAAAAATAATAATATAAAAATTAAAGGTGGTGCGAAATGCAAGAAGAAAAAGTTTTAGAAAATTATGATTCATCTGCGATTCAAGTTTTAGAAGGATTAGAAGCTGTACGTAAACGTCCAGGAATGTATATTGGAACAACAGATGTAAAAGGATTACATCATTTAGTTTGGGAAATAGTTGATAATTCTATTGATGAAGCCCTAGCAGGATTTTGTAAAAATATCGAAATAGTTATTAATAAAGATAATTCTATTACTGTTAAAGATGATGGAAGAGGGATACCTGTTGATATTCATCCAAAAACTCATCTTTCAACGGTTGAAACGGTTTATACTGTTTTACATGCTGGTGGAAAATTTGGAGGCGGAGGATATAAAGTATCTGGAGGCCTTCATGGTGTAGGAGCATCAGTTGTAAATGCTCTTTCTAAATGGGTAGAAGTTACAGTTTATAAAAATGGTAAAATTCATAAAATACGTTTTGAAAACGGTGGACATACTGTTGAGCCATTGCATGTTATAGGAGAATGTGATATAAATCGTACAGGAACAACTGTATCATTTAAACCAGATCCTGATATATTTGATTCAGAAATATATGATTATGAAACACTAAAGACCAGAGTAAGAGAATTAGCCTTTTTAAATAGAGGATTATCACTTAATATAAGAGATGATAGAGACTTAGAAGATACAATTGGTGAAACATTTATGTACGAAGGCGGTATAAGTGAATATGTTAAATTTATTAATAAGGAAAAAACACCAATTCACGAAGACATAATTCATTTATCAGGAGAGAAAGATGGGGTATTTTTTGAAGTTGCTATGCAATATAATACATCTTATAATTCTAATATTTACTCATTTGTTAATAATATAAATACTCATGATGGTGGAACTCACGAAGATGGTGTTAAAAGAGCTTTAACCAGAGTTATTAATAGTTATGCAAGAAAGAATAATATTCTAAAAGAAAAAGATGAAAATTTAAAAGAGGATGATGTTAAAGAAGGTTTAACGATGATTATTTCATGTAAACATCCTAATCCTCAATTTGAAGGTCAAACAAAAGGTCGTTTGGGAAATAGCGAAGTTAAAAACCTAGCAGATAATGTATTTGCAGAAGGTTTTGAAAACTTTTTATTAGAAAATCCTGAAGAGGCAAAAGTAATAATAGGAAAAGCAATATTAGCAAGAAATGCCAGAATGGCAGCAAAAAAAGCGAGAGAAGCAACAAGAAAAAGTGATTTAGCAACAACGAATTTTTTTGGGAAATTATCAGATTGCAAGAGCAAAGATCCAACTATTTCTGAAATATTTATAGTCGAGGGGGATTCGGCAGGAGGATCAGCTAAAAAAGGAAGAGATTCTATGACTCAAGCAATACTTCCCTTACGTGGAAAAATACTAAATGTTGAAAAAGCGAGATTAGATAAAGCTTTGGGAAATGAAGAAATAAAAACAATTATTACTGCTTTTGGTACCGGAATTGGTGATTATTTTGATTTGTCTAAGTTAAGATATGACAAAATAATTATTATGACCGATGCCGATGTTGATGGTTCACATATAAGAGTGTTATTATTAACTTTATTCTATAGATTTTTTAAACCTATTGTTGAAGCAGGACATGTTTATGCTGCTCAACCTCCATTATTTTGTATTAAACATGGTAAAGTTATAAAATATGTTTTAGACGAAAAAGAAAGAGACCGATATTTAGCAACGTTAAAAGAAAATACTAAATATGATATTTTTCGTATGAAAGGATTAGGTGAAATGGATGCAGAAGAACTAAATGAAACAACTATGGATATTAATAAAAGGGTTCTTCGAAAAATAACGGTTGATGATTGTATTGCAGCTGACTCAATATTTGAAAAATTAATGGGGGATGAAGTTGAACCAAGACGTAAGTTTATTGAGGAAAATGCTGAATTTGTTAAGAATTTAGATATTTAGGAGGGGTATTATGGAAAATGAAGATATTAAAGATTTGTTAGATAGAGCAGAAACTGATTCTAATGATGTTAATAGTGAAGTAATAAATGATGATGAAATTACAAGTAAATCAAATGATTATGGTGGATCATTTCATGAAAGAGATAGTCATTTAATAAACAATATTGTTGACGAGGTAAGAGACTCATTTTTAGATTATTCAATGAGTGTTATTACTTCTAGAGCGATTCCTGATTTAAGAGATGGCCTAAAACCTGTTCATAGAAGAATATTATGGTCTATGTATGAAGAGGGAAATACTCCTGATAAACCACATCGTAAATCAGCAACAACAGTAGGTTATGTTATGGGTCATTATCATCCACATGGAGATTCATCTATATATGATGCTATGGTTAGATTAGCACAAGATTTTAATCAACGATATATGTTAGTTGATGGACATGGTAACTTTGGAAATATTGAAGGAGATGGAGCAGCAGCTTATCGTTATACAGAAGCTAGACTTGCAAAAATATCCTTAGAATTACTTCGAGATATAGGAAAAGATACTGTGGATATGGATTTAAACTTTGATGAGACAATGCCAGAACCTAGAGTATTGCCTTCAAGATTTCCTAATATTTTAGTTAATGGGTCTATGGGAATAGCTGTAGGAATGGCTACAAATATACCACCACATAATCTTGGTGAAGTAATAGATGGTTGTGTTGCATATATAGATAATCCAGATATAGATACTATTGGTTTAATGCAATATATAAAAGGTCCTGATTTCCCAACAGGAGGAATAATTTTAGGTAATTCTGGAATAAGACAAGCTTACGAAACAGGAAGGGGATCTATAACAATTCGCAGTAAGGCTGAAATAGTTGAACATGGAAATCATAATGAAATTATTGTTACGGAAGTACCATATGGTGTTAATACGATGGAACTTAAAAATAAAGTTGCTGAACTTGTACACAATAAAATTATTGATGGAATTAGTGATTATCATACCGATTTAAAAGATGGTATAAAAATAACTATAACTTTAAAACGTGATGCCAATCCTCAAGTTGTACTAAATAATTTATTTAAACATACAAATTTTCAAGTTAATTACGGAATAATATTTTTAATGTTAGATGGTTTAACTCCAAAAACATTAGGCTTGAAATCTATAATTTCAAAATATATAGATCATCAGCGATCTGTTATTGTTAGAAGAACAAGATTTGATTTAAAGAAAGCCGAAGAAAGAGTTCATATATTAGAAGGATTAAAAATTGCTCTTGATAATATTGATGAAGTAGTTCATATTATAAGAAGTGCTGAAAGTGATGAAGAAGCCAGAGAAAAATTAATGGGAAGATTTAATCTTGACCAAATTCAAGCTGACAGTATATTAGAAATGAGATTGCGTCGTTTAACTGGTTTGGAAAGGGGAAAAGTTGAATCAGAATTAAATGAATTAGAATTAAAAATAGCAGATTATAAAGATATTCTTGCTAAACCTGAAAGAGTTGATGCAATTATTAAAGAAGAAATGCTTGAAATTAAAAAGAAATATAGTGATGAAAGAAGAACACATATTGATATGACGGCAATTTCATCAATAGAAGATGAAGCATTAATCCCAGTTGATAATATTCTTATTACATTAACTAATAAAGGATATGTTAAACGTGTTCCTGTAAGTGAATATAGAACTCAAAATCGAGGTGGAGTAGGTATAAAAGGAATGTCTACAAGCGATGAGGATTTTGCAACGAAAATGATTAATATGCAAACGCATGACTATATACTTTTCTTCTCTAATCGAGGTAGAGTATATCGTATGAAAGGTTATGAAGTTCCTGAATATTCGAGAATTGGTAAAGGGTTGCCAGTTATAAATTTATTACCAATAGAAAAAGATGAACAAATAACTTCAATTGTTTCTATTAAAGCCAAAGATGATGAATCTAAGTATTTATTGTTTGTTACGAAAAAAGGATTAGTTAAGAGAACAGATATAAGTGAATTTGATAATATCAGAAATAATGGAAAAAATGCAATTCGTCTAAAAGAAGATGATGAATTAATTTCTGTTCGAAAAACAAATGGAGAAAAAGAAGTTATAATAGGCACAACAGATGGAAGAATGGTTAGATTTTTAGAAGATTCTATTAGGATAATTAGTCGTACAGGGTCAGGAGTAAAAGGAATTAACTTATCTCAAGATCAATATGTAGTTGGAGGAGATGTTGTTGTTAAGGGACAAAAGGTATTAGTTATTACCGAAAAAGGATATGGAAAAAAATCTCCAATAGAAGAATATAGATTAACCAAACGTGGTTCAAAGGGTGTTAAAGCTCTAAAAGTTACAGATAAAAATGGTAATTTAGTTGCTTTCTCTTCTGTTAACGGAGATGAAGATATTATTATGATTACTGAATCAGGTGTCATTATTCGTATATCACTTGATCAAGTAAATAGTTTAAGTAGAAATACTCAAGGAGTTAGATTGATTAATACCAAAGGTGAACATAAAGTAGCAACTGTCACTATTGTTGAAAAGAATGACGAAGTAAATGAATCAGAAAAGGAAAAATTACCTGAAAATATAGAAAATACTGAAGAATAACCTTCAGTATTTTTTATATCTGTTTTCTGAGAAACAACTTATTAACTAAGTACTACCTCATTATTTAGACATATTCATTATAACAGTAAATATTAAATGTTTGTCAATAGATTTTACATATTTTTGTCAAAAAAAATAATGCTTGCTTTTTTTTACTTATTATAGTATTATATATACGTGCAATAAGAAAAGTGGAACCAGGTCAGAATCGGAAGATAGCAGCCTTAACATTAATTTCTTATGTGCACTTTTTTTATAGGTGGTTTATATGAATGATAAATATTATTTAAATGAAGCATTAAAGGAAGCTAGAAAGGCATTTAATAAGGGAGAAGTTCCAGTTGGTGCTGTTGTAGTTTTAAATAATAAAATTTTATCTAGAGGTTATAATCTTCGAGAAAAAAAGAAAGATATTACTAAACATGCTGAATTAATTGCAATAAAAAAAGCAAGTAAAATAATTAAAGATTGGCGATTAGAAAAATGTGTTTTATACGTAACACTGTTGCCTTGTCCAATGTGTGCTAGTGCAATTGTTCAGTCTAGAATTGAAAAAATTGTTGTTGGAACTTCTACACTGGATATATCGAATAAAGATATTGTTTATAAAATTTTTGAAGGAAATAATACTTCTCCAAAAGTTCAAGTTATAGATGGAGTACAGGAAGTAGAATGTCGTGAATTGTTGAGAATTTTTTTTGAAAGAAAAAGAAAAAAATAATATAATATTCTATTAAATATTATATATAAAAATATTTTGTTGTGAGTTATTTTTATATGTTAATTTAAAGTAAAATCTTTATATAGATTTTTCTTTTTATGATAAAATATAATTAGGAGTGATTTTATGGACTATCAAGCTTTATATCGTAAATATCGACCAATGAAATTTAGTGATGTTGTTGATCAGGATAGTATATTAAAAATATTAACTAATTCTTTGAAAGAAGGTCATATTTCTCATGCTTATTTATTTTCAGGTCCTAGAGGTACTGGTAAGACAACAATTGCTAAATTACTTGCTAAATCAGTTAATTGTTTAAATTTGAATAAAGATTTTTCTATATGTGGTGAATGTGAAAATTGTCTTGATATTTTAAATAATAGTTCTGATATTATAGAAATAGATGCTGCAAGTAACAATGGTGTTGATGAAATAAGAGAATTAAAGAGTAAAATAAATTTAGTTCCTAATAAATTAAAATATAAAGTATATATTATTGATGAAGTGCATATGTTATCGATAAGTGCTTTTAATGCTTTGCTTAAAACTTTAGAAGAACCACCAAGTCATGTTATATTTATTTTAGCGACAACAGAATTTTATAAAGTTCCTGAAACAATTGTTTCAAGATGTCAGTGTCTTAATTTTACTAGAATTAAGAGTTCTAGTATTGAAAAAAGATTGAAAGAAATATCAAATATAGAAAAAATTAAAATATCTGATGATGCAATAAAGGAAATAGCTGAATATTCAAACGGTGGTATGAGAGATGCATTAGGTATGCTTGATAAATTATCATCATATTCTTTGAAAGAAATCACCGCCGATGATTTTTATAAAATTAATGGTTTAATTTCTAGGTCAGATATTGATGACTTTTTAAATAACATTTTAAATAGTAATATTGATAATGTTATAAATACTTTAAAACAATTTGATGAACTTGGTTATGACTTATCAAAATTATTAGAAAAAATGATGGAAGAAGCTAGAAATATCATGATAGATTATTATCAAAATAATCAAAAAGAAAATATCGATATAAATAAAATTTTTGATTTAATAATGTGTTTTAATGAAACATATAATTTACTTAAAGAAGCTCAAAATAGAAAAATAATTATTGAAGTTAAATTATTAAAATTTATGAATTCTGTTCCAAATAATAAAGAAACTAATGTGATACAAACGAATGATGGTATTTCCCAAGAAATATCTTTAAATAACTTTTCAAATGAAAAGGGAAATATGAATTTGAAAATTAAATCACCAAAATATATTTTAAATTTAGATATAAAAAAAATTAGAATTGACAACACATTTAGTTTAGCAAATAAGTCACTAAAAAATGCTGCTCTTTTAAAATGGAAGAATCTTTCTACATATTTAACTAATGAACGATATTCCTATGTTGCTGGTTTATTAAAAGATTGTAGTATTTCGGTAGTTAGCAAATCCAATATGATTTTAACTTCTAAATATGAATCACTTATTGATGAAATATATCAAAATTATAATGATGTTATAAGTTTAATAGATAACTTAATGGAGAGTGATTATAAGATAGTTGTACTTACAGAATTAGAATTTAATTTAGAAGTTGATAATTATAAAAAACATATTAAAGATGATAATTATTATCAATTAAAAGAAGAAGAAAAACCTTTAATTATTTTTAAAGATTTAATTGAAAAAGAAGAAAATTTAGGTTATACTAATTTAGTTGATAAAGCAATAAATGTTTTTGGAACAGATATTGTTGAAATAGAAGAGGAGAGATAGTTATGAATATGCAAGCATTAATGAGACAAGCTCAAAATATGCAAAAAGATATTATGAAAGCAAAAGATGAAATAGATAAAATGGAATTTGATGCAACTAGTTCTTTTGTTACAGTTAAGGTTAATGGAAAAAAGGAAGTATTGAATGTTAAAATTAACGTAGATTCTGATTTTGATATTAGTGATATGGAAATGTTGGAAGAAATGGTTCAAATCGCACTAAACGATGCTTTTAAACAAGTAGATAAGGAAACAGAGAAAAAATTAGGAAAATATTCTAATATGATTCCTGGGCTATAATATGTATCCTAAAAGTATTAATGATTTAATAGAAGGATTTAAGTATTTTTCTGGGATTGGTGAAAAAACTGCTGAAAGAATGGCTTTTTCTGTTCTTAATATGGACGAATCACAAACAGAATTCTTAGCAAGTGCTATTGGTAATGTTAAAAAGAAAATAAGAAGATGTAAGATATGTAATCATATTTCTGAAGATGATGTTTGTAATATATGTAGTGATAAATTAAGAAATGATAAAATTCTTTGTGTTGTTGAAGATCCTAAAACAGTTATATCAATAGAAAAACTGGGAACATATAATGGTTATTATCATGTCTTAAATGGATTAATTGAAACTTTAGATGGAATTAATCCAGAAGATATAAGATTAGATAAATTAATCAAGAGACTTGAAAATAGTAATTTTAAAGAGGTTATTATTGCAGTTAAACCATGCTTAGAAGGAGAAATGACAGCATTATATATTGATAATGTTTTAAGAGGATTAAATATTGATGTTACAAGACTTGCTTCTGGAATTCCTATGGGAGCTGATATGGAATATATCGATCCAATTACACTAGAAAAAGCATTTGATAATCGTAAAAAAATATCATAATAAAATATTAATATAGCATATTTTATTATGGGGGATATTTTGAAAATAATATTTAAATATTTTAAAAAATTTATTGTAAGTGGCTTTTTAATATATGGTTATAATTTAATCGCAGAAACATTTAATATTACCATTCCAATAAATTTTTTTACTATTTTAATGACTACTATATTTGATTATTTCGGAATTACATATCTTGTTTTATTAAAAATTATAGGATTGTAGGTGTAATATGTTAGATGATTTTAAAGAAAATAAATTTTATAATTATGCTATAAATCTTAAAAAATATTATCATGCTTATATATTTGAAGTAGATAATATTGAGAAAAGTATGCCTTTAATATTAGCTTTTGCTAAAGTAATAGTTTGTAAAATGCATTTTACTAATAGGGAAAAATGTTTAGATTGTAATATCTGTCATTTAATAGATCAAGGTAATTATTCTGGATTAATTATTATTGAACCAGATAATATTGGTATAAAAAAAGAACAAGTATTAGATATGCAAAAAAAATTAAGTTATAAATCTGTTGATAATAATAATCAAGTATATATTATTAAATATGCTGAAAAGATGAATCAAAGCGCAGCGAATTCATTATTAAAATTTATTGAAGAGCCACTTGATAATTTATATTGTATATTGGTTACAACTGATAAAAGGGATTTGTTAGAAACAATTATATCACGATGTATATTAATTTCTTTAAAACAAGAAAAAGAAATATATGATAAAGAAGATATTAAAAAAAATAATGATTTTTTATTAAAGATTTATCAAGAAAAAGAAAATAGTTTGCCTTATATTAAATCTATGTTTTTAAATTATTATTCAAAAAGAGAAGATATAATTAAAGCATTTAATATTATAGAAATGATTATAGATAATATAATTAATAATAGTAAAAATAAAGATTTATGTGATATAATTAGTAATGAATTAAGTAATATTTCAAAATTATATTTAATTAATATTTTAGAAATAGTTGTGTTATATAAAAATAAATTATTGACTAATCCAAATATAAATATAAATTTATTTATGGATAGATTTATAATTGATATATCTGAGGTGATAAAATGAAAGAGGTATGTGGAATAAGATTTAATACTAAAGGAAAAGTGTATTATTTTGATAGAAATAATTTAAATATTAAAATGTATGACCGAGTAATTGTTGTAACTGAAAGAGGAGAACAATTTGGATATGTTGAAAAAGATTTTAAAGAAATAGAAGAAAAGAATTTAATTAGTCCTTTAAAAAGTGTTATTAGAATAGCAACAGCTCGTGATATAAAACAGCAAGAAAAGAATGAAAAAGATAATATGAATGCCTTAATTAAAGCTAAGGAAATTGTTGAAGAATTAGAGTTACCTATGATATTATTAGATGCTAATTATACTTTTGATCGAAAACAATTATTATTTAATTTTATCGCTGATGAAAGAATAGATTTTAGAGAGTTAGCAAAGAAATTAGCAGCAATTTATAAAACTAGAATAGAACTACGTCAAATTGGTATTCGTGATAAAGCTAGAGAAGTAGGAGGAATTGGCCCTTGTGGAAGATTTTTATGTTGTAATTCTTTTCTAACTGACCTAAATAGTGTAACTATAAATATGGCTAAAAATCAAAATTTAGCATTAAATCCAACTAAAATAAATGGTGTATGTGGTAGACTTCTTTGCTGCTTATCATATGAAGATGAAATATATACCGATTTAAAGAAAAATTTACCTTCAATTGGAGAAATATATAAGCATAATGGTAAAAATTATAAAGTAATTGATGTAGATGTTATATCAAAAAAAATAACTATAGAAAATGATGATACAAAGGAAGTTATTAATTTATAATGGAAGTTATAAATGATATAGTTGGTAAAAATTTAAAAATCTATCAAAATGACGATTATTTTAAATTTTCTTTAGAAAGTGTTTTGCTCCCTAATTTTGTTAATGTTAAATTAAGAGATAAAATGATTATAGATTTATGTTCTGGTAACTGTCCTATTCCTTTAATTTTATCTTTAAAAACAAAAGCTAAAATATATGCAGTAGAATTACAAAAAGAGATATATGATTTAGGAATTAAAAGTATTAAAATAAATAATAAAGAAAATCAAATAGAGTTACTTAATGAAGATGTATTAAACTTAAAAAACAAATTTAAGAGTGATACTTTTGATATTCTTACAGTTAATCCTCCATATTTTAAAGTGTTAGATAATTCTTTAGTTAATACAAATATTACTAAAGCAACTGCAAGACATGAAAAATCACTATCTTTAGATAGTTTGTTAGAAATATCATTTTATTTATTAAAAACTAATGGAAGCTTATATATGGTACACCGTACTGAAAGATTGATAGAAATATTAGATTTATTAAAAAGTTATCATTTAACTCCAAAAGAATTAGAATTTATTTATCCTAAAGATAACAGTAGTTCTAAATTATTTATGATTAAAGCTGTTAAATATGGAAAAGAAGGAATAACAGTTAAAAATGGTATATATGTTCATAATAGTGATGGAAGCTATAAAGAAGATATAAAAAGGATATTTGAGTAGGTGTTAAAATGGACGATTTATTAAAAATAATACATTCTAATGATAATATTTTTAAAGAATTTATAATTAATTTAAATGAATTAGATATTAGTAATAATAAATATTTAAATTCAGAGTGGTTTATTAACCAAATTCTAACTCTAGATCATATTGGTAATAAGATATTATATTTAACTTTTTTAAAAGATGAAGAAATACTAACTAAATGGTTTACTAGTGATAAATTAATAAATGCCATTACAGAAAATATTTTTAAAATAGAATTAAGAACTTGGATATATGAGAATAATTTTAGTGATAATTTAAAATTAATGATTGCTAATAAATTTAGAGAAAGAAATTGTATTGAATTAAGTATGGCTTTAACTAAAGATATATATTTTAATGAAGAAAAGGTGGTTAAATGAAATTAATAGTTGGTCTTGGTAATCCAGGGAGCGAATATCATAATACTAGACATAATATAGGTTATTATTTTATAGATAGATTTGCAGAATATAATAAAGTTATATTTAAAGAAAAATTTAATGGACTTTATGCAAAAATTAAAATAAATAAACAAGATGTTATTTTAGTAAAACCTTTAACATATATGAATTTATCAGGAGAATGTATTATTCAATTTGCAAAATATTATAAGATTAAACCCCAAGATATTCTAGTTATTCATGATGACTTAGATATGGAATTTGGAAAGATTAAGTTAAAAGAATTTGGTTCTTCTGGTGGACATAATGGTATTAAAAATATTATATTAAATCTAAAAACAGAAGATTTTAAAAGATTAAAAATAGGAATTGGTAAAAATAAATTAATAGAAACTGATAAATATGTAATAGGAAAATTTACAAAAGAAAATTTAGAAATATTAAAAAGTAAGGAAGAAAAAATTATAAATTTATTATTAGATTATTTTAAATTACCATTTAATGATTTAATGTCAAAGTACAATAGGAGATAGCATGAAAAAGATAAGCGATTTATTTAACATTAAATATGAAGATAATTTAGGACTCACTGGTTTAACTGATGAGTCTTTTTGCCTTTTGATTAATGAATGGTTTATTAAAGAGAATAAAAGTATTTTAATTGTAACTCCAACTCTTACTGATGCTAATAATTTATTAAATATATTATCAAGTATTAATGCTAAAGTCTTATTTTTTCCAATGGATGATTTTTTAACTAGCGAAGCAATTAGTATAAGTCCTGATTTAATGGTTACTAGATTAGAAACAATCAATGAATTAATTACTAACGATAATTATATTGTTTTAACAGATATGAATGGCTATTTAAGATATTTACCTGATAAAAAAACATATCAAAAAAGCATTATTAATTTAAAAGTTGGAGATAGTATAGAACCTAAAGAATTACAAGAAAAATTATATAATTTAGGATATAAAAGAGAGACAATTGTTACTAAAACAGGTGAAATAGGAATTAGAGGATTTATAATTGATGTATTTCCTGTTTCTAATAATAATCCAGTTCGAATTGAATTTTTTGGTGATGAAATAGAATCTATTAGAATTTTTGATGAAGAAACTCAAAAATCATTAAAAGAAATAAAAGAAATAGAAATATACCCATTTACAGAATTTATTCTTGATAATTATAATAATGTTAAAGATAATGAAAGATATCAAAAATATTTAGAAAAATATAGTAAGGAGTTATTTAGTATAGAGAATTATTTAAATAATTCTGTTACAATTGTTAAAGATTATTCCTTATTAAAAAATAATTATAACAAGATGATTGAGGAAATAAAAAACTATCAAGAATCTGATAAATATCAAGGCAATTATATGCATAAATTAAATATCTTAAATATAAATAAAGTTAGTCATTATCTAAGTTTTGATTCTATGATGCCAGATCATGAATTTAGTAAATTAATTGATTTTCAAGTTAAAAGTGTACCGAAATTTCATGAAAATATAGATTTGATAAATAAATATTTAAAAGAAGAGTGTTCTAAAGAAATAGTAATATGTTTGAAAGAATATCAAATAAAAAATTTTATAAAATATTTAGATTTAAATTACTTATTAACAGATATTAATAATTTACAAGATAATTTAATAAACATAGTAAAATTTGATTTAAAATCAGGATTTATTTATAAAAACAAAATATTTTTAACTTCATATGATTTATTTAATATTTCATTAGTTAAAAAGAAATATAAAACTAAGTTTAAGTATGCAGTTAAAATAAAAGATTATAATAATTTGAATATTGGAGATTATGTTGTTCATAGTATAAATGGAATTGGAATTTATAATGGAATTAAAACTTTAAATTTAGGGGATTTAAAGAAAGATTATTTAGAGGTATTATATAAAGGTGATGATAAGTTATATATACCAGTTGAAAAAATAGAATTATTAAGTAAATATTCTGGAAGAGAAGGAATGGCTCCTAAAGTTAATGGATTAAGTAGTTCCGAATGGAGAAAAAATAAACAAAGAATAATTAACAAAGTTCGTGATATTGCAGATAAGTTAATTAAATTATATGCACTTCGTTCAATGAAAGAAGGGTTTGCTTTTTCTAAAGATTCTAAGTATCATGAGGAGTTTTATCATGAATTTGATTATGTTCCAACTATTGATCAAATTAAAGCTTTTGAAGAGATAAAAAAAGATATGGAAAGTAGTTCGCCTATGGACAGATTATTGTGTGGAGATGTAGGTTTTGGAAAAACAGAAGTAGCTTTCAGAGCGATTTTTAAAGCTTGTTATGATTCTAAACAAGTATTATATTTATGTCCAACAACAATACTTTCAAATCAACAATATGAAAATGCTGTTATTAGATTTAAAAATTTTCCAATTAGAATTGAATTATTAAATAGATTTACAACGCCTAAAAAAACTAGAGAAATAATAGAAGGGCTAAAGGATGGAACTATTGATGTAGTTATAGGAACGCATCGTTTATTAAGTAATGATATTAAACCTAAAAATTTAGGATTGATAATTATTGATGAGGAACAAAGATTTGGAGTTGCTCATAAAGAAAAATTGAAGGAATATAAGGAAAATGTGGATGTTTTAACTCTAACTGCAACACCAATACCTAGAACATTGCAAATGTCTATTGTTGGAATACGTTCATTATCTGTAATAACAACTCCACCTGTTGATAGATTTCCTATTCAAACATACGTTGTATATGAAAAAGAGCAATTAATTAAAGATGCTGTTGTTAAAGAATTGATGAGAGATGGACAAGTATTTATATTATATAATCGTGTTGAAACAATTGATTCTAAGAAAGAAGAATTAGAGAAACTAGTTCCAAGCGCTCGTATTGTAGTTGCTCATGGACAATTATCAAAAATAGAACTAGAAAATAGAATGATAAAGTTTATTAATCATGAATATGATATACTTCTCTGTACAACAATTATTGAAACTGGTATAGATATTCCTAATGCAAATACTTTAATAGTTCTTGATGCAGATAGATTTGGCCTATCACAACTATATCAAATTAGAGGAAGAGTAGGTAGAAGTAATAAAATAGCTTATGCATATTTAATGTATAAAGAAAACAAAGATTTAACAGAATCAAGTATAAAACGTTTAAATGCTTTAAAAGAATTTACTGAACTTGGATCAGGTTATGCTATTGCAAGTAGGGATCTTTCTATTAGAGGAGCTGGCGATATACTAGGCTCAGAACAAGCTGGTTTTATTGACACCGTTGGAGTTGATTTATATTTAAAGATTTTAAATGATGAAACAAAAAAATTAAAGGGAGAAAAAATAAAAGAAGAAGAAATTAAAGATGAAAAACCTCTCATTTCGGTATCAACACATATAGGTGACGAATATACAGATGAAAGTAATTTAAAAATAGAAATACATAAACTTATTAATACCATTGATTCATACGAAAAATTATTGAATGTAAAAGAGGAATTTGAAGATAGATTTGGCCATATATCTGAGGAAATACTTATTTATATGTATGAAGAATGGTTTGATAAATTAGCAAAAAGTAAAGGAATAGAAGAAATAAAACAAACAAAGGATTCTATTGAATTAATATATAATATTGAAGCAAGTAAAAAAATAAATGGGGAAAAAATGTTTATGGCATCTTATGAAATAAGTCGTAATTTTAGTTTTTCTTTTCATAATTTTAGATTTCATATCTTATTAAAGTTAAAAGATTTAAAGAAACATCCAATTTACTATTTAATTGATTTATTAAAAGAAGATACTAATAATAAATAGTATCTTTTTTTGTTGCAATAATAGAAAGAATATGTTATTATAATCGTCAAAGTGAGGGATAGGTATGAATAAAAATGGAGAATACGTTTTTTCTTTGGATTGTATTGATAAAATACTAAAATTTGTTGAAGATAACGGTGATATTGATGGAATGTATTTAAATTTAAATGATTATTATTTTTATAAGAAAGATAACAAGATTGTTGTTAGAACGTCTAATGGTAAAAATTTAGAAGCTCAAAAGGAAACAAGTAATGTTAATTTAGGAAATGGAGTAGTTTGTTACAAAAATATTAAGGTCAAATATTATCTTTCTACAGGTGATATATTAAAAATTAGTAAAACAGTTGGTATACTTGAAAATACTAAAAGAGTAGCAGATTATTTTGAAATAGGATATATATCAAAAAGTAATGGTTCTTACTATAGACTTAATTGGAATGACTTGGATAAAAAATTTGTATCAGGAAGTAAATTAAATGAAGTTAAGGGAGGATATATATATCAAGATAATAATTTAGATACTTATTACTTATCTAAAGATTTAGAAAATATAATCTCTTTAAATGGAGAACTTGTTCTTAGTATTAATGATCTTCGTAAATTTAACTTAAATGAAGAACAAAAAAAGTTATTGGATGTATTGAAAAATTATCAATTTAATGAAGTGACTAAAAAAGAAATAGTAGATTTATACGAAAATTTAAAATATAAAAAAGAATATGTAGATAAATTAATAAATGCTTATGAAGTAAGTGTTATTCCTAAGGCAAAAGAAATATATGAAAGTGATTGTAAAATCAATTCAGAAATAAGAAAATCTATATTTAATAAAGAACAGTTAATGAATATTCTTAATGAATTAAATATAAAATTAAATAGTAAAGGATTAAGAAAATAATGTATATATATGATGAAAAAAAAGATTGTGTAGATGTTTATGAAATGAAGCCTAAAATGGATTTAATTAATAAATATCGTAAAGAACAAATAAAGAAAAGTAATGTCTATAGACATGTAGAAACAGTCTCAACAGAACCATTTAATGGTAGTGATAAATATAGTATTTTTTATCCATTTAAAAATCATAATGAAATTATCGATATTTCGAAAGTTAATTTTAATGGAGCAATAAAGAAATATGAAAGAAAAGGAAATTTAGAACAAATATATAATGATGATATAAAAACATCTTATCAAAATAATCTTGTTATTAATCCTAAATTAGTTGTAATAAGAGATTTAGAAAAATTAAGATATTTTTTATTAGATAATAAAATATTATATGAAAGAGTAGGAGAATTATCTGCTAATATATCTTATCAAATTCAACCAATTTTAGAAATAAATAAGTCTTTATATATTTTAGAACAATTATTACAAAGAAAATTTATATTTCTTAAAGAGGAAGATTTTAGAGAAGAGTTAAAATTTTTTGATATTATATTACAAGATTGTATATCGAAATTAGAGCTTGCTAAAATAAGTATTTATATGGATTCTACTCCGTCACGAGTATTAACTGAAAACAGTGATAATGATCAGATTATATTATCAAAAATAAAAAAATGATTTGACCAATCATTTTTTTTGAAATATAACAAAATTTGACAAAATCGTGTAAAATTGTTATTCTATTATTGTAATAGAAAGGGATACATATGAATGAAGAAGAAATAAAGAAGCAGTTAAAAGTAAAAAATAAAGAAATTTACATTAATAAACTTAATCTTGATCTTAACAATAATATGGATGGACTTGTCTTAACTATTGATAACCTATTAAATAATATATCTAATGATACTATAAAAAAAGTATTAGATATAGAAGAATCTTTTTTTAATCAAGATTCTATTACTAAATTAATAGTAGTGTTTATTGATAATTATCGAGATAATATAATGAATGAATTAGATATTAAAAAAAATAAAATTATTGAATTGTTTGGAGATAAAGAAATATCTAAAGATGATATTATTAATATCAATAATGATATTAATAGTAATATTTATAATTATTATAATAATAATATAGAAAAACTAATAATTAGTATTAAGGAAATAATTAATAGTGAATTAAATAAATATCGAATCGATGATTTGTTTCTTAATAGTTTAAATAATAGTTTAAATAATAAAATATTAGATTGTATAAATATTAGAGATGTAATTTTATTAAATACTTTTAAAGAAAGTTATAGAAAGTATCAAGAATTAAATAAAAATACTTTAAAATAGTATAAAATAATATATTAAGTAGATAATATTCTTGGTGATTGTTTATATGAAATCAGGAATGATTAGAAGAGTGGATAGTCTTGGTAGAATTGTTATTCCTAAAGAGATAAGAAAGGTATTAAAAATTAAAGAAAATGAGCAAGTAGAAATTAATGTGTTAGAAAAAGAAATTATACTAAGTAAATATTCAGAATTTAGTGACTATGATTTATCATTAAAGAAATTAGTAGATTTAATTAGTGATATTTATAAGATAGATATTTTAATTACTGATTTAAGTAATATAAAAATAACAAGTAAAAATTATATGTATTTAGAAAATAAAGAATTAAGTTTAAAATTATTGAGTGTTATTGAAAATAGAGAAGATATAAAAGAATTAGAAAAGAGTAAAATTAGAATCTGTAATGATTGTGAGGATTTAGAATCTTCATATATTATAAAAAATATTATCATTAATGGAGATTGTTTGGGATTAATTGTATTTTTAACAGATTATGAAATGGATTTAAAAGTAATAGAATTAGTTAGTACCTATTTAGAAAAATATCTTGAATAAATTTTCTTTTTGTGATATAATTAGTTCATAAAAACGAAGAAGGAATGAGTACATTTTTGATAAATTTATAGAGAGGTTTTGTTAGGTGAAAAAAACTAATTTTAGAAATGGAAGATGGTTCTGGAGTTTAATCAGGTAGCTCTGTTATAAGTAATAAGGCATATTTTTGTATGTGAAATAAGGTGGTACCACGAGATCTTCGTCCTTTAGGATGATGGTCTTTTTTTTAGGAGGAAATATGAAACGGATGTGGAATTTATGAGAGTAATTAATAAGAAGGAGGAAATTATGAAAAAATTAAATATTGAATTAAATAAGAAAAATATTATTATTGGAGTTATATGTTTATTTATTGTTATAACTGTTTTATGTAGTTTTCAAACTATAAAAAGTGGTGAAGTTGGACTTAGGGTTCGTTTTGGTAAAATAATTGATAGTAATTTAAAAGAAGGATTTAACTTAAAAGTTCCTTATATTGAAGATATAGTTAAAGTAAATATTAAAGTCCAAAAAGTTGAAATGAATACAAGTGCAGCAAGTCGTGATTTACAAGATATTAATGCTAAAATAGCAGTTAATTATCGGATTGAATCAGATAAAGCTGCTAAACTTTATAAAACAGTTGGTAATAGCTATGAATTTACGATATTAGAACCAGTTATTGAGGAAAGTGTTAAGTCAGTAATTTCTAAATATACGGCAGAAGAAACAATAACTAAAAGATCAGAAGTATCAAGTGAATCATTAAAAGTATTACAAGAAAAAGTTGAAAAATATGGAATAGTTATTGACAATTTTAATATTGTTAATTTATCTTTTAGTGATGAATATAGTAAGGCTGTAGAAGAAAAACAAGTTGCAGAACAAAAACTTGCAACTGCTAAATTAGAAAGTGAAGCTAAATTAGTCGAAGCTGAAGCAACTAAAAAAGCTAATGATTTATTAAAACAATCATTAACTAGTGAATTAATAGAAAAAGAATTTATTGAAAAATGGGATGGAAAATTACCTGAAACTTATGCTGGAAATGATATTTTAGGAATTTTTAAATCTAAATAGGAGGTAAAATGAATAAAAAATTTTATATTTCAACTGCAATTGCTTATACATCAGGAAAACCACACATTGGTAATACATATGAAATAATATTAGCAGATGCCATAGCAAGATTTAAAAGATTAGAAGGATATGATGTTTATTTTCAAACTGGTACAGATGAACATGGTGAAAAAATAGAATTAAAAGCTAAGGATAGTAATAAGACTCCTAAGGAATTCGTTGATGAAGTTGCAACAGATATTAAAAGAATATGGGATTTAATGAATACTAGTTATGATAAGTTTGTTCGTACAACAGATGAAATACATGAAAAAGAAGTGCAAAAAATATTTACTAAAATGTATGAAAATGGTGATATTTATAAAGGTGAATATAAAGGATTATATTGTACTCCTTGTGAATCATTTTGGACAGAATCTCAATTAGTTGATGGAAAATGTCCAGATTGTGGAAGAGAAGTATTTGAAAAGTGTGAAGAGGCATATTTTTTTAAGCTATCTAAATATCAAAAAAAATTAGAAGAATTTATAGAGAATAATCCTAGTTTTATTGAACCTGAATCTAGAAGAAATGAAATGTTAAATAATTTTATTAAACCTGGACTTCAAGATTTATGTGTATCTCGAACCAGTTTTACTTGGGGAATACCTGTTCCGTTTGATTCTAAACATGTTATTTATGTATGGTTAGATGCATTAACAAATTATATTACCAATTTAGGTTATGATGTTAATAAGTCAAGTGATGAATTTAATAAATATTGGCCATGTGATCTTCATTTAATTGGTAAAGATATTGTTAGATTTCATAGTATATATTGGCCAGCTTTCTTATGGAGTTTAGGAGTAGAATTACCTCATAAGATATTTGGTCATCCTTGGCTACTAACTAACAATGATAAAATTGGTAAAAGTCGTGGTAATGCTATATATGCTGATGATTTAGCGAATATTTATGGAGTAGATGCAGTAAGATATTATGTATTACATGAAATGCCTTTTGCTAATGATGGTAATTTAACTTACGAATTATTAGAGGAAAGATATAATTCTGATTTAGCTAATGTTCTTGGTAATTTAGTTAATAGAACTTTATCTATGGACAAAAAATATTTTGATAATATTATTGTTAAAAGTGATATATCAACAGAATATGATGATGATTTAATTAGTACAGTTATGGGATCAGTTACTAAAGTAGCTAAGAATATGGAAAATTTAAAAGTTGCTGATGCCTTAGAAGAAGTTATAAATATATTTAGAAGATGCAATAAATACATTGATGAAACAACTCCATGGATACTTGCTAAAGAAGATAACAAAGATAAATTAAAAAAAGTTATGTATAATTTATTGGAATCTATAAGAATTGGAGCTGTATTACTACAAAGTTTTTTACCTGAAACATCAGAAAAAATATTTGAACAGTTAAATACAAATGAAAATAGTTTTGAATCAATTAAATCTTTTGGAAAATTAAAGGTTGGAGACTCTTTAAATGATGCTAAACCATTATTTATGAGAATTGATAATAAACATGAATCCAAATAGTTTATGTGATACTCATTTTCATTTAAGTCTATCTGATGATATAGATGAAATTATTAAAAGAGCAGAAGCTAATAATGTTAAAAACTTTATAGTATCTTGTTGTGATTTACAAAGTATTAAAGAGGGATTAAGAATTATTGATAAATATCCTAATATATTTTTAACAATTGGTATTCATCCAGATGAAGTAGAAAATTATAAAGATGAAGATATCTTATATTTAAAAGAATTAATAATTTCTAATTCCAAAATAATTGGTATTGGAGAAATAGGTCTTGATTATTATCATAATAAAGATAATAAAGATAGACAAATTGAATTATTTAAGAAGCAATTAGAACTTGCAAAAGAATTAAATAAGCCGGTTGTAATTCATTCTAGAGATGCTTTTGAAGATACATATAATATTTTAAAAACATATCATTTAAGGACTACTATTCATTGCTTTTCTGGAAGTTTAGAAACTGCAAAATTGTATATAAAAGAGGGATATTTATTAGGAATAGGTGGAGTATTAACTTTTAAAAATTCTAAATTAAAAGATGTTATAAAAAGTATTCCTATAGAAAATATTGTTTTTGAAACTGATAGTCCTTATCTTTCTCCTGAACCATATCGTGGTGAAAGAAACGAACCGAAAAATATAGCAGTTATTTGTAATTATTTAGCAGACGTATTAAGTACTAATGTTAATGAATTAATAATAAAAACAACTAATAATGTAATTAATCAATATAATTTGTTTAAAAAGTAAAATTTCTGTTAATTTTCAGAAATTTTTTTTAAAGAATATTTGACTATTAATTAAGAAAGTGGTATATATAAAATAGAGGTGGTGTATATTGAGATACAAGAATTACCTCCGAAAATGTTTAAAAAAATATTTTTTTGGATTATTTTTTGTAATATTACTTTTATTTGTAATTGCAACAAGCAATAAGAAAAATACAGTTGTAACGAGTAATATTAATTCTGTTAAATCTATAGAATCATCTCGAATGTTATATACAGAATTGGAAGAAATAGAAGAGGAAGAAGTTGAGTATGTTAAAGTATTTTCGGTAGATGAAATAATAAATAATTCTGGAAAATTATTGGAATTTGAGGGAACTATTACGGGATATGGTCCAGATTGTCCTGGATGTAGTGGTATTGTTGCTTGTTATCCTAATCCTAATGTTTTAAATAATAATATTTATTATCAAGATGAAACATATGGAACAATTAGAATAGTTGCGGCAGACAGAAGTATTCCTTGTGGAAGTATAGTTAGAATATCAAATTTGTTTGATGAAGATGTTATAGGAATAGTTTTAGATCGTGGAAGAGATATTCATGGAATGACAATGGATTTACTTTTTAATAGTGAAAATACTGTTAAAGATTTTGGTAGAAAATATAATATAAATTTTAAAATTGAACGTTGGGGATATTAAAAAAATGTCAAAAATAAAAAAAAAAAGAAAAATATATTGTAAAGTTTAAAAATATATGATATATTCTTATTGTAAGGAGGATATGAGACATGGGAAATAATTCTAAACAAGTTGTTTTATCAATAATTGGAATAGCAATTCTTGTAATTGCAGTAGTTGGAGTTTCATTCGCATTCTTTACTTATTCAAAACAAGGAACAACAAATAACGTTATTACAACTGGTTCTATTGAATTTGTATATGAAGAGACAAGTGCATCTGCTTTGAGTTTAACTAATCAATTTCCACAAAGTGATGAAGAGGGAGTTCAAAACTCAAAATTTATGTTTGATGTACGTGGAACATTACCATCAAGTACAAATGCTGTAAACTATAAGGTATATGCTGTTGCAGGTGCTGCTGAAACTGGAAAAACTAGAATGCAAAATAGTGATATCAGTATCCAAGTTGCTTCTAATAATGGCGGTGTACCTGAGACTGCTTATGCAACAGCTGGTGTTTTAACAAATGCTGTTGATACTACTCAAGGTCTTCAAATTGCACATGGTACTATTGCAGCTGATGGAACAGAACATCGTCATGATTATACATTAACTATGTGGGTTAATGATTCTGTTACTATATCAGATACTGATGGTACTAAGACATATCGTGCAAGTTCTGGGCCAGATTATCCTAGTACAGCTGCATCTTTAGCTGCTGACATAACTGCTCGTCCTGTGTATAGTACTTTATATTATTCATTAAAAGTCAATGTTGAAGCAACTGATGCTACACCATAGACGTAAAGATTGAGATTATTCTTAATCTTTTTTTTATTTTTTTTAAAAAAAGATTGTAAAAAAAAATATAATATGTTATTATCTATATTGTAAGGAGGATAAAATATGAATGGAAATTCATCTAAACAAATTTTATTATCAGTTTTAGGAATTGCTGTATTAGTTGTAGCAGTAGTTGGTGTATCATTTGCATTCTTTACATATTCAAGACAAGGTACTACTAATAATGTTATTACGACTGGATCAATTTATTTTAATTATTCAGAAGGGACAGCAATTAAGTTATCAAACCAATTACCAGTAGGCGATACTGAAGGTGCTTCATTAACTGCTGCAACTGGTGATAATGCAACATTAACTTTTAGTGTTGTTGGATGGGATAGTTCTGGTGTAGGAATTGATTATACTATTAAAGCATATCAAGGAACAGTACCAGATGGTAAACAAGAAGTAAATAGATTAAGAGATAGTGAAATTAAGTTATTATTAACAACAAGTGCATCTGGAACAGGATATACTAATAATTACTCTACTTCTACTGGAACAGTTGTTGGAACAGATGGATCATTAGCTTCAGGTGTAACACTTGCAACTGGTAGAATTACTGCTTCAAGTTCTGCAGCTCAACAAACAGATACATATACTTTAAGAATGTGGATTACAAATACTGTTGTAAATATTGGAACTGCAACTGATGCAACTACTCATACATATAGCAACTCTGATTTCCAAAATAAATTTTATTCATTAAGAGTAGATGTAAATGCTAATTCAGCATCATAGACTTTATATTTTTAAAGTCTTTTTTCTTGTGTAAAATTTACAAATAAAATGGTAAAATTTGTTGCATTTTTTTTAATAATATTATATTATTATTTTAGAACAAGTAGTTCAAAAGGAGGATACAAATGAAAATAACATCAGTAGATGTAAGAAGATTCGAAAAAGAAGGTTCAAGAATGAAAGGACGTGCAACAGTTCAATTAGATGAATGTTTTGTTGTACGTGATATTCGTATTATCGATGGAGATAATGGTTTATTTATTGCAATGCCAAGCAAGAAAGTTCCAGGAGGACATAAGGATATAGCTCATCCTATTAATCGTGAAACAAGAAAAATGTTTGAAGATGCAATACTTGAAGCATATGAAAAAGCTGAAGTAGAAGAACCAAATGTTGAAGAAGAAGAATAATTAAAGACCATTTGGTCTTTTTTTCATTTTTAAGAATATATTTTATAGGGGGAAATATGGATAAAGAAAATCAAATTAATTATAATCATTCCTTAAATCTTGTTGATAGAAAAAATATATCTATAAACGGTATAAAAAAGATAGATAGTTTTGATAATGAAGAATTCTTAATTGACTCTATAATGGGATATATAGTTATAAAGGGAGTAGATTTAGAAATAATTAAATTAGATACTAAAGATGGATATGTTTCTATAAAAGGAACAATTAATAGTATCAACTATATCGATGAAAATATTACTAAAAAGAATAAGGAGAATTCTATAATAAATAGGTTATTTAAATGATTCTAATTGATCAATTTAAAACTATTTTTATAACTATATTATATACTATTATATTTACATTATTATTTAATATATTCTATAAATATTTGTTTTTAAAAAACATTTTTATTAATATATTAGGAAGTTTTACTTTTATAATTGTAATGTTTTCTTTCTATTATTATTTGTTATTGATAATAAATGGAGGGATTATAAATATATATTTATTAATAATTTTTTTGATTTTCTTTGGCATATATAATCATATTTTTAAGAAAATAAGATAGTTGGTTCTGGTTTAACATCTTGTATTATAATAGAAATTATAGTATAATATATTATATAATATTGTTAGGAGTTGAAATTATGGCTCGTAAAAAGGTAAAAAAAAGAATTAAGAAAAAAGCTAGAAGAATTGCTACGTTTGGTTTAATATGTATAATAGCAATTGTAGTTATAATTATATCATTTGGTAGTATTTTTGCAGAAATAATAGATAAGTATAATGAAAAGAAGCAATTAACAGATAAACTTATTTCTTTAGAGGAATCAAAGAAAGAATTAGAAAATAATGTAAAAAAATTAGAAGATCCAGAGTATTTAGCAAGATATGCTAGAGAAAAATACTTTTATTCTAAAGATGGAGAGTTAATTTTAAGAATACCTGAGGATAAAGAATAATATTAATTATAATATTGTTCTTTTTACTTGCTAAAAAAATATAAATTTAGTAAAATACATATAAAAGGTGAAATTTATGAACTTAGTTTTAGATTTTTTAGAAAATGATATTAATATCCAAAGAAATGATTCAATTGTAATTGGTGTATCAGCTGGTCCTGATTCTATGTTTTTATTATATGTTTTAATAGAACTTCAAAAAAAAATAGGTTTTAAAATAATTGTTGCTCACATTAATCATAATGTAAGAAGTGAAAGCCTTGAAGAAGAAGAATTTTTAAATAATTATTGCTTAGAACATAATGTTATTTTTGAAAAAATGAAAATTGAAAAATATAATAGAGATAATTTTCAGGCTTATGCAAGAAAAGTTAGATATGATTTTTATAAGAATTTAGTTGATAAATATAATGCATCATATTTAATGACTGCCCATCATGGAGATGATTTAATTGAAACTGTTTTAATGAGGTTAGAAAGAGGATCAACACTTTATGGATATCATGGTATATCTTTAGTAAGTGATATGGATACTTTTAAAATAGTTAGACCATTACTTTATTTAACTAAAAATCAAATTGAAGAATATGATAAAAAATATAATATTCCATATAGAGTTGATAAAAGTAACGCATCTGATAAATATACTAGAAATAGATATAGAAAAAATATATTGCCATTCTTAAAAAAAGAAAATAATAGTGTTCATTTAAAATATTTAAAGTTTAGTAAAACATTAGAAGAAGCAAGTGAATATATTAAGAAAAATGTGTTGCTAGTACTAAAAAAAGTATATAAGAATAAAAAAGTTGACATATTATTATTGAAAGAAGAAGATGAATTTATTCAAAAAATGGTATTAATAGAAGTCATTAAAGATAATTTTGATAATTTAGCTCAAATAGAAGATAAACACTTAAATGCATTAATTAATTTAATTAAAAGAAATAAAAGTGGAAGTAGTATTAGTTTACCAAACAGAATAAGAGCGGTAATTAATTACGATTTTTTATCATTTAGTAAAATTAATAATAAAGATGATTATTATTTAGAATTAAAAGATAATTTAATTATTCCTAACGGTATGAAATTTATTATCTTAGATAATGAATCTAATGGTAACAATACTCTTCATTTAGATAGTTCTTTAGTTGATTTACCTCTTTATGTTAGAAATAAAAAAAGAGGAGATGTAATTGAACTTAAAGGAACAAATGGAAAAAGAAAAGTAAGTGATATTTTTATTGATTGTAAGATTAGTCAAGAAGATAGAAAACAGTATCCTATTGTTGTAGATAGTAAAGATAGAATTATTTGGATACCTAAATTAAAAAAATCAAAATATGATAGTAAAAATAGTAAAAAATGTGATATAATATATAAATGTTTGTGAGGAGAAAAAATATGAATAAAAAAGAGATAAAAAAAGGTGTAGTACCTTATGTTGTTTTAATAGTTTTAATGCTTGGAATAATTTATTTTTTTAATGTTTTAAATGTTAAAATAAATACTTTAACTTATGATAAATTTGTTAGTTCTTTAAATAATAATGAAGTAGAAGAATTAACAATATTACCAAGTTTAGATGGTGGAGTATATAATATTACTGGAAAACTTAAAGATTATAAAGAGAAAGAAACTTTTAAAGTTACAGCTCCATTAAGTGAAGAAGTTATGAAAAAAATAACAGATGCTTCTGATAAATATGATTTTAAGATTAAAACAGAAAGTGATCCTAATGGTAGTTTCTTGTTAGTTGCTATTATAAACTTTTTACCAATTATTTTAATTGGTGGATTTATGTTTTATATTTTGACTAGACAATTAGGTGGTAACAATAAATCATTTGATTTTGGTAAAAGTAGAGCTAAACTTGATGATAGTCAAAAGAAAGTTACTTTTGAAGAAGTTGCTGGATTAAAAGAAGAAAAAGAAGAATTAAAAGAATTAATAGATTTCTTAAAAAATCCTAAGAAATTCACAAAATTAGGAGCTAGAATTCCAAAGGGAGTATTACTTGTTGGTCCTCCTGGAACTGGTAAAACCTTACTTGCAAGAGCTGTTGCGGGTGAAGCAAATGTACCATTTTATTATATAAGTGGTTCTGATTTTGTAGAATTGTTTGTAGGAGTTGGAGCTAGTCGTGTTCGTGATATGTTTAGACAAGCTAAACATAATGCACCTTGTTTAATATTTATTGATGAAATTGATGCAGTTGGTCGTCAAAGAGGAACAGGTTTAGGTGGAGGTCATGATGAACGTGAACAAACACTTAATCAATTATTAACAGAAATGGATGGATTTGGAGCAAATGAAGGAATAATTATTATTGCTGCAACTAATAGAGCAGATGTACTTGATCCAGCTTTACTTCGTCCAGGAAGATTTGATAGACAAGTAACAGTTAATTTACCTGATGTTAAAGCAAGAGAAGAAATACTTGGAGTACATGCAAGAAATAAGATTTTAGATAAGAATGTTACTTTAAATAATTTAGCAAGACGTACTCCAGGATTTAGTGGTGCAGATCTTGAAAACTTACTTAATGAAGCAGCACTTCTTGCAGTTAGAAGAAATAAAGATAGAATAACAATGAGTGAAGTTGATGAAGCAACAGATAGAGTTATGATGGGACCTGCTAAGAAGAGTAAAAAATATACTGATCAAGAAAAAAGATTGGTTGCTTATCATGAAGCAGGACATGCAGTTATTGGATTAAAACTAAGTTCTGCTAATATAGTTCAAAAAGTAACAATAATTCCAAGAAGCTACGCAGGTGGTTATAATATGATGGTTCCTAAAGAAGAAAAATATACTTCTACCAAAACGGAATTACTAGAACAAATTACAGGTTTACTAGGTGGTAGAGTTGCTGAAGAATTAACTTTCGGAGAAATAACAACAGGAGCTCATAATGATTTTGAAAAAGCAACAAAAATAGCAAGAGCTATGGTTACAGAATACGGTATGAGTGATTTAGGACCAGTTCAACTTGAACAACAATCAGAAAGTGTCTTTATTGGAAGAGATTATAATAAGAGTCGTAATTTTTCAGATACCGTTGCGCATGAAATAGATGAAGAAATGCGTAAAATTGTAGATGAGTGTTATAAGAAAGCAACTAAGATTTTAAAAGAAAATGAAGACTTAGTAAAATTAATCGCAGAAGCTTTACTTGAACGTGAAACATTAACAAAAGAACAAATTGATTATCTTGTTGAACATAAAGAATTACCAGAAGATACAACATTAGAAGATATGACTTTAGATGAATTAAAAGAACTTGCTAAAGATAAAGATATAAAAGGATATTCAAAATTATCTAAAGAAGATTTAATTAGATTACTTGAAGCTAATGATATTGAACCAGAAGATGAAAGTGAAGAAGAGAATAAGGAAGAAGAATAACATCTTCCTTTTTTTTTTAATAAATGATATACTTAATTAGTAATTGAGGTGTTTATGAATAATATTTATTTATTGTTTAAATCTATTAATAATGAAATAGGTTTAATAATATCAATTTTATTATATTATAAAGTAATATATTTTATAGTTGGTTTATTTACTACAAGAAAATTTAAAAATACAGATAAATATTATAAATATGGTGTTGTTATTGCAGCAAGAAATGAAGAGAAAGTAATAGGTAATTTAATAGATAGTATAAATAAACAAGATTATCCCAAAGAATTATTTAAAATATTTGTAGTTGCAGATAATTGTACTGATAATACAGCGAAAATCGCTAGAGAAAAAGGTTGTATTTGCTATGAAAGATTTGATGATAAACATAAAACTAAGGGATATGCTTTAGAATATTTATTTAATCAAATAGAAAAAGATTATAAAATTAAATCTTTTGATGGTTATTTTGTTTTTGATGCTGATAATTTATTAAGAAAAAATTATATTAAAAAAATGAATAATGCTTTTGCTAGTGGAGAAAAAATAATTACATCATATCGTCATTCTAAAAATTTTGATGAAAATATTATATCATCTGGTTATGCTATTCACTGGTTAAGATCAATTAGAACTGGTCATAGAGCAAGAAGTGTTTTTCATTTAGCAACTAATATCCAAGGAACTGGATTCTTAATGGCTTCAGAGATAGTTGAAAACGGTTGGCATTATACTTCTTTAACAGAAGATAGAGCTTTAACAGTTGATGCTGTTGCAAATGGATATGAAATAACTTATCAAGATGAAGCTATATTTTATGATGAACAACCAACTAATTTAAAAATAGCACTTCGTCAAAGAGTTAGATGGTCAAAAGGACATTTACTTGCTTTTATAGAAACTTCACCAAAATTAGTTAGAAATATTATATTTGGTAAAAAGTATACTAAATATAAAAAGAATTATAATAATAAATTATTAAATATATTAGATAGTATAAGATATCGTTTTGCATCATTTGATATTTTAATGCTTGCAATACCTTTTTCTGTATTTAATTTACTTAGATGGTTATTAGTATCAGTAATTTTATATTCTCTTTATTCTTATTCTAATGGAATATTAAATTATAACTTTATAAGTAATAGTACTTATTTAGGTAAAATATTAAGAAGTATATTTGAAATTAATATAAATGTACCATCTGGAACTAATGCTTTATTTATGGCATTATTACTATCTATTTGGTCAAGAATATTCTATCGTATTGCAACCTATTTTGAACATATTTTTGAAGCAGTATATGTATTCTTTATAGAAAGAAAAAGAATTAAAAAGATGCCATTATATAAAAAAGTATTATTTTCCCTAGCGTGGCCAATATTTGATATTATAGGTAGATATACAACTTATATAGCAGTATTTAGACATGTTGAATGGAAAGAAATACCTCATACAAGTGAAGTAACTATTGATGATTTAAGTAATGATTAAACATTAATTTTAATTAAATATTATGCTTTTTATTTACAATAATTTTAAAATAATATATAATTAATATGAAAGTAGAAGATAAATATGAAAAATAAAAAACTATTATTATTAATTATATTATTTTTAGTATGTATAGGATTATTTGGAACAACATATGCATTATATCAAACAAGAAGAATAGGTACAGAGAATTTAAAACAAATAGCAGGGGATATCTATATGCATTATAGTGGTTCAGAAGAAGTATCATTATCTAATGCAATACCAAGTACTAATTATCAAGAAGGAAAATATTTTGAATTTACAGTAGATGGAAATAATA
>Ga0247611_10000680_pt1 | contig 66713 bp, 59 predicted proteins | sample 177DNAGHGhighgp2_FD_192422 | JGI IMG/M metagenome (GOLD analysis project Ga0247611, IMG submission 192422) | Sheep rumen microbial communities from Palmerston North, Manawatu-Wanganui, New Zealand - 1770 DNA GHGhigh gp2 | ecosystem: Host-associated > Mammals > Digestive system > Stomach > Rumen...
ACTATTCGCCGCTTCCAGTTTACCCTGCTTGTCGCCGTCGCTCTGGCTATGGATGTGGAGGGTATGCCCTTCCTCCAGTTTGATGTGGGCGCATTTGAGCGTTGCACCGTCGCAGAGCACCAGGTGTACCTCGCTGCCCGTGATACTGAGTGCCTTGTATTCAACAGTACCCTTGACCACATAGTAGCCGTCGGACAGTCCGACCCAGTCGTTGGGATGGCTGCCCTCCAGCAACTGACCGTCATTGGTCTGCTGGGTAGTCACCACCTGCTTGTTCGTGTCGTCCCAAGAGCGCACGTTGAACGTCACGCTCTCTGCGCTTGCCCAGCCTGACATCATCGTCAGCAGGACGAGCATGAATAATCGTGTAAACGTTTTCTTCATAGTCTATGCTAATATTATGTTTATTGTTTCTGGGGGCAAAGATAGTGTAAATTGAGTGAAATACCAAAGAAATTATACAGAAAAATGAAGAAGCCCCGCTGGTTGGCAGGGCTGTGCGTTAGTAGACTCTATGAAGGTGTTCTCTTATTAATAAGGTGAATCTTACCAACAAAGAGGAAGCCAGTCGGTAACTGAGTCCCCTTCAGTCGGTAACTGAGTCCCCTTCAGTCGGTAACTGATTCCCTTCCGATTTTTTTTATTATGAAAATGGTGACGGTGACGGTTACAGTTTTCCAAAAATGAGAATCCCAAAATGCGAATAAAACATGTATATTTATATTACTATATATATAATATAAATATTATATATATAGTAAAAGTTATAGTCAACCTTTTCAGTACGATTTCACTAAACTGTAACCGTCACCGTCACCGCTTGATAGGGGACAATCATTCAGTAGGCGTATACCAGTCCGTATTTCTCATGCAGGCGACGAAGGGTACCGTCCTGCTTCATCCGACGGATGACATCGTTCACCGTCTGCAGCAAGTCGTCTTGTCCTTTACGCATCAGCACACCAATCTCTCCATGTGTGAAGGGCTCGTTCAGCAGAGGGGCAGCGAGCCGGGAGTCTGTCTGCACATAATAGGGGGCTTCTGTGATCTCGGTGATCATCAAGTCGGCTATCCCTTCTGCTATGAGTGTGGGGATCTCCTCGTTTTTCTGGTGAACGACAATCGTGGCATTCCTCAAGTTCTCGTTGGCAAACTTCTCATTCAGTCCTCCGGGGTTCACCATCACACGTACCTCGGGCTTGTCAATGTCTGCCAGTGATGTGTATCGGTCGGCTTCTGTGGAACGGCAGAGAATCGTCTTCCCGTTGGCAAGATAGCCCTCGCTCATGAGCATCTGCTCCTTCCGGGCATCGGTGATCGTAATACCGCCGATGGCAAGGTCGAAGAGCTGAGGTTCTGCCAGTACGTCAGCGGTCAGCGTGGGCCATGTGGTCTTGACAAATTCCGTCTCAACACCCAAGGCATTGGCAATCTCCCTGGCGACTTCTATGCCGAAGCCCCAATAGGTGCCATCTTCCTCACAGAAGGATAGCGGACGGTAGTCACCGGTGGTGCCGATAAGGAGGGTGCCGCGTTCCACGATCTCAGCCACCTTCCCGCTGTCCTTCCTGATGGTGTTATCGCTGTCGGAACATGCAGCTAAGACCGTCGGGGTGCACAGGGTCAGCAGCACGGTCAGCAACCATAGCTTTTTCCTTGTATAATCTGTCATATTTTTCATCATGATGATACCTTTAGAATATATCGGGCGATGGTGTTCTTCCAGATATACATCCTTCTCGTCACTCACTACGGCATATACTATCTTTGTCTTCATTCTGCAAAGATAGTCAAATTATTTTAAAAAGAACTTCACAATATTTTTATTTATTACTCTGTCCCTCATTATTCTCAAAATCTGATAGTTTACATTACATGATAGATTACAGCTTAGTAATATCTTGCGTGACCTATGGGAGATTTTGGAGAATTCTTTGTATATTTGCAGCACGAAATCAATAAGGGATGCAGGAACAAGACCGGACATACGTTGCCATCGACCTGAAGTCGTTTTACGCTTCTGTAGAATGTGTGGACAGAGGGCTAGACCCGTTGACCACCAATCTTGTCGTGGCAGATGTAAGCAGAACGGAGAAAACCATCTGCCTGGCTGTTTCCCCCAGCTTGAAGGCATATGGTATCGGAGGCAGGGCACGTCTGTTTGAAGTCGTTCAGCGGATGCGGGAAGTAAACTACGAGCGTCAAAGTAAATCACCTCAACGGAAGCTCACGGGAAAATCCTATAATGATTTAGAACTGAAAGCACATCCCGACTGGGCTGTTGACTACCTTGCTGCTCCGCCTCGGATGGCTCATTATATAGAGGTCAGCAGCAAGATATATCATGTTTATCTCCAGTATATTGCTCCTGAGGATATCCATGTGTACTCTATCGACGAGGTGTTCATGGATGTCACTAACTACTTGCGTCTTTACAAGATGACTGCCCATGAACTCGCAATGACTATGATTCGTGACGTGTTGAAACTGACAGGTATTACCGCTACCGCAGGTATCGGCACCAATATGTATCTCTGTAAGGTGGCAATGGATATTGTTGCTAAGAAGATGCCTGCCGACCAAGACGGTGTCCGCATTGCTGAACTCGACGAGATGACTTACCGCCGTGAACTCTGGGACTACCGCCCCATCACTAAATTCTGGAGAGTTGGGAAAGGAATTGCCCATAAGCTCGGCATGTATGGTATAGACACCATGGGAAAGCTCGCCCGTATGTCCCTTGAACGTGAAGAGGTCCTTTACCAGCTCTTCGGCGTCAATGCAGAACTGCTCATCGACCATGCCTGGGGATGGGAGCCTTGCACCATTGCCGATGTCAAGGCATATCGCCCAGAGTCGAACTCCTTTAGCAGTGGTCAGGTACTCCAGGAACCCTATGATTTTAAGAAGGCAAAGGTGGTGGCAAAAGAAATGGCAGAAGGAATGGCTCTTGACCTTGTTGCTAAGCGTATGGTGACAGACCAGGTCGTGCTTACCGTAGGTTATGATGCTGAAAGCCTGACCCGTCCAGAGATACGGGGCAAGTATCATGGTGAAATCGCCATCAACTACTATGGCAAGCAAGTTCCTAAGCACGCACATGGCACTTGGAACTTTGAGACTCCTACCTCATCATCACGTATGCTGATGGATGCAGCAGTTGCTCTTTTCGACCAACAGGTCAATCCTGATTTGCTCATCCGTCGGTTGAATATCTGTGTCAACCATGTCGTTGCCGAGTCATCGCTGACCCACCAGCATGTGCAGCCGCAGCAGTTGGACTTGTTCACTGACTATGAGGCTTTGAAACAACAGGAAAAAGAGCTGCAGGAGCAGTTAGAAAAGGAACGGCGACTACAGGAAGTACAGTTACAAATCAAGCAACGCTTTGGGAAAAATTCTATCCTTCGAGGACTCAACTTCGAGAAAGGATCCACAGCCAAAGAGCGCAATGCACAGATAGGAGGGCATAAAGCATAATGGGATACTACGACGACATCATCAACTTGCCACATCACGTGTCGAAGCGCCATCCGCAGATGTCGATGTGGAACCGTGCTGCTCAGTTTGCTCCCTTTGCGGCTTTGACAGGGTACGATGCCGCTATCCATGAGACGATAAAGGAGAACGAGCGGTTATATAATGAGCCTCATACGGAAGTCGACGTGTAGGCTGCGTAACGATAACAGTACTTTAATGGGTCAATTTTCTTTCACCGTCTCGTTGAAGCGGTCGAGGAGCCATTGCTTCTGCTCGGCAATCGTCATGTGGCTGTTGTCAAGTTCGATGGCATCGTCAGCCTTGCGGAGAGGAGATACCTCACGGTGGGAGTCGATATAGTCGCGCTCCTGTACGTTCTTCAGAATCTCGTCGTAGTCAGCTTCCATACCTTTCGCCTTTAACTCGTCATAGCGACGCTGGGCACGAACCTCTGCTGAGGCGGTGACGTAGATCTTCAGCTCTGCGTCGGGGAATACAGTAGTGCCGATGTCACGACCGTCCATCACAACACCCTTGTCCTTACCCATCTGCTGCTGCTGAGCTACCATTGCCTCACGTACAAAACCGAGGGCGGCGATGGGACTCACGTGGTTGCTGACCTCCATGGTGCGGATGTCCTGCTCGACGAGTTCCCCGTTCAGGTACGTGTCAGGGCGCCCTGTCTCCGCATTGAACTTAAACGAGATATGAATCTCGGGCATACGGTGACGGAGTTCTTCCTCGTTGATGCCGTCAGCCGTGAAGAGCCCATTGCGGAGGGCAAAGAGTGTGACACTGCGATACATGGCACCTGTGTCGACATAAACATATCCGACTTCACGAGCCAGGTCTTTCGCCATGGTACTTTTGCCACATGATGAGTGGCCGTCAATTGCTATCGTAATCTTTTTCATAAGCTATAAGTTGCGTTAATCAGTATCGACGAGGCAGACACATGGTATTTGGCATAGGCGGCACTGAGCTTGAAACGCTTGAGTGTCAGACCCGCACCAACCGAGAGTCCTGCCCCATGGCTGCTGCTGCCGTCACCCTCACTGATCTTCATCTCGTCACGGCGACGGAAGTTATAGCCACCGGCGATATAGATGCTCTCACCGATGAACACGTCGACACCCAAGGCGACATGCTGGATGAAACTGGTGTCCCAACGGTTGAGGCGAGACAGGGTAGCGGAGAAACGCAACGGTGCCGCGGCAAGACGTTTGGAGACACCCAACTGCAAGTCGATAGGTATCTTCTCGTATTCGTCCTGGTAAGCCTTCACCTGTCCGCCGAGGTTCTTGGCGACAGCCGATATCGACCAGCCATGCACTTCGTCGTAGTAGTTCAGTCCTAAGTCAGAGGCGATGCCGATAGCGTTGTAACTCGCTATCGACGAGGAGATGAAGCGCAGGGTAACACCACCGCTCCAGCGGTCGCTGAGCAGATAGGCGAAGGTTCCTGCCACTGCGATGTCCTTCGCAGAGAACGAGCCCTGCTCGATATTGTCGATGGTTGTCTCCTTCATGCTGCCATAGTTCATATACTGTGCGCTGACAGCCCATGTGCCACGCTCACCCCATCCCTTGACGAACGAGGCGGAAGCCGTCTTGGCACCCTCCATGTATGTCATGAAGTTGAGGTTGATACTCTTGTCGGACGTGTTGCAGATGAGGGCGGGGTTATGGAAGACAACGGTGGGGTCGTCATCGTCGAGTGTGATATTGTCGCCACCCAGTGCTGCCACGTGGGCACTGACAGGCAGTCGCAAGAAGCTAAATACCTCCTGGCTCTCCTGGGCAAAGACTTGGAGGGCAGAAAGGGTGGTTATCAGGACAAAAACGACTTTTCTCATCTGTCTTCTTTCAAATTTTCATGCAAAGATAGCAAAAAACTCTAAACTCTAACCCCTAAACTCTAAACTTTTTCGTAACTTTGCAAACTAATAACGCACGACAATCGTTTTTATTGCCAAAGCATGGAAGAAAAGAAGACCCCACAGGCTGATCTCGACCAGCAGCGCACCACAGGATTCCTGTTAGGACTGGTGCTGGTGCTTGCCATGCTTTTCGTCGCACTGGAATGGAACAGTGTGGAGTCGGCAGGTGACGAGTCGACACTCGACTTGGACGAGCTGGTGCATGAGGACGAGATGATTCCCATGTCGATAGAAGAGCAGGTCGCCCAACTGGAACCTGACAAGTCGCAACCTAAGGAGGCTGAGCAACTGCACATCGTGGATGATAATGTGGAGCTGGCACCGCAGGAGGAACAGGTGGCTGAGGACGAGGGAGACGGCGAGGACGAGACGTTGTTGAAAGAGCTGCAGGGTGAGGAGGAGCCTAAGGCGATAGCTCCCATGGGTATCGACCCCGAGGACAATCCCTTGAAGTTCCGCCTGGTGGAAGACCTCCCGCAGTATCCCGGTGGTGCCGTGGAGTTCATGAAATGGCTGACCAAGAACCTGCGCTATCCCAAGATGGCACAGGTGAAGAAGACGGAAGGTAAGGTGATAGCCCATTTCTATGTGGAGAAAGACGGGCGTATCACTGGTCTGAAAATCGTGCAGTCGCTATCCCCGGAGTGTGACAGAGAGGCGTTACGGGTGCTGAGGATGATGCCTAACTGGCAACCCGGTGTGCAGAACGGTCAGCCCTGTCGTACGAAAGTGAGTATTCCTATTGTATTTAAACTATAGTATTATGATAAAGACATCCAATGAAATCCTGAAGTCTGTCAACGACTTCTTAGACCAGCTCCCTTACGAGCGGAAACCCCAGTCGCTGTATGACCCTATCCGTTATGTGCTCTCCATCGGTGGCAAGCGCATACGCCCGGTACTGATGCTGATGGCGTACAACCTTTTTAAAGACCAACCGGAGGATATCCTCATGCCTGCCTGTGGTCTGGAAACCTATCATAACTATACCTTGCTGCATGACGACCTGATGGATAATGCCGACCTGCGGCGTGGACATGAGACGGTTCATAAGCGATGGGATGCCAATACGGCGATCCTGTCGGGTGACTCGATGCTGGTTCTTGCCTACCAGCGGATGGCTCAGGTGCCTGCGGAAAAGTTGGCAGAGGTGCTCGACTGTTTCACGGAGACGGCACTGGAGATCGGCGAGGGACAGGAGTATGACATGGATTTCGAGACGCGTGGTGATGTCAAGGAGGAGGAATATATCGAGATGATCCGCCTGAAGACTTCCGTACTGCTTGCCTGTGCGACGAAGATTGGCGGTATCCTTGCTGATGCCCCTGAGGAGGATGTGCGGAATCTGTATAAGTTTGGCGAGCAGTTGGGACTTGCTTTCCAGTTGCAGGACGACCTGCTTGATGTCTATGGCGACCCGAAGGTGTTCGGCAAGGCAATAGGTGGTGATATCACCTCTAATAAGAAGACCTATATGCTCATCAATGCCTATAACCGTGCGGACGAGAAACAGCGTGCCGAACTGGTCCGTTGGATAGAGGCACCGACCTTCAACCGTGACGTGAAGGTGGCTGCTGTTACCCGTCTGTATGATGAGATTGGTATCCGACAGCTCTGTGAGGAGAAAATCAACTACTATTTCGACCAGGCAGCCCAGTATCTGGCAAAGGTCAGTGTGGCAGAAGAGCGTAAACAGTCCCTCCGTCAGTATATGGACGAGTTGCTGCATCGTAATAAGTAACTCTCAACTCTCCACAATGAACTACATCGACACCCATTGTCACCTGGATGGTGAGGAGTTCCGTGACGACATTGACGAGGTGGTGCAACGTGCCAAGGACGATGGTTGTGCCAAGATCTTCGTACCAGCCATCGACCTCCCCTCCTGTCATACCGTCATGGCTGTCTGTCAGCGTTATCCTGGCTATGCCTATCCCATGCTCGGTCTGCACCCAGAGGAGGTGCGTGCCGACTGGCGTGAGGTGCTCTCAACTCTCCGCTCTCAACTCTCCACTCTCCACTCTCCACTCTCCACTCTCCACTGTATTGCCATTGGTGAGGTAGGGCTCGATTACTATTGGAGTCGTGAGTTCGAGCAAGAGCAGCTGGAGGCTTTCGAGGAACAGGTACGCTGGTCAGTAGAGACCCGTCTGCCCTTGATGATACACTGCAGAAAGGCTCAAAACGAGATGGTCTCTATATTAAAGAGGTATGCGCGAGAATTACCCGGTGGTGTGTTCCATTGTTTTACAGGTAATGAGCAGGAGGCGCGTCAACTTTTGGAGTTCGACCGCTTCGTGTTGGGTATTGGTGGTGTGTTGACGTTTAAGAAGAGTCATCTGCCAGAAATATTGCCGGCATGCGTTCCCTTAGACCGTATCGTCCTGGAGACCGATGCCCCCTATATGGCACCCGTCCCCATGCGTGGCAAGCGTAACGAACCCGCTTTCATCCGTCATGTCATCACCCGTATGGCAGAGGCTTATGGGGTGAGTGAAGAAGATATTTGCCGGCAGACGAACGAAAATGTAGGAAAAGTTTTTGGTATTAACCTCTGACTCCGTCGCAGTTACTTTCGTTTGAAAAAAAAATAAACCCAATTTTATTTTGTATTTTGCTTACTTATTCGTAACTTTGCAGCCGCAAACAAGGAGAGGTGCTCGAGTGGTTGAAGAGGCACGCCTGGAAAGCGTGTAACCGGCAAAACCGGTTCGCAGGTTCGAATCCTGTTCTCTCCGCAAAAGACAGACTTGGAGAACCAAGTCTGTCTTTGCGTTATTGAGAGAACGGATGAGAACCAGGTTCGTAATCGACGAAGTCGCTTTCACAAAGCGTAGCGACTGAAAGAATCCTGTTCTCTCCGCAGGAAGAATAAAGGGCTGCAATCGCAGCCCTTTATTCTTTATTATAACTTTAGAAGTTGTTCGAGTTCCGACTCTTCATCGAAGCCGAGTCCGAAATCGAGGTCGAGTTCTCTTCCCAGACTTGGGTCTGACTGATCACCGGCGTTAAGACTGCCTGCCAAGAGTTGGACAGGATTTATTACGAAGAGTTCGCTGGTTGGTTTGATATATGTCTTTCTCATTGTAGCGTCCTCCATTATTTAATGATTACCTTTTTACCGTTTAAGATATAGAGTCCCTTCTTTGGATAGAGTACACGATGCCCCTGCAGGTCATAGTATACGTTACCTCCGACCTCATCCGTCTTACTTCTTACGTCAATGAGTCCCGTAGTGCCATCGCCACCTCCGATGCTCAGCATAGTGACAGAACGGTCGAATATACCAGGCTTGAAGAAGGCACGGAATGCCTTACTACCGCCAGTGGCTTTCAATTCGAACTTATTACCTGTAGCATTGATGCAGTAGATGTTCTCTGTGTAAACATCAGTGGTACTACCAATGAAACGGTAGTTGCTGCCAGTAACAGAAACGGGTGTGCCAGAGGCATTGATCTCTGCGTCTGTACCAATAAATTTGATGGCTTTACCGCTCAGGTCGTATTCTGCCCCCCAGTGATCGCCAGGCAGTGCTAAAATATATGGTGTGTTAGCCTCTATTTTGTCTGTGTAGTCGAAGTTGACGATATTAGATTCGTCGCTAATAAACTTCTTCACCCAGAAATCCTTGCCAGTGTCGCTACTGTTAGTGAACCATTTTATCTCTGTGCCATCAGCGGTTACCTTGCTGACATCAAAAGGTAGGATGAGCGTATTCCAACCGCTAGAGCCGTCAGCACCTGTCGTGAAGGTATAGTTAAACTCAATATTCGAAGCCGTGAAGTCTACTGGTGAGTAAAAGTCTTTACCATCCGTCAGCGTGATATTAGCAGCGGTATAGGTGCCACTGGTGTTTGTGATGACATTAGTAAGACCCGTAGGCACAGCATCGCTACTACCTAAGATATACAGACAGTTCGGATTGCTGTTCTTAGTTACGGAGGTGACGCCACAACCAGTCAAGTCAACAGAGGTTGCAGAAGCAGGAACAGTGAAGGATGCGGTTGGCTTCAAAGCATTGCTATTACCTGCGGCATCTGTGATGGTGATACCTAGAGTACATTTATAGGCTCCTTGGTCTAACCAACCAGAATTTCCTCCATTCTTGACATATGTTGCAGAGACTTCGTATTTATGTCCATAGGTTAGGTTAGTCGCCTTGATAGGCAATTGTATGCTGCTATTAGCAGGTACTGTAATAATTGAAACGTTTGTCGCACAAACCTCATAAGAATTTGAGTTGTCAAAAATACCCAACTGGAACTGACCTTGATAATTGGATGTGGTATTATTGGTTACTGTCATCGTTGCAGAGAAGGTGTTTCCGTAGAAAGAACTACCATCAATAACCATATCATAGTCAGTAGAGGTTGAAAGAGTGACATTGTCTGTATATTCGATGCCTCCTCCACCGCCAGCAGCAACAGTGACCGTAGGATATTCAACGACATCAATCCATTCAATGTATCCAGGAGTGCTACTTGGTACGTAAGCCCACAAAGTATAATCTCCACTATATTGTGGTGTGAATGTCAACTTAATATCTTTTGAACTGTTGGCAGGAATGTGAAATGTATTGCTGACATCGTCTCTTGCAGTCCAGCCTCCACTATATTGCATACATCTTACACCAATATCTCCATCATAATCTTTGTCTCCGTTATTCTTGATAGTCAGTGTCGCCTCTACTTCTTGATATTGAGTTGGACTTCCACTGAAGGAGTATCCAGTTAGTTTAAGATCGATAGTATTGGGCGTAATATCAGACATACTACCTGATTCCTCTTCTTTCTGAATACCGATTATGGCTTCTTGTCCAGAGCGGTAGCCACCAGCAGAAGCAATACCACCTATACCTTCAGCATCTGGGTCGAGAGCAGAGAGTTTGAAGTAGTTGTCGCTTAATCCTCCCCATCCCCAATTGATGTGGAAATAGTCTTCACCTTGATAGCCGTCACATACGAACTCGTGACCGCCACCTGATGTTTTCTGACCACCATAGCAGATAGGACGACCTTGACTCAACTCATAGTACATCAATTCAATCCACTCTGCATAAGTGTAAAAACTGCGATTGACATATGTTGTAGTACTTTTATAGCCGAAATAGTTTTTCAAGGCATCTGCAACCTTATAACTCTGGGCACCAGACTCACCACTGCTATTCACGCCATAATCCATCTCAACTGAAACGCCACAATAAAGCATCAATTGGGCGATAGCGGTATTTGCGGCAGTCTTTTCATCATTTGTGCCAGTGGCAGGATAAGTCTTTTGCATCTTGTCCCAGTTAATGGCAGTACCAGCAGCAATACCATCAACCGAAAGACTCCTAGTATCTGTGGTATAACTTGGAATTGCGGCTGTGGTTGTAGTTGTTGTAGACCCTGCTCTCATTTCTGCCGCATACATACACTGTGCCATTGCAGTTGCTACGCAACCTGTTGCGGCTCTTGTCGTACCACTATATACAGGACATAAGTCATTGTATGGTGTGTCTTGATTCCAATGAGTCTGTACAATTGGTGCAATAGGGGTCTTGACAGCAGAGGCACGATGAATAGAGGCTCCTGTGTTTTTTGTGAAAATGTGTTGCTTCGCCCAAGCAATCTCATCGGCATAGCCTTGGAGCCAAGCACGCATGTTGCTGGGGATGTTATTGGGATCGAAACTGCCGCTATCGCTGTAGCCGAGGATGGGGGTGGCGACATCGTCGTTGCTGACAATGACGAAACCACCATTGTTGGTTACGTTGAATACATACAGTCCGCTGACCTGTTGTGTCATGGTCAGTTGTTGCTCTGTGACAGGGGCTCTTCGTGAACCGTTCGCTACTCTGCCGTTCATGAAACTGGCAGCCTGCTGTAATGCCTGTTCAGGAGTGATGTCTCCTGCCATCATAACGATGGAACAGCATACAACGAGCGTCAAAAGTAAAATTCTCCTCATGTTATTAATGTTTTAGGTTTAACTGTTAATGCTGCAAATTTAACTAAAATATTTGGATTGACCTAACATATTCGAAAAATAATGCTTACCTTTGTGGCAAATTTGCAGCAAATTGTAAGATAATAAAGTATGAAGAATTTACTTGTGCTGATTGCCATGATGGGTTGTATCGCATGTATACAGCCCGTGAGTGCACAACCGAAACAACCAACGGACTCCACCGAACTGGTGCAGAACGACACATTGGCTGCCGATTCCGCCATGGCCTTGATTGACGCAGACTTGGAAGGCATGGATGCCGCAGAGGGTGGGGGACTGCATAAGATGCTGAAGTCGAAGTTCATCGAAGGCTCAGCAGGTTTTATGTCGTTAGTGGCACTCGCCTTGGTGCTTGGTCTTGCCTTCTGTATCGAGCGCATCATCTATCTGACGCTCTCGGAGATCAATGCTAAGAAACTGATGCAGGATATTGATGCCAAACTGATGGAGAACGATGTGGAAGGTGCCAAGGACCTGTGCCGGCAGACCCGTGGTCCTGTCGCCAGTATCTGTTATCAGGGTCTTTTGCATATCAAAGAGCCTCTGGACCAGATAGACCGTCAGTTGACGAACTATGGTTCCGTACAGATTTCCAATATGGAGAAAGGGTGTACCTGGATCAAACTGTTTATCGCCGTAGCTCCCTCCCTGGGTTTCCTGGGTACGGTGATTGGTATGGTGATGGCTTTCGACCAGATACAGACGGCAGGAGACATCAGTCCCACTATCGTCGCATCCGGAATGAAAGTGGCTTTGATTACCACGATATTCGGTATCATCGTAGCCATTATCCTACAGTTCTTCTATAATTACATTCTCGCGAAGATAGAGCGTCTGACGGCACAGATGGAGGAGAGTGCCATCACGTTCATGGATTCCGTCACACAGTATCAATCTAATAACGAAAAGTGATGGCAGAGGCAGGAAAGATAGTATTGGCAGAAGTGATGCTGTGGCTCATCTATATCTCCATGGCAGTAGCTATTGGCGTGATGCTGTTCTCAGCCGCACGCTCGTTCTGGTTGGATAATTTCAACAAGGGTAAGAAATAAGAGTCATGAGGTTCCGTCGCCGCAAAACAGAAATCCCAGGACTGAATACCACATCGACAGCCGATATCTCGTTCATGCTGTTGGTGTTCTTTCTGGTGACCTCGTCGATGGACCCGGACAAAGGACTGCCCCGTCAGTTGCCCCCTCTGGATAACGAGTCGCAGAAGGAGGTGGATATCAGTCGCAGTAATGTGATGCAGATACGTCTGGACGGTCACGACTCTCTTTGGATTGATGGCAAGACGGTGTCGTTCGCCGCCCTGCAGGGACAGGTGGAGTCGTTTGTCGCCAGTCGGCAGACCGAGCAGTATGTGGTGGGTGTGCAGACCGACCGTCATACCAGCTATGCCGCTTATTTCCAGATGCAGAACACCATCGTAGCCGCTTTCCATGCCTTGCGTGAGAAAATGGCGATGCAGCGGTATGGGCATCGTTTCTCGCAGTGCACCCAGGAGGAGCGGGATGTGATTATCAAGCGGTATCCCTTACGGGTCAGTGAGGCACAGCCGACGAGTGAGTGAGAGTTGGGAGGTGAGAGTTTAGAGTTGAGAGTTTAGAGTTATGGGTCGTTTTCGTCGCAGATATAGTCATGAAATGCCGGGGTTGAATCTTGCCTCCATGCCAGATTTGATCTTCACGGTCCTTTTCTTCTTCATGATAGTGACCCACATGCGGCAGACAGAGCTGAAGGTGCGCTATGTGGTACCGCAGGGTACGGAACTGGAGAAGACGGGTTATAAGGGCAGTGTGGTGTATCTGTATATCGGACACCCTGTGGATGAGCAGGGCAGGGCAGTGAGTGACGAGACCCGCATACAGGTGAACGACCGTCTCGTCTCTGTCCATGAGATACCGGGAGCCATCGCTGAGGCTCGCGACCGCATGTCGAGTGAGGACCGTATGCGTATGACGGTCAGCGTGCATGCCGACCGTGATACGGACATGGGTGTCATCAATGACGTGAAACAGGCGTTACGACAGGCAGGTGCCTTGCGTATCAACTATTCCGCAACGAACCAGGAAAGCAAGAAATAACCTTTAGCGGACATAGTCCACAAAGGCATATTCGAAGGCGTGCTTCTCGTCCTTCGGGTGTGTCTCCTTCGTCTCCACCTTCCAGTCGCTATAGTCAGGAAAGAAAGCATCGGCATCCTTGGGCGTGTCGTCAATCTCCGTCAGACAGAGGCGGTCGGCAAACCGGATAGCCTGCTCGTAGACGCGTGCCCCACCTATTATATATATATCCTCGTCAGACCGGCAACTCTGGAGTGCCTCCTCCAGTGTCGGGAATACCTCACAGCCAGGCAGTTCCTTGGTGGTACGGCTCAGCACCACATTCCTGCGGTTAGGAAGTGCTCCCTTGGGCAGACTCTCAAAGGTGTTACGCCCCATGATGATGGTGTGTCCCGTCGTCAACGCCTTGAAACGCTTCAAGTCGTTGGGCAACCAATACAACAGTTTATTCTCAAATCCGATGGCACGATTTCTTGCCACCGCTGCAATAATAGTAATCATAACTATGAACTATGAACTAATAACTATGAACTAAACACTCACCTCCGCTTTAATATGTGGCCATGGGTCGTAGCCCTCCAACTCAAAGTCCTCGAACTGGAAGTCAAAGATATCCTTGACATCAGGATTGATCTTCATCGTAGGCAGGGGACGAGGCTCACGGGTGAGCTGCAGTTTCGCCTGCTCGATATGGTTCAGGTAGAGATGCGTGTCACCGGTGGTATGGATGAACTCACCCGCCTTCAGTCCCGTCACCTGTGCCATCATCTGCAGCAGCAGGGCATACGATGCGATGTTGAAGGGAACACCCAGGAAGGTGTCTGCCGACCGCTGGTAGAGCTGCAGTGACAGTCTGCCGTCAGCAACATAGAACTGGAAGATGGTATGACAGGGGGGCAGTGCCATCTTATTGACCTCAGCGACATTCCATGCCGACACGATCATACGGCGGGAGTCCGGATTCGTCTTCAACTGGTCGACCACATATTTGATCTGGTCGATGGTGCCACCGTCATAGTCAGGCCATGAGCGCCACTGATGTCCATAGACAGGACCCAGGTCGCCGTTCTCGTCAGCCCACTCGTCCCAGATACTCACCTTATGGTCCTTGAGATACTTGATGTTCGTGTCACCACGCAGGAACCAAAGCAGTTCGTAGATGATAGATTTCAAATGCAGCTTCTTGGTTGTCAGCAGTGGAAAACCGTCTTCTAAGTTATAGCGTGACTGTGTTCCGAAGATGCTGATGGTACCAGTACCTGTGCGGTCACCCTTCTGGGTGCCCTCCGTCAGGATGCGGTTCAGTATGTCTAAATATTGTTTCATAGCTCTTTTAAAATAGGTTCATACTCAGTGGGTATATGTGTCGTCTTGATTTTCCACTCCTTCGGGTAGAGGTTGTTGGCACGGTTGCCGATGTTCTTGGCAAGTCCGAGAGGGTGACCGAGGAAGCATACCTCCACGATGCCGCGCGGTGTGTCGGCTGGTAATACCAGTGCCTCATGCCTTAGATATGCCATTGCCTGAGGGTAGGATAGGGCTACTTGTGCGACAGGTGCCGCCTCCGTGGTAGTTCCCCCAGTGGGAACGGTGAGCTCCCTCGGTGGGAAAGGGTTTTTCCCTCGGTGGGAATGGTGGGCTTCCTCTGAGGAAACAATGGGGGAACTTCCTTTTCTTAATGCGCAGATAAAGAGCCCCTCGCTCCTCGTGATGCCTGGGATGAAGCGATAGACGGGTTCAGAGAACCCTTCCAGCAGCGACCCCGTGATGTTCCATTCAGGTCTGGTCTCTATCTCCAGCACCTCCGCCTCGTAGTTGTCGAGTATCCAGCGGATGTTCTCCTCATTCTCCTTGGTATTAAAAGTACAGGTGCTGTATATGAACAGTCCGCCGTCGTTCAGACACTCCCAGGCATCCGCAACGATGTCACGCTGCAGTCGCCAGCATTTCTCCACGTTCTGCGGACTCCATTCGCGGATGGTCGCCTCGTCTTTGCGGAACATCCCCTCACCCGAGCACGGCACGTCACAGAGTATCACGTCAAATCTCATCTTCGCCTTGCGGTAGTCCTTCGGGTACGCATTGGTGACATAGCAGTTCGGGTAGCCCCATTTCTGGATGTTCTCCAAGAGGATGCTCGCACGGTTGCGGACGGGCTCGTTGCTGTATAAGACGCAATCCTCGGGTAATGCCGAGCGAAGCAATGTCGATTTACCACCAGGAGCGGCGCATGCGTCAAGAGTTGAGAGTTGAGAGTTGAGAGTTGAGAGTTGTTGCCTTAGTATCTCGTCCAGGAACATCGAGGCAGCCTCCTGCACATAATAGCAGCCGGCATGGAAGAGTGGGTCGAACGTGAAGTTAGGACGACTCTTCAGATAATAGGCGTCTCGGCACCAAGGCACTTCCTCTGCATCCATAGGCTTTCCCGCAGGTTTCCTCGGGTTCAGCCGTATGCTCACAGGAGTCTCCTCCTCGAACGAATGCAAGTATCGCTCGAAGCGCCCGTCACCCATCAGCTGACGGGTATATTCCTTGAAAGCAAGTGGTAATTCTGTCATTTGGTTGCAAAGATACAAACTTTTTTTCGTACTTTTGCAACTAAATGTAATTAAGTATCGTCTAACGGGTAAACAAAAACATTAAAAGACAAATGAACATGAAACAAGGATTAATCGTTTTGACGCTGTTGATGGCACTCTCATTGAGTGTTCCCACTTTGGCACAGAAGCATCGTCACACCCCGCAGGGCACTGAACTGGTGGATACCACCCATAACAGCTCGGCAGTGGATGCGTTCTCAGATACCACGACTGTCGATACCGTGGCTGGCAGCAATTCCCGCACGTTCCATTATGAGTGGGACAGTGATAACGACGAGGATGTGGAGAAACTGTTAAGTTGGATGGACTCCACGGTAGAGAAACATACCTGGGCGGCATGGACCATTGCCATCATCGTCATCATTTTTGTGTTCCTCCTGCTGCTCTCACCCATCATCTTCATCATCCTGCTCATCTGGCTGGTCGGCAGGAACCGCAAGCAGAAGGTGCAGATGGCACAGATGGCAATGGAGAACGGACAGCCTATCCCCGACCAGGTGTTGCAGCAGCCTGAGGGCGAAATCACTGACGAGTACCAGAAGGGACTGCGACAGTGCTTCGTAGGTGTCGGTCTTGCCATCTTCCTCGGACTGGTCGCAGAAGAGGTTGGTTTCGGCATCGGTGCCCTGGTCTTCTTCATCGGCTTGGGTAAGGTCATCGCTGCCAAGACAGCGTCGAAGAATACGCAGAGAGAGAAAGAACTCAATAACAACAATAACAACTCTTTAAATTCACAAGATTATGACTAAGAGACTGTATCGCTCAGACGACCGTGTGATAGGTGGTGTATGCTCCGGCATCGCAGAGTATCTGGACTTCGACCCAGTTGCCGTCCGCTTGGGATATGCCTTCCTGACCTTGGCAACCTGCTTCTCGGGAGTGCTGTTCTATATCGTGGCGTGGATCGTGATGCCTGAGAAGAGTAAAGTGATCTGATGGCTTCCCTCACTGACATCTCCCTTGTCGCACAGGTGGCGGTATTAGGCAACCGGCGGGCTTTCGACGAGCTCGTGCGCCGTTACCAGTCACCCGTGCGCCGTTTCTTCTTGCATCAGACGCTGGGAGATGAGGCTTTGAGTGATGACCTGGCACAGGACACCTTCCTCAAGGCTTATACGAGTATCGGGACGTTCCGTGGGCTCTCCTCTTTTCAGACATGGCTCATGCGTATCGCCTATAATGTCTTTTACGACCACTGTCGGAAAACGAGGAATGAGAAAATGGAAATGAGGAATATAAATGAAGAAATGAGAAATGGCATTGCCGACACGCATTCCTCATCTCTCATTTCTCATTCCTCATTCAATTTGGACATCTATCATGCCCTCGCCTTGTTGAAAGAGGAGGAGCGGACATGTATCACCTTGCAGCTCATCGATGGTTATGACATCGCAGGTATTGCGAGGATTACGGGTATCAAGGAGGGGACGGTGAAATCGCACCTCTCCAGGGGAAAGGAAAAACTGGCAAACTATCTGAAACAGAATGGATATGGATAAACAGAATGAGCAGCTGCTGCAACAGTTCTTCAGTGAGGCAGCACAACAGACGATCGCTGACAACGGGTTCACGGAACGGGTGATGAGCCGGTTGCCAGTGCGTAACATGAAGTTGTTCACCCGCATCTGGACGGCATGCTGCATCCTGATAGCCGCAGTCCTCTTCACCCTGTTTCATGGCTGGGAACTGCTGTTCATGCAGTTGGAGGTGCTGGTACGCACCACGTTTGCCGAGCCCCCACAGGTCAGTCCGCTGATGGTGGTCTTTGCCCTCTTCAGTCTGTTGATGATTGGTGCTTACGAGGTGTTCAGTTACGCACGGTTGATTCGATGAGGCGACCCTCCTTGTCGAACATACCGTAGGTGGTGCTGGTCACCCTGAACTCGGTACGGCGGTTCAGCTGGTTGCATATCTCCTGTTCCTCGGGTGTGAACGTTCTGACATAATCCTCTGTCAGAACGTCGTTTTCTTTCAGGAACGTATATTTCTCGGTCAGTTTCTTGCGGATCTTCTTCGGACTGCCCTTGCCGTAGCCCTTGGCTTGCAGCCGCTCCTTGGCGATACCTTTCTGTATCAGGTAGCGGATGACAGATTCCGCACGGCGCTGGGAGAGCCGTACGTTATACTCCTCACTGCCTTTGTAGTCACAGTGGGCGGCAAGTTCGATGGTGACGTGCGGGTTCTCGTTGAGCAGCACCACCAGCTTGTCGAGTGCCTCGGTGGACTCCGGACGCAGCGTCGCCTTGTCGAAGTCGTAGAAGATATTGTCTATCAGCACCGGTGCCGTGATACTTGCCAATGGGAACTGCAGCACGTATTCCTCGGAGTCCTCTGCCGGCTCTACCCGCAGTTCCTCCTTATGGTTCAGATACCCCACACAGGTACCCAGCAGCACATAGTCGACATTCGGCTTGATCTGTTGCGTGAACGAGCCGTCACCCTTGACACTCAGTTTCAGGTTGGTGCCGTCGTTGCCCACGAGGTATACAATAGCCTGTGGCAGCTCATAGCCCTCCTGCTCATACACCCATCCCTTCACGGTCTGGATGATCTCCGGGTTCTCGAACGAGTAGATATGGTCCCATCCATGGGCATCGCCACGGTTAGACGAGAAGAAGCCCTTGTTCAGCATTCCCTCGAAGGTCATGCCGAAGTCGTCACCTTGTGAGTTCAAAGGAAATCCCGGGTGCTCCAGCTGCCATCCGAAGGCATTCGGTTTGGCGATGTAGATGTCGAGGCCACCCATGCCCTCATGACCGTTGCTCGAGAAATAGAGGTCGCCGTTGGGACGGAAGGTGGGGAACAGCTCGTCACCGGGAGTGTTGACAGGAGCCCCTAAGTTCTCCACGCCACCCATGCTGGTCTCAGAGAGCCGCACACGCCAGATGTCCTTGCCACCCTCTCCACCGGGCATGTCGCTCACGAAATAGAGCCATTTGCCGTCGGGACTGACGGCAGGGTGGGCGAAGAGTGACAGCGTGTCACGTGTCAGCTCCACCTCCTGCGCCTTTGTCCATGCGGCATCCGAGCGTCTGGACGAGGCTATCTTCGCATAGCGTGGGTAGTTATTGTCGGTCTTGCAGACCGTCAGGTACATCGTATGTCCGTCGGGTGTCAGACAGCAGGCTCCCTCGTCGTCGTTACTGTTCAGCTCCGAGTCGATCACCTGCGGACGCTGCCATTTGCCCTGCTCGTCTTTCTGTGACATGAAGATGTCTGCGTTCTTCGTACCGGTGATACCGCTCAGCTCGTCACCTGTCGCTTCATTACGGGTCGAGGTGAAGTACAGGCGGTCGTAAGTGTCACCACCCAGCACGGGGGAGTATTCCGCACGGCGTGAGTTGAAGATGTTCTCGCGTTTCACCGTGTAGCGTGACCCCTCCTGTTTCCAGACGGGAGCCCCCTGTGCCGACCGCTTGCCGTTCTGTGCGAGAATCTTGGCAAAGGCAGGACTCTGTGCGGCTACGGAGTCGACGAGCATGTCGTCAAACACCTTTCCCGCTTCCTTGTAGTTGGCATTCTTCAGCAGCTGCTGTCCCAGGTAGAGACTCGTCATCGAGTCCTGCTGTCCATAGCGTAGTGCGTTGCGGTAGGCGGCAATGGCACGCTGTGTGTAGTTGATGCGCCGGTAGCAGTCTGCCAGCTTCAGGGCACGCTGTCCACGCAGCTTGCGTTCCTTGACAGGGGTCTGGGCATACGCCCTCCTGTATTGTGTCGCTGCGTCGAAATACTCGCCGAGGGCATAATACTTATCACCTTTCTTCATCGCATGCTCCGCACTGCATCCTGTGAGGATGAGGCTCACCAGCATCATATACCAAATCTTGCGCATACCTTACATATAACGCATCGCCCCTCCGATTTATTTTCAGAACGCCCAAACAAAAATGCACCCTTCCTTATTCTAATGCCTCCCGTTCCTTCTTCCGATATCTCTTTTGCTTCATTCCGATAATCCTTTACGTTCCTTCCGCTCATCTTTATACCCCCGAAAAGATAAGGCTTTTACCCCCAAAACCCTTATTGGAAGCAGGGTAAACCCCTATCTTTTACTTTCCAGGGTGCCAAAGAGTCGCCAACAGCCCCCACACAGAAAAATCTTACAGTCTTACACTTACAGTTTAGTGAAAAGGAGAATATCATCATTCAGGCATAAAACGTGTATATTTATATACTATATATATAATATATATATTATATATATAGTATAGTGTAATGGCATGCTTTTTTCTTCAAAATCAAAAAACTGTAAGTGTAAGACTGTAAGATTTCAGGCTAAGACACTATAACTTGGCGCAATCTATACTTTTTTGTGAGATTGCGCCAAGTTATAGCATTATTATTTGGCGCAATCGTACTTTTTGTTATCTGTTCAAGAAAGCGTGATGAGGAGTTTCTGTTCACGACACAAAAAGGGGGCATGTCATTTGGCACGCCCCCTCCCGACAACTATCATTTTGATAGTGTAATTTAGAGACTTTACATCCCCAAGAGCTGGTTGATGAGTGCATTCTGATCTTCAAGGTCCACGTCTAAGTCTAACTCACGACTAAGTCCTCCACTAACCTCATCTGTACTCAATCCAACACTTGCGGCGATAATCTGCTGAGTCTCCAATTTAACGACTTCCATCTCAGGATTGATATATCTTTTTTTCATAGCTTGTTTTCTTTTTATTTGTTATAAAAATCCTTTTTCCTCCCCCTAAACAGGGGAGGTCAGGAGGGGTCTTACTTCATAATCACCTTTTTACCATTCACGATATAGAGTCCCTTCGTTGGATTGAGCACACGGCGACCCTGCAGGTCATAGTAGGTCTCAGAACCATTAACCTTTAACCCTTCACCATTAACCATATTGATGCCAGTAGAGATACCGTCAATGTCAATCTCAAGCATGCTGCGACCTTCGCCCACACCGTCTACTTCCAGATAACCCTTGCCTGCGAGCAGAGAACCTTTAGCAGAGAGTTTGTAGAAACCAACTACACCGTCTTTCTCGTTCAATACGAAGATGTTACCAGCGGCACCATTCATGTTAGTCACAGCAATCTTTAACTTGTTTTCTGCGAACTCGTCAGGATCGTCAACACTTACTATAGCACTTGCACTGTAAGTACCAGCGGCACCTTTCAGTACAACAGCAGTATTGGCAGGCACCTGCTTGCTCTTCACCTCTATGAGGTCAACAGCTGTCTTGGCATCATTCACCTTGGCAGCATAAACGGTCACGCCACTCGCACCAGAGAAGTCAACAGCCTTGTCGGAGCTGAAGGTTGCATAACCTGCGGAAGTGATCTCGGCAACGGCGGGGTTGAACTTAACGTAAACAGGATATACAGAATTTCCTCCACCAGTAATTGTAATGGTCACCTTGTCTGTAGTTCCTGTCGCAATAACGCCAGAGGACTCAATATCTTTACCACCATGAGTTATAGTTTTAGCTTCGCCATCATCAACCTTTATAGTGTATGTTCTACCTGCATTGGTATTTTGCACGAAGACTTCGAAATAATTGACTCCTGCCACTTTAATTGATAACTCACGGGAAGTTTCAGACATATTGTAATAGTTATTTTTCTTACCATCTACAGTCCTCTCTGCCCAGTTCTCTGTAGTAGTCGATAAGTAAGCTTGTGCGGCAATATTGTCTTTTGTCAATTGTACCGTAGTTTCGCCTGTTACTTCCAAAACGTCTATAATTTTCACGTTTGTGAAAGTGATAGCATAATCAGTTCCACCAAAGCTGAAAGCAGCTTTATAGTTTTCTCCGTCTTTCTCTACAACTACGTTATTCTCTGTTGTGCCAAGTACTTCATCGCCAGACTTAGTGGTAATAGTATATTTCACAATTGGAAGACCATCAAAAGCTGTAGCTACAGTTAAAGCCTTTGATGAGAGTAATGTAGTCAAGTTTGCATCTGACAGGGCCTCCCCATTTAAAGTCACTTCTGTGATTTCATTTGTGACTGAGGCATCAGCGGTATAAACTTGTATCTTTGTGATTGCTCTCTTGTCACTGCTACCTCTACGTCCCATATATAATGTTCCAGTAGTAGCCGTCGTTGTCATCGTATAACTAACTTCAGTAGTTCCCGCAGTTGTACCATTTCTACTAGTGCATTTAGCTTCGCCTTCTGCTACAAACCAGTTAAAACGAACGCTAGCATCTGTTGAAGTCACGACTATTTTTACCGAGCCGTTAATACCTTCCAACGGGATAACCAGAGCATTGCTACCATTCTCACCCATGTTGGAATTCGCAAAATTCATCTCTCCTGCCTTTGTCATTAAAAGGTCACCAGTTGCCGTACATCCATCAATTGTTCCGTCCGAACTAGTAAATTTCCCAGCAGCTCTTTGTGCTGCCCACGCAGAAGAAGTGAAATCCACTTCTTTGATTAACACATCTTGTCCCCACGCCGACCCTATCGAGACGAGCGCAAGTGTTAATAAAGTAAATAGTTTTTTCATTGTTCTTGTATTTGGTTATTTTGTTTAAGTTTCGCATTTGCTCAACTTCTTAGGAGTTAAAGGAGTTAAGGAGTAAAAAGGAGTTAAGACGTTAGTCCCGTAATCGCTACTTCCACCGAAGTCTCGGGTGCCACGAAGTATTGTCCTAACTTCTTAACTCCTTTAACTCCTTTACTCCTACAACTTGCGAAAGTTGAGTTAATTCTATTCTTCGTCAAAGTCAAAGAAACGAGATTCTGGTGTACCTCCACCATATTCACCACCTAAACCAGGTGAGCCTGCAATTACCTGCTGAGTCTCAATCTTTACAATTTCCATTGCTGGATTAATATATTTCTTTTTCATAGTTTGTTTCCTTAATTTATTTCATAATAACTTTGAGCTTCGCTCGAACTCGTTCACGTTCGATATAATTCGAGCGAAGTTCGATTCTATTCTCACTTAATCACGACTTTCTTACCATTCACGATGTAGAGTCCCTTAGTCGGATAGAGTACACGACGACCCTGCAGGTCATAGTAGGTCTCAGAACCATTAACCTTTAACCCTTCACCATTAACCATATTGATGCCAGTAGAAACACCATCGATGTCGATATCAATAATCAATCCACGAGAGCCAGCTCCCGTCTTAGGACCGTTTGCAAGGCTCAAATAAGCCTTGTTGGCACCAACATTAGCTGATGTTGTTCCAATCCACTGGAACTCAGCTGTTCCACCATTATTCATCAGTACATAGTTTACGTTATCTCCTGTACCAGCAGAAACGGTCTCACCAGAAACAGAAGCAACGAGTTTGTTACCAGTAGCAGCGTCACCTTCAGCGACAACAGGAACATTGTAAGAAGTACTTGCAGTACCTTTCACCAGCAGACCAGTGTTAGCAGCTACTGTACCAGTAATCTTACTGGTTGTCAGAGTTGTGCCTTCGAAACCAGTAACGGCATAAGCCTCAATACCAGCATCTGCATTACCAAAGTCAAGAGCATATGAGCTACTGTATGTAGACCATCCTGTTGTGCCAACTGGAACGGAAACGGTAGATAAATTGTCATCTACACGAATGCCAAAAATGTTAATAGTATTGTTGCTGTATACATAAACATCAGTTTCCGAACCACCAGTATATAAATATGTTACTTTAGCGGCAGTAGCGTTAGTAGTAAAAGAACCTTCTTCTTTATCATCGCTATCGAAAGTACCTACATGTATTTCCGCACTACGGCTACCACTACTTGAATTCGATCTTCCAAAAATTGTAATTCTCTTGTTTGCTGCAACTTTAAAATGCAAATGTTTCTGAGTAGTAGAACCACTTCCAATATTTAATTCTTTGGTAAAAGTCATACCTTCTATTGTATTTCCCCCAGAAACTTCTCTTATAGAGAATGTGGAACCTCCGACTGCCTCCAAATTGTCAATCACCAAACTACCACTTGATATGGAAGTATAGTCAGCCCAAATGGCATCAGAAAATTTCCAGAACTTATTGCTTACAGCAGTTAAGGAAGCGTTAGAAACTGTAATATCATAAGAGTCAGAAGATTCCGCGTAATCTTCGTTTCCAGCATAAGTAGCAGTAATTGTTGCTGTTCCAGGCTTCATTCCCTGAACTTCACCTGTTGTAGCATTGACTTTAGCAACATCAGGATTACTTGAACTATATATTATTGTCTCACCACCAGGACCACCTGTTACTGTGGCAGTGTTTGTTACAGTTGCTGTAACATCAACTGATGTCATAGGAGTTGAGAACGTTGTAGTAGTCGCTGACTTTGCAGCACCAAATACTGCAGTATAAGATTCGTCACCATTAATTAATATTTTCAATGGATTTGTTGTTGACTCCCAATCAGAGTCACTAGCTTTTGTCCATTTTTGGAAAACATCTTTTCCATCAGTAGCGGTCAGAGTTGTGAAGGTACCATCAGTTAATCCTGTTCCACCGCCAGATACACTACCGTTACCAGTTTTGCCAACTGTAATATTAGATGTCGTCGCCGTTGCTATTTCACCTGTCAAGGTTAGAGCCTTTGGGACATAATATTTTCCACCGCCGCTAATATACCATGTATATAAGCGAACATAAATAGTTCCAGTCAAAACAATGTTGGAAAGTATAAATTCTTTATCTGCATTTACATTACCATCAGCTACATTATTACCATACTTTACAATAGCTATATCATCTGAAACGTAATATATATTTCCACTTCCGTCTCTAATTTCAGCTTTATACGAGAAATTTGCAGAGGTAGCAAGACTTAAATTCAACTTAGTGGGTGTAAATTTATAACCGTTGGCAATAGCAAGAGAGAAACCAACATAATGCTCCTCGTTAAATTCTGTTACGTTTGTTTTAGCATCGCTCAATTGGTTTTTATATTCGACACTCTTATTATATGTCTCACTATTTCCTAAATGTTTAAGTTCTTTGTTTCCTGTAGCATAATTAACACTACCATCACTTATTGCTACAGTTGTATTTGCTACAGTTGTAACTGTGTAGCTTGTAGCAGATGTTCCTGCAATCGTTCGACCAACAGTTACAGGGTCTCCCCAAGACTTACCCCCCCCCAAGGAACACGAGGAGTGTCAATAAAGTAAATAGTTTTTTCATACTTTGTTTTGTTTTAGAATTAATATTTTAATAAATGATTTCTTCGTTTATAGGTTAGGGCTCCTCACAGACTCCATCTTCCTCTCTCTCTGTCGTGTTAATTATTTTTCAGAGATATTACAGTCCTGTTACAGGGACTGTGAGTGCAAAGATAAGAAGAAAAAGTTAAATCACCAAATAAATCCTTGATTTTTCAACAAATATCTCCGTAAACGATTTCGAAATGAGTAATATAAAATATAGACACAAAGTTTAGAAGGGGATGTTATTTGCGATACACAACAATACCTTCTCTGTCAACATTCTCTTTAAACTTCTGGTTTTTGATTTTTGCGTATGCGTGAATATCGAAATACTGGGGGATATGTGACTCATAGAGCTTGTCGCTTAAACGGGCAAGACTGTGACGGTTGAAGTCTTTTCCCTTAATAGACAAGTCAACATCTGATGCCCTCCAAAAGTCACCTCTTGCACGGGAACCATATAAAAGTGCCTCTTCTATTTCTGGCATGGAGGCTAAAATCTGTAATAACTCCTTATATGACTTATCTGTTAATCCAAACATCTTTCTGTTATAATTGTCTGATTTTAAGGACAAAGATAAGAAGAAAAAGTTAAATCACCAAATAAATCCTTGATTTTTCAACAAATATCTCCGTAAACGATTTCGCTAAAAGAAACTCTTAAAGCGTGAAAAATATCATTATAAATTTGGTGATATATTAAATTTGTACTATCTTTGCAACGAAGTTAATAATATCCATAAGAAGAATGAATATGGGCGCAAAAGAGCAAGCAACAGTATTTAATCCTATGCAGTTACAACTACTTAGGATGTTTTCATATGTCAAGACTGACAAGCAAATGCAGGAAATCAAAAGAGCCCTTAGCAACTACTTCTTCCATAGGGTAGAAGAAGGAATGGATGAACTTGTTGAATCAGGGGAGTGGAGTCAAGAGAAGTGTGAGGAAATCATGAAAGAACACCTCCATACACCATACTCTTATTGATAACATGCGAAGAGTTGTAGATCATGATGACAATAAGTTTGTAGATTGTGCTATTGCAGCAAATGCCACTTACATTGTAACAGATGACAAACACTACAATCCTCTAAAAGAAATAGATTTCCCCAAAATACATGTCATTAAATTAATGGAGTTTGCTGCTATATTGCAATCATCTAAGATTTAAACGGGAGGCGCCAGGTGCAACCGCTCTTCCATTCGGAACAGCCGTAGGCGGTCTTGCCCTTGATGACATGACCTTTGCCACAGAGGGGACATGGCTTTCCTATCATGCTGTCGGTGGCTTTTGCCTTGGGAGTCTTGCGTGACTTGACTTTCTTCAGGTCAGCATCGGAGAGGACGGTGACACGACGGTTGGAACTGTCGTGCATCACCTCATTGACGATGTCGGTGACCTGCGTCTTGAGTTCCTCGATAAACTGGTGGGCATCGTACTGCTGATGCTCGATGTCACGCAACTTTTTCTCCCAGATACCAGTGAGCTCGCAACTCTTGAGGAGTTCCTCATGGATGAGGTCGATGAGCTCGATACCCGTCGGGGTGGCTATCAGCCGCTTGCCGTCACGCTTGATATAATGCCGCTTGAAGAGGGTCTCGATGATAGAGGCGCGGCTCGATGGACGACCGATGCCGTTCTCCTTCATTGCCGCACGCAACGTCTCGTCCTCGACAAACTTACCTGCTGTCTCCATGGCACGTAGCAGGGATGCCTCGTTATAATAAGGTGGGGGCGTGGTCCATTTCTCTGTCAGCGTGGGCTGGTGGTCGCCACTCTCACCCTTGACGAAGGTGGGGAGGGTTTTCTCTTCTTTCTCGGAGTACTCTGATTTTTCGGAGTTGTCGGAGTACTCTGATTTTTCGGAGTTATCGGAGATTTTTTCTCTGACGATACGCCAGCCGGGTTCGAGGATCTCCTTACCTGTCACCTTGAACTCTATCTCGTCCACCTCACCAAGGACAGTGGTGGTGGAGAACTTACAGTCGGGCAGGAAGACACCGATGAAGCGGCGAGCCACCAGGTCGAAGACCTTCCGCTCGGCATCGCTGAGGTTCTGGGGGATGACACCCGTGGGGATGATGGCATGGTGGTCGGTGACTTTCGACGTGTCGAAGACCCTCTTTGTTTTCTTCAGTGCCTTGCCGGCAATGGGTTTGATGAACTCCGCATAGACCGCCTGCCCGGCAAATTTCGTCTGGTAGAGACCGTTCAGCGTCTGCGGACACTTCGGATAGATATCATCCGAGAGATATTGCGTGTCCACACGGGGATAGGTGGTGTATTTCCGTTCATAGAGTGCCTGGATAAGGTTGAGGGTCATCTCCGCAGAGAAACCGAACTTACGGTTGCAGTCCACCTGCAGCGAGGTGAGGTCGTAAAGCTGAGGGGGCTGTTCCTTGCCCTCCTTCTTCTCCACCTTTGTCACGGTAAACGGTTTGCCCTCGATAGTCGCAAAAGCCTGCTCACCCTCCTCCTTCGACGTGAACTTACCCTTAGTCGCCGTAAATATCGTGTCACGATAGATGGTGGCAAGCACCCAGTACGGTTCGGGTTTGAAGTTCTCTATCTCCTTCTGCCGGTTGACAATCAAAGCGAGTGTCGGTGTCTGCACACGTCCGATGGAGAGCACCTGCCGGTTCTGTCCGTATTTGAGGGTATAGAGACGTGTGGCGTTCATACCCAGCAGCCAGTCACCGATGGCACGCGACAGTCCCGCCATATACAACGGCTGGTAGTCAGCCTGGTCCTTGAGTTGCGTGAAACCCTCGCTGATAGCCTCGTCAGTCATCGACGATATCCACAGACGGCTGACAGGACATTTCGCCCCCGCCTTCTGCATCACCCAGCGCTGGATGAGCTCTCCCTCCTGTCCGGCATCACCACAGTTGACGATGCGGTCAGCCTTCTGCATGAGCCCCTCGATGATGGCAAACTGCTTCTTGATGCTCGGCTGGTCGATGAGCTTGATGCCGAAACGTTCCGGTATCATCGGCAAGGAAGTCAGGTTCCATGACTTCCACATCGGGGTGTAGTCATGCGGTTCCTTCAGCGTACACAGGTGACCGAACGTCCATGTCACCTGGTAGCCGTTACCTTCCATATAGCCATCGTGCGATGCCGTCGCTCCGATGATACGGGCAATATCCTTTGCCACACTGGGTTTCTCTGCAATACAAACTATCATACAGTGTGCAAAGGTAGTGCAAATCGGGAGAATTACAAAATAAATTCATCGATTTTCAATACCCGTGTTCCGTTTTTATTTCCTCTTTGCTCAGTTTTTTCTTGTCAATGGCACGCCAGGCATAGACGATATATGCCAATACGAAGGGGACGAGCAGCGAGACGTAGAACATCGTGCGGAGCGTGAACTCACTGGAGCACGAGTTGGCGAGGGTCAGCGACGACTGCAGGTCGGCGGTGGAGGGATAATAGGCTGTCTGGTTCCATGCCGAGCAGAGCAGCAGGGCGAGAACGGTCAGTACCGTGCCGATACCTGCATACCAGATACCTCCGATATATGTCTTCGACACGATAGTCTTGCCGATGCCGAAGAGTACCAGTGCGACACCTATTAATAAGATGATCAGCAGATACCACATGTCGATGAAGTTATGGAGATACTTATACGGCTCCATATAGATCACACCCGTTGCGGCATCCCATGCATAGCCATCCTTCAGCAGCAGATGGACGAGATAGTCGACGAAGAGGATGACAAACGGGATGGCGGCACCCACGAGACGGACACTGCCCCGGCTGCGGATATCCTCGTCGTCCACATTATTCATCACATACAGGATGCCCAGGACACGGGCAAGGAATACCACGGCAAAGCCGAAGACCAGTACCCAGGGGTTGAGCAGGGCATCCAGCCCGTGTGAGGCGTTTGCCCAGCGGGAGATAATCGGTGTGATGGACGTGGCATCAATCAGGTTGTTCTTCTCAACGATGAAGTTGCTGCCCTCGAAGAAGGTTGCCACGGCACCGCCTAAGAGTAACGGACCAAGGATGCCGTTGAGGGTAAGGAAGAACTGGAACGTCTTGGGACCGAGGAAGTTGCCTATCTTGTTCTGGAACTCATAACTCACAGCCTGCAACACGAAGGTGAAGAGGATGAGCATCCATAACCAGTAGGCTCCACCAAACGAGGTGGAATAGAACAGTGGGAAGGAGGCGAAGAAGGCTCCTCCGAAGGTGACGAGAGTGGTAAACGTGAACTCCCACTTACGTCCCGTGGAGTTATAGACGAGGCGACGCCCTTCCTCAGTATATCCTAAACTCCTTGCCACCGAGTTGGCACCTTGTACGAAAAGCAGGAAAACTAACAGTGCTCCCAACAGTGCTACAACGAAGCACCAGTAATGCTGTAAAAAGCTGTAACTCATATTTCTTTACGATATTTCGGGATTCAAGATTCGAGGTTAAGAATATTCCGGTCCTTTCTTGATCTGCTTCAGCAGGATGTTAATCTCTACGGCAAGCATCAGGGTGAAGAGGAACAGGAAGATAAAGAAGGTGAGGGCAACGGCATTGCCGTTGATGTCGCTGACAGCTACCCAGGTGGGCAGCATGTCCTGGATGGTCCACGGCTGACGACCGAACTCTGCTACCAGCCATCCGCTCTCTGATGCGATATATGCCAGTGGGACGAGCAGAATGGCAAACCAGTAATGCCAGGCAGGAAGTCCTGCGATGTCCTGGCTGTCAGCTTCCGTCTCGGGGATGATGCCGAAGGTAGCAAGCAGACGGCGGGTGATGATGGTGAGGTAGGGGATGCGGAAGGAGATAAGGGCCATGATGAGGAAATAGAGGATGAACAGACATCCTGCTCCCACCATGACACGGAAAGCCCAGAAATTAACGGCAACAGGGGGTACTACGTCCTTCTGGTCTTTCACATAGCCGTAGCCCATATACTGCATATTCGCGTTCAGCGTGGTGAGATAGGTTTTTAGCGTAGTCTCACTGGCACCCTCCTTCTTCGCCTTGCGATAGGCAGCGAGGGCGGTGATTGCCTCCTTGCCTCGTTGAATCTTCTCTTCGACAGAGGGCTCTGTCTTACCCTCTGGGGTCGTATAGCCGTTCAGGATGTCGTTGATGCCCGGGACATAGCCCTGCGGGGCGTTGGTCGCCATGATCGAGAGGGCGTAGGGGACCTCCACACCTGGTACGAGAGCCAGACCTTGTGCCGTACCACCATCATGAAGTCCTTCTATAGCTGCCATCTTCATCGGCTGGTACTGGGCTACCTGCTGACCGCTGATATGTCCGGTAAAGGCGGCACCCAGTGAGGCGATGAGTCCTACGACAGCCGCAATCTTGATACTCTCCTTCGCCAGCTTGAGTTCCCGTTTCTTCCAAAGATACCATGAGGAGACCGCCACCACGAAGACAGCACCGATAATCCATGCCGAGATGACGGTGTGGAAGAACTTGCCGACAGCAAAGGGAGAAAGGGCGACGGCGAGGAAGTCGACCATCTCGTTGCGCATTGTGTCGGGATTGAACGCACACCCTAAAGGATGCTGCATCCATGCATTGGCAACGAGAATCCACCATGCTGAGATGGTAGCTCCTAACCCCGTCAGCCATGTGGAGGCGAGATGGAACCCTTTCGACACCTTGTTCCATCCGAAATACATGACGGCGACAAAGGTGGACTCCATGAAGAAGGCGACGATGCCTTCGATGGCAAGGGGGGCTCCGAAGATGTCACCAACGAACCATGAGTAGTTGCTCCAGTTGGTGCCGAACTCGAACTCAAGGATGATGCCCGTAGCCACTCCCATGGCAAAGTTGATACCGAAAAGTTTCTGCCAGAACTTTGCTGTGTCGCGCCAGAAGGTGTCCTTCGTGCGATAATAGCAGGTCTCTGCGATGCCCATGATGACAGCCAGTCCAAGTGTCAGGGGGACGAACAGCCAGTGGTAGATGGCTGTCAGTGCGAACTGTGCTCTTGCCCAGTTGATGGACCCTGCGTCGATGTTTAATAATAGGTCGTTCATATTGTAATGTTTAAGTTTAGTGTTTAGAGTTTAGAGATGAGAGTTTATTGTGCCCGTTCGATGAACTCGGTGGCGACATAGTCGGACTCACCGCCTTTGTCGGCGTGGGTCTTGAGGAAATTGGGGAAGAAGAAAATCTTCAGGATGACAAACATGATAAACAGCTTGATCAGGATAATGGTCCACAGCGTTTTTCCCAGCCGCATATTGCGGAAACCATCATAGTATAGGTCGAAGACCCTGTACCAGAATCTTTGTTTATTCATAGGCTAATATCATATTTTCTGCAAATATATGAAATAATTCTTAAACTTCCAACAGAATTTCCAAAAATTACTTTGTCAATTATTTGAAAACTTTTATCTTTGCACCATATTTAGTAAATAATGGACAGAAAAATCTTATCGGTATTTATTGCAGTGATTGCGTTGTTGGTTGTTGGCGTGGCTTATCTGGGATACAGCCTGCACCAACAGGCACAGACTAATCGGGATATGGAGGAACTTGCTGCTCTCGACAAACAGGAGATGGAGGGGGAGTATCAGCAGTTCGCCGACCAGTATAGTGAGATGAAGACCCGTATCAACAACGACTCTATCATCGCACAGCTGACACGTGAGCAAGAGCGGACGGAGCAGTTGCTGCAGGAACTGAAGAATACCAAGGCAACGGATGCCGCAGAGATTACCCGTCTGAAGAAGGAACTGGCATCGGTCCGTGCCGTGTTGCGCAGTTATGTGCTGGAGATTGACTCACTGAACCGGCTGAACCAGGCGTTGCAGGATGAGAACAGTCAGATGCGTACGGAGCTGGAGGAGAGCAACCAGCAGAACCAGACACTTACCACCGATAATGCGACACTGTCGGAGAAGGTTGCCATCGCGGCACAGCTCAATGCGGTGAATATTGATATGATGATGATGGTAAAGGGCGCTTTCTCGTCAAAAGTGAAGGAGCGTACCAAGCATCCGCATAAGATCGGTGGCTCGACCAATGATATGAAGGTGCGGTTCGTCCTCTCACGTAATGTGACGGCAACCAATGGCGCCAGGAAAATCTATGTGCGTATCATGACACCGACGGGCAGTGTGCTGAATGCTGCCGGCAAATGTCCTTTCGAGGATAAGGAGGTTGCCTATACGGTGATGAAAACCATCGAGTATACCGGTGAGGAGACACCGATGGAGTTTTATGTGGCAAAGAAAGAAACACTGATACCGGGTGACTATCGTGTGCAGGTTATTGCTGACGGTCACGAGATAGGAACCCGTACTATAGAACTTGAGAAATAACAATGAACAAGAAATTACTTTTCTCTCTGTTGGCATGGGCTGCGCTGCCTGTCGGTGCTCAACAGCTGTTGACCCTTGACAGTTGCAGGGCGATGGCGTTGCGTAACAACAAACAGCTGAGCGTGTCGCGTGTCAAACAGGAGGTAGCAGCGAACCTGCGTAAGTCGGCTCGTACGAAATACCTGCCGCATGTCAGTGCGCTGGGTGGCTACGAGTGGACCAGCAAGGAGGTGTCCATCTTGAATGATGACCAGAAGTCGGCACTGTCGAACCTGGGGACGAATCTCACAGGGGCGATAGGGCAGAACATCCAGCAGGGAATGGGCAATATGCCGCCGGGTTTATGGACTGCCTTGGGGAATATGGGCTTTACCCCCGAAGCTATACAACAGCATATCGGCAACGGACTCTCGCAGTTCGGCAGTCTGTTGGATGCTGGTGGTCAGCGTGTCGTCAATGCGTTCCGTACTGATACGCGGAATATGTTCGCAGGAGCTGTGATGCTGACACAACCGATCTTCATGGGTGGTGCCATCATCGCCATGAACAAGATGGCGGACCTCGGTGAGAAAATGGCTGCTAACTCGACAGAGGCAAAGCGGCAGCTGACACTCTACCAGATAGACCAGGCCTATTGGCAGGTGGTATCGCTGAAACATAAGCAGAGACTGGCTCAGAGTTATCTTGATGTGGTGAAGAAACTCGACGGTGACGTGCAGAAAATGATCCGTGAGGGTGTTGCCACCCGTTCCGAGGGACTGAGTGTCAATGTGAAAGTCAACGAGGCTGAGATGGCACTGACACAGGTGAACGACGGACTGGTGCTGTCGAAGATGCTGCTCTGTCAACTGTGCGGTATACCGATGAGCGAGCAGGTGACCCTTGCCGATGAGGACAAGGAGGAGCTGACTACCGTGGCACTGACACCTCAGGTGGATGTTGCGGTGGCTGCCGATAACCGTCCGGAGCTCCGCCAGTTGCAGAATATCGTGGATATGAGCCGTCAACTGACCAATATCCTCAAGGCAGGTAATCTGCCACAGGTCGCCCTGACAGGTGGCTATATGGTTTCCAACCCTAATCTCCTCAACGGTTTCGAACGGAAGTTTGCCGGTATGTGGAATGTCGGTGTACTGGTGCGCATCCCTGTATGGAACTGGGGTGATGTCGCCTATAAGGTACGAGCCTCGAAGGGTGCTACCACCATCGCCAACCTCGAACTGCAGGATGTCCGTGAGAAGATAGAGCTGCAGGTCAACCAGAGCGTGTTCCGTGTAAAAGAAGCCAACAGGAAATTGGAGATGGCTAAGTCGAGTACGCAGAAGGCGGACGAGAACCTGCGTGTCGCCAACCTCGGTTTCCGCGAGGGTGTCATCTCCGCCACCACGGTGATGGAGGCACAGACGGCATGGTTGCAGGCACAGTCGCAGAAGATTGACGCAGAGATAGATGTCAAACTCAGTCAGGTGAACTTGCAGAAGGCAATGGGTTCCCTGCAATAATATCGAAATATCGTAATCCCGAAATATCGAAAAATCAAAATAATATGTCAGCAAAAACACAACATAACAACATCCTGCTTGCCATCGTCGGATTCGCGGCAGCAGTAGCCATCGTGGCATTGATAGGTTTCTTTGCCTTAGGTCGTGACCCCGAAATGATTCAGGGTCAGGTGGAAGTGAGTGAATATCGAGTGTCCAGCAAGGTACCCGGACGTATCTTGGAGATTCGTGTGAAGGAAGGTGACTATGTCAAGGTGGGGGATACCCTTGCCATCCTCGATGCCCCTGAGGTACGTGCCAAGATGGAGCAGGCACGCAGTGCGGAGAATGCTGCGGCAGCCTTGGAGATGAAGGCTCAGAACGGTGCCCGTGAGGAACAGATACGCGGAGCCTATAACCTGATGCAACAGGCAAAGGCTGGTCTGGAAATTGCCGAGAAGTCGTATCAGCGTATCCAGAGACTGTTTGACGAAGGTGTCGTCTCTGCCCAGAAACGGGATGAGGTGTATGCCAACTACAAGGCGATGGAGGCACAGGCAAAAGCTGCCGAGAGTCAGTATGACATGGCTCGCAATGGTGCCCGTCGGGAGGACAAGCTGGCAGCTGCCGCACAGGTGGGTCGTGCCAAGGGTGCCGTACAGGAAGTGAGCAGCTATATCCATGAGACCGTCCAGATTGCCCAGATGGAAGGGGAGGTCAGTGATGTCTATCCCAAGGTGGGAGAACTGGTCGGAACAGGTTCGCCTATCATGACCATTGCGGTGATGAAGGATATGTGGGGTACTTTCAATGTGCGTGAGGACCAGTTGAACGGTCTGGCGGTCGGCAAGACTTTCGAGGCTTTCGTTCCTGCCTTCAACAAGAATATCCAGATGAAGGTATACTATATGAAAGACCAGGGCTCGTTTGCCGTATGGAAAGCCACTAAGACGAATGGGCAGTATGACCTGAAGACGTTCGAGGTGAAAGCTCGTCCTGTAGAGGATATGGAGGGTTTGCGTCCCGGTATGTCGCTGATTATTAAATAATTGAAGAATTGAAAAGTTGAAGAATTGAAGTATCTCAGACAGATATACGAGATCATGCTGCGGGAGTTGCTGATTCTGCGCCAGAATCATATCTACCGCTTCTGTATGGTGTTGTTCCCCATACTGGTGATCTTCTTCTTCACCTCTATGTTGGACGAGGGCTTGCCGACGAGTCTGCCGGTGGGTGTCGTCGATCTGGACAATACCTCGATGTCCCGTTCCCTCACCCGTAAGCTGGATGGTTTCCAGATGTCGAAGGTCGTTGCCCACTATCCCAGTATGACAGAGGCACGTCGTGCCATCCAGCGCAATGAGATCTACGGGTTCCTGTATATTCCGAAAGGTACTGCGGATAAGTTGGTTGCCAGCAGACAACCCAAGATATCCTATTATTACAGCTATACCACACTGACAGCAGGCTCGATGCTGATGAAGGATCTGAAGACGATCTCAACACTCGGTTCTGCGGCACTCGGACAAGCCACCATGCGTGCCAAGGGACTTACCGATAAGCAGATACAGACCTTGTTACAGCCTATCACGGTCGACCTCCATATGATAGCCAACCCATGGAGTAACTATAATGCCTATCTGAGTACGATGATGGTGCCGGGTCTTATCATGCTGTTTATCTTCCTGATCTCCGCCTATTCCATTGGTACGGAGCTGAAGTTTGCCACTAGTAAGAAATGGATGGAGATGGCAGATAATAATATCACGGTGGCTTTGTTGGGAAAATTCCTGCCACAGACCATCATCTGGCTCGCCATCGTCTTCGGTTATGAGTGGTATGTCTTTTATCACCTCGGATTCCCCCATCTGGGCAGTCCGTGGATGCTGATACTCTTAGGACTCATGCAGGTGCTGTCAGCCCAGGGCTTCGGCATCTTCGCCTTTGGTCTGATGCCCTCGCTCCGCATGTCGATGAGTATCTGTTCCCTATGGGCGGTGCTGAGTATCTCCATGGCAGGCAGTGCCTTCCCGGTGATGGGCATGGACAGTGCGTTGCAGTCGTTGTCATGGCTGTTCCCCTTGCGTCATTACTGGATGATGTACCAGACGTGTGTGTTAAACGGGTTCCCGCTCATTGAGTCGTGGTTCCATTTTGCTGCCTTGGCGGCTTTCATGTTGCTGCCATGGCTGGTAGTCAAGAAGATTAAGAATGCGATGCTGACCTATGTCTATATTCCATAACTTATATAAAGGACTGCAGGATGCCTGCTACATCTGGCGTAAGGAGATGACGCAGGTGGTGAAGGATGAGGGAGTGCTGATCTTCTTCGTCTTCGTGCCGTTGGTCTATCCGTTGCTTTACTCATGGATATATAATAACGAGGTGGTGCGTGAGGTTCCAGTCTGTGTGGTTGACCAGTCGCACAGTCATCTGTCCCGCGAGTTCATCCGGATGTGCGACGCCTCTCCTGATGTCCATGTGAAATACTATGCCCAAGACCTGGATGAGGCGAAATCACTGGTCAGCCGACAGCTCGTCAAGGGAATCTATCTCATCCCCAGCAGTTTCGCCGAGGATGTGTATGGATTGAAACGAGGGGTCGTCAGCGTCTATTGCGACATGAGTCTGATGCTCACCTATAAGGCGATCTTCCAGACGGCACAGATGGTGACCATGGAGATGGGTAATGAGTTGAAGACGATGCTGGGTGGTCGTTATACGGCTCGTGAGGAGGCTATTGCCACCCGTCCCCTCGACTATGAGGATGTGCCCATCTTCAGTCCAGCCGGTGGCTATGGCTCTTCCATACTCCCTGCCGTCCTGATGCTGATCCTGCAGCAGACCCTTGTGCTGGGAATCGGACTCTCTGCGGGTACGGCGCGTGATGAGAACCCGTACCGTTCTCTCATCCCTGTCGGCGACTCGCGGTATGAGCATACCTTCCCGATCGTGCTGGGTAAGTCGATGTGCTACCTGATGATTTTCATGGTGATGGGTGCATGGCTCTCCGTTGCCGTCCCACGGCTGTTCCACTTCCCGCAACTTGCCACGGCAGGCTCTTTGCTATGCCTGATGGTGCCCTATGTCCTCGCCTGTACCTTCTTTGGCATGATGGTGTCGTGTACCGTCAAGTATCGTGAGAATGTGATGCTGATTGTCGTCTTCGTCTCGGTGCCGTTATTGTTCCTCACCGGTGTCTCATGGCCACAGTCGAGCATCCCGAGTTATTGGCAGGGTGTTTCCTGGTTGTTCCCTTCTACCTTCGGTGCCCGTGCCTATATCCGTCTGAACTCGATGGGTGCTGACATCAGCGATGTGATGCCAGAGTTGCGCATCCTGTGGATACAGGCAGTCTGCTATTTCGTCCTGACTCTTTGTGTCTATCGCTTCCAGTTCTTTATGGCTCGTCGCTTTGCCATGGAGCGTCTCCGTTACCTGAAGCATAAGCGGGAGTCGAAAATGAAGGAATAGTGTTTTGCCCATATATAATATAATAAGGTGTATGTTAGGGAAAATTGTAAGAATGATGATGGCTGTTTCGTCTGTGACTTTGATGAGTTGTAAGCAGAATGCTGACATTGAGCAGCAGGTGGATGAACTGTATGGCAGGATGTCGCAGGAAGAGCGTGTGGCACAACTGCAAAGCATTTATCTCGATGTGTTCTTCGACGAACAGGGAAAGCTGGATACGGCAAAGTGCCGGGAACTGATTCCTAATGGCATCGGTCATTTCTCACAGTTCTGTATGCAGCAGCCCAGGGACCCTAATGAACTGCGCGACCGTGTCGCCGCTATGCAGGACTGGCTGATGAAGAATACACCTAACGGTATTCCTGCCCTCTTCCATGAGGAAGTGCTGACGGGTGTCAACACACTGGGTGCCACCATCTATCCCCAACAGATAGGACAGGCATGTTCCTTCAATCCGGAACTCGCTGAGCTGAAGACGCGGCAGACGGCAACGGCACTGCGGCGGATGGGCGGCATCCTTGCCCTGTCACCGATGGTTGATGTGTGCCGTAACCCCAGCTTCAACCGCTTGGAGGAGTCGTATGGAGAGGATGGCTATCTGTCGGCTGTGATGGGTACCGCCTTTGTCAAAGGACTCCAGCAGGGTGACCTGCGGAAAGGGGTAGGGGCTTGCTCGAAGCATTACCTCGGCTATGGTGGCGGTGGTGATGCTGACGAGAAGGAGATGATGGAGGAGATACTCCTTCCCCATGAGGCGATGATCCGTCAGGCAGGCAGTAAAGTGGTCATGCCCGGCTATCATGCTGTTCATGGCACCAACTGTGTCGCCAATGGTGAGATACTGAACGACATCCTGCGTGGCTATCTCGGCTTTGACGGTATGGTGGTAAGCGACTATACCGCTATCGACCAGATTCCCGGTCTGGAGAACAGCGTGCAGAAAGCCGCCGCGGCAATCAATGGCGGTAATGATGTCGACTTCCCTACAGGTTCTGACTATAAGAGCCTGCCCGAGGCTCTCAAAAAGGGACTGGTAAAGCCAGAGGTCTTTGAGCGTGCCGTGAAGGACGTGCTGCGTCATAAGTTCCGTGCCGGATTGTTTGATAAGGATGCTTATCTCTATTCCACTGAGAAGATCGTCCTCGACACGCCCGAGGAGCGCAAGACCGCCTATGATATCGCCACGCAGTCGGTGGTGCTCCTGGAGAACAATGGGGTACTGCCCTTGAAAGATGTCAGGAATATCCTGCTGACCGGTCCTAATGCCAACAGCATCTGGGCGATGTGCGGAGACTATACCTATCCCGCCATGTCGTATTTCTGGAAAAGGATGGAGCAAGTTCAGGACAATCCGCATATCGTGAAACTGCTGGAGGGTATGACGAAACAGAAACCGGAGGGTGTTAACCTGATGTACTCCCGCGGTTGTGACTGGACAGAGGAGATAGAGACGAAATATGGGGAGGCAGGTGATGCCCGTGCCTGGGAGTACGAACTCCTGCACCGTAAGGTGGATGCCGGTGAGAAAGCCGACAGGCAGGAGGCACTGCAGATGGCTCAGCAGTGTGATGTCATCGTCGCTGCCGTAGGCGAGAACGTGATGCTGTGCGGTGAGAACCGTGACCGCCAGGGACTCCGTCTGCCGGGAAAGCAGGAGGAGTTCGTCGAGGCTCTCATCAAGACGGGTAAACCCGTCGTGCTGGTGATCTTCGGCGGCAGGGCACAGGTGGTGTCCGGTCTTGCCGAGCGATGTGCCGCCGTCATCCAGGCATGGTATCCTGGTGAGGAGGGTGGCAATGCCGTTGCCGACATTCTCTATGGTAAGGTGTCGCCCTCGGCAAAGCTGTCGGTCAGCTATCCCAATACGGAGATTAACGGTCCCGTCTGCTATAACTATTCTGCTGAGAAAGACCCTCGTGTCCAGTGGCATTTCGGCTATGGACTGTCCTACACTACCTTCGCCTATCAGAACCTGAAGGTCGACAAGGAGGTCTCCACCACGGCGGAAGGTGTCAATGTGAGCTTTGAGGTGAGGAATACAGGTAAGATGGCTGCCGACGAGATCGCACAGGTCTATCTGAGTCCCACGGCTCCCGGGCAACAGATACGTCCCATCCAGTTGCAGGGATTTGCACGTGTGTCCCTGAAACCGGGTGAGTGTAAGACGGTACGTGTGAAACTGCACACAGACCAGTTTGGCTTCTATTCCCATGAGGGCGAGCGTCAGTGGAATATCCGTCCGGGCAAGTTTGTCGTCAAGGTGGGGGCTTCCTCTGCCGACATTAAACTGCAGGAAACAGTCACCCTGACAGGGGAGCCTGTCGTTAAACCCATCAGAGACCATTATTTCTCTGAGAATCTTTAAGAGTATGTACGTTGCGTTAGCCGATAATTACGATATCACCAGGGCGGGGATGATGTATGTCTGCCAGGGTATTGACCAGACAGAGATGCGTCGTGCCGAGGACAAGGCGGAACTCATCGAGCAGTTGAAAGCGCATCCCGATGCTGTGGTGGTACTGGACTATACGCTCTTCGACATCAATGACGTGGAGGAACTGGAAATCCTGTATCAGCGCTTCCCGCAGGTACAGTGGATATTGTTCAGTGTCGACCTCTCCAGTGATTTCGTCCGTCGGGTGTTGGCGATTGCCCCGCGTTTCAGTATCCTGCTGAAAGAGTCACCCTTGCAGGAGATCAGGGAGTGTCTCTTCTTCGGGCAGCGTCATCAGCGGTATATCTGTCAGCGGATGGCAGAACTCTTATTGGCACCACAGGTCAATAAGGTGGAGGAGGATGTGCGACTGACCCCGACGGAGGTCGAGATATTGAAGGATATCGCCTTGGGACAGACTACCAAGGAGATTGCCGAGCACCGCTTCTCCAGTTTCCATACCGTCAATACCCATCGCAAGAACATCTTCCGTAAGATAGGGGTCAACAATGTCCATGAAGCAACCAAATATGCCTTGCGGGCAGGACTTGTCGACTCAGCGGAATACTATATCTGACTATTGACATTTGTTGACGTCTTTTTCTTGTGTTCACGCCTTTTTCCGTATCTTTGCAGGCGTATTTCTTTATAGTTTTTTGTCAAGAAAACTTGTCGAAAAACGTGTATGGGTTTTTGTGCATTCTAGGATTTCAGGCGGCACCTCCGAGGGGTAAAACGGGCTGTTTCGGAGTTAGGACGTACCTTCGGGGGAGGAAGGCGGCACCTTTCACCCCCGAAGGAGGCACCTTCCTGCCTCGAAGGTGCCGCCTAATTTAGTGGGAAATAGCACTAAAAACAGCTTTTTTCGGTTGTTTTTGGGGACTTATTAAGGAGTAATTGAGGGCTTAAGAAGGTTAACCGGCTGACGCACAGTGTATTACGATAACCGCTGTATTTTCGCGTATTTGAGACCAACTTAGGACTTGGTGGATTCTACGCAAATCTACAGCGACGTTTTGTCAAGAAGTTTCCTTGCGGTGTGTTCCTCATGGAGCATAAAAAAAGTAGGAACTGTCTCACGACAACTCCTACTCCCTTTCTAACTAACTTATTATCAACTATTCATTACTCATTCTGAATTCACGATGCAAAGATAAGTAATATTTTTGAAACCTGCAAGAAAAAGCATAAAAAAGTTCGAAAAAAGTTCCGTAAACGTTTGCGTAAATCAGAAAAAAGGTGTAATTTTGCACTTGATGAATAGTAAGAAACAACATAGGACCTCCTTAAAAGACATGGCAAAAGAGCTGAATGTCAGTATCGCCACCGTGAGCCGTGCCCTGCGCAGCTCTACGGAGATTGGTGAGGAAATGCAGAAGAAAGTGAAGGAACTGGCGAAGAAAATGAACTATCGCCCCAATCCGTTTGCACAGAGTCTCCGTAAGGAAGCCCCTAAAATAATAGGTGTAGTAGTGCCTAATCTGGTCACTCATTATTATGCTGCCGTCCTGGACGGTATTGAGGATGAGGCGAGAAGGGCAGGATATAGCGTCATCAGCGCCAATAGTCATGAGAATTGCGACACGGAGGCGAATGTCATCGACAACTTCATCAGTCTGCATGTGGAGGGCATCGTCGCTTGTCTTTCCCAGACGACCACTGATTACAGCCATTTCGAGGAGATCTCCGAGATGGGCATCCCCTTGGTGTTCTTCGGGCGTACTTGTCTGTCAGACAGGTTCTCCAGTGTGACTGCCAATGGTGATGAGGCGGCGCAGATGGCGACGCAGCATCTGATAGATACCGGCAGTCGGCGTATCGCCTTTATCGGCGGTCCTAATCACCTGGATATGGTGCAGCGCCGCAAGCACGGCTATCTGGAGGCTTTGCGGGAGAACCGCATCCCGATAGACCGCGAGCTGGTGACATGTAATAAGATAGACTATCAGGTGGCACTGGATGCCACCACGAGACTGTTGCAGATGGAAAACCGTCCTGATGCCATTCTTGCCTTCAACGACATCATTACTTTCGCCGCTTTTACCGCTATCAAGCAGCAGGGGTTCCGCATTCCCGAGGACGTTGCCCTGATCGGTTTCACGGATGATGCCCATGCAGCCTATGTGACTCCCCGTCTGTCTGCTATCCAGGACCAGTCGTACCTGATGGGAGCTACCGCTTGTCAGCTGTTACTCCGTCATATACAAGGAGATACTAATGTATATAAGAAAATCGTACCTCAGCAGTTGGTCATTCGGGACACCTCTGCCAAAAACAAACCGTCATCATGAAATTAAGGTTATTGCTTATCATCGCATGCGTCAGTCTGCCTTTCCTTTGTCAGTCGGTAAAGGGACAGCAGAAAAGTAAAGAATATTCCAACACAGCCCAGTCCGTCGCCTCACGGATGTATCCCGGCTGGAATCTGGGCAATACCATGGAGGCGACAGGGGACGGACTGGCTGCTGAGACATCTTGGCAAACGACGAAGACAACACAGGAAATCATCAGTTTCGTCCAGTCGCAGGGCTTCCGCTCTGTCCGCATCCCTTGCTCCTGGGATATCCATTCAGATCAGCAGGGACGGATTGACCCCCAGTGGCTCGCCCGTGTAAAGGAAATTGTCGATGCTTGTATCGGATGCGGGCTATATGTGGTCCTGAATGACCATTGGGACAATGGCTGGATAGAGGTGAAGGGTTTCAGCAAGACGGACAAGAGCTATGAGAAGGTGGACGAGCAGACCATCCGTGCCAAGATACAGCGTCTGCAGGAACTGTGGACGCAGATTGCCAATGCCTTCAAAGACTATGACGAGCACCTGCTTTTCGCCGGTCTTAACGAACCGTTCCAGCAATATAACCTCTTCCATGGTCGGCACCAGGAGCTGACACCAGTCCTGCAGCGTTATAATCAAGCCTTTGTGGATGCTGTCCGCCGTGCGGGAGGGAAGAATAAAAAACGTATATTGGTGGTACAGACACCCGGAATCAATATTTCGTCAGCTGTCGACGAGAAGATACATTTCACGATGCCCGGTGACCCTGCGGGAAAGGGCAGGCTCATGGTGGAGGTGCATTATTACGACCCCTGGGATTTCTGCGGACAGGAAGAAGGTGGAAAGTGGTTCTGGGGACAGTCGCACCATGTGGCAGGCGATGACCATAACTGTCAATGGGGCGAGGAGGATTGGACGGCTAAGCAGTTCTCGGCGATGAAAAAGAAGTTCTATGACCAGGGCTATCCCGTCGTGCTGGGTGAGTATGGTGCCCAATGGCGTGAGGTGGGCAGTCGTCAGAAAGAGCATGATGCCTCCATCAAGGCATGGTTCAAAGATGTCACCCGGAAAGCCATCTCCAATGGCTGCGTGCCGATGGTATGGGATATTAACTCCATCCAGCAGCATGGTGAAAAGGGGACGATGACCCTCATCGACCGTGCTCATTTGAGAATCTTCAACCAAGCGGCGGTGGACGGTATTGCGGAAGGTGTGCAATCCGCCCAATGGCCAGACTGACGTTTTTGAAAAATCCTGCGTTTTATTTGGTAGTGTGGCGGAAAAAGTGTATTTTTGCACATACTAACCTTGTGATGTAATGATAACGAAAAAATTTGCTATATGAAGAAGTTACTTGTACTCATGTGGTTGATGGTTGGTGTGATGGCACCTGCCAGTGCTGCTATCGGAGATATAAAGTTCAGTCGTCTGGATACCCGTGATGGATTAAGTAATTCTCAGCTGTTGTGCATCATGCGTGACTCAAAGGGCATGATGTGGTTCGGAACGCCCTATGGACTGAACCGCTATGACGGTTATCGCTTCAAGACTTTCTATTCTTTCCCGAAAGATACCACGACGCTGCGTAATAACTATGTGGATGAGATATATGAGGCGTACGACGGTAAGTTATGGTTGCGCCAGAGCATGAATTATACTGTTTATGACCCGGTGACGGAGACTTTCGACCGTCATCCGGAGGTGTGGTTGCGCAAGCATGGGATAAAAGGAGGTATCGAGCGCCTGTTCATTGACTCCAAGAAAGACTTTTGGGTGAAGACCTTTGATGAGGGCTTCTGGCATTACAGTCCCCGTACGGGAAAGCTGAAGCAGTACCGTTTCGGCTATGGTCGTCAGGAGTTTAACAATGACTTTGGTGTTTCCGGGTTTACTGAGTATGGCAAGAGCGTGATGGTCTCCTCGTTCAACGGTGAGATTATCTGTTTCAATCGTGAGAAAGACTGGATCAGCTGGAAGAGTGATTATCTCCGCAGACTCAAGATGGTGAATAACCAGGACTGTAAGTTGCGGACGGACAGCTATGGTAATCTGTACGCCATTACCATGCAGTCCACCTTTATCCTGCTGAATGGCACCGGGAAATGGTATCATTCTCTGCCGGACCTTCTACATAGCTGGGGCATTGAAGATACCGGCGAGGTGCAGAGTGTATGGGATGTCGTCGTTGACAAGCAGAGACGGTTATGGATAGCCACTGACCACCATGGACTGATACTGGTAGACCGTAAGACAAAAGAGATCCGGCAGTTCCTGAATGATAAACGGGAAGAGACATCCATCAGCGACAATACCATCCGCTTCATCTACCGTGACAAGTTGGAGCGTATGTGGCTGGGCACCTATATGAATGGTGTCAACTGTTACATGGAGAGCGGTTCTAATTTCCGTAACATTGAACTGGGGAATATCAACACCATTTGTACCGATAAGGCGGGTAATTATTGGTTAGGCACCAACGACAAGGGAATTATCTGTTATCATCCGCAGACAGGAGAGCAGGTAATCTATGACAAGGCAAACAGCGGTATCGGCTCCAATACCATGGTAGGCTCCCTGACTGCCCGTGACGGTTCTGTGTGGTTCGGCACTTATGAGGGAGGTCTGATACATATCAAGAACGGACAGGTGACCAACTATCGTGCCACCGGCAAGTCCACAGACCTTGTCAATGATAATATATGGACAATCTGTGAAGACCAATGGGGCTATCTGTGGCTGGGTACGCTGGGCGGTGGCGTTCAGCGTTTCGACCCGCGGACGGAGCGTTTTGACGAGCCTATCAATACCAAGAACTCCATCCTTCCCAGTGATTATGTCTCAACGATAACGATGACACAGAAAGGGTGGCTGATGGTATCCCATTCTGTGTTCTATTCCATTATCAACCCCAAGACAAAGAAAGTCATCAACCGTCAATTCCCCGACGGCCAGAATGAGATCAATGTCACGCTGACCTCCATCAATGCCATGCAGGACAGTCGCGGGTTGTCATGGCAAGGTTCTGCCTCTGGTGCGACTATCTGGGACCCCAAGACCAACCTGCTGTATCTCATCGACATGCGGTCGGGAATGTTCGGCTCTACTGTCAATGGAATCGTCGAGGATGAGCGTCACACGATGTGGCTGGTCACGGATCATGGTGTTACCAACGTCGTGCCGCAGAAGACTTTCGGGAACAAATGGAATTTTGTCGTCCGCAGTTTCAATAACCGTGATGGCTTGCGCGGTGCTCCTTATAACCAGCGCTCGGTCTGCTATACTTCTGATGGTAAGGTGCTGGTAGGAGGACAGGGCGGTCTGGATATACTCAATCCCCGTCAGATGGGAAAGGGACGTGTGAAGGAAGTACCGGTATTCAGTGGACTGAAAATCAGGGGTCGTGAGGTTGCCGTGGGTGAGGAAATTGACGGGCATGTCATCTTGAGTGAGGCACTGGATGACTGCCGGGAACTGAGTCTTAAATACGACGAGGAATTCACGGTCCAGTTGGCAAGTAACAGCGGTGAGGTACATAACCGTTCCCGTTTTATCTATAAGATGGCAGGCTATAATGAAGAATGGCTGCGCACCGAGGAGGTCAATCCCAATATCACCTACCAGAGTCTTCGCGCCGGCTTCTATTATCTCTGTGTGCGGATGCTCAACGATGACGGCACCATGGGAAAAGAGGAGAGCCGTATAGCCATCACCATCCGTCCGCCATTGTGGCGTACCCGCTGGATGATACTCCTCTATATGCTTCTTATTGCCGTTGCGGCATGGTTCTGGCGCAAGTGGTTTATGAAACGTCAACAGCGCCGTATGGAGGCAGAGTCGTTGCGCCGTGAGACAGAGAAGTTGTCATGGATGGCTGATATGCGTAAGAAGATGATGGAGGAGCAGCATGTCAGTCAGGTGGTGGAGCATGAGAAAGTGGAGACTCAGATGCAGCAGGCAGATGTGGTCGCTTTTATCAAAAAGGTTTGTAAGGATTTCAAGGGTTATGAGAGCTTGCCTTTCAAACTGTCTGTGGTTACTGCCGTCAATCAGTTAGAGTTGATGTTCGATGCTGATAAGTTGAGGGAAGCTTTGAATATCCTGCTCACCAATTCCGTGCGGTTTGCTCCTACGGAAAGCCGTATCAGCGTGGGTGTCGCCCGCATGGCAAATGGGGATGCGCAGATACAGGTAGCCGACAATGGTGTTGGCGTGCCAGAGCAGTATAGGGACACCCTCTTTGATCCTGTTCCCGATGGTGAGGGAATCGGACTTGACAAGGTGAAGGCAATAGTGGATGCCCATCATGGGACGATCCGTCTGGAGGATAATCCGGGTGGCGGTTCCATCTTCGTCATCACACTGCCGGCAGGTGATGTCGTGGAAGAAGCGGAAATTATAGAATAATAAGTATAACTATTAACACGAAATGAAGAATTTAAGAGTAATGACGACAGGCATCCTGTCTTTGATGGTAGCGGCACTGATGGCTGCGGACTATACCGTTAAAGGTAATTTTGTGACGATTCCTGTCAAGGAAGTGAAGGCTGGTGGTGCCAAGGTGGTACGTCTTCAAGTGATTAACGACAACATCATCCGTGTGCAGGCTACGTCAGAGGCTTCACTGCCTCAGAAGCAGAGTCTGATGATCGTGGAGCAGAAGGCACAGCCGAAGTTTGATGTCAGACAGGATGATGACAAGGTCTGTGTGAAGGCATCCCGTGTGGAGGCACGTGTCGATGTGAAGTCAGGAAAGATCACATTCTATGATGCCAGCGGAAAGAAATTGCTGAAGGAGTCTGATAATGGCAAGCAGTTCAAGAACTTTACCGTCCCGGAGCGTGAGTATGGTCTGAAGGGCGGTGCTCCGCTGACAGAGGCAATGAAGCACGGTATCCAGTGGCAGATGAAGTTCGACTCTCCTGATGACGAGGCTTTCTACGGTCTGGGTCAGCATCAGTCAGAGGAGTTTAACATGAAAGGTAAGAATGAGGACCTCTTCCAGTATAATACGAAGGTGAGCATCCCGTTTGTCCTTTCCAACAAGAACTATGGTATCCTGTGGGATTCCTATAGCTACTGTCGTTTCGGTAATCCCAACGACTACCTCCAGCTGAACCGCGCTTTCAAGCTCTATGACAGAAAAGGGAAGGCTGGTCATCTGACAGGCACCTATGTGGATGCTCAGGGAAAGAAACTCGTCCGCGATGAGGACTCTATCTATTATGAGTATGGTTATCCTGCTACCTCCGAGATTGCCGTGAAGACGGATAATGGCGGTATCAAGAACTTCCCCAAGGGATTCAACTTGCAGGGCGCTCGTGTGGTCTATGAGGGATTCATAGAGCCTCAGGTCTCTAATCTCTATCAGTTCATCCTCTATTATTCTGGTTACGTGAAGGTGTATATCGATGGTAAAGAGGTCGTTCCTGAGCGTTGGCGTACGGCATGGAACCCGAATGCCTATAAGTTCGCCACCGATCTGAAGAAAGGAAAGAAAGCACAACTGCGTATCGAATGGCAGCCTGACGGCGGTGAGGCATATTGCGGACTGCGTGTGTCGGAGCCCCGCAGTGAGGAGGAGCGTGGTAAGTTGAGTATCTGGAGTGAGATGGCTCGTGACATGGACTACTATTTCATCGTAGGAAGGAACTTCGATGAGGTCATCAGCGGCTACCGTACACTGACTGGTAAGGCATCGCTCTATCCGAAATGGGTGCTGGGCTTCTGGCAGAGCCGTGAGCGTTATAAGAGTTCTCAGGAGATAGAGGAGACGCTTGCCGAGTTCCGTAAGCGTCATATTCCTGTGGATAATATCGTACAGGACTGGAACTACTGGAAACTGGACTCTTGGGGCAGTCATGAGTTTGAGGCTGACCGCTATCCTAATCCACAGGCTATGCTTGACAATGTTCACAAGATGCATGGCCGCTTTATGATCTCTGTATGGCCTAAGTTCTATGATACGGTCAAGAACTACAAGGAGCTGGACAAGAAGGGATGGATGTACCATCAGGCTGTCAAAGATGATATCCATGACTGGCTGGGCTTCCGGGGCTCTTTCTATGATGCCTATGATGCTGGTGCCCGTAAGATGTTCTGGCGTCAGATGGACGAGAACCTTTATTCAAAATACAACCATGACGGTATCGCCGGAGTAGATGCCTGGTGGATGGATGCCTCAGAGCCTAATGTCCGTGACTGTACCCCGATGTGGTACCGTAAGGCACTCTCCGGTCCTACGGCACTCGGTACCTCTACAGAGTTTTTCAATGCTTACTCTACCGTCAATGCGGATGCTATCTATAACGGACAGCGTAGCGTATATAAAGGAAAGGATAATGAGCCCCGCGTGTTCCTGTTGACACGTAGCGGTTTCGCCGGTGAGCAGCGCTTCTCTACCGCAACATGGAGTGGTGACATCGCTACCCGTTGGGAGGATATGCGTGCCCAGATGACGGCAGGTCTGAACTATTCAATGTCGGGTATTCCTTTCTGGGGAATGGATCAGGGCGGTTTCTGTGTGGAGAACCGTTATGTGGCTGCCCAGCAGCTTTATGATAAGAGTGGTGTTGAGAACGAGGACCTGAAGGAGTGGCGTGAGTTGCAGACCCGCTGGAACCAGTTCGGTGCCTTCATTCCCCTGTTCCGTGCCCATGGACAATGGCCTTTGCGTGAGATATGGAACATCGCACCGGATAATCATCCTGCTTATAAGTCGTTCGTTTACTACGACAAACTGCGTTATCGCCTGATGCCTTATCTCTACTCGATGGCTGGCTGGGCGCATTTCAAGGACTATACCCTGATGCGTGCCCTTGTGATGGACTTCAATGGTGACAAGGAAGTGGAGAATATCGGTAACCAGTGGATGTTCGGTCCGGCGCTGATGGCATGTCCTGTAGGCTATTATAAGGCACGCAACCGCAGTGTCTACTTCCCCAAGCAGAGTGGCTGGTATGACCTCTATACCAACGAGTACATCGAGGGTGGTCAGTCACTGGTGGTCGACGCTCCGTATGAGTGCATCCCTGTCTATGTCCGTGAGGGAGCCATCATTCCCTTCGGTCCTGAGATGGAGTGGAGTGACGAGAAACCCGCAGAACTCATCAATCTCTATGTCTATGCAGGTAAGAACGGGTCGTTCCAGCTCTACGAGGACGAGGGTGTGAACTATAACTATGAGAAGGGTAAGTATGCCACTATCGACATTACTTATGATGATGCTTCCAAGACCGTGAAGTTTGGTGCCCGTAAGGGACAGTTCAACGGTATGTTGAAGAACCGTCGCTTCAATGTCGTACTCATCACGAAGGATGCCCCCAAGCCTCTCAATCTGGACAATCCTAACGGAAAAATGGTGCAGTATGACGGCAAGGAAGTCAGTGTAAGACTCTAAAGGTGTTTACCTATACAGGTGAGGACAGTTATTATAGGCGGTGGGGCGGCAGGGTTCTTCCTTGCCATTAACCTGAAGGAGATGATGCCGGAGATGGAGGTGACCATCTTCGAGCGTAGTCAGCGGGTGTTGTCGAAAGTGGAGGTGTCTGGTGGCGGACGGTGTAATTGCACCAACTCTTTCGAAACGGTGACAGACTTACAGATGGTCTATCCCCGTGGGCACCGGTTGATGAAACGCCTTTTCAATGTCTTTGATTATCACGATGCCTATGCGTGGTTTGAGCGACATGGTGTCCCGTTAGTGACGCAGGATGATGAGTGTGTGTTTCCTGCTGTGCAGGACTCACATGCCATCATCAATTGTTTCCTGTCCTTGGCGCATCGTTATCATGTCAACGTTTGTCTTGGACAAAAGGTACAGTCGTTGGATACGTTGAGCGAGTATGATTATATCGCTGTGACGACAGGCGGGTCACCCAAAGGGGAAGGGTTAAGATGGTTGAGGGATATGGGGCATGAGATAGCAGAACCTGTGCCGTCCCTTTTCACCTTTCAGATAAATGACAAGTCGTTGACATCGCTGATGGGGACGGTGGTAGAGGAGACTTCTGTGATGATACCCGCTACCAAGTTTCGTGCAGACGGTCCTTTGCTTATTACGCACTGGGGGATGAGCGGTCCTGCCATCCTGAAACTCTCCAGCTATGCGGCAAGACAGTTGGCTGACCAGCATTACCAGATGCCTTTGAGCGTCAATTGGCTGGGAAAGAAACTTACCGACGTGGAGTCCGTACTCTCTGAAGCCGTCATCCGTTACTCCCCGAAACAACTGTCTACTGTCAATCCCTTTGGATTGCCACAGCGGTTATGGAGTTACCTGTTGGCGAAATCATTGGCAGTGAGGATGCAGGTACGATGGAGTGAGTTGAACAAGAAAGATGCCAACCGGTTGGTCAATGTCCTTTGTAATGATACCTACGAGATCGCAGGTCGTGCCGCTTTTAAAGATGAGTTTGTCACCTGCGGAGGTGTCTCCCTGAAGAGTGTGAATCCCTCTACCCTTGAAAGCAAAATGGTGCCGAATCTGTTCTTCGCAGGGGAGGTGTTGGATATTGATGGCATCACAGGAGGTTTCAATTTTCAGGCAGCGTGGACAACAGCCTATACAGTAGCCACTTCGATTGTCGGAAAACTATCCTAATTGTATCATTCTTTTTTGCTGGTGTTTCATATTGATATTCTACTTTGATAAGATGTTGGGATATCTGATTTATTTTGTATTTTTGCGTCATAAGAGTTGAGTAACAATCTATGAATGATATGAAAAAGACTTTCGTGTTTCTACTTGTATGCCTGTTGGCTGGTCCTGCTTCTGCACAGTATCAGTATCCGTTCCAAAACCCGTCACTCTCTTATAAGGAGCGGGTGGAGAACCTGATATCCTTGTTGACACCGGAGGAGAAGGTGGGGCTGATGATGAACAAGTCGGCATCTGTCGACCGTCTCGGTATTCCTTCTTATAACTGGTGGAGTGAGGCATGTCATGGTGTCCGTCAGGATGGCTATACTGTCTTTCCGCAACCTATTGGGATGGCAGCGTCGTTTAATGACCAGTTGGTATATGAAGTGTTCTCTGCGGTCTCTGATGAGGCCCGTGCCAATTGGAACCGTAGTAATCATGACATTTTTCATGTGCCCATGGGAGAGATTTATTATCCAGGTAATCCAGAGCTGACATTCTGGTGTCCGAATGTGAATATCTTCCGTGACCCCCGCTGGGGACGTGGACAGGAGACCTGCGGTGAGGATCCTTATCTGAATGCGGTATTAGGGGTTCAGACGGTATGGGGTATGCAGGGCAATGACAAGCATTACCTGAAGACCCATGCCTGTGCCAAGCATTATGCCGTACATAGCGGTCCGGAACCTTTGCGTCACTCGATGAATGTAGAGCCGACGAACCGTGACTTATGGGAGACTTATCTCCCTGCCTTCAAGGCGTTGGTGAAGAAAGGAAACGTACGGGAGGTGATGTGTGCCTATCAGCGGTTTGAGGGTAAGCCTTGTTGTACGAGCGACCGTCTGTTGATTGACATCCTTCGTAACAAGTGGGGATATGACGGACTGGTGGTTACCGACTGTGACGCCATCAATAATTTCTATAACAAAGGACAGCATGAGACCCATAAAGACCCGTTGTCGGCAAGTGTGGATGCTGTCCTAAACGGTACGGACCTTGAGTGCGGAAAGGTGTTCATGTGTCTGACAGACGGATTGAAGAAGGGACTTGTCAAAGAGTCTGACTTAGACCAGCATCTTCGTAAGACCCTCTATGGTCGTATGGAGTTGGGAATGTTCGACCCTGCGGAGATGCTGCCTTGGGCAAAGATGGGACCTGAGGTGATCAGTAGTGAGAAAAACAATGAGTTAGCTATTCAGGCTGCCCGTGAGTCGATGGTATTGCTGGAGAATAAAAACGTGCTGCCATTATCCAAACAGTTAAATACCATTGCGGTGGTGGGACCTAATGCGGATGATGCCGCCATGCTGAATGGTAACTATGGAGGTACACCCACCAAGGAACATACACACACATTGTTAGATGGTATCAAGGCTGCTGTTCCTCATGCGAACATTATTTATAATAAGGCATGTGAACTGAAACGCTTTAATGGGGGACCTGCTGACTTTGCTGAGGCTGGCTCTTATCGCTGGCGTGCCCCGGAGTATGTAGCAACGACCGACTTTGAGAAACTGGCTCAAGAGGTGAAAGATGCGGATGTGATTATCGTCATAGGTGGTATCTCTGCCAGAATAGAAGGAGAGGGCGGGGACAAAAAAGACATTGAACTACCAATGGTGCAACAACAGTTGCTGCGTGCGATGCATGCCACGGGTCGTCCAGTGGTCTTCGTCAACTGCTCTGGCTCTGCCATTGCTTTTGGAAGTGTGGAGGGACAGTATGATGCGCTCCTGCAGGCATGGTATGCAGGACAGGGTGGTGCCAAGGCTCTTGCCGAGGTGCTCTTCGGTGATTATAACCCAGGAGGAAAACTGCCCGTCACCTTCTATCGCTCTAATGATGACCTGCCAGATTTCCTCGACTATTCGATGAAGAACCGTACCTATCGTTATTTCACAGGCAAACCACAATATCCCTTTGGATATGGGTTAAGCTATACTACCTTTGCAGTAGGTAAGGGAAAACTGTCTTCCACTTCAATGCGGAAAGATGGAAAGGTGACACTAACGGTTCCTGTCAAGAATACGGGGAAGCGTGAGGGTACAGAAACCATACAGGTGTATATAAAAGCACTGGATGACGCAGGGGCTCCCATCAAGGCGTTGAAGGGTTTCCAGAAAGTTCTGTTGAAAGCTGGGGAGAAAGGTACTGTCAAGATTACTCTCGATGGAGAAGCCTTTGAATACTATGATGAGCATATTGACGAGCTTGTCACAAAGGCTGGACGTTACCAGATACTCTATGGTACTTCGTCCCTTGATAAAGACTTGCAAGCGATAGACTTTATCGTAGAGTAAATAAAGTGAGGGCACCTTCCTGTTTTGGGAAAGTGCTCTCTTTCTTTATGCTTTCGTATCTTTCGTGTCTTTCGGACGCTCTAACTTATCTTGTTTGAGTGCCTCCACGAAATCACTGATCTTCTTTAGCTCTCTTGGTATGCGGATGTTCTGCGGACAATGCGGCTCACACTGTCCACAACTGATACAGTGGTCTGCTTGACGTAGTTTGGGTACGGCACGGTCAAGACCTATCAGGTACTGGCGACGCATCTTCCTATAGTCCTCATCGCCCTTGTCACGGGGCAGTGTTCCCTCGTTCTTACATTTATTATAATGTACGAAGATGGCTGGGATATCGATGCCATAGGGACACGGCATACAGTATTTGCAGTCGTTGCAGGGAATATTACTCAGTCCCACAATCTTCTTGGCGATATCCTCATGCAGATATTCCATCTGAACCTTGGTCAGCGGTTGCAAAGGACAATAGGATAGCAGGTTGTCCTTCAGGTGCTCCATATAGGTCATGCCACTCAAAACGGTGAGTACACCTTCCGGTGTGCCGGCATAACGGAAAGCCCATGAGGCAATACTGCGTTCCGGATCGTTTTTTTTCAAATTCGTGGCGATATACTGGGGCAGATTGGCAAGTCTGCCACCAAGCAGGGGTTCCATGATAACGGCAGGAATACCTCTCTTCTGCAGTTCGTCGTAGAGATAACGGGCATCCGTATTGCGGTCGTTAATCTCATTGGCATAGTCCCAGTCAAGGTAGTTCAGTTCTATCTGCACAAAGTCCCATTTGTATTTGTCATGTTGTGAGAGCAGGTAGTCAAACACGGCAATGTCACCATGGTAGGAGAAACCGAGGTTACGGATCCTGCCAGCCTTCCGCTCATTGACGAGGAAGTCGAGCATACCGTTGTCGAGATACCGTTGATGGAAGTTCTCCATACCGCCACCACCGATAGAGTGCAGTAGGTAGTAGTCGATATAGTCCACCTGCAGGTCTTTCATAGACTTCTTATACATGGCGATACTTCCCTCCCGAGTCTGTGTGGCAGGATTGAAGTTCGAGAGCTTGGTGGCGACGAAATACTCGCTGCGCTTATGGCGATGGAGTGCCACACCGGTATGATACTCCGATTTACCCTGGCAATAGACTGGGGACGTGTCGAAGTAGTTGACACCATGCTCAATGGCATAGTCTACCTGTTTGTTGATCATCTCCTGGTCGTAGTCGTCCTGGTTCTCTGTCTTCGACGGCAGTCGCATCATACCATAGCCAAGCAGGGAGACTTTCTCCTTCGTCTTGGGGTTGATACGATAGGTCATCTGACCTACTGATGGTTCTACCTGTTTGGTATATTCGCTGACCGCCTTGATGTCTTTTCTTGACTTACAGCCTGACAGGACAGCGGCAGAAGCCAGTGCACCTCCTCCTAACAGTTTGAGGAAAGACCGACGTGATATATCTTGTTGTTTCATTTCTCTTTCTTTTTTCGATTATATTTCCTTATGTACTTCATGTCCTTCCACATAGATAGCGGAGAAGGGGCGTGCCGGGCATAGGTTCTCACATGCTCCGCAACCAATACAACGACTTTCGTTGACTACAGGAATCTTCAGTGACTCCTCGTCATCAGGATCGGAGGGCACCATCTCAATGGCACCAACAGGACAGTGACGGGCACAGTTGCCACAAGACACGCCATCGGTCAGTGGAATACAATTCTTCTTCACCCATACGGCATGACCAATCTGGATGGATGACTTCTCTTCTTTCTGGATGGGTTTGATGGCACCGGCAGGACAAACCTCCGAGCAGCGGGTACACTCCGGACGGCAGTAGCCCAGCTCATACGACATGGTAGGCTGCATGATGCTCATCCAGTTGGTGCCAGGACGCAACACCTGGTTGGGACATTCCGATATACAGAGTTGGCATCCGGTACATTTCTTCGACATATTGGCAGCGGATAAGGAACCTGGCGGTGTGATAGGAGTCTGACGCTCAGGGGCTACTTTTTCTTCAATCTCTGCAAGACCGCCATCCGTCATCTTTGCCTCTTGGGCAAGGGCTGCTGTCGTCATCATCGCTGATGCCAATAAGAAACTGCGCTTGCTGGGGTCAACGCTAGTATTACTAGTGTCCCTAGTAGAACTAGAATATTCCAACGCCCCGAACTTACAGCTCTCGATGCAGTCGCCGCAGACGACGCAGCGGCTGTAATCAACCTGATGACTCTTGAAATCAATACATGCAGCCTTACAGTTCTTGGTACAGAGCGAACAGTTCTTACACTTGTCGGCATCGAACTGTATCTTCATCCATGAGAAGCGACTCAGGAATGAAAGGACGGTACCCACCGGACAGATGGTATTGCAATAGGTACGACCATTGCGATAGGCGAGAACAGCCAGTACGACTAATGTCACACAGGCAATCGCAAGGACAATGGTGATGTTGGGAACACCTGTCTCCGTATGGTAAAAGGCATAGTTGTCATAATGCTCAGAGATAGCGGCAAGCACATTATTCCCCATCTTGTATAATGGCTGCAGGAGGGTGGTGGCGATACGTCCGAAGGCAGAGTAGGGAGCGAGCAGTTGTACGATGCTGCCGATGCCTGCCACAAGGGCTACGACCATCACACCTAACATAGTATAGCGTAACCATGACAGCGCCTTCGAGAAGGTATAGCGGTTCTTCTTCACTTTCTTTCCCACCCATCCGATGATATCCTGCAGGATACCCAATGGACAGATAATACTGCAATAGATACGTCCGAAGACGAGCGTCATCACAATAAGGAAGACTAATGCCACCACGTTCAGCGCAAGGATTGCCTCCAGTAGTTGCAACTTCGGCATCCACGAGAAACAGTGGTGTGCCGTTCCAGTAAAGTCAACAAACAGCCATGTGATGCCGATAAACATCACCGTTGCTAGCACAATACGGATTTTTCTTAACATATAAAAGTATTGTTTAGTTTAATTTCCTTACAATGACAATGCTCAGTTCATAGAGCAGGTAAATAGGTACTGCCACGACGAATAGCGTGAAAGCGTCAGTCGTTGGCGTGATGATTGCCGCCACGATGAGTATCGCTACCAGGGCGTGGCGGCGGTATTGTGCCATCAGATGACCGTTAATGAGTCCCATCTTCCCCATCAGTCCACAGACGACAGGCAGTTCGAAGACAACACCCATGACCAGACTCATACCCAATAGGGTGTCGACATACGACTGCAGCGTCAGCATGTTGGCGACATCAGGGGACACCTGATAGGTACCGAGGAAACGGACGGTGAAGGGGAATACCACCAAGTAGTTGACCAGCGTTCCGATGAGGAACATCAGGTAGGCGGCTCCCACAATCCATACGGCATACCGCCGCTCGTTCTGATAGAGTCCTGGTGACACAAAGCGAAAGAGCTCATATAATATATAAGGTGAGGCGACCAGCAGTCCGGCATACATGGCGGTCCGCATGTGAATCATAAACTGTTCGGTCAGTCCGGTGTTCATCAGGTGGAGCTGGAAGTCCTCAACGCCCAGCAGGCGATAAGTGAGGAAGTCACTCGAACGGGGAGCCAGTACGACGGCAAACAACTCGTCTTTCAGGACAAAGGCGATAATACCGAAAAGGACGGTGACACCCAGCATCCGAAGCAGAGAGGAGCGCAGCTCGTCCAGATGGTCCCAGAAGGTCAGTGGCTCACTCATTCCTTCTTCGCCTCTTCTTTGTCGTCAACGTCGATTTCCTTCATTCCGTCCTTGAAACCCTTCACGCCCTTGCCCAGTCCTTTCATCAGCTCGGGAATCTTCTTACCACCGAACAGTAACAGGACGATGAAGGCGATTACGAGAATCTCGGTCATACCTAATCCAAACATATTTTTGCCTTTAGTTATTATTTATGCTGCAAAAATAATCATTTTTTGGTAAATATGTGTATCTTTGCCTCAGAAAATCAAATGAAAGTAATAAATGACACCTGAATTAGAATTCTTATTGCGTCTTTTCTGTGCTGCGGTCTTAGGTGGAATCATCGGACTGGAGCGCGAGTATAGGTCAAAGGAGGCGGGCTTCCGCACTCATTTCCTGGTAGCCCTGGGCTCCGCCTTGTTTATGATCGTGTCGGCATACGGTTTCAGTGATGCCATGGACAATGAGCTGCAGCGCTGGGATGTGTCACGTGTCGCTGCACAGGTGGTCAGCGGTATCGGTTTCATAGGTGCCGGTACCATCATTTTCCGTAAGACGGAGAATATGGTCAGTGGACTGACTACGGCAGCAGGTCTGTGGGTGACAGCAGCCATCGGTCTTGCCTGTGGAGGGGGAATGTATATCCTCGCCATCGGCAGTACGCTGATGGTGCTCATTGGTCTGGAGGCTTTCAACTACTTCCTCCATAAGTTTGACAAGCACAGGAAATAGTCTTATTTCTTATAGCTCAATGCTGCCCCGATAGCGGTACAGAACTCCGCATACTTGGGGATATGGAAGTGTACGCTATAGAGTTTTTCCAACATGGGGTATATATCCTTACATTGGGGAATAAGTGTCAGATTACCTATCAGCACAAAGTCTTTAATACCTGAGTTCAAGGAAGATAGGATAGCGGCGGAACCAATCGTCTGCAATACCATGACGATGATACCCAGTGCGATATCCTCCTGACTGGCATTATACTGCGCCTTGCTGAACAGGGACGCGGTAGCGTCCATAGGCAGTCCGGGCAGCGGATGGGTGGAGATATCACCTATCAGCAGGTTGATGTTGTGGATGTCACCTTTCATGGCAAGTGCCTGGATCTCTTTGTGGTCACGGGTGTTCAGCATCACACGGGCAAGTCCTTGCAGCGTACCGCCGCCAATGCCGATGCCTCCGATATGACGGATGTCATCACCATCGCATTGTACGAAACTCGTACCTGTTCCCATGGATACTACAATCGCCTTGGTCAGTCCTGACTCAAAACGGGCACCCAGTCCATCTGCGATAAACTCATCAACCTTTTGGGTAGGAATACCGTAAACAGGTTCATCGATGTAAGCGGCACCAACTCCTGTGAGCATCACCTGTTCTACGTCGCTCAGTGCTATCTTGTTGTCATGCAGATACTTGCCGAAAGCTCCATAGAGCGAGGTTACTTGATCTGCTGCTGTGATACGTATCGGTGAAATGACCTGTTTGTCACGCAGTCCTACAATCTTCGTCGTGGAGATGCCCACGTCAATTCCAATGACTATTCCCATGGTTGTTTTATTGTTTGATTCGACAAAGGTACGAATAAGTGAGAAGAAAACCAAAAGATTTTTGAGTTTTCTCGAGCGCAAGTACTTTCGACGAAGTCAAGGGTACGAAAAAACGTTACAGCCGTCCTCTTATTTCAACAGCATCGTTTCTGTATTCTCTATATGATAGGTCTGTTGGGTGCCCTCAATATTGAATGTCAATACAGAATTCTCAGAAGTGACAGTAAGCGAACATGGCGCACCCTCAATAAGTGGGATACAACTGTTACTACCGACAGGGAAACCACAGCAGACAGGAATTTCAAGATCATGCAGATGAGTTAACAGCATCTGTTCGACACTACCAAACTGCAGATCGTATCTAATAGAATTGAAGCCTCCGAAGATAACACCCTTTACCCTTTCGAAACTGTTCTGCAAGCGTAGCATATAGAATAATCTGTCGATGGTATGCAGCGATTCTTCTACCTCTTCAAAAAAAAGGATGAGGTCTTGATTTTCTGGCAACTGGAATCTTGAACCTGAGATCACAGCATAACTTGAAAGATTTCCTCCCACAAGGATGCCTTCCGCATGACCACAGCGATTATAGGGATTGTATGGAAAAATGTACTGTGGTATTATACCCATCAGTAAGTTATGTGTGATGGTGATGGCTGGTTCTTGTTGGTTGGCAATCTGGATTCCCATTGGACCATGAATACAAAGTGTTCCTGTAGTTGCAACGACATAAAGCAGCATCGTGATATCACCATGCCCTATCAGCCATTTGGGATGTTTCTGGAATATCTCCAAGGGAATCCGGTTCAACAGGTGCATGGAACCGTATCCCCCCCGTGAACAAAATATGGCTTTAATGGTATCATCCTCTAACGCCCATAAAAGGTCGGCTGCGCGCTCATCCGCTGTTCCCGAATAGGCATCCACATTTAGACTTGTGGTATGAGGGCCGATGACGGGCTGCAGTCCCCAACTTCTCAACACATCCGCTGCTTGAATAATAGCCTCCCCCGGCACCCAATAAGCAGGGGATACAAGGGCCACCCTATCCCCTGCTTTTAAATAAGGTACTCTCAATATCTCTTTACCTTTTTCAATCATTACTTGTATATTAAACGACATTTTGACCAGAAGGGCTACAAACTCTGGCGGTATTCCTGCGGGGTGACTCCGTACTGACGCTTAAACTGTTCACGGAAGTTGGCTGGTGTGAGGCCCACAGCAGCGGCGATGGCAGCGATGGTCATCGAGGGGTTATCACGTAGCAGAGGAAGTGCCTCCTCCATACGGATATTATTGATGTACTGCGGGAATGAGGAACTGCCAGCATACTGAGCCAAAAGACTGTTGAGCGTATGACGGGTGATGCAGAAACGCGTACAGATGTCCTGACGCTGAAGCGAGACATTAGCATAGAGCTGCTCTGTGCGGATGGCAGTATCAATCGTTTCAAAAAGAGCAGAGTTAGTCTCTGGCACCTCTGACTCACCAGCCTCATCAGGTTCTTCTGTTTCTTCCGTTTCATCAGCAAGCACCGGCAGTGGTGTGCCATTGATCATACGAACTAAGGCACGGTTCTTCTCGCTGATAATCTGGCGCTGACGACGATAGTAGAACGAGACGACACCAGCAATGATTAACAACAATATGATAACACCGATGATGATTGATTTAATGCGACTTGCCGTCTCAGCCTCCTGAATCTTCAGTTCCTGCTCCTTGGCATGATAGCGGGCGGCATAGTCGTGGGCCTCACTGGCATGCAGACTGTCACTGAGCACTTTAGCCAGATTTGCATGACGGTTCATCAGATTGTAGGCCTCAGCGAGATGCCCTTTGGCACGGGCAACGATGGCACGGTCGCGCAGGATCACGGCATAGTCGTCATTAACGGTATCATTGCCCATACGATACACAATCTCATCACAGGTGGCCATCGCCTCGTCATACATACCTAGCGCCATCTGCGTCGGAATAATCATCCTACGAGCACTGAATGAATGACCATAACCGCTCTGGTCGAAGCGGGCGAGACATTCACGGGCATGGATGGCATCTCCCGTCATGGCATAGGCACCTGCAAGGAAACCGTTTGCCTGGGCACGGCTGAAGTCAATATAGCGGTCGCGGTCGGCTGGCTTGTCACTCCACGACAAGCGATAGCTGTCTTCGGCATAGTCCTTGGCATGCTGCTCGTAATGATCAAGCCGGTCAAGGATACGCTGTGCCAAGGGTATGACCTCAGCATGACGCCCCTGATCATTCAATACAGTAATCTTACGTTTCACGGCAATGATGAAGGCATCCATGCGGTCGATACTGCCGGGAGCATCCAGCTGACGGATCGCCTCGTCGATTTTCGACATGCCTTCCTCTGGCTGTCCCAGGTGAGCCATCACCATACCGATCTCTGCCTCCGTACGCCATTCTTCCGTATCTTCTCCCAGCAGACGACAGACCTCGACCTTTTGCGTCGCCCACTTCACATAGCCTTCAACGTCGGTCTTGGTACGACTGGTGATCATCAGCAGGTCGAGAATGTTCTCCTGCTCATGGAGTGTATTAATCACGGAATCATGCTTCAGCAGCTGCTCGCAGATTAGGATGGCAGAATCCTGCCGCTGCTTGAGGAGCGACTTGCTATAAATCTTGGCACGAATAAACTTGGCACGGTATTCATTGATATTGCCAAGCAGCAAGGCAGAGTCGAGCATCACGAGTGCACGATTCGGATGATAGCCATAAGCCACCAATACGGAGTCCTCCTGATAAGGTGTATCACCCAAATTCGGAATATGTCTTGCTGAATTATTTCTACCACAACTGGCGAAAGCCATCATAGAAACAAACAGCAGGACTTGAAGGACATTTCTCATACTTTAATACAATAGTCTTAGTTTCTTAATCTTCCTCACGGGAAATGTAAAACGACGGAATGTCACGACGGAGGGTCAGCACCCAGTCGTCACCGTCAGATTGATATTTTGCACGGTCAATATGATCATCCATCAACCATATCATACGGTTATCGATAGGTTTACCGCCATGACGGAGCGTCAAGGTAAAACGTTGCTTTGAGGTTGTCACACTGACTTTACAAGGACGACCTTGCAGTTCCCCCAGGGCTATCTCCACCAGCTGCACTACAATGCGCAGCAGTTCTCTGTCGGATTGTTCTGCAACCACACGCTTCACAAACGCGATTACCGTCTCGTTTTGATTTGGTATATAAACGATTTCATTCATAACCGAATGCAAAAATACGCAAAAACATCTATTCAACCAAAAAAAATGATGCACGCATTTGGGCTTTATACCAAATGCGTGCGATATTTCGTAGGTGTCATGCCATAATGACGCTTGAACTGATCACGCAAATTAGGAGGTGTGAAACCTACTTCAAAGGCAATTTCTGTAATTGACATTTCTGGGTGATGAGTTATCAGCTCGTAAGCCTCCTTGACACGGATATCATTAATGTACTGAGGAAATGACGATCCACCAGCATGTTGGTTCAGAAGGTCATTCAGGCGATGACGACTAATGCCGAAACGCCTCATCACGTCTTCACGCATCAGGTCCACATTGGCATAGAGTCGTTCATTTCGTATTACAGAATCAATTCTCTTAAAGAGTTCTTTGCTCATATTGATTTATAGTTTCATGGTGCAAAGGTATGCTAAAAAGAATACATTTGAATGAAAACACATGCACGCATTTGGGCTCAAACCCAAATGCGTGCATCAAAAGGCGAAAAAAACGACATCCAACGATTTATGTAGCTGACGCAATGTCATAGTTACTGGTACCTGACATCTGATGGGTGATTCTTGGCATTACATTACTCTCACTGGTCTTGTGCCCTTTATTTATCGAGGTTTGCGGTATTTTTAGTGGGAGGTTAGGGCAAGACACTGTCTGTACAATATATAAATTATATAATATTTTAATATTATATAATTCTGAAAATGTATCATTGTGCACAGATTACAGATTACAGTTTGCATAACAGTTAACAGATAACAGTTCCGATTTTCTGATTCGGTTGGCAATGATTGATTTCAGATTTCAGTTTTCAGTAAGTCATAAGACATTGAATGCTATGACAGATGACAGTTAGTGAAAGTCAACGTTTCTAGTAAAAGCGTCAACGATTCCCAGAGTAGGATGTCAACTTCTTCAGTATGGTAATGCAGTCTCAGTCTCAGAATCTCAGTTTTTTAAAGCGAACGAACGAACAGTTGAACAGTTATTCCATTTACCAAAAAAGTTGACCACTAATTTTATTATATATATATTATATATAATATATATAATAATATAATATATAGAATTTTGGTTTGATTTTAGTAAACTGTTCGCTGTTCGTTCGCTTACTGAGATTCTGAGACTGAGACTGTTTTCCTTTTTTCGCTAACTGTTATCTGTTATTTGTTTGAAAATCCGGTGAAATGATAAACTGTCATTTGTAATAGATCACTTACTGAAATCTGAAATCGTTAACTATAATCCGTAATCTGTAATGCGAGAGATTCCAGTATCTGCGAAGGCTTGCTCCAGTATCTCGTTCACCTTGTTCCAGTATCTGTTATAGGGGTGTTCCAGGCATTGGAATGGGGGGATAGAAAGTATTGGCAACTATGATAGCAGGCATTGGAATGATTATTGCTTCTCCGTCATGTATTTCCAGTAGCGGCGAGGCATGTCGCTGAGTTGCTTCTTGGGGTTCATACGTTCTTTGATGCAGACAGCCTTGAAATAGGTGCGCCATAAGTCCTGGAAAAGTTGGTCGTTCTCACTAAGAACCGCCTCGTCTAACTTACCGTTCGACAAATCAAAGGGCAAGGAATTCTCATCCTCAAAAGTCACGCGGATGGGAGACCCCTCCATCCTCCCCTGTTGAAGGGAGGCGTCATAATAATAGCCGTAACGTCGTCTGGCATCGTAGATGAGCCAAGGCTGGTCGTTGAAACGGTCTTGGAAATGGTCGGTGATGAGGGGGAGCACGTCATTGTCGGGTGAGACGACAGCAAGGTAGGTGCCGTCCTTCGCCTTCTGGAATCGGATAAACTGTTTCATCCTCAGTTGCTCGTGCATCACCCTTCGTGCCGTATTGGTAACATAGAGCACGTCGGGGTCGGAGAAGTTACGCTCGATGGATGCTCCTTTCGTGCCGAACACCTTATATATATAATGGAAGAGGGGAGTGCTTAATGTCTTTTCCTCCGACTGCCAACTGACCATCAATAGTTTTAGTGCTTCCTTCGAGACGTGTTTCTCCAGTCCAGCCCATACCCTTGAGGCCTTCTCCTCTGTCGTCACCACCTGCCATGTCTCCTCACAGAACAAAGGCATTTGCTCTCCCTCGCCAATCAGCATGTCTGGTTGTTGATGGCGGAAATAAGCATCGAAGACGGCACTCAGCACACCGTCCAGTGTCTGGTCGAAGGTATAGACTAACATCTTATTCTGATTCTTCGAAGTCTAACGTCAGCTGCTGCTCTGCGGCGGCACGTTTCTGTTGTGCCTTGCTGACGAGTAGGGGACGTAGTCGCTCAGGGCGCAACTCATTGATGCCGACGATAGGTTGTGAGAACGTGGAGGTCAGTTCCCCACAGGTAATGAAATACTTCGCCTTCTTCATCACCACCCCCATCTTCTTCAGATGGTAGGACGTGATGCGGTTGAAGCGACGGCTGTTGACGATGAGCCATGCCGACTTGGTACCGATGCCTGGCACTCGGAGGATGCGCTCGTAGTCATCGTGGTTGATGTCCACAGGGAAATACTCCGGGTGGCGTAATGCCCATCCTAACTTCGGGTCGATGTCGAGGTCGAGATGGGTGTGGGCATCATCCACGATCTCATCCACATCGAAATGATAGAAGCGTAGGAGCCAGTCGGCTTGATAGAGTCTGTTCTCCCTTACCAACGGTGGTTGCTTGAGGATGGGCAGTCGCTTGTCATAGGTGTTCACACTGATATACCCTGAATAGTAGACACGGCGCATGGTGGGTTGCAGGTAGAGCGAGGACGACATTTGCAGGATATCCTGATCCGTCTCACCTGTTGCTCCCACAATCATCTGGGTCGACTGTCCTGCTGGTACGAAACGAGGGGCATGACGGAACTTCTTACGCTCCTCTTTATTTTCCAACGAACTCTGTTGGATGAGACGCATGGGCTGGAACACGCTCTGGTGGTCTTTCTCTGGAGCCAGTGCCTTCAGGGACTTCTCCTTGGGAATCTCGATGTTCACACTCATACGGTCGGCATAGCGTCCAGCCTCGGCAAGTAACTCCTGCGAGGCACCAGGTATTGCCTTCAGATGGATATAGCCGTTGAAGCGGTGGATGGTGCGGAGGTCACGGACAATTGCCGTCAACCGCTCCATCGTATAGTCGGGGTTACGCACCACACCACTGCTGAGGAAGAGTCCTTCGATATAGTTACGACGGTAGAACTCCATCGTGATCTCCTCCAGTTCCGAGACAGAGAGGGTGGCACGTTGGATGTCGTTTGTACGACGGTTGACACAGTAGGCACAGTCGTACATGCAGTGGTTGGTGAGCATGATCTTCAACAGTGAGATACACCGTCCGTCATCGGCAAACGAGTGGCAGATGCCCACTCCTCCTACCGTGTTGCCTACCATACCCTTCTTACCACCACGCACTGTTCCGCTCGACGAGCACGACACATCGTACTTCGCCGACTCCGTCAGGATACGTAGTTTCTCCATCGTCTTCTCTGTCAGCATGGTGGTAATACGCTATAAATAAACACAATGAGGATGTGCCAGTGTTGACACACCCTCTGTCTTTTCTTATTTCTACAGTCGATTATTTCTTGCAGTTCTTCTTGCACTGTCCCTTGTGCTTGCAGTCCTTGCAGTTGGTGTCGCTGCAGGTTGCCTTGCACTCGGTGCATTTCTTGCAGTCTGCTTTGCAGCCAGCCTTCTCTTCCTTCTTCTTGTCGCAGCAGTCAGCCTTCTTCTCAGCGTTCTTCTTGCAGCAGTCTTTCTTCTCTGCTTTCTTGTCGCAGCATTCCTTCTTAGCCTTGGGCTTGTTGTCCGACTGTGCGTTCACCGTTGTAGTGGAGCACAGGAAAGCCATGATCATCATGGCACTTACAATAACTTTCTTCATATCTAATTCGTTTAAGTGAATATTCCAACTGCAAAAATACTAACTTTTTGGTGAAATACGCAAAGTTTACGGATTTTTTTGTACCTTTGCAATCAGAAATACGAATTGAGAAGATGAGAACGACAACAGAACAAGAAGCAATCGATTATTTTTTGGAAACCCTTTAGTTAGTATCTCTGCACGCACATATATATTAGGTTTAACGAAAAAGATGAAACACATGAAGCATTTTCTAACCGCGGTACTACTCGCTGCAGCACTGCCACTGATGGCACAGCCTATTGACAGAGCCACTGCCTTGAAAAAGGCACAAACACTGTTGAACGATAAGGGTATTACGTTTAATAAAGAACAGGAGCTGCGACGCACTTCTGCCTATGAAGTTGAGCCCTATTATATCTTTAACGGTGACAAGGGGCAGGGCTTTGTCATCATTGGCGGCGTAGAGGGTGCCCCTATCCTGGGCTACTCCACCACAGGTCACCTCGATGCCACTCGGATGGCACCGGCTCTAGAAAGCTTGTTGGCTGACTACGGACGGCGAGCCTCACAGCAGGAAGACGTGCAGATAGTGAGCCGTGCCGCAAAACCCGCACGACTGGGCGACGACATTGCATGGACGGAGTCTGCCCGCTGGTTTCAGGACGAACCCTTCAATGACCAGTGCCCTCAGGTGACGGTTTACACAGACAAAGAGCGGCAGAACATACTCACCATTGGTGGTCAGAAACAGGAGAACATACATAGCGTCACCGGATGTGTGGCTACGGCTCTTGCCATCGTGCTCTATCAGAACAAATATCCCACGAAGACCATTGCCCCTATCGAGAGCCGCAGTAATCAGGTCTGGGAGGGCTCCTATACCCCCCAGGGAAGCACAATTTCGCAGACGACATATACCCTGTTTGGCGACCAAGCTTACCCCACCGGCACTGTCTTGGAATACGATAAGATGAAGAAGGACTACGTGAAATATGATGCTAAGGGCGCTGTCGTCATGCAAGAGAACGGCTATGACCCAGTCATTGATGCCACCAACGAGCAAAAAGCAGCCGTGGCCAAGTTGATGAACCTGTGCGGCGGACTGATGAATATGCAGTACGGAAGTTCCGCTATAAGCGGTTCGTCGGCTGCTAACAACGACATGATGCGCGGACTGTGGAAATACTTCGGAATGGAGAGTGCCTCCATCCACCGTCAGGATGAGTACACACTAAACG